>ENA-OZZJ01000430-OZZJ01000430.1-human-gut-metagenome-genome-assembly--contig:-NODE-430-length-8664-cov-5.933442_pt1 | contig 8664 bp, 8 predicted proteins | sample MGYA00244938_ERZ654148 | MGnify/ENA primary metagenome ERZ654148 (study PRJEB26926, sample SAMN06165168) | human gut metagenome | biome: ENVO:00009003; feature: ENVO:2100002; material: ENVO:00002003... | reverse complement strand
CTCCGGTCTCGTGGGCTCGGAGATGTGTATAAGAGACAGTGTCCGAGAGCACCGCCGCCTCGCACAGGGCGTTTTCCCCGCTGCCGACGGCAATGTCCGTGTCGGCGAGCGCGATGCGCAGCGCCTTGGCCGCCGCCTCGTCCGTCACGGCGACGAACGCCGGGTGCAGGCGGCGCGCCTGCTCTTCGGCGAGCTGAATATTGCGGTTCGTCGTCAGTGCGCGAACGTTCAGGCCCAGATGCTCCGCGACGGCAACGGTCTGGCGGCCGATGCTGCCGGTGGAACCGAGGATAGAAATCGAATGTACCATAGCTACGCTCCTTTACTGTGCCGTGACCGAGATGGCCGGTGCCAGCAGCACCAGCAGCTCGAGCATGGGTGCCGTGAAGATTGTGCTGTCAAAGCGGTCGAGCATGCCGCCGTGACCGGGCAGCAGATTGCTGTAATCCTTCACGCCGTGCTCGCGCTTGATAGCGGAAAACGCCAGGTCGCCCGTCTGACCGGCAAGGCTGCCGAAGAAGCCGTAGATGGCAAGCAGGCCGATCTGCACGCGGTAGCCGCACAGGTGCAGCACGAGTCCGTAGAGCATGGCCGCCGCAATGGCGCACACAAAGCCGCCGACACAGCCCTCGACCGTTTTGTTCGGGCTCAGGGCCGGGGCGAGCTTGGTCTTGCCCATGCTGCGGCCGACGAAGAACGCGCCCGAATCGCTCAGCCACGTGATGACAAACGGCAGCAGCAGATACGGTGCCTTCGGGTCGTTCAGGCCGAGGCGCACGAGCGACGAGAGCATCCACGGGATGACGATGCCCGCCGTGAACACGAGCGCCAGATCCTGAAACGGGATGCGCTCCGGCTTGTGAAACGAGATCATCATCTCAACGAACATGGTCACGAACAGCACATAGGCCGCGATCTTGAACACGAGCTCGGACCGGCCGAACGCCGCGCCGAGCACGATGGCCGCGCCGCACACACCGGCATACACCGCAAAGCGCGGCACGAACTTCGGCATCGTTGTGTGCAGCAGCTCCCACGCGCAGAACGATGCCATGATGGCCACCACGATGCCCCAGCCCCAGATCGGGGTGAAGAAGATCACCGCCAGCAGCGCCGGGATGCCAATGGCCGCAACGATCAGTCTGTTTTTCATGCTTGGTTCCTCCCGTTTGTCTTTCTCTCGGGTGCGGCGGTCATTTCACGCCGCCAAAGCGCCGGTCGCGCCGCTGGAACTCTGCCAGGGCCGCGTCCATATCGCGCTCGGTAAAGTCCGGCCAGAGCGTGTCGGTAAAATACAGCTCCGAGTACGCGCCCTGCCAGGGCAGGAAGTTGCTCAGCCGCTGCTCCCCGCTCGTGCGGATGATGAGGTCGGGGTCCGGAATTCCGGCCGAGTACAGGTAATTGCTGAAAACGTCCTCCGTGAGCTCCGGCGCAGTACCGGCCTTGTAGGCCTCAGCATACCGGCGCACGGCGTGCAGGATCTCGTCCCGGCCGCCGTAATTGATGCACAGATTCATCTGGCAGCCGTCATAGTGCGTGCTCTTCTCCTCGGCCGCGGCCATGAGGCGCTGCAGCTCCGGCGAGAGGCCGGACCGCTCGCCGAAAAAGCGCATCTTGAACCGGTCGCGCTCCATAATTGAGAGCGCTTCCTTCATATATTTATCAAAGATGCTCATGATCGTGCGCACCTCCTCGGGCGGGCGGCGCCAGTTTTCCGTGGAAAAGGCGTAGACCGTGAGGTATTCGATGCCGATGGCCTTGCAGTAGTTGCCGATGCGGCGAAACGCCTCGGCACCGTAGGCATGGCCGGCCGTGCGCGGCAGGCCGCGCTTTTTGGCCCAGCGGCCGTTGCCGTCGAGGATAATCGCCACGTGGCGCGGCAGGCGCGAGAAATCCACCTGCGGCGCAGTCGTCTTATTGTTTGCCATAGTTCCTCCTGCACCGCCCGGATGGGCAGCGCCTGTAGACAGGATATTCAAACGGGGGGATGAAAAATCCCCCCGTATCGCATTTGCGGGTGCGGGAGCTCAGATCTCCATGAGCTCCTTTTCTTTTTCGTCGGCGATGCGCTCAACTTCCTTGATATAATCGTCGGTCAGCTTCTGCAGATCCTTCTCGATGATCTTGAGGTCGTCCTCGGTAATCTCGGACTTTTTCTTCTGCGCCTTGAACTTGTCCATCGCGTCGCGGCGGATGTTGCGCACGGCGACCTTGGCCTCTTCGCCGTATTTCTTGACCTGCTTGACGAGGTCACGGCGGCGCTCCTCGGTCAGTGCCGGGAAAACCAGACGGATGGTGCGGCCGTCGTTCTGGGGGTTCAGGCCCAGATCGGACGCCAAAATGGCCTTTTCAATGCCCTTGAGCACGGAAGCGTCCCACGGCTGGATGAGCAGCGAGCGGGCGTCCGGCGTGCTGATCGACGCGATCTGCTGGATCGGCGTGGGCGAGCCGTAGTAATCGACCGTGATGCGGTCGAGTACGGCGGGGTTGGCCTTGCCGGCGCGGACGGAATCGTACTGCTCGGTGAGGACCGAAGCGGTCTTTTTCATTTTGGATTCAAACTCGGTATAATCGGTAGACATGGTGTATCCTCCTTATCGGGTTTTCAAATTTGATGTTATTTCGTCACGACCGTGCCGACGGGTTCGCCCGTCACGGCGCGGACAATATTCTGCGGATCGGCCAGTGCAAAGACGACGACCGGGATGTCGTTTTCCATCGCGAGCGACGTCGCCGTCAGGTCCATGACGGCCAGATGCTTTGCCAGCACCTCGTCATAGGTGATGGCGTCATACTTCACGGCGCCGGGATCGACGTGCGGGTCGGCACTGTAAACGCCGTCGATGTTCTTTGCGAGCAGGATCGCGTCCGCGCCGATCTCGGCGGCGCGCAGCACGGCGGCCGTGTCGGTCGAAAAATACGGACAGCCGCTGCCGGCGCCGAAGAGCACGACCTTGCCCTCTTCCAGATGCGCCACAGCGCGCTCCCAGGTATAGTGCTCGGCAAACGTCGACATTTCGACGGCCGTCTGCACGCGCACGGGGATGCCCTTCTGCTCCATGACGTCGGACACGGCCAGGCAGTTCATGACCGTGGCGAGCATGCCCATGTGGTCGGCGCGCGAGCGGGCCATCTTGCCCTCGCCGTTTTTCACACCACGCCAGAAGTTGCCGCCGCCGATGACGACGCCCACCTGCACGCCCAGTTCGGTGCAGGTCTTGATGACGTCGCACACCTGACCGATGACGCCGAAGTCCAGCCCCGTCTTCTGCTCACCGGCCAGCGCCTCGCCGCTGATCTTGAGCAGGATGCGTTTATATTTGGGTTCTGTTCCCATAAAACTACCCCTCACTTTTTCATATTCGTCGTTTTATTGTAATATAAAACCGCCCGGATGAAAAGGGGGTATTTGTGAAAAGAGCGAAAACAATCGCCCGCCGCCCTCACTTCCCTGCCGCGCTTTGAGCGGGAAGTGCGCCCGGTTCCACGCCTGCTCGGTCTATCCGCTGAGCGATCTGAAAATCAGGATTCAAATTATGTAAACCATTTCATTGCATTATGTAAACCGAATACATCCCTTCTTTCCATTGCAAAACCCGCACACGGCTGACCGTGTGCGGGTTTGTGCTTGTTATAAATGGGAATTCTTTCTTTTGGGGCAACAGCTATTTTGCTCCGGGCTTCCCTGCGGCCATCCCGGCCGGGGCGCTTCCTGCGCTGCTTGCCGGGGAGCATCAGACTTGCGTGATGGTGCGTTTTCTCTTCTCTTCCGCTTTCTTTGCTGCCGCAAGCGCTTGTGCAGGAGAACACTGCGCCCTGGCCCGGGCAATGACGCCGGGCAGCTGGTCCCTGGGGATGACCATGACCCGCCCGTTGGCGTCATAGCGGGGCTGCATGCCGCCAAAATAAACAACGCCCGTGTCTGTGTCCAACAGTAATTGCTCAGCAACCCCGCCATGCCGCCAACGTCCAGCGTAAGTAAAGTTTACAGAATCTATTTGGATGAGTTCCATTGCATTCTCTCCTTAAAGTTAGTACACACACAGATATCGGCGGCATCGGCTTTCGTTCTACTTCCTTCTTTTCGTATCCAAACTTTGAAACATTCACCGTCACGATCGTTTATTACTTCGCGGCGTCCCCCGAAGTGCTCTGCGATTTTGTTAGCCACAAACCCTGCCGCAGCGGGAGAGAGCGCGGAGTATCCGTGGGACAAAACATTGTACTCAAACAGATATCCACGCTGCGACTTGATATACTGGTTTTGTACGAAAGGGGTGTCTGCCAATGATAAGCTACGAGACGCTGTTCCGGACCATGAAGGAAAAGGGCGTGACCTCCGGTTGGGAAAGCTGTGCTTCCCGCTGTCGAACTTTTACGCCATGAAGCACGGCGGCAACGTATCGACCCACACCATCAACCAGTTCTGCCGGCTGCTGCAGTGCCGTGTGCAGGACGTGATGGAGTATATAGACGAGGAATAAGCGCATAAAGGGCGGACGCCATGCCGGCATCCGCCCTTTCGGGAAATATAAGTGCATGGAGCCCATATGGGATGCTGCTCCGGCTGCAAAGGAAAAGAGCCCGGCATCAGCCGGGCTCTTTCCGCTGGAGATGAGGGGATTTATCTGAAAGAAGACAAAGCGGACATTACATCCAGCCGCCGGAGACGTTCATCACGTGTGCGGTGACGTACTTGGACTCGTCGGAGGCGAGATAGAGCGCCATGTAGGCGATGTCGATGGGCTCGCCGAGGTGCTTGATCATGCAGTTGGTCGTGTAGCGCGACTGGGTCTCGGGCGTGAGGTGCTTGGCGACGGCTTCCGTAGCGATGATGCCGGGGTTGAGCACGTTGACGCGCACACCTGCGTGCGCGACCTGACGCGCCATCTGACGGCTGAGGTGGTTGATGCCGGACTTGGCCACGCCGTAGCCGACCTGCGTGCGGTCAGGGCACACGGCGGCGACGGAGCCGATGTTGATGATGCTACCGGAGTGCTGCTTGATCATGGCCTTGTTGAGCGCTTCCTGGCAGGCGTTGAACACGGTCGAAAGGTCAACGCAGACCGTCTTTTCAAACTCTTTGTAGGTGCACTTGGTGATGTCGAGGTCCTTGCGGGGGTTGGACTCGCCAAAGTTGTTGACCAGCACGTCGAGGCGGCCTTCCTTGGCGATGCACTCGTCGATCATGCTTCTGTGCGTGGCGGGATCGTGCGCCTCAAAGTACACGAGCTCGGCCTGACCGCCGCGGGCTCTTGCGGCCTCGACGGCAGCTTTGCCTGTCTCCATGTTGCGGCAGGCATAGTAGACCTTCGCGCCCTCATCAACGAAGAGGTCCGCGATCGCGCGGCCGATGCCGCGGGTGCACGCCGTGACCAGCGCGACTTTTCCTTCCAGTCTGTTACTCATAACCGTACACTTCCTTTCTGATGGTCGTCATATTGTTTCCGGTGATCGGCGCGGCTGCGCCGAGGTTGCTTAAAGGTTTGCGCCGTAGTCGGCAACGAGCGCCTGCCCGTTGAGCGGCGCAGAATCGTCGCTGCACAAAAACAGCAGGATCTTGGCGATGTCGAGATCCGAGCAGGTACCGACGTCGAGCGTAGAGTGCTTGGCGGTGGATGCCTGCATGGCCTTGGCGGCCTTCGTATACTTGCCTCTGGCCTTCATGGCGCGCGTGGTCATCGGGGTCATGACCGTGCCGGGGCACACGCAATTGGCGCGGATCTTCTGCGTGCCGTTGGCGAAGCGCAGCGCGATGTGCTTGGTCAGCGCGACCTCGGCGCCCTTCGAGACCGTGTAGGCTGCGCTGCCGTTGCCGTTCACGCCGCCGACGGAGGCGACGGTGGCAATGGTGCCGTAGCCCTGCGCGACGAACTGCTTGACGGCCGCGCGGGTAACATACATCGTGCCCTTGACGTTCACGCTGAGCGTCGTGTCGAGGTCACTGGTGAGGAAATCGTCGATCGGGCGCATGGCCACGTCGAGCACACCGGCGATATTGGCCAGTGCGTCAAGCTTGCCGTACTTCTCAACGCCGGCAGCAACGGCGGCCTTCACGGCGTCGTTATCGGTGATGTTGACGACGGTCGTCATGACCTCGCCGCCCGCGGCGCGGATGCTCTCGGCAACTTTGTTGAGGTTTTCCTCCTGCATATCCGCCATGATGACGCTCGCGCCTTCCTGCGCGAAAAGCTCGGCGGTCTTGGCGCCGATGCCGGAGCCGGCGCCGGTCACTAAACAGACTTTTCCATCGAGTCTACCCATTGGTTTCTCCTTTTTGATTCATCAGTTGCTGTGGGCGGGCTGCACACAACGAAATTCCGGTGTGTGCAGCCCGCCCCGGATATTACTCGCCCTTCGGCGGCCACTCCATGCCGATGCGCTCACACTGGCGCTCGGTGTCCCAGAAGAAGCCCCAGTCGGGCAGGTGCCGGATGCGGGCGGTGTCCGCCGGCGTCCAGGTCACGAGTTCGCCCTTCTTGTAGAGCGCGTCGATCTCCTCATCGGTGTAGCCGAAGTCCTTGAGGACTTCGCGGTTGTGCTCGCCGAAGCACGGCGCGGAGGCCACGATCTTGGAGGGATTGTTCTTGAAGCGGTTCGTGATGCCGATGCCCTTCATCTCGCCGAAGATCTGGTCCTCCCACTCGACGAGGTTCTCGCGCTCGGCGTACTGCGGGTCGTTTTCAATGTCGCCGGGCTCATACGCGCGCTGGTTGGGGATGCCGGCCTTGTTGAAGATCTCCTCGAGCTCGGCACAGGTGTGCTGCGCGCAGAAGTCCGTGAGCGCCTGGTCCGCCTTCTGGCCCATGGGGGTGTTGAGCGGGAAGCCGGGGATGCCCTTCGGCAGGCCCGGGGTGACGCCCGGCGTGCCGACGCCGATGATGGGATAGCCCTTCTCGACCGGTCCTGGACCATTGATGGCGACAAACAGCTGCTTGTTGTCCTTCGTGGTGTAGAACGAGAAGCAGGCGGCGAGGTCGGAGTGGTTGCCGGTGCGGTAAGGCACGGGCTCGCCGTCTTTCGGGTAGCCCTTGTTGTACCAGAGCACCGGATAGTTATCCAGCAGGCGGAACATGGTGTCGTACTGCGCGACGTCGCAGGACTCGCCCTTGCCGGTCTTGAGCGCGTGGATGTAAGCCGACAGCGCGGTCATGCAGGCGTTGTAGGCCGTGACGTAGTCCGACAGATAGGGGTTGACCTTCAGCGGCACATCCGTCGGGGACACGCCGTTCATGTACATATAGCCGCCCATGGCCTGACCGGAAACGTCGTAAGACGCCTTGGACTTGTACGGACCCGTCTGGCCGTAGCCGGAGACGTGCACGATGCACAGCTTGCTGTTGACGCCCCAGCACACCTCGTCGGTGAGGCCCATCTTGGCATAGGTGCCGGCCTTGCTGGACTCGATCCAGATATCCGCCCACTCGAGGCACTTCTTGAAGATCTTCTTGCCGGCGGGCGTGCGCGGGTTGCAGGTGATGGAGAACTCATTGCGGTGGTTCTGCGACCAGCTCGTCGTGCCGCGCGTGCCGCAGGAGATCTTGGGGGCCTCGGACTGGAGCACCTTCGCGCCCATCTCGGCCATCAGGCAGCCGGCGAACGGGCCGGCGATCGCCGTGCCGGACACAAAGACCTTGACGCCGTTCAGAACGCCGAAATCGGGATATTCATCAAACTTCTGTGTGAGGTTGCAGTCAATTTTTTTGAAACTCATGTATGCTGTGCCTCCTTTTTGTTGCGTTTTTCTACAGATTTCTCCGGATTCAAGATAAGCTGCCAACACGGGCAAAAGCCCATGCTGACAGCTTACCGTCTATTTGCGCTAAGATTTACTTTTTCGGGGGATACTCCAGGCCGATGCGCTTGGCCTGACGCTCCGGATCCCAGAAGAAGTGCCACTCAACGAAGTTCTTGATGCGGGCGGTGTCCGCCGGCGTCCAAGTCGCGAGCTCACCCTTCTTGTAGAGCGCGTCGATCTCCTCGTCGGTGTAGCCAAAGTCCTTGAGAACCTCGCGGTTGTGCTCGCCGAAGCACGGCGCGGAAGCCACGATCTGGGACGGGTTCTTCTTGAAGATGTTCGTGACGCCGATGCCCTTCATCTTGCCGAAGCACTGGTCATCCCACTCGACGATGTTCTCGCGAGCCTCGTACTGCGGATCCTTCTCGATGTCGGCCGGGCCGTAAGCGCGCTGGCACGGGATGCCCGCCTTGTTGAAGATCTCCTCGATCTCGTCGCAGGTGTGCTCGGCGCAGAACTTCGCGCACAGCTCGTCCGCCTTCTTGCCGCGGGGGTCAAACAGCGGGAAGCCGGTGCAGTTCTTCGGGATGCCCTCGGTGACGCCGGGCTTGCCCATGCCGATGATCGGGTAGCCGCGGGTGACAGGGCCCTGGCCGACGATCGCAACGAACATGGCGTTGCCTTCCTTCGTGTCGTAGAAGGAGAAGCAAGCTGCCTGGTCGCTCTTGTTGCCGGTGCGGAAGGGCACGGGCTCGCCCTGCTTCGGGTAGCCCTTGTTGAACCAGTTGGCCGGGTAGTTGTCGAGCAGGCGGAACATGGTGTCGTACTGCGCGACGTCGCAGGAGTCGCCTTCGCCGCTGTTCTTCGCGTTGATGTAGCCGGCGAGGGCCACCATGCAGGCGTTGTAAGCGGTGATGTAGTCGGAC
>ENA-OZZJ01000427-OZZJ01000427.1-human-gut-metagenome-genome-assembly--contig:-NODE-427-length-8695-cov-4.488773_pt1 | contig 8695 bp, 4 predicted proteins | sample MGYA00244938_ERZ654148 | MGnify/ENA primary metagenome ERZ654148 (study PRJEB26926, sample SAMN06165168) | human gut metagenome | biome: ENVO:00009003; feature: ENVO:2100002; material: ENVO:00002003... | reverse complement strand
AGATAGGCTCCGGTCTCGTGGGCTCGGAGATGTGTATAAGAGACAGCTCCTATGGCGAGGAGAATGACCGCGGCTTCTATCTCCGCGACGGAGGCTACTACTTCGCCATCAGCGACAAGTGGGACCTGAAGTTGCTCGGCGAGATCTACACGGAGGGCAGCTGGGGCCTGAGCGCGGCCAGCAACTACCGCAGAAGATACCGCCACAACGGATCGTTCTACTTCAGTTATCAGAACACGAAGACAGGCGACAAGGGAATGCCTGACTACACCAAGCAGGAGAGCTTCAAGATTCAATGGAGCCATCGCCAGGACCCGAAGGCCAGTCCCTTCAGCCAACTCTCGGCGAGCGTCAACTTCGCCACATCGAGTTATGAGCGCAACAACCTCAACTCGATGTACAACCCGCAGACGCTGACCCAGTCGACCCGCACCTCTTCCGTCAGCTACAGCACGGGCTTCTCCTCCATCGGCATGTCGCTCAGCACCACGGCCAACCTCTCGCAAAACATGCGCAACAGCGTCATCTCTCTCACCCTGCCAGACCTCAATGTGAGCATCGCCCGATTCTACCCCTTCCGCCGCAAGAACAGAGCTGGTAAGGAACGCTGGTACGAGAAGATCTCCGTCAGCTACACGGGTCAGATGAGCAACAGCATCACCACGAAGGAGGACCAGCTGCTCCACTCCAACCTCATCGACGACTGGCGCAACGGACTGCAGCACACCATCCCCGTGCAAGCCAACTTCACGCTCTTCGACGTCATCAACATCACACCCTCGCTGAGCTTCACCGACCGCATGTACACCAAGAAGATCAACCGGTCCTGGGACGACGCGGCCTCCAAGGAGCGCACCGACACCATCCACGGCTTCTACAACGTCTATAACTGGAGCCTGTCGCTGGCAGCCAGTTCGAAGATATATGGATTCTGGACACCGAGCAAGAAGATCTTCGGCGACAAGATTCAGGCCATCCGCCATGTCATCACGCCGCAGGTGACGCTCTCCTATGCGCCTAACTTTGGCGCGCGCCGCTACGGCTACTACGATAGTTACCAATACACCGACGCCAACGGCGAGGTGCATCTCGTGGAGTACTCCCCCTACCAGAACGAACTCTACAGCGTCCCTGGACGCAACAAGACGGAGATGATCGCCTGGGACGTGAGCAACAACATCGAGATGAAGATCAAGAGCGACAAAGACTCCACAGGCTACCGCAAGATCAGCATCATCGACGAACTGGGCTTCAACATGAGCTACAAAGCTGCCACCGACTACCATCGCTGGAGCGATCTGGGCATGAGGGTGCGCCTGAAGTGGTGGAAGAACTACACCTTCTCCGTCAACGCCCAGTTTGCCACCTACGCCTACGAGCTGGACGAACACGGCAAACCCTACGTCGGCAACCATACCGAGTGGGGCTACGGCCGTCTGCCCCGCTTCCAGGGCATGAGCCAGAACTTCTCGTTCACGATCAATCCCGAGAAACTCAAGAAGTGGTTCGGAGGCGGCAGCAGCAAAGACAGTAAGGAGGAAGACAAAGACGACGAGGGACTGGACACCGACATCGAGTCGAACGTCGATGACGACATGGAGCGCGGCAAGCACGGCGCAAAGAAGCGCGGAAGCGGCGTGGCCGAAACCGACGCCGACGGCTACATGCGCTTCAACATGCCTTGGTCGCTCACCATCGGCTATGGCATCACCATGCGCGAGAACACAGAAGGCAAGTTCAACTACAACCGGATGCGCTACCCCTACAAGTTCTCGCAGACGCTCAACCTCAGCGGAAACATCCGCATCTCCGACGGGTGGAACATCAACTTCTCGTCGGGCTACGACTTCGACAATCACAAGATGAGCATGACCACGGCAAGCCTCTCGCGCGACCTCCATTGCTTCAACATGAGCGCCTCGGTCGTCCTCTCGCCCTACACGTCATACAACTTCACGTTCCGTTGCAACGCGGCCACGCTGACCGACGCACTCAAGTATGATAAACGCTCGGGCGTAAGCAACGCCATCCAGTGGTACTAAGCTACCGACAGCCCTGCCCCTCTGCCGCATCCCGAACGGTTCCCGAAGGCATCCCGAAGGTAAACAGGGGGAAAGCAGGGGAAAGGCAGAGGGCAACGACAAGCAAGGCCAAAACTGCGGGAAAAGTTTCTCAGAAAGAAAAAAAGTAGCTATCTTTGCAACAAATTAGAAAAATAAGAGTTATTATCTATAAAGAAAAAATAACAACTACGTGATGACAACGGATTTTGTTCGCGGTAATCTTAAGAAAGTTTTGCTTCTCCTGATGCTGACATTCTGTGCGGCAGGAGTTTATGCGCAGTCGAGTATGTCCGACTCGCAAGTGATGGAATATATTGCCAAGGAATATCAGAAAGGCACTTCCCAGGCACAGATTGTCACCAAACTCATGCAAAACGGTGTGCAAATATCACAGATACGACGCGTCCGCGACCAGTATCAGCGCATGAAGAAGAACACCAGCATGGGTGCTGCAGACGGCGTGGAGCAAGGCGACGACCGCAGCCGTACGAACAACGGACAGGTCACGCCGGGCAAGGAGAAGCTCTCGCGCCAGCAGGTGGCTGAGCAGACGATGCAGGACTACAACCAGGCGCAGATGGAGTCGAACCAGTATTCCACCCAGCGACTGAAGGACCTGCGCGACCAAAAGACCGCCAACAAGAAATATGACGAGACCGATCCAGAGTTTATCCTGATGCAACAGGAGCTCAACGGCATCCTGCCGGGTGACACGGCCCAGATGTACGAGGAGCTGGTCGAGGCCTTGAAACGCAAGAAGAAGCAGGTCTTCGGCCGCGACATCTTCAGCAACGAGAACCTCTCCTTCGAGCCCAATGTCAACATGGCCCTGCCCAAGAACTACCGCCTCGGCCCTGGCGACAACGTCTTCATCGACATCTATGGCGCCTCACAGAAGTCCATCCAGGCCACCGTGGCCCCGGACGGTGTCCTCACCATCGAGGGCTTCGGCCCCGTTCAGGTGAGCGGCCTGACCGTGGCCCAGGCCAACGCCCGCGTCAAGCAGCAGTTGGGCCGCCGCTACAGCAGTTCGAGCATCCGCCTCTCAGTGGGTCAGACCCACACCATCTTGGTCAATGTGATGGGCGAGGTCAACACGCCGGGCACCTATACCGTCTCTTCCTTTGCCACCGTATTCAACGCCCTCTACCTGGCTGGTGGCATCAGCGACCTGGGTACGCTCCGCAATATCAAGGTCTATCGCAACAACAAGCTTATCTCCGTCATCGACGTCTATGACTACATCCTCAACGGTCAGCAGCGCGGCAACGTCCACCTGGCCGACAACGATGTGATCGTGGTCGGAGCCTACGACTGCCTTGTCAACATCACGGGCAAGGTGAAGCGTCCGATGTACTACGAGATGAAACGCAACGAGAGCCTCGCCTCCCTCATCCGCTACGCAGGCGGTTTCTCTGGCGACGCCTATACGAAGTCCGTGCGCGTCTTCCGCAAGACGGGACGCGAATGGTCCATCTACAACGTCAACGAGTTTGACACCTCCAGCTTCGGCATGTCGGATGCCGACTCCGTGGATGTCGATTCCGTCATCGCCCGCTACGACAATATGGTGGAGGTGCGAGGCGCCGTGTTCCGCCCCGGTCTGTACGAGGTGGGCGGCGACATCAATACCGTTAAGTCGTTGCTACAAGCTGCCGAAGGCGTGACCGAGGAGGCATTTACCGCCCGAGCCGTCATGCACCGTCTCAAGGCCGACCGCACCCTGGAAGTCGTCTCTGTCGATGTGGAGGGCATTCTGACGGGTCGTGCAGCCGACATCCCGCTGCAGAATGGCGACATTCTCTTCATACCAACACGTACGGACATGCAAGAGGAACGGACGCTGACCATAGACGGAGAGGTGCAATATCCCGGTATATATCAATATGCAGACAACGAGACGCTGGAGGACTTCATCCTTCAGGCAGGCGGACTGACAATGAAGGCCTCGACCGTACGTGTGGACGTGAGCCGCAGAATCATCAATCCCCGCGCCCTGGAGACGGACTCCGTCCTCGCCCAGACCTACACCTTCGCCCTGAAGGATGGCTTTGTCATCGACGGCGAACCGGGCTTCGTGCTCCAGCCATTCGACCAGGTGTTCGTACACCGCAGCCCTGGCTACAACGAGCAGCAGAACGTGGAGGTGAGAGGTCAGGTACTGTTTGCCGGAACCTATACGCTCAAGACACGCAACGCCCGCCTCTCCGACATCATGCGCCGTTGTGGTGGCCCGACCAATATGGCCTACGTCGCGGGTGCACACCTGGAGAGAAAGACCAACGAGACGGAGCGCATCCGTATGCAGGAGATTCAGCGCATGGCGCGTGCGCAGCAGCAGAAGAACCTCCTGGAGATAGCCACCAGAAGTTCCAACGCAGCTGGTGCCACTACCGTGATGAAACAGGCCAACGACGTGGAGATGCAACGCTACACCATCCCCGACTACTACCCCGTGGGTATCCGTCTGGACGAAGCCATGCGCAATCCTGGTGGCAACGCTGACATCATCCTCCGCGACGGCGACCGCCTGGTCATCCCCGAGTACAACGGTACGGTGAAAATCAACGGTGCCGTGCTCCACTCCAACACCGTGGGCTACGTAGCTGGCAAGAAGGTCTCCTACTACATCGATCAGGCAGGTGGCTTTGCGAGCGACGCGAAAAAGCGCCAGACCTATATTCTTTATATGAATGGTAGTGTGGCCCGTGTGGGCCATGACGCCAAGGTGGAGCCAGGATGTGAGATCTTCGTTCCGACCAAGGCCCAGAGCAAGATGTCGCTGGCTGAGACGCTGAGCATTGGCTCAAGCGCGGCATCCATCGCCGCCGTGATCGCCACCATCGCCAACCTCTTGAAGTAAACGATAGCAAGGAGCGAGCCGCACACGTCAGATCCATCAACAAGGACACTTTGAAAAATCATGAACAGATTCGATATCAAGCGTAAATGGGAAGAGTTTCAGAAGAAGCGGGAGCAGAAGAAGGCAGCCGCCTCTTCTGAAAGCGAATCCAAAGACACGATAGAGGAATCCACCTTGGAGACCTCTACGGAGGAGCAAGTGGACACACAGGCTGAAAGCCCATCCACTCCTTCCGCCCCCACCATGACCAAGGACACCACAACGACCGACGAGGACGACACCATCGACCTGAGGGAGATAGGCCGCCGCCTGTGGAAGAAGAAATGGTGGTTTGTGGCCCTGCTGCCCGTAGCGGCGGTAGTCTCTGCCATCATCATCGTGGACGTGCCCCGCACCTACACAACCAGCACGACCATGGCGCCAGAGATAGAGAACCCTGTCAGCTCGGGTGGTGCTCTCAGTTCCATCGCTGCCTCCTTTGGCTTCGACATGTCAGCCGTCCAGAGTACAGACGCCATCTCTCCGACGCTCTATCCTGACTTGATGGAGGACAACGGTTTCGTGGCAAGCCTCTTCAACATCCGCGTCGTGACGGCGGACAAGTCGGTCGATACGACCTACTACGCCTACATGCGCTACCATCAGGACCAGTCTTGGCTCTCGCAGCAGGGCGACACGATCATGAAGAAGATCGAGAAGATGTTTCCCAAGTCCAACAACGAATTCAAGGGCAACACCTCCAAGAGTCAGTTCAACCCCTACTTCCTCTCCAAAAAAGACGACGGCATTGTCAACAAGATGCGCGACGACATAGGCATCAGCGTGGACAAGAAAACGGGCGTCATCTCTATCACCGCCACGGCACAGGACCCGCTGGTCTGCCAGACGCTTGCCGACTCCGTGCGCGAGCGCCTGCAGAACTTCATCATCAAGTATCGTACCAACAAGGCACGCCGCGACGTGGAGTACTACGAGAAACTCGCCAACGACGCCCGCGCGGAATATGAGAAGACGCGCCGCCTCTATGCCAAGACGGCAGACGAGAATCTCGATGTGATCCTGGAGAGCGAGAAGTCGAAAATCGAGGATCTGGAGAACACGATGCAGATGCAATACAACACCTATACCGCAATGAACACGCAGCTGGAAGCAGCACGTGCGAAACTGCGCCAGTACACGCCCGTCTTCACCATGGTCAAGGGTGCCGACGTGCCTATCAAGGCCACGAGCCCGAAGCGCATGATCTTTGTTGCCTTCTGTGTGTTCCTGACCTTCTTCATTATTGCATTCTTCAGCGTCAAGGACCTGCTCTTCAAAAGCAAGCGATAAAGGACGAAGACCGTAAGCGCATCAATGGAAGCCAACAAACGAATCATCCTCAACACATCCGTACAATATATCAAGGCAATAGTGACAACGATCTTGTCACTATTTTCCATGCGTATTGTACTGGAGGCTATCGGTGTCTCCGACTACGGCATCTTCTCCGTCGTCGGAGGCGTCATCGCCATGCTTGGCTTCATCACCAACGCCTTGGTCATCACGACCCAGCGCTATGTCTCCTACTATTATGGTCGCCACCGCACCAGCCAGGTGAAGCGCTTCTTCACCAACAGCTTGTTCCTCCACATCATCCTCGGTCTTCTCATTGGCTTGGCCCTCCTTGCCATCAAAGGACTGTTGATGAACGATTTTCTCAAGATCGACCCCGACCGCCTCGATGCGGCGAAGTCTGTCTATGACATCACGGTGGCGATACTCCTTGTCACCGTCGTCACCGCTCCTTTCAAAGCACTCTTCATAGCCAAAGAGAATATCGTCTTCATCTCTCTTATCGAGATGGTCGATGCGATTCTAAAGTTGGCATTAGCCTACCTACTGCTTTACATCCAGGCCGACAAGCTGCTGCTCTACGTCTTCATCCTCGCGGGCATCCAACTCCTCAACCTGCTGGCATTCGCTCTCTATGCCAACTGGCAGTTTCCGGAGTGTTCGCTCCTGATTCGCAAACGGGATATTAGCCGGATATACATCGGTCAACTGCTGGGCTTCGCAGGCTGGACCACCTACGGCATGGGAGCTGTGGCGGCTCGCAACCAAGGCATGGCCATCATTCTCAACATCTGTTTCAGCACAACGGTCAACGCTGCCTATGGCATCGCCAACCAGGTATTTGGAGCCATTTCCTTCTTGTCCACCTCGATCCTCAACGCGATGAATCCTCAGATCATGAAAGCGGAAGGCAACAAGGATCGCAAGAAGGTATTTGCCCTGGCGGAGAAAGAGAGCAAATACTCCACCATGCTGCTCATCATCATCCTCGTACCGCTGATGTTTGAGATGCCTTCCATTCTCAATGTGTGGCTCACAAAGGTGCCAGATTACTGCGCCTTGTTCTGCAACGCCATCCTGCTGAGTTTCATCTGCGACCAACTGACAGCGGGCCTCAACACCATCAACCAGGCCATCGGCAAGATAAGAACCTATACGCTACTGATGTACACGCCGAAACTGGCCTACCTTCCCATCAGCTACATCCTTTTCCAAAACGGAGGTACAATAGCTGAGGCGATGGGCGTGTTCGTCGCTATCGAACTGCTGGTGGCCTTGGCGCGTATTCCATACATACATTGGAAAACCCAGATGAGCATGAAGGATTTCTTCCTCCATGTGATAGTCCCATTACTGCCCCTGGCCCTTTTGGCCTGTGCCACGAGCGGCGGCTGCCAATTGCTATTCCATTTCAAGTACCGCTTCCTGCTGACGGGAGTACTCTCCGTTTCCGTCTCCTTCTTGGTAAGCTGGTTCACGGTCCTGGATCGCAACGAGCGCGGATATTTCAAAGAGCAAATCCTCAAACGAATCATTGGTAAGTGCGCAGTATGAGACTTAAGAAACTTGACATTCAAACCATCAAGAAAGAGAAGTTAGTCCAAATATGCTTCTACGCAGGCATACTTCTGGCTTTCTTTGGCTCCCTGCACCCTTGGTTCTTGTGGCCTTTGGGCACACTGTACCCCTTGCCCTCGGGCTTGCTCATCGGTACGGCAATGCTGATATCGAAAACCACCAAGGACAACTGGTTCACCAACGACCATTTTCTGGCTCCCGTCATGGGCTATGTAGCCATTTCCACCTATATGCTCGTCATCAACGAGACCAATATCAACGGCTACATCGTGAACGTCTTCCACACGGCCATCTTCTACTCGATCTTCCGCCTCAAAACGGAGAAAATGGAAGCTTTTATGACCTTCCTGTGCAAGGTTATGGGCGGTCTTCTTCTGGTTTCGATCCCAGCATTCTTCCTATACCTCGTTGGTTTCCCCTTTGTTGGTGTCGACGCCGTCTATGGAGACGATCTCTATTCATATACGAACTATTTCCTCTTTATGATTGACGATCGTACACTGTGGGCATTTTTCCCTCGCTTCAGTTCGGTATTCCTTGAACCAGGCCACCTTGGAACAGCTGCAACCTTGTTGCTTTCCACGCAATTTGGTAAGTGGAAAAGATGGTATAATATAGTTCTCCTCGTAGCTCTGCTGCTCACGTTCTCCCTTGCAGCCTACGTCATCTACGTGGTAGTCATCTTCCTGAAGTTATGGGTTCAGCGCAAACAGTTTATCGGCAAACTGATCATGATGGTTGCTTTTATCAGCACCATCGTCGTGGGTTCTTTCTTTTATAATAATGGAGAGAATCTACTCCACGACCTCATCCTGATCCTGTCTCTTATACACATCTGACGCTGCCGACGAAGGCTTAG
>ENA-OZZJ01000413-OZZJ01000413.1-human-gut-metagenome-genome-assembly--contig:-NODE-413-length-8827-cov-6.419061_pt1 | contig 8827 bp, 7 predicted proteins | sample MGYA00244938_ERZ654148 | MGnify/ENA primary metagenome ERZ654148 (study PRJEB26926, sample SAMN06165168) | human gut metagenome | biome: ENVO:00009003; feature: ENVO:2100002; material: ENVO:00002003... | reverse complement strand
GAGATAGGCTCCGGTCTCGTGGGCTCGGAGATGTGTATAAGAGACAGGCTGCACATCGTCTGGGACGAGGCGCTGCGCGAGATCCATGTCCAGCTCATGGGCACGGTGCAGATCGAGGTGCTCAGGAGTCTCATCCGCGAGCGGTTCGACGTGGATGTGCAGGTCGATTCCGGCCGCATCCTCTACCAGGAGACGATCGCGGCGCCGGTCGAGGGCGTGGGCCATTTTGAGCCGCTGCGCCACTATGCCGAGGTGCACCTCCTGCTCGAGCCCGCCGAGCGCGGCACGGGTCTGACGTTTGACACCGCCTGCAGCGAGGACGTGCTCGACCGGAACTGGCAGCGCCTGATCCTCACGCATCTGGCCGAGAAGTGCCACCGCGGCGTGCTCACCGGCGCGCCGCTGACGGATGTGAAGATCACATTGCTGGCCGGCCGCGCGCACGTCAAGCACACGGAGGGCGGCGACTTCCGCCAGGCGACGTGGCGCGCCGTGCGGCAGGGGCTTATGCAGGCCGAAAGCGTCCTGCTCGAGCCGTACTACGCCTTTCGCATCGAGGTCCCGGCCGAGCAGATCGGCCGCGCGATCAGCGATGTGCGGCTCATGTCCGGCACGTTTTCTTCGCCCGAGACGCACGGCGACATGGCCGTGCTCACCGGCCGCGCGCCGGTGGCCACGATGCGCGATTACCCCGCCGAGGTCGCGGCCTATACCCGCGGGCGCGGGCGCATTTCGTGCAGCGTCGCGGGCTATGATACCTGCCACAATGCGCAGGAGGTCATTGCTGAGAGCGGCTACGACCCCACGCGCGACCTTGATAACACGCCGGACAGCGTGTTCTGCGCGCACGGTGCGGGCACGGTCATTCCGTGGGACCGCGTGCGCGATTATATGCACATCGACACCGGTTTCGGCAAGGCGGAGGCGGACGAGGCTCCGCCCGCGCCGCGGATGTTCCGCCGCCGCTTCGATCTCGACGACCGGGAGCTGGAGGAGATCCTGCAGCGCGAGTTCGGCCCCATCCGCCGCGCGCAGTATGCCGCCCCCGTGCGCAACGCCGCGCCCGGCGCGGACGAGACCGAGCGCGCTGAGCTGTTCCACCCCCGGCGCGAGCGCGTGATCGTGGACGGCTACAACGTCATCTTCGCCTGGGACGAGCTGCGCGCCCTGGCCGATAGCGGCCACATCGATGCCGCGCGCGAGCGGCTCATGGACGCGCTGAGCAATTACGCCGCCTTCACGCGCCGCGAGGTCGTGGTCGTGTTTGACGGCTATCGCGTGCCCGGCGGGCAGGGCGAGAAATTCGACCGCAGCGGCCTGCACGTGGTCTTTACGCGCCAGGGTGAGACGGCGGACGCCTACATGGAAAAGCTCGCCGACGAGATCGGGAAGAACGAGTCCGTGCGCGTCGTCACGTCCGATGCGCTCATCCAGCTCACGGCGCTGCGCGCGGGCGTGCTGCGCATGAGCGCGCGCGAGTTCCGGCAGGAGCTGGCGCAGGTGGCGCAGCAGCTCGAGGCCGCCATCCGCGACCTCAACGGGAGGTGAGGGCAATGGAGGAAGATCTTCTGCGCCGTGCGGCCGATCTGGCCGAGCGCTGCGAGCGCACGGCGACGGTCACGTCCACGGCGTTTCTGACGCCGGCGGAGCAGTACGCGCTCACGAACTGGGTCCGTCACCGTGACTGCACGCTCGTGCTGCACGGCGGCGGGGAAGCCTGCGAGCGGCGGGCGGCGTTTTTCCTGCCGTTTTACCTCACGGCTGAGGACTTTGATCCCGCGGAGCACTTGCGCGCCGTGCACTTTTCGGTGCCGTTCGGCGCGCCAGGCCATCGGGACTATCTCGGCGCGATCCTCGGCCTCGGCGTCCGGCGCGAGTGGGTCGGCGATATCCTCGTGCAGGATCACGGAGCGTATGTATTTTGCCTGCCGAGCGTGGCCCCGGCGCTGCTGGAGCTGGAGCAGGTGGGCCGCACGGGCGTGAAGGCGGCGGCCGTGGAGCTGGCCGCCGTGCCGGTGCCGGAGCGGAAGGTGCGCCCCGTGACGTTCACGGTGCAGTCGGCGCGGCTGGATGCCGTCGTGAGCGGCATGTTCCGCCTCTCGCGCACGAGCGCGGCGGCGCAGATCCGCGCGGGCGCGGTGCACCTGAACTATACCGAGTGCCTGCGGCCGGATGCGCCGGTCGCGCCCGGCGACGTGCTGTCGCTGCGCGGCGCGGGCAAGGGCAGCGTCGCGGAAGTGGGGGGCATGTCGCGCAAGGGGCGGCAGTTCGTCACGGCGGAGCTGTGGCAGTGAGCGCGCAGCTGCTGAGAAACAAAGCGGCCGCGCCGGGAATACCGGCGCGGCCGCAGATAAAAAATCTCCGGAGTCAAACTCCGGAGATTTTTTTGTGGTTGTTGTGCGTTACTCAGCGGTCTTGTCGTCCGCAGCAGGAGCGGTGACCGGCTCAGCGACCGGAGCGGCCACGGGAGCGGCAGCAGCGGCGGCTTGATCGGCGACGGCCTTCTGGGAGCGCTTGTAGGCGCCGGAGACGACACACGCGATGATCGCAAACAGGATCGCAACGACGGCCAGAATGACGATTGCAACGAACTGGGTGTGACCCGTGAACTCATAGGTGACAGGGTCGGGAGCCTTGCCGTAGCGGCAGGCGAACGTGTAGCCGGTGTAGCCGGTGAGCATACCGATGACGTTGCCGGCAGCGGCGATGACGGCGGAGATGATGCCGCAGACGGAAGCGGTCACGATCTTGCCCTTGCTGATGCGGATCACGGACAGGATGCCGAACAGGCCGGCGATGAGGCCGAGCACGGACGCGATGAGCATCGCGGAGACGACGCCGAGTCTGCCCATGACTTCCTTCGTGACGGCAGCGGTCTGGTAGACGGAGATGTAGTCACGGCCGGCCTGACCGACGGCGCGGCAGTTTTCGAGGTTCAGATACTGGCATCCGTTGACGACGCGGATCTCACCGTTGTCATCGAGCTCCCAGATGGAGAAGTTGTCGCCGTAGCGCTCTTTGAGGATGTCGGCAACGCTCGGGCACATTTTCTTGTTGCCGTTGCCTTCGTCGTTCATGTAAGCAGGCTGGCTCATCAGGAGCTCACAGCCGGCGGCGACCTGCGCGCAGCCGTCCTCAAAGGTGTTGAGCTGCTTCTTGCCGTCGGCGAGCTGGTTGCCGCCGTTGGCGAGGTCCACTTCGCCCTGAGCAAGCTGCTTCTCGGCGTCTCTGAGCTGTGCCTCACCGGCAGCGATGGCCTTCTCGGCCTCGGCCAGCTGGACCAGACCGTCTTCATACTGCTTGAGCTGGGCCTTGCCGTCGGCGACCATCTGCTGGATGTAAGCCGGCAGGTCGGTCACATCATCCGGAATGACCAGACCCTTGCTGGCCGCGATCGGACGCACGACGGAGACAAACCACGCCTGGGCGCTCGAGAAGCCGCCGAGGTTGGCGATGGTGCCGTTGCGGAAGTCCACGTACTGGTTGACGTAGGGCATGAGCGGCTCGATCTTGGCGAGGGTCGCTTTGCCTTCATTGTAAGCAGCGGTGTTATCCTCAATCTGCTTCTTGCCGGCAGCATAGGCGGCTTTGCCTTCCTCAAGCTGCTTCTTGCCGGCGTAGTAGGCGGCGTAGCCTGCGGAGAGCTGAGTCTTGCCTTCGGAGTAGGAGATCAGGCCGGCGGTGTAGGTGTCCACACCGGCGAGGTACGTGCCCTCGTTCTCCTGCAGCTGGTCAAGGCCGGCATCGAGCGTGTCGATGGACTCCAGACCCTCTTCGGCGTCCTTTTCCTTGTACTCTTTGACATTCATGATGTCGCTGAAGCTGCTCACTCCGGCGAACAGGCCGAAGATACTCGCAGCGATCAGGCAGACGCTGATGATCGTGAGTAATACTTTTTTCATGTCGTTCCTCCACTCATTTAAGCATTTTTCAGTCTAATACCGAACGCTTGACCTAAACTATATCTTAAATTTCACAAAATCGCAAGAGAAACTGGTCAAATCTTTTTCCGGCGTAAAAAAATTGCCTTTTTCAACAAATGTGAAAGGAATTGTTGTGCAGATTTTCCGTTTTCTACTTCTCTGAATTGGAGAATTCTTGCTGCTGGTTCAACATATTCACGTGGGTGTGAAAACTTGTCTCCAAAAGCACAAAGCGAGAAAAAGCTCCACAATCCGGGCAGGATCGTGGAGTAAAAACGATCTTTTGTTACAAAACACCGAGGTGTTCGAGCAGGATCTTCGTGCCGAGCAGGATGAGGATCACGCCGCCGGCGAACTCGGCCTTGCTCTTGTAGCGCAGGCCGAACACGTTGCCGAGCCGGATGCCGGCCGCAGAAAAGACGAACGTGATCGAGCCGATGAGCGCCACGGCGGGCACGATGCGCGTGCCGGGCAGGAACGCGAACGTGATGCCGACGGCGAGCGCGTCGATGCTCGTCGCGATCGCCAGCAGGAGCATGGTCTTGAACGCGAGCGAGCCGTCGAGCTTATCCTCGTCCTTGGACAGCGCCCCGCGGATCATATTGCCGCCGATGATGCCCAGCAGCACGAACGCGATCCAGTGATCGACAGAGGTGACAAACTGTTCAAACTGTGTGCCGAGCAGATAGCCCAGCAGCGGCATGAGCGCCTGAAAACCACCGAACCACAGTCCGGCGATGCAGCATTCCTTCCACGACACGCGCTGCAGCGCCAGCCCCTTGCAGATGGACACGGCAAACGCGTCCATCGACAGGCCGACCGCCAGCACGACCAGCTCCCAAAACCCCATATCTTCACGTCCCTTTTTCCGCAGATTCCTTACACTGTAAAGGAAAGGTCAGGAAAATGCAAGGAAAATTTGCACCCGGGGCATAGAAAAAAACCGGCGCCTGGATGTTCCGGACGCCGGCTGGCAGCTTGTTTCAGCAGGGCTCGATGAGGATGACGTTGCTCATCAGGTCCACTTTCTTGAGTTTGCCGGGGACGATCTTGCGGATCCCCATCAGGTCGGTCAGCGTAACGTTTTCGCCGTCGGCGGACACGTTGCACACGCGCGAGCAGACAAGGTTCTGTTTGCCGTCCCGGATCTCATATGCATCAGAAAGACACATGGTCGTTCGCTCCTTTTTACCCGTTATGCCTGCTTGGCAAGCTCGAGGGCTTTTTCGAGCTTGTCGTTGCCGTGGTCAAATGCATGCAGCGCCTCGGCCAGCGTCGCGGCCGCCTCGGCCTTGCCCTCATCTTCCAGCGCGTGGCAGATGTCGTGCAGCTCGTCGGCGTGGTGGCGGTTGTGGTCGAGCATATAGTTCAGCAGCGCCAGCACTTCCTCGGGGCTCATCGGCTTGTCGCCGGTGTGCTCGTGGCTGTGCGGGTGGCAGTGATGCGCATGATCGTGATCGTGTTCATGTTCGTGCATGGGAAACACTCCTTTCTGAAGTGGGGCAGGGCCGCCATGCGGGAAAATGACCCTGCTCTGAATGGATTATCAAAAGTTTATCATATTCTCTTGTAAGAATCAACAATTTTTTGCCCCCGGATGTGATAAAAGACTTGTAAATTGTGCGCAAATATGTTAATCTGTTGACGTGATATGGAAGCTGTCCTTGCGTTTTCGGACGGAATGCTTTGAAGTGTTACATAAGGGTGGTACGCTTCGGAGAACCGCACGTTTCGGCCGCGATCACAGCGACTGCTTCCCATGTCCGTGACCACCATGGGGGAACGCCCCCGGCGAGCCCAATCAAACGAAAACCATAAAAAAGGGAAGAAGAGGTGTAACATTTGAAGGATTTAAAGCATCTGATCTACTTTGAGAACCTTCTTGACAGCGCCAACAACGAGCTCGTGCAGCAGGCCAAGGATGAGGGTATGCACCCCATCGCTTACACTTGCTACCACATGCCCGAAGTGGTCCTCAACGTAGACAACTGTTTCTCGGTCAGACTTCGTGCGCCGAAGACAGGTTCATTCGACATCGCATCCTATTACATGTCCAACTACACCTGCGAGTACTGCAGAGCACTCGTGGAGCGCGCGATCGAGGGCGGCTATAACTTCCTCGACGCCATCGCTGGTGTGGACGCCTGCGCGGAGATGAACCGCTGCATGGAGAACATCGAGCTGGTCGCTGCCCCCGACATGCCCAACAAGAAGATGTTCGTTACCCACTGCGACATCCCGTACAAAGTCAAGGACTACACCCTCAAGCACTACGTCACGCAGATCCGCAACCGCTTCCTGAACGTTCTGGCCGAGACCTACGGCGTTGATACGTCCGACGAGGCGCTGCGCAAGGCTGTTGCCGAGCACAATGAGGTCTGCAAGATCATCACCGAGATCGGCGACATGCGCAAGCTCGAGAATCCGCCCATCACCGGTTATGAATTCCACGTCCTCAACCTGGTTACTTACTGCTGCCCGAAGAGCAAGATCCTCCCGTACCTGAAGGAAACGCTGGCAGAGATCAAGAAGAGAAAAGTCGACGCCAAGCCGTGGTACCGCTGCCGCGTGGCCCTCATCGGCTCCGAGATCGACGACCTCGACATGACCCGCATGGTCGAAGACGCCGGCGCGATGATCGTCGCCGACCGTTTCTGCTTCGGCAGCACCCCGGGCCGTGAAGTCATCGAGCTCAACGACACGGACGACGTCCTCACGCAGATCTGCGCCCACTACCTGAAGACCACTCAGTGCCCGCGTTACATGAGCCAGGAGAAGATCCAGGAGCGCCGCGACACGATCAACCGTCTCGCCACCGAGAACGGTGCCGAAGGTATCATCTACGAATCCATGAAGTTCTGCGATTTCTGGGCATTCGAGCGCGCGCTGGCTAGCCACATCATGAACGAAGAGTATGGCTGGCCGGTCCTGTCCATCGACCGCCCGTACATGGCTCGCTCCTCCGGTCAGCTCCGCACGAGACTGCAGGCCTTTGTCGAGAGCCTTGAGATCAAGCAGATTCATAAGGCTGCGAAGGAGGACAAATAAATGCTGAAAAGTAACATTGCATGGATGAAGAAAAATGTCCCCTCCGACCTGAAGGTCTGGAAGGGCATGATCCAGGATATCGACTGGTCCCAGGTCGCAGCGAAGGCCAAGCTGAGCCTCCAGCGCGATAAGGACCGCATCACGGCCGAGTTCAAGGAATTCGCCGCCATGGACACCAGCGCCAAGATCGATTGGCTCATGAACGGCGACCGTCACCTCGGTTACCTGTATAAGAAAGACGCCATCGCGTTTGCCCGCCGTGAGTGGAAGGGCCTCAAGAGCGTCGGCTACGACTTTGTCGGCTGGCTGAAGATTTGGGGCGGCATGCTCAACATGGTCATGAAGGACCCCATGTCCATTATGCTGGCCGTGTTCGAGTACCACTGGTTCGCTTCCTACCTGGCCACCCCGGCTGTGGTCGACCGCAGCGTGTTCGGCCGCCGCGGCAAGCTGCTGCAGGCTGACTTTGATATGTGGGTCGCCATTACCCACTGGGCCGAGGATCTGATCGCCAACCTCATCATGGCGGACGCGAAGATCGGCGGCAACCAGAAGATCAACAAGCGCATCATCATGTTCGACGAAATGACGATGGCGCAGATGATGGCCGGCTTCCCGAACCTGCTCGGCATCCCGTACCAGATGATCCCGGTCTTCATGGTCTCCGAAATGGACCAGCTGACCCTCATCCCGTACATCGACGCCATCGAGAGCTACGGCCTCCCGTCCGATACCTGCCCGCTGCCGACGGCTGAGTGCGGCTGCGCGGTCAAGGACGAGTACCCGATGTGCGGCCAGGGCTTCATCGCCTCCTCCATGCCGTGCGACGGTTCCGTCATGGCGACGTCCTTCCAGGATCGCCGCTTCAGCAAGTTCATGCCGAGCTACCCGCTGTGCATGCCCGTCCGTTACGACGACGAGGACACCACCGAGATGGCGGCTGCCGACATGAAGGACTGCATCCACTGGGTCGAGGGCCTCACCGGCGAGACCTGGAACTGGGACACTTACTTCGCCACCATGGAGAAGATGAACGAGTGCACCAGACTCGAGATGGAGAAGTGGGAGATCAACAAGACCCATTATCCGCAGCTGGTCGGTTCCTCCTTCGAGCTGTTCCGTAAGTGGAACTACGAGATGGACGGCGGCCTGTTCCCCGAAGGTCTGAAGACGCAGCGCAAGATCTGCAAGACCATGATGGAGACCTACGAGAAGAAGCTGCCCGCTTACGTCGGCGGCTATGAGAAGTACCGTGCGCTCATCTGGAGCTGCCCGGCTCACTTCTATGCCAACTTCTCCAACTGGCTGGCCAACTGCTGGGGCATCTACGCGCTGACCGAGATGGAAGCGCTGAACATGACCAAGATGCTCAACACCACCGACAAGGACGAGGCCATCAACGACCTCTGCCGTCTGTACGAGCGCATGGTCATGCGTCGCCACACCAATGGCGGCCACGATCACGTTCTGGGCGAGCTGTGGAGACAGTGCGAGAACTTCAACGCGAACGTCGTCATTATGTATCAGCACGTCTGCTGCAAGACGATGGCCGGTCTGCAGGGCCTGTTCGACGATCAGGCACGTGAGCTCGGCATCCACCTGATCTGGGTCGAGCACGACCTGATGGATCCGCGTACCGTTTCCCGTAAGGACATGCGCGGCCGTGTGAACAACTACATGGTCAACGTCATGCACGCGGAGCCGGTCGACCCGACGCTCATCGACATCGATGACGAGGTCACCTGGTAATTCGGATCATTTGAACGTATATCGGACATAAAAAAACATTCAGGAGGAAGTAAATACTATGAAATACTTTGGCGGATGCGACGTAGGTTCCACCTACACGAAGGCAG
>ENA-OZZJ01000404-OZZJ01000404.1-human-gut-metagenome-genome-assembly--contig:-NODE-404-length-8950-cov-5.565261_pt1 | contig 8950 bp, 6 predicted proteins | sample MGYA00244938_ERZ654148 | MGnify/ENA primary metagenome ERZ654148 (study PRJEB26926, sample SAMN06165168) | human gut metagenome | biome: ENVO:00009003; feature: ENVO:2100002; material: ENVO:00002003... | reverse complement strand
TTTTTTTTCAAGCAGAAGACGGCATACGAGATAGGCTCCGGTCTCTGGGCTCGGAGATGTGTATAAGAGACAGCCGTAGCCCTTGGCGGGGTCGGAAAGCAGCACGTGCGTCACCGCGCCGATGAGCCTGCCGTCCTGCAGGATGGGGCTGCCGCTCATGCCCTGCACGATGCCGCCGGTCGCGGCCAGCAGGTCCGGGTCGGTGACGGTGATGAGAAAGCGCGTGCACCCGCCGTCATGATACACCCGGCTGATGTCCACGGCATACGCCCGCACGTCCTCGCCCGCGACCGTGGACAGAATGGTCGCGCTGCCGGTCTTCACTGCGTCGGCAGAAGCCGTCTCGACCGCGGCCCCCTCCGGCGGCGCGTCCAGCGTGCCGAAAATGCCGAAGATGCAGTTGCGCTCGATGCCACCGATGCGATTGCCGGGGTCGAAGCTGCCGACGAGCTCGCCGGCCGTGCCGTGGCCGCCGGGGCGCGCGTCCGCGATGACGGCCGAGAGCACGCTGCCGTCACGCAGAGGCATGAGCACGCCGCTCGTCTCGTCCGAGATGCCGTGGCCGAGCGCGCCGTAGCGCCCCGTGGCCGGGTCGTAGTACGTGAGCGTGCCGACGCCCGTCACCCCGTCGCGCAGCCAGAGCCCGAGCTGCCGCGTGCCGTCGGCCGTGACGGCGGGCGTGACCGTCGCCGTGACCTCCGCGCCGCCGCGCAGCACGGTCACGGACAGCGTATCCCCCGCCGCGTCCATGGCGGCAAGAAAGTCCGCCGAGGACGCAATGTCCCGGCCGTCGATGCGGCAGATCACGTCACCGGGCCGCAATCCCGCGTCCTTCGCGGGCGTGGCCTTGCCGCCGGGCGTATCCACCTCGGCGAGGTCCGCCACGAGCATGCCCGCCGTGGTCATCTGGATGCCGACGGCCCGGCCGAGCGGCACGAGCGACGCCGCCTGCGCCGACACGCCCACGCACAGCGCGAACGCGACCGCCGCCGTGACGGCAAACCGGCGCAAAAAATGTTGTTGTTTCCGCAAAAAATCCCCCCTTTGCGCGTGCAGTATCAGTATGCCGGGTTTCGGGCAAAATAGCGGCGGAACATTCTTGCTCGATTGCCTGCCGGGGCGCAAATGCCTGCGGCGGCGCGCATACGATGTACGGAACCAGTTTTGGTAATTCGATGCATCGGAGGCATTTCCATGACGCAAATCTTAAAACAGGGCGACCGGAGCGCACTCGTGTCGCTGCTGCAGCTGGGGCTGACGCGCGCGGGGCAGACGCCGGGCGCGCTCGACGGCATCTTCGGCGCGCAGACGGCGGCGGCCGTGCGCGCGTTTCAGGCGGCCAACGCCCTCACGCCGGACGGCATCGTGGGCGCGCGGACGCACCGCGCACTGCTGCCGTACTACACCGGCTTCGTCACGCGCACCATCCGCGCGGGCGACACGTTTTCGGCCCTCGCGCGGCAGTACGGCACGAGCGTGGACGCTATCCAGCTCGCCAATCCCTATCTCGACCCGGAGCGGCTGCCGCTTGGCCGGGCGCTGACGATCCCGCTGCCGTTTTCCGTCACGCCGGCGGACATTCCCTATTCCTCGGCGCTCATCGGGTATATCGTGCGCGGGCTGGCCGCGCGCTATCCCATGCTCGCCGTCGGAGAGTTCGGCCGCAGCGTGCTCGGCCGGCCGCTGCGGTATCTGACGCTCGGCAGCGGGCCGAAGCTCGTGTTTTACAACGCCGCGCACCACGCCAACGAGTGGATCACGACGCCGCTGCTGCTCACGTTCTGCGAGCAGCTGTGCGCCCGCCTCGACGACGGCGGCGACCTCGAGGGCCAGAACATCCGCGACCTGCTGACAAAGGTCACGCTTGTGCTCGCTCCGGCCGTGGACCCGGACGGCATCGACCTCGTGACCGGCGCGCTCGACGCCGAGACGACCGCCGCGGCCAAAGCGCTTGCAAATAACTACCCCGACATTCCCTTCCCCGCGGGCTGGAAGGCGAACATCCGCGGCATCGACCTCAACCTCCAGTACCCCGCGGGGTGGAGCATCGCGCGCGAGATCAAATTCGCCGCGGGCTACACACGCCCCGGCCCGCGCGACTATGTCGGCCCCGCGCCGCTGGTCGCGCCCGAGAGTCTGGCGATGTACGGCTTCACCCGCGCGCTCGACCCGCTGCTCACCCTGTCATACCACACGCAGGGCCGCGTCATCTACTGGCAGTACGACGGCTATGACGTGCCGGGCAGCAAAGCGATCGCAAAGCAATTCGCCGCCGTGAGCGGCTACGACGTGGCCGAGACGCCCTACGCCTCCGGCCACGCGGGGTATAAGGACTGGTTCATTCAGGACTACCGCCGCCCGGGCTTCACGATCGAGGCGGGCAGCGGGGAAAATCCCCTGCCGCTGAGCCAGTTTCCGGACATCTGGTCGGATAACCTCGGCATCCTGCTCGGCGGCATGACGGCCGTTTTGTGACGCTTGTCACAGCCTGCATCAAAACCTCCCACATGACACATTTTGGCCGTTTTCCGTCCAAAAATGCGTGCTAAGATATTCACAAAACAGGCCAAACGGTTCGTTTTTTCACGTCACGAAGGAGGAAATTATCATGCAGCTGTCAGACAAGATCAAAAAATTCAGCGTCGGGCAGGCCATTGACTACCTCAACCGAAACCCGGTCAAGAACCTGCCGAGGCTCCTCGACTGAGCGGACACGTTCTGCGCCGGGAAGTTCGAGGGCCAGCGCCGCGCCATCCGCAAGGCGTGCCTCGCCCCCATCGACGCGCACTACCCGATGGTGCAGCACATCCTCAACGATGTCGACCCCGGCGTGCGCAAGACCACGCTCGTGAACTTCTTCATCTACGGCATCTCCTCGTGCTACACGAGCGTGAACTGGGACGCGATCTCGTCCGAGGCGTATTTCCGGCAGCTGATCGACCTCGGCTGCCTGTTCATCTGGTATTTCCACTACATGCCGGTCGGCAACGGCGCCTCGCCAAGCAGGCAGCCGCCGCGGCCAAGAAGAAGCAAAGAACGCGCGCAAAAAGCCAACGCGCGCAAAAACACAAAAAAGCAGCGCTTCCCGTTCGGGAAGCGCTGCTTTTCGAGCCTTCCCCGCAAAGGGGAAGGCTTGGGGTGCGCATCAGACGCGGGGCACGCCACCGGCGGCGCTGGAGAAAACCACGCACAGCATCCAACAAAAAGCACCGTCTCCCGGTTGGGAGACGGTGCTTTTGCACGCATTTCATTTTCACGACCCGCTGCCGGCCGCCTGCACGGGCGCGGTGACCTCCGTGCGCGTGACGCCCTTGGAGAACGTCAGGCTCTTGAGGATGGCCGAAAAATCGTTGGACATGCTGCGGTAGAGGTCGGCATTCTCGTTGGCGAACTGCACATCCGTCGGCAGCTCGGCAATGAGGTTGTAGTTCGCGCCGTCGACGGTCAGGCCGCAGATGGCCTGATACTCCGGCAGCTCGGTATAGTCATAATCGGTGGGAAAGACCTCAAGCATGAACAGGAAGCCGCCCAGACCGTTGTCATGGTCGGTCTTTTCGTAAAAGCCGACGTAATAGCCGCCGTCGTTGGCGCCGCACTCGGTCAGGTACTGGTCGCCCCAGCTGGCCGGCAGCGTGACGGAAAAATAGCCGCCCTTGCCGTTGTCATACGTCGGGCAGAGGGTGATGTCCTCCGCCTTTTTGGCCATGTCCGTCGGCTGAGCGGACGCGGCGGTCTCGTCGCTGCGGCCGCAGGCGGCCAGGGCCAGCGTGAGCGCCAGCGCCAGCACGAGCGCCGGAATGCTTCGTTTCATGCAGATCGCTCCTTTCCGAATCTTTGCATGGGAATAGCATACGCCGCCGGCCCGCATATGTAAAGCCCCCCGGCCGGGCGGCGCGCGGCGCGCAAAAAGATGCACGCCAGAAAATCTGACGTGCATCCGTGCGAAAAGTTCCGGTTTTTTACGCAGCGGCAGACTTGCTGGGCTTGCGCAGGACGATCTGCAGCACGATGACGACCGCGATGACCGCAACGCCGACCAGGTCGGTCGTCAGCTTCGGGTCGATCAGGCACAGGCCGCCGGCGGCGAGCAGGATGCGCTGCCACCAGGGCGCGTGCGCGACGATGTAGCCCTCGAGCGCGGCAGCGATGCTGAAGATGCCGAGGCAGGACGTGATGATGACCTGCACCGCGGCGAGCACGCCCTGATCCATGAGCAGCATGGACGGGTTCATCGCGAAGATGTACGGCACGATGAACGCCGCAATGGCGAGCTTCGTGGCATTGATGCCGGTCTTCATGGGGTCGGACTTGGCGATGGCGGAGCCAGCGTAGGCGGCCAGCGCGACCGGCGGCGTGATATCGGCGACGATGCCGAAGTAGAACACGAAGAAGTGGGCCGCGACCTTCGGGATGCCGAGCGTGATGAGGATCGGCGCGCAGGTGGAGGCCATGATGCAGTAGTTGGCGGTCGTGGGCACGCCCATGCCGAGCACGATGCAGCACAGCATCGTCAGGAACAGCGCCAGCAGCAGCGAGAGCGTCGGGTTCGGGATGGCGCTGCTGATGGCGATGACGCCGCTGATGAGCTTGGACGCCAGGCCCGTGACGGTGATGCAGCCAGCGATCATACCGGCCATGGCGCAGGCCACGGCGACGGTGATGCTGCCCTTGCCGCCGGCCTCGAGCGAGTCGAGGATCATGCGGCCGGTCTTTTTGGCGGTGATGCCGGCGACGCTGCCGGTCTTCGTCTCTTTAACCTCGGCCGAGGCGTCACGGATGGTGCCGACCAGGCTCACGGCGATGGAGATCAGGATGGCGATCGCGGCGGAAAACTGCAGCGAGCGGATGTTCGCCGTGACCATCCAGATCAGGAACACGAGCGGAAGCAGCAGATAGACGTTGCGGATGAGGTACTTGAAGCGGGGCAGCTCCGAGCGCGGGATGCCCTTGAGGCCGAGCTTCTTGGCCTCGAGATGCACGGAGATGAAGATGCCGCCGAAATACAGCACAGCGGGCAGGATGGCCCAGAGGGTGACCTGACCGTAGGTCACGCCCATGTACTCGGCCATGAGGAACGCGGCCGCGCCCATGATGGGGGGCATGATCTGGCCGCCGGTGGAGGCGGCCGCCTCGACGGCGCCGGCGAACTCGGGCTTGTAGCCGGTCTTTTTCATCATCGGGATGGTGACCGAGCCGGTGGTGACGGTGTTGCCCACGGAGGAGCCGGACACCATGCCGCACAGGGCGGACGAGATGACGGCGACCTTGGCCGGGCCGCCGGAGGTCCAGCCGGCGATGGCATTGGCCGCGTCGATGAAGAAGCTGGCGATGCCGGTGCGCTCGAGGAAGCCGCCGAAGATGATGAACACGGCGATGAACTTCGCACACACCTGCACGGGCGTGCTCAGCACGCCGGACGTGCCGAAAAACAGCGTGTAGATCACGCGGCCGAGCACCTGCTGGAACGTCTGCCCGGCGTTGAGCATGCTCACGAACGTATACACGAGCAGCGCGCCGACGACCACGAGGATCGGCAGACCGACGCAGCGGCGGCACAGCTCTGCCAGCACGAGGATGCCGGCCACGCCGACGGCGATGAGAAACGGCGTCATCTTGGCGGCGCTGGTGAGCGTCTTGATGAGCACGGAGTAGTTAAAGCAATAGTAGAAAAATGCAGCCGCACCGATGACCATGATGACGATGTCGTACCACGGCAGGCGGTTGGGGTGCACATGCTTCTTGCTGGCGGGATAGGTCAGGTAGCCCATGATGACGATCAGCCCGAGGAACGCGGTCAGACGGATCTCGAGCGCGGCGGTGCTGAACAGCGTCGACCAGATGCAGTAGATCGAAAACAGCGCCATGACGACGGAGATGACGATCTTGGGCTTGCCCGTCCAGACGCGGGTGGCGGATTCGCGGTCATACTTACGCATGACGGCATCCATTTCCTCCTGCAGCGAAGCGTTTGCCGCGGCGTCCGCGGCCTTCTTGGTGTCAGACATAAGGGGGAAACCTCCGTTCCGGTTAGGATGGAAAAACTACGGCGTCAGGGGTACTGACGCCGTAGCGAACGTTTACGGGATGCGGCGCATCACCGGGTCGGGCATCAATAGGTGCCTGCCTTGATGGTGGCGGCGGTGTAGTACGGGGAGGCCGCGAGCAGAGACTGCACGTGGCTGTCGTCGAGGCTGACGAGGTAGACGCTGCCGGCGGTGGCGAGGTCGGTGATGGCCGTGGTGGGCGCACCGGCGACGATGAACGCGGCATCGATCTTGCCGTCCTTCAGGCTCTCGGCGCTGTCGCCGAAGCTCTGGTACACGGCGGAGATGTCAGACTCCTTGAGGTCGTAGGCGTTGAGCACGTCAATGGCGTTGAAGTACACGCCGGAGCCGGCAGCGCCGATGGAGACCTTCTTGCCGGCGAGGTCGGCAACGGTCTTGATGTCGGGGTTGGTGGTGACGATCTGCACCTGCTCCTGATACAGCTGGGCGACGACGGAGAAGCCGGTGACCGGGCTGTCAAACAGGCGCTGGCCGTTGTAGGCGTAGTTCATAACGTCGCTCTGCACGAAGGCGAGCTGGACGTTGCCGTTGGCCAGATCCTCGACGTTAGCCTGAGAGCCGCCGGAGGTAAGGGCCGTGACCTTGCAGTCGGACTTGCCGGAGACGAAGGAGGCGAGCACGCCGCCGAAGGCGTAGTACGTGCCGGACTCGCCGCCGGTGCCGAAGCTGAGGGCGGAAGCGGTGCCGTTGCCGGCGCCTTCCTTGACCGCGTCGACCTTGACGCCCTTCTCCTCAAAGTACTTGGCAGCGCCGGGGTGATACGGCACGCCCTTGACGGAGGCGGCAGCCTCAAGGCTCAGCTCCGCGCCCTTGGCGTGCTGGGCGGTGATGGCGTCGAGATTCTCAAAGATGGTGGACACGAACGCATAGATCTCGTCGGTCGGGACATCGTCGCGCGCGATAACGACCGCGCCGACGGAGACGGTGTTGGTGTCGACCTTGGCCGTAGAGCCGGAGTCGTCGGGGTTCTTGGTGTCGGTGCCGCCGCCGCAGGCGCACAGCGCGAACACCATGACGAGGGCGAGCGCCAGAGCCACGATTTTGTTGAACTTCATAGTTGGTTCTCTCCTTTTTGAAATTTTCCTCTTGAAAAGATTCAATATGCGTTCATTATACCTGCAATTCGTGCAAATTTCAAGCGAAAAATGAAACTTTATGCTTGCTCCTGTGCAAAAACTTTCACACACTAACGGATTTCTGATACAAACCGCCACATCTTGCGCCGCTTGGGCAATTTTTCCCACGCCGGGCACAAGATCCCTCACACAGGGAAGCAAAAATCCGGCCTGTGCAAAAATCGCACAGGCCGGATCGGCTTGTCGGAACGCGTTATTCGTCCCTGTCCTCAGGCGGGTCGGGCTGCACGAGCACGCGCTCGACGCGGCGGCCGTCCATGGCGAGGACCGTGACGGTGAGGTTTTCGTACCGGAAGCTGTCGCCCGGCTTCGGGAACGTGCCGAAGCGCTCGAGCGTCCAGCCGCCGACGGTGGTGCTGTCGGCGTCGTCAAGGGCGTCCTCGTTCCAGTCGAGCAGCTCGAGAAAGTCCGAGAGCGTCATGGCGCCGTCGAGCTCATAGCCGCCGTCGGGCCGCGCGACGACCTCATTTTCGACCTCGTCGGTCTCGTCCCAGATGTCGCCGACGAGCTCCTCGAGCACGTCCTCCATCGTGATGACGCCGAGCGTGCCGCCGAACTCGTCCGTGACGACGGCGAGGTGCTTCTGCTCGCGGCGGAGCTTTGCCAGCACGTCGGGCAGGCGCGTGGTCTTGTAGACGAAGCACGGCGGGATGAGCTGCGCGCGCAGATCGTCCGGCCGGCCGTCCATCATGGCCTTGAAAAAGCGGTTGAGATACAGAAAACCGATGATATTGTCCACGCTGCCGGAGTAGACCGGCAGACGGGAATACGACGAATCGTCAATGATGCGCACGATCTCGTCCCAGTCGTCGTCGATATCGATGGCGACCATGTCGACGCGGGCGGTCATGGCCTCGCTCGCGCTGATGTCGGAAAAGTCGAGCGCGGAGCGCAGCAGCTCACTGCGGTCCTCGTCGAGCACGTCCTCGTCCTCGGCGGTCTCGATGATGGACTGCAGCTCCTGCGAGGCGGCCTCCTCGGGGTCGCCGTCGCCGGTGTCGCCGTGCAGGGGGCGCGTGATGAGGTGCACGAGCCCGACGACGAGCCAGATGACGGGGTACAGGATGACCGACAGCGCGCGGATGACGTACGCGTTGCGCAGGGCGATGCCGTTGGCGTTCTGCTTGGCGACGATCTTCGGCATCGTCTCGCCGAAGATGATGACCAGCAGCGTCAGCACGACGGTGGACACCCACGTCCACTGCTCGCCCGCGAGCAGGATAACGATCACGGAGCCGAGCGACGACGCCGCGATGTTGACGAGATTGTTGCCGATGAGGATGGCGCTGAGGGTGCGGTCGAAGTGGTCAAGGATGCCGACGGCGGTCCTGGCGCGGCGGCTGCCGTCCTCGGCGGCGTTTTCGAGCCGCAGCCGGTTGGCCGACGAATACGACATTTCGGACGCGGAGAAGAACGCGGACAGCGCGATCAGCACGACGAGCGCAACAAAATACCACACGATGCTCATGCCGGATCGCCCCCCTTCTCCGGGGCGGCCCCGGCCGCCGCGTCTGCCTCGGTCTCCTCCGGCAGCAGGCGCACGATGAGCTTGACGATGCGCTTTTGCTTCATGTCGGAGATGCGCACGTCCAGCCGGTGATAGCGGAAGCCTTCCCGCTCACGCGGGATGTAGGAAAACTGCTCATACGTCCACTCGCCGAGCAGCTTATACTGCAGTTCCTCGTCGTCCTCGGGGTCGGTGTAGTCGCTGTCTCTTATACACATCTGACGCTGCCGACGAAGGCTTAG
>ENA-OZZJ01000403-OZZJ01000403.1-human-gut-metagenome-genome-assembly--contig:-NODE-403-length-8963-cov-9.151886_pt1 | contig 8963 bp, 7 predicted proteins | sample MGYA00244938_ERZ654148 | MGnify/ENA primary metagenome ERZ654148 (study PRJEB26926, sample SAMN06165168) | human gut metagenome | biome: ENVO:00009003; feature: ENVO:2100002; material: ENVO:00002003... | reverse complement strand
GCAGACACCGAGGGCGTGACGGAGGCCTTGAAAGCCGATGACCCGATGGCGTGGGTGCGGAAGATGAACGGCATCCGACATCGGGCAAACGAGGCCGTGATGCAGGAGATTGTATACGGGTAACGAGCAAGCGGGGGTCGATGACCTCCGCTTGTTTTGTGTGCAGAAAAGAACAATACTGTTTTGAAACGACATTGTTCCGAACTTTGTTGACATTATTCTTTTATTCGGGTATAATGTACTTGTGATTTTATGCGTGGAGGTATCCCCTATGGCTGAAATGATCTCGGTAAGAGAGGCAGCAGTGCGCTGGAATATAACGGAGCGGAGAGTTGCGACGCTCTGCAAGAATGGGAGAATCGCCGGTGCGGAAAAGCAGGGCAATCGTTGGCTGATCCCCGCTGATACGCAGAAGCCGGCGGATCAGCGGCTCAAGACGGGCGCTTTCCGCAAGACGGAGCGCGCGCCGAAGCTGCCCCTGCCCATCGGCGTGTCCAACTACTGCCTTGCATCGTCGGAATACTACTACATCGATAAGACGATGATGATCAAGGACTTTATCGACGAGCGTCCGATGGTGACGCTGTTCACCCGCCCCCGGCGTTTCGGCAAGACGCTGAATATGGATATGCTGCGCACTTATTTTGAAAAGAGCGACAAGGATACCTCCGTCTACTTCCGGGATAAGAAGATCTGGGCCTGCGGCCAGAAGTACCGGGATTATCAGGGCAAGTACCCTGTGATTTTCCTGACCTTCAAGGATGTGAAGTTCGACACTTGGGAGGAGACCTTTGCGGCTATCCGGGATATTTTCGCAAAGGAGACCCGGCGGCACAAAGAGCTGCTGACCAGTGAAAAGTGCGACGAGTACAGCAAAAAGACCTATGAAAAGCTGGCAGACGGCAAGGTCAGCGAGGTAGAGCTGGCTTCGGCACTGCTGGACCTGTCCGCTATGCTGCACAAGCACTATGCCGTTGCGCCCATTATCATCATCGACGAGTACGACACTCCCATCCAGCAGGGCTACCAGAAGGACTATTACGACAAGGTCATCCGGTTTATGCGGAACCTGTTTTCCGGCGGGTTCAAGGATAATCAGCATCTGTCCTTCGGCTTTCTCACCGGCATTCTGCGGGTGGCCAAGGAGAGCATCTTCAGCGGGATGAACAACCTGTCCATCAACTCCGTGCTGGACAACAAATACAGCGCCTACTTCGGCTTCACCGCCGACGAGGTGATGGAGATGGCGGAATACTACGGCGCTGCCGATAAGTACGACGAGATTTGCCAGTGGTACGACGGCTACCGCTTCGGCAAGACGGAAATTTTCAATCCGTGGTCGGTGGTCAACTACTTCAGCAACGAGTGTGAGCCGAGGCCCTTCTGGGTCTCCACCGGCAGCAACGATATTATCGGGGAAGTGCTTGCCCAGGCGGACGAGGAGATTTATAACCGTCTGACCTCCCTGGTCAACGGCGAGACCTTCACCACCTTCATCGACACCGGCGTGATCTATCCGCAGATCAAAAGCAATCCCTCCACCATTTACAGCTTCCTGCTGGTGACCGGCTATCTGAAGGCACTGAAAACCACGCCCTCCTTCAGCGGCGATTTTATGTGCGAGGTTTCCCTGCCAAACCGGGAGATTTCTCTGGTGTATAACAAGGAGATCTTGCAGCGGCTGGAGAATCTGATCCCGCCGTCCACGGCGATTTCTGTTCAGGAGGCCATCTTCTCCGGCGACAACGCACGGCTGAAAGCGCAGATTCAAACGCTGCTGACCCAGTCGGTCAGCTCCTTCGATACTGCCGGGGAGAACTTCTACCACGGCTTTATGCTGGGGCTGTGCGCCCTGCTGGGCGGCGCTTTCGTGACCTCCAACCGGGAATCCGGCGACGGGCGCTATGACATTCAGTTGAAGCCCACGCAAAAGGGTCTTCCGGGCATCCTGATTGAGCTGAAAGCGGAGAAAAATTGCAGCGACGAGCAGCTGAAAAAGCTGTCCGAGACGGCCTTGCAGCAGATCAACGACAAGAAATACGAAACCGAGCTGACGACCGCCGGAGTCAGGCCGATTTATAAATACGGCGTGGCCTTCAGCGGTAAAAAGGTCGAAGTGGCAGTCGGATGAGGCTGACGAATTTCAAAGTATCAGCTTTCAGCTTCCAAAGTATCAAATTGATACTTTGGCGAAATCCCAAAGTGCCAAATTGGGACTTTGGGCAGAGATTATGAACAAAACCATATTGGAGGATGCAAAATGAGCACCAATATTTCGAAAAAGAAGCGGGATGACCTGCTGGACAAAATCAAGCAGATTCGTGCCTTTATCGCCGCAGCACCGCAGGATGAGAATACGGGCAACCTGCTCTCCTACCTGTCCGAACTCGAAAAAGATGTGAACGGGAAAAAGTACGGTCTCGTGTTCGAGGAGCATCGGGAGGAAATCGATGAGGTGTTGGATACCCATACGCCGGTGCTGACCGAGGATGCAGATCTGTTTATTGACCACGGCGGGCAGATGAATTTCCTGCTTGAAGGGGACAACCTTGCCGCACTGAAATTGTTGGAAAAGACTCATCGTGGTAAGATTGACCTCATCTATATTGATCCTCCGTATAATACGGGCAATAAAGACTTCATCTATGACGATGCTTTTGTAGATAAGACCGACGGTTTTATTCATTCAAAGTGGATATCCTTTATGAATGAGCGGTTAAAAATGGCGCGACATCTTCTCTCTCCCCAGGGGGCTTTGGTTATCAGTATTGGCTACCAAGAAATTCACAATCTTAACTTGCTCTGCCAAGACATATTCTTCGATCGGCAAATTGTTACGGTTACAGTTCAAACATCTGGCGGAAAGCCAAATGGTGGATTCAATTACACACAAGAATATCTTCTGTTCGTTGTACCAGTAACTTTTTCCCCTAGTGCAATGAACTTTACAGGGGGAATTGAGCGTTCACCGTTTGAAGGGTTAACCTTAAGTACATTCGATAAAATAACTCGTCCAAATCAAACCTATCCCATCTTTATAGAAAAAAGCACAATGAAAATTGTCGGAGTTGGTAAATCTCTAGCTGAGAGGATTGCTAATGGTTCTTATACTGGGGACCCGAGAGATTTTACATTCGATTTTGATGAGGCGCCTGAAGGTGCTGTGGCAATTTGGCCTATCAGTAGCAAAGGTGCAGATTGTGTTTGGAGATTGATTTCCACAAGATTGTTGCACGACTGGGAGCTAGGATATATAAAAGTAAGCAAAAACAAATCAAAGGCATGCCCCAACGAGTATAGTTTGCAGTATCTACCCGATGGTGTAATTCGAAAAATTGAAGCCGGTGTTCTGGAGATAATTGGCAGAGAGGATAGTTTACCCACATTAAAGCTTGGAAAAAATGAAACTGTCGGAAGCGAAATACCGACGATTTGGACAGAAAAAGACTTTTTCACAACAAAAGGATCCACCTATGTTCGGAACCTATTTGGAGATAAGAGGTTTCCATACCCTAAGCCACTTGAATTCATTGTAGAGCTTTTGAGAGCGACTACTACAGATAATAGCTTGATTGTTGATTTCTTTGCTGGCTCAGGTACTACAGGTGAAGCTGCAATGCTTCTCAACAGAGAAACAGATGGCAGTCGCCGCTTTATCCTCTGCACCAACAACGAAAACGGCATTTGTCGGGATGTGACCTACGAACGCATCCGCCGTGTCATTGATAAAGAAGACTATGCCGCCAGCCTGAAATACTATAAAGTTGACTATGTACCTATTTCGGATCGTATGTACTACGAGTACGCCGATGAGCTGCTCCGTCATATCCGGGAGCTGGTGGAGCTGGAAAACGGCATCAATTTTACGGGCAACGAGGAAATTGCCATCGTGCTGACAGATGAGGAGTTAGAGATATTTTTGGATGATGAAGGTATCTGTAAGAGATGCCGAAAGCTCTATATGGGGCACGATGTATTGCTGGATGCTCAGCAAGCGCAAGCGCTGCAGGAATATAACATTGCAGTGAATGTTATTCCAGATTATTACTACAAAGAATTGGAGGGATAAATATGGGGATCACGCTTGCAAATTTTCAACTTAAAGCCATTGAGGCCCTTATGGAAGCTATGGGAGAGCCCAATAGGGATATTATCCTGAAGAGTTGTACTGGTAGCGGCAAAACCATTATCCTTACACACTTTATGGATGAGTATCTGAAGAGCACAAACAAAGCAGTGTTTGTTTGGCTTACCCCCGGAAAAGGTAATCTTGAATTACAGAGTAAAGCCAAAATGGATAAATACATTCACGGCAGCAACACAAAACTCTTATCCGATATAATGTCTTCTGGCTTTGAAGAAAATGATGCCTGTTTCATCAACTGGGAAAAGCTTACTAAGAAAGGGAACAATGCGCTTAAGGATAGTGAGCGCACAAACTTTGTCGAACATATTCAGAATGCAATTGACAACGGTTTGACTTTTACCATAATTGTTGACGAGTCACATCAGAATGATACGATCAAAGCAGATGACATTCTTGCCCTGTTCAATGCGAATAAGATTATCCGTTGTTCCGCTACACCTAAAAACTACAAGAATGCTCTGCTGATAGAGATTCCAGAAGAAGATGTTATTGCTGAAGGCCTGATAAAAAAGCTCCTGATAATCAATGAAAATTTTGAACAGCATATTAGCGTTGAAGATCAGATATCCTACCTGCTGGATAAAGCCCTCGAGAAACAACGAGACTTACGAGCCGCATACGCCAAGAAAGATTCTGGCGTAAATCCATTGATTATCGTCCAATTACCGAATAAATCAGATGCACTGCTTGACCGTGTCGAAGAGTACTTCGAAAGCAAAGGCATTACTTACGAGAATAACCTTCTATCGGTATGGTTGTCTGATAAGAAACAGAACCTTGAGGATATTGAAGATAATGACGCTACTCCAATAGCTGTAATTATCAAACAGGCGGTTGCTACCGGTTGGGATTGCCCAAGAGCGCAGATTCTCGTGAAGCTCCGTGACAATATGAGCGAGGTATTTGAAATTCAGACGATTGGAAGGATTCGCCGGATGCCGGAAGCAAAGCATTATGGCGAAGACCTTTTAGATTGCTGTTATCTTTATACGCTGGATGAGAAATTTACGGAAAGCGTTAAATTGAGTTTGGGCACGGGAGCATTAGATGCTTATAAAGTATTCTTGAAGCCGGAATATCGTTCCTTTACGCTTATCAGTCAATATAAAACTGATATTCCATTTCCGCGCGATGCTAAGTTTGCACTTAAAGTTATTTGTAAGTTCTTTGAGAAAAAATACCACACCTCTACCGACCTCGATAAAAACCAAAGTCAGTTAGAAGCTTATGGCTATTCTTTCGACGAGGATATCGTAGATTTTACCAAATCTGGTTCCGTTAGCGTACTGAGCAAAGACCAAATCACAGAATTAAATGACATCTCAATCCACGAGCCTTTGAATACGCATAAACACGGTAAAGAGTATCATCACTGTGTTGCTGAGATTGGATACAAAGCCAATTTGGACTATAGCAGCACTAATACCATTATGCGTAAGCTGTTCCTAAACGGAGTTCGGTGCGACGCAAAAATTCTTCGTCTGGAAACACGAAACCTATATGCATTTATTATCAACAACGAGCGAAGGCTTATAGAAGATGTCCGTGATGCTATGGCTGATGAGTCTTTGCAGCTAATGCTTGCAATTCCCCGGATAACAGAAAAACCAGTGGGGTTTCCTCTTGAAATGATTTTCACATATGACGGAACATCAAAGTCACAGATGGAATACACCAAGAATGTCTATACAGGGTATTTATCTTCTGCGGAAAAGAGATCTATGCCGGAGAAGCTGTTTGAGCGTTTTTGCGAAGGTAGTGACAAAGTGAAGTGGTTCTATAAGAACGGAGATAAGGGCTCAGAGTATTTCTCGATTGTTTATACGGATAACTTTGGAAAACAAAAATCCTTTTACCCCGATTATGTGGTTGGCACAAATGATAGCGATATCTGGATTATAGAAACAAAAGGTGGTTTTACAAAGTCAGGAAGCAGTGAAGATATTGATCGCTTCACTGCAAAGAAATTCGGCGTTTTGAGAAAATACCTTGATGGATACAACCTACAGGGTGGCATTGTCAGACAGGATAAACAAAGTGGAGAACTATGCATTTGCGTAGACAAGTATTCAGACAATATCCAAGATGAAAACTGGCAACTGCTTTCGGAAGTGCTTTAAGGAGGCGGAATATGAGAGAGCAAGAATTGTGGAAAAAAGTGCCTATCTATTTCTACTACCTTTCTATCTCTAAGCATAAAGATGCAAAAGATGATTCGGCTTACAGTATGGATCAGATTATCATCGCTTTTTCCCAATTGCTGGAATATATAATAAAAAAGGACTTCCTGAACGCAAGAAAGACATTACATCGTCAGAAAAGGTCGTGTGGTTAGATTCTTACGAGGATTTGAAAAACGGAAATTATGATGTGATTTTCAAGTCGGCAAAATACAACCACGTTCGGAATGAAATCGACACTGAAACTATGCAGGAGCGAGGACGACGAAAGAGACCTCAGGATGGAGACGAAGAAAAGACACATCTATGCATTCGCCTTGCAAAAGGCGAAAACAGGTTTCTTGCAGTTCACGAAAGCAATCACTATGGCATAACTCTAAAGTGTATTATCGACTACTTGAATGAACAATTCAAGAAGTTCAATGAAGACGGAAATGACCCGTACCACTACACCATTGAAAGTCAGATTATGCCGGGAGAAGATTTCCTGTCTTCAATCAAAAGAGCCAAAACAATGTCAGTCCTCAAGTTGACAGTATACAAAGACGATATTAAGGATGGCTTTATGCGGTTTGCGGGAAGAACTGACATCGCTGACGAAGTCGATATTTGCTTGAAGCGTCCTAAAGGATATAAATGCTTTCCTGAAAACTTAATTAAGGAATATTTTAAGGATTCGCAAGACAAAGCTAAGGGCAAGATTAAGCGTATTAAGATTATAGGGACAAATGACGCCGGAAGTTTTGAAGTGGATACTAATATCACGGGAATGAAGCATTTCTTAAAGGTGAAGGGTGAAAGCGTCACAAACGAAGTGGAGAGCTCAGATTTTTTTGTGAAGGCTCAGGAATTCATTGCCTCAATGGGTGGTAGAATATGAAGACAATATTACTTGTTCCACTTAGGGACTATTATCAATCCAGAAAACGAATATGGGTAAAATATTTGATTCCGGTAGTTTTGGGGCTTTTGGCATTGGCAGGTGCACTCATATTTAACATCGGCAACGAGGAAACCATCCGGTCAACTTTTTCCGAATTTGTGAATGTCCAAATCAATGTCGTTGCCATCCTTGTTTCATTTTCTGTTGCAATTATTTCTATACTGGTTACAGCAGACAATGCAAACACCAAAAGTCTAAAGGAGGAAATGGCTGACTCTACTCAATATAAACCTGTGGGCGGAAAACAGCTGTCTTTATTCCAAATTTTGCTTTCCAACATTGCATACAATGTCATTGTTGAAATTATTTACTTAGTTATTCTCATAGGAATTGCTCTCATACGGCCAATTATTCCTTTACAGGCATTGAAATATGTTGCTGCAGTATGCATCTTTGCCATTATGCATATTCTTGGGGTGTTGCTTGAATCGGTTGCTCAGATGTATCTAACTTTTTGGAGAAACAGATAGCCACGGCTTCACGCAACGCACATCATTATCAGCAATAAGATAGAATGGACATTGCGAACAGAAATAGCAAATCAGTATAACTGCTGAAAACCGAATAGTATATTTAGAGGCGTAGCCTTCGGAGAAATCCGGAGGCTGCGCTTTTTTTGCGTCTTGATAGAAAAAATTGAGAAATTTCTCGAAAACACCCTGCCAAATGGTACCCCTTATTCAGAGTAAGTAGAAGGGTCCTTTTGAAAAATTGAGGGGACTTTTCAAATTACTTTGCCAAAATCTCAAAAAAGTTCCCAATTGGTTAGTAGGAAGGCCCTGAAAAATTTCCTTCAAAATCCTATTTGTTATTTGCCAGAAAAGTTCCCAGTTGATTAGTAGGAGGGGTACTTAAAATTTTTCTTCAAAAAGCCATTTTATTTTTGCCTGAAAAATTCCCAATTAAGTAGTAGAGGGGGACGCAGAAAAATTCTCAAAAGTTTTTTCGTTCAAATCCGAAAAAAGTTCCCAGTTGGTTAGTGGAGATGATTTCAAAGAAATTTTTCAAAATTCCTTCGTACAAATCAAAAAAATTTTCCCAGTTGATTAGTGAGGGGGTTAAAAAACAGCCCTTCTCGCTGGCTACCTATTGAGGGGACTGTCTCCCTGTGTACCTTGAAAATTGAATCGCCGCCTCCAAAGGATATGCTTCCGGCAAGTGACGCCACGACTTCCCGAAAAAGGAACGAGCGCATCAAAGAAGCGATACGCCGTGGTGAGACTCCGGGGCAGGAACGATACAGATGAGCGGCAGCAAGCAAAAATTACCGCAGAAATGCGGTTTCAGAACAGACAAAGGAGGTTCAAACCTATGAAGAAAGGAGAGCTCAGAGAGCTTTATCAGATGATGTTCCCGGAATACCCGGACATTGTGACCGTCAAAGAGCTTCGGGAGATGCTGGGCATCAGCCGCAAGCTGGCCTACAAGCTGATCGACTATGGGTACATCCACGCCGTGAAGATCGGCACGACGCTGAAGATCCCGAAAATCAGCGTCATCAACTATGTGATGGAGAAAGAGGTGAAGAAAGTTGGATGAGATCAAGCGCTTAACGCCCGCCCAAAGGGCACGCTGCAACCGGCTGATCCGGCGGCTGTGCGCCAACTACGACGGCGGCAACTGCCTGCCGCTGGACGACGGCGAGGGCTGCGTGTGCGTGCAGATGATTTCTTATTCGCTGCTGTGCAAGTAT
>ENA-OZZJ01000389-OZZJ01000389.1-human-gut-metagenome-genome-assembly--contig:-NODE-389-length-9110-cov-7.256985_pt1 | contig 9110 bp, 6 predicted proteins | sample MGYA00244938_ERZ654148 | MGnify/ENA primary metagenome ERZ654148 (study PRJEB26926, sample SAMN06165168) | human gut metagenome | biome: ENVO:00009003; feature: ENVO:2100002; material: ENVO:00002003... | reverse complement strand
GATCGACGACGGCGCGCTCGAAAACCCGAAGGTGGACCGCATCTACGGCCTGCACCTGTGGCCGACCGTGCCGAAGGGCAAGATCGGCGTGCGCTGGGACTATCTCATGGCGCAGACGAGCGATTTTGAGATCACCGTCCACGGCAAGAGCGCCCACGCCTCCACGCCGCAGATGGGCATCGACGCCATCGTCGTCGCGGCGGAGCTGGTCACGATGGTGCAGACCGTCATCACGCGCGATGTGGACCCGCATCAGGACGCCCTGCTCACGCTCGGCAAGATCCAGGGCGGCACGTCGCACAACGTCATCGCCGAGGAGGTCACGATCAGCGGCACGCTGCGCGTGTTCAGCAATGAGCTCTACCGCACCCTCAGCCACAAGATCGCCGCGCTCATGCAGGGCCTCGAGACGGCCACCGGTGCGCAGATCGACATGGACCGCAAGGTCCGCTACCCCAGCGTGCGCAACCCGCGCGAGCTGGTGGAGCAGTTTTACACCGTGTTCGATTCCATGGACGATACGGTCCTGGTCGAGCCCGTCATGGCGGCGGAGGATTTCGCCGAATACCAGCAGGAGATCCCGGGCCTGTTTTTCTTCCTCGGCGTGCAGGAGCTGACCGGTACCGCCCCGCTGCACAGCAGTCATTTCAATTTCGACGAGCGCGTTTTGCTGACCGGCGTCGAAACGTTCAAACGGATACTGGAGTGTGAGTCAAAATGTACGAAGAAAAAATAATCTCCCCGAAAAAGTCCATGCCGCAGGCCGTGGACGGCACGCTGCGCAAGTTCGCCCTGCGCGTGCCGGAGGTCATCTATCAGTGCAGCGGCATCATGGTCTTTGGCAAGCGCATCAAGTCGCTCGTGTTCTCGACCGACCTGTCCATCATCAAAAACGTGAACGCCGACGCGATCATCGCGGTTTACCCGTTCACGCCGCAGCCGATCATCACGCAGGCGCTGCTGCTCGCGGCCGATATTCCGGTGTTTGCCGGCGTTGGCGGCGGCCTCACGCAGGGCCAGCGCGTGGTCAATCTCGCCATGTTTGCCGAGATGCAGGGCGCGACCGGCGTCGTGCTCAATGCGCCGACGGCCAGCGCCGTCGTCTCGCACGTGGCCGAGACGATCGACATCCCCGTCGTGCTCACGGTTGCGCGCGCAGACACGGACTTTGACGAGCGCATCAAAGCCGGTGCCGACATCTTCAACGTTTCCGCCGCGGCGGAGACGCCCACCGTCGTGCGCCGCATCCGTGAGCAGCACCCCGACGTGCCCATCATTGCGACCGGCGGCCCGACGGATGAGAGCATCCTCGAGACCATTCAGGCCGGCGCCAACGCCATCACGTGGACGCCGCCGTCCAACGGCGAGATCTTCCGCGACATCATGGCGGCCTACCGCGAGAATAAGCCGCACCCATGACCCGGTGCATAGAAAAACCGACCCGAACAAGCGTTCGGGTCGGTTTTTGCGCTCATCGCAGAAGCTGTCCGTCCGCGGGGTAAAACTGCAGCGCATCCTGCACGGTGCGAAACGCGCCGCCGTTGCTTTGTGTGCACGTCATGCGGTGCGTTTGCGCCGTCACGACGGGGTACTGCAGCCAGCTCTGCTGGTGGGTGTAGTTGATCCAGCTGTTGAGCAGACAGCCGCTTTGCACTGCCGCGGCGGTGTAGGCGACATAGCCGCGCGCGCTCTCTGCGTGCCGCGGCATGGAAAAGGCCGCGAACAGGTCGCTGTTCGTCCGCTGCCCGAAGAACACGGAGTCGGCGGTGTAGGTCTGGCGTCCGAGCGTGTGGTAGGACGCGGTGAACGTCTGCCCGTCCCGGTCATACAGCACGCGGCCGGTCACGTCTCCGGCGAAGCGCCATCCATCCTGCATGTTTTCATCGGCAGGCCAGATCTGGAGCACCTCCGTGCCGTAAAAGCCGGGGTCGGTCGTCCACAGGAAGTGATGGTACACCCGCCACGTCTCCTGTGCGCCGGGGAGCTGCACGGCCACGCCGGTCAGGCGCAGCTCCTTGACATCGTAGACCGTGTCCTGTACGTAATAGCGCTCGTTTTTCTCGTTGTATGCTTCCCACAGCACGTTTCTGCCGTCGTTGAAGGGGTGATCCTCCGTCACGGCCACGACGCGCAGCGCGCCGTCACAGGCGGCGATGTCCTCCGGCGTGAGGTCGTTGAGCACAGCCTCCGGAAAGCCGAGATCCAGCAGCTGCTGCCGGATCGTTTCCGTCTGCGCCTGCGTTGACGCGTCCACGGGCTGCCAGTCCATCCGATAGCTGCCGCCGAAGAGATACCCGAGCGTGCAGCCGATGCCCAGCACCGCAGCAATCACGAGCACGAGGCACCGGTCTGTCACCCGCACCGGCTTCGGCGCGATGGCGTATCCGGCCTCGTCCAGCGCGCCGGACAGCCGGTAGAGGCTGCGCAGGATGCACACATAGCCCACGAGCATGGCGATCGGCACGACCCATCCGCCGTACTGAACGGCGGCGAGGACGCACACGAGCGCGTGCCACACGATCAGCGCGAGCGCGCCGCCGGCCCGCGCTGGCAGGCCCACCTTTGTCTGCACTGCCAGCAGTCCCCGCCAGAAGCAGAAGTACAGGGCGAGGAGCAGCACCGCGTTTGCAGCGGTGAGCGCGGTCGTGACGGCGGGCGTGAATACAGCGCTCTGCAGGATCGTCGTATTGAGAATCAGCGTTGCAAAAAAGTAGGCCGTGCGGACCACGGTGACGGCAAAGCAGCCGCCGAGCCAGCGGTTTTCCTGCCGCAGAGCGCGGAAGCCCAACAGCAGCAGCACTGTGCCGATGGCGGGGAGGATGTAGTTTAAGCACCAGAAGTTCAGGGTGACCGCGCACAGCGCCATGCCGAAGAGGACGCGGTGCATGGCGCGCCGCCACGGCGTCACCTCGGCCACGATCTCCTCCGGCGGCGTGTCGGGGACGCTCCGGGCCAGCATGGCCTCAAAGTCCGCGTCCGTCATGGTCTCCCACGGGCGGTCACACATGGCCCTCACCTCCCAACATCTTGCGCAGCTGCTTTTTCAGGCGATAGAGCCTGCCCTCAACGGCCCGGACGGTCATGCCCAGCTCGGACGCGATCTGCGCGGTGGACTGTAAGTAATAATACTTTCGGTAAAACAGCGCCCGGTCCCCGGGCGAGAGCCGGCCCAGCGCATTGTGCACGGCGGCGCTGCGCTCCGCCTGCAAAATCGCTTCCTCGGGGGAGACGTCCGGCGCCGGTGTGCCCTCCGGGATAGACTGCGTGCCGGGGCGGTGCTGCGCGCTGCGCTGATAGTTTCGCGCCGTGTTTCGGGTGATCGCCGTCAGCCACGCGGTCCAGCTCCCGCGCGCCGGGTCGAACTGCGCGATCCGGCTCCAGACGCGCATGGACACTTCCGACAGACACTCCTCCCGGTCCTGCGGGTCCGGCAGGATCGGCGCAATGATGTAGCGCATCAGCGGCCCGTAGTGCAGCAGCAGGGCCTCCATGCCGCGCTCATCCTTTTGCAGCAGCTGCGCGATCATCTCCTGCTCCTGCACGTCCTCGCCTCCTCCCGGCTGTGTTTCTATTCCATTATACACGCCCCGACAGAAAAACCCACGCATATTTTTCCGCCTCCGTGCGGGGATAAAAAAGCGGTACCCGGCTGTGATCGCCGGGTACCGTTCGTTTTTTTACCTGCGTCTCACACGGGCTTGTTCGAGGTCTTGAGCACGACGTCGTGCGCGCCGCCCTCGACGATGCTCACCGAGGACACGAGCGTCAGCCGCGCCTTCTCCTGCAGCTCGCGGATGGTCAGCGCGCCGCAGTTGCACATGGTCGAGCGGACCTTCGCCAGCGTCTGCTGGACGTTGTCGGAGAGCTTGCCGGCGTAGGGCACGTAGGAATCCACGCCCTCCTCGAAGGACAGCTTCTTGCTGCCGCCGAGATCGTAGCGCTGCCAGTTGCGCGCGCGGTTGGAGCCCTCGCCCCAGTATTCCTTCATGAGCGTACCGTTGACGTTGACCTTGTTCGACGGGCTCTCGTCGAAGCGGGCGAAGTAGCGGCCGAGCATCACGAAGTCCGCGCCCATGGCCAGCGCGAGCGTGATGTGGTGGTCGTGGACGATGCCGCCGTCGGAGCAGACGGGCACGTAGATGCCGGTCTCGCGGAAGTACTCATCGCGCGCGCGGCAGACCTCGATGACGGCGGTCGCCTGACCGCGGCCGATGCCCTTGGTCTCGCGCGTGATGCAGATGGAGCCGCCGCCGATGCCGACCTTCACGAAGTCCGCGCCGCAGTCGGCCAGGAAGCGGAAGCCGTCCGCGTCCACGACGTTGCCGGCGCCGACCTTGACGCTGTCGCCGTAGCGTTCGCGGATCCACTCGAGCGTGCGCTTCTGCCACTCGGAGTAGCCCTCGGACGAGTCGATGACGAGCACGTCCACACCGGCCTCGACCAGCGCGGGCACGCGCTCGGCGTAGTCGCGGGTGTTGATGCCGGCGCCGACGAGGTAGCGCTTCTGGCTGTCGAGCAGTTCGTTCGGCTTCTGCTTGTGGAGGTCATAGTCCTTGCGGAACACGAACGCGCACAGGCGGCCCTCGTCGTTGACGATGGGCAGGGAGTTGAGCTTGTGCTCCCAGATGATGTTGTTGGCTTCCTTCAGGGACGTGCCGTCGGGCGCGGTGATCATCTTCTCGCGCGGCGTCATGAATTCGCGCACCGGCGTCTCGGGCGCCATGCGGCTCACGCGGTAGTCGCGGCTCGTGACGATGCCGACCAGGCGGCCGTCGGCCGTGCCGTCCTCGGTGACGGCGACGGTGGAGTGGCCGGTCTGCTCCCGCAGGGCCAGAATGTCCGCCAATGTCGCGTCGGGGCTGATGTTCGAATCGCTGCGCACAAAGCCCGCCTTGTAGCTCTTGACACGGGCGACCATCGCAGCCTCGTCCTCAATCGACTGCGAGCCGTACAGGAACGACACGCCGCCCTCCTGCGCCAGCGCGACGGCCAGCCGGTCGCCGGACACGGACTGCATCACGGCCGAGACCATCGGCACGTTCAGCGACAGGGCCGGTTCCTCGCCCGCGCGAAAGCGCGTCAGCGGCGTGCGCAGGGAGACATTGTCCGGAATACATTCGCTCGACGAGTAGCCGGGCACCAGCAGATACTCATTGAACGTGTGCGACTGGCCGGAAAAGAAGTAAGCCATGGGAAAGACCTCCTTATAACGATATGCAGTGTGGAAACCGGAGCGGATACGCGCCCTGGTGATGATTTTTGCTATTGTACCGCGAACGGGCGCGCTTGTCCACCCCGAAGTGCGGAAAAAAATCGGGTGCGTGACCGCTTGTTTTTGGGCATATGATAGAAAGAATAAAAACTGCGCACCGCTGTCTGAGCGGTGCGCAGGGAATCACAGTTTGCGGATCTTGTCCTTCTCCTCGATGAGGGGCAGGTACTCCATGTACGGCGTGTCGTTGGCGCAGGTGAACTTTGCCTCGGAGCTGAACGCCTCGACCTCCTTGTGCGCCTGCTCGATCGGGCGCATCGTGCCCGCGCCGGCGATGCAGCCGCCCGGGCAGGCCATGCCCTCGAGCAGGTAGCCGTCGTACTTGCCGGCCTTGGCCATCATCAGCAGCTTGCGGCAGTCGGCCAGACCGGTCGCCGCGGCGACCTTGACCTCCCGCTCGGGGTCCATGTCGTGGATGGCGTTGACGACCGCCTGCGCCACGCCGCCGGAATAGGCAAAGCAGCGCGCGTCGCGGCTGGAGTTGGCCGACAGTTCCTCCTCGTCCTCGGGCAGGAACGCTTTGTCCATGCCCTTGGCCGCGAAGATGCCGAGCGCCTCCTCGAACGTGAGCACGAAGTCCACGTCGCTGCGCACACTCTGGCGCCGCGCCTCGAGCTTTTTCGAGTCGCACGGGCCGACGAACACGACCTTGCAGTCCGGGTGGTCGCGCTTGATCATGCGCGCGGTAAGCACCATGGGCGTGAAGGCAACCGAGATGTTCTTTTCAAACTGGGGGAAGAGCTTTTTGACCATGTCGCTCCACGACGGGCAGCAGGACGTGACCATGAATTTGTGCTTTTCGGGCACTTCCTCGAGAAAGTCCGCCGCCTCCTCGATCACGCACAGGTCCGCGCCGATGGCGACCTCATACACGTCGGCAAAGCCGAGACGCTGGAACGCCTTGCGCATCCGCTCGGGCACGCCCTCGGGGCCGAACTGCCCCACGAACGCCGGCGCGAGCGCAACGTATACGGGGGTGTTGCTCTTGACGGCCTGAATGGTCTGGAAGATCTGGCTCTTGTCCGAGATGGCGCCGAACGGGCAGCTGACCATGCACTGGCCGCAGGACGTGCACTTGGAATAATCAATGTCGGCGCGGCCGAGCCCGTCGGAATGGATGCAGTCCATGCCGCAGGCCTTGCGGCACGGCCGCTCGAGACGCACGATGGCGTTGAACTTGCACTCTTTCAGGCAGCGCCCGCAGCGGATGCACTTATCCGGATCGATGTGGGCCTGACCGTTCTGCCGCGTGATGGCCTGCCGCGGGCAGACCGCCATGCACGGATGCTCCAGGCAGCCCTGGCACACGTTCGTGATCTTCACGACGTTGTCCGGGCAGCGGTTGCACGCGAACTTGATGACGTTGATGAGCGGTTTTTCGTAGTAGATCTCCGGGTCGAGCGCCTTTTCCACGCCGTCGGAGAGCAGGGAAAACTCCGAAAACTTGCGCAGCGGCAGCCCCATGGCCAGCCGCAGCCGCTCGCCGACGACGGCGCGCTCGAGGAACAGGCTGTCCCGGTAGGAGCCGATCTCACCGGGGATGATCTTGAACGGCAGCTCTTCGAGCCGCTTTGCGTAATCGCCGCCCTCATAGGCCATTCGGGCGATCTCCGTGAATACTTCGTGACGGATACGGACTTTTCCGGTTTCAATGCCGCGCATAGGGTTCTCCTTTGGGAATAAAAAGTGAATTCTTGCTCGTGAAATTTGCAACAAGCACTTGACGTGAGGTCGCAGAACACATTATACTAATACGTGATAAATTTCGCAATTCTTTTTTTGTAATTTTGACAAAAAGTTGACCAGTGGCGAAAAAATTGTTGAAAAATCGAAGAAAACGGCGCGCGTGTTCAGAAGCTCCAGCTTGTGTTGGGGGCCGGTCTGTGACCTGGACACAGAAAAATCTGCCGGACCTGTGGTAGGATGGATGCAATGAAAGCCACAGCTTCCGCAAATTTTTTTCAGCCGTCAGGAGGGAACGCACTATGGAAGAAAACAAAACGAAAGCCAAGATCATCGCCGTTGCCGGCAAGGGCGGCGTCGGCAAGACCTCTCTGTGTTCGGCGATCGTCCGCGAGCTGGTGGAGGCCTTCCCCGGCAAGCGCATCCTCGCCATCGACGCAGACCCGGCCGTGGGCCTGTCCACGGCGCTGGGCGTGCACGTCGAGCACACGATCGACGACATCCGCAACGAAGTCATCGAGACCTCGGAGCGCGGCGAGTACCGGCAGGCCATTGAGGTGCTCAACGAGGCGCGCTTCCGCATCTTTGACACCATGGTCGAGTGCGACGGCTTCGCCTTTCTGGCCATCGGCCGTCCGGAGGCGGCCGGGTGTTACTGCTCGGTCAACTCCTACCTCAAGGAAGTCATCAGCATGCTCGCCAACGACTTTGACTATGTGGTCATCGACGGTGAGGCCGGCATCGAGCAGATCAGCCGCCGCGTTATGGAGCAGGTCTCGCACCTCGTGCTGGTCACCGACCAGAGCGCCAAGGGCGTGAACGTCTGCCGCGAGATCAAGGAGGCGGCCGACGACCTCATCACCTACGAGCGCATCGGCATGATCGTCAACCGCGTGGTCGACCCGAGCATGAACGATCTTGTCAAGCTCGACGGGGTGGATGTGCTCGCCTACATCCCCACCGATCCGATCCACGCCGCCAACGACATCCACGGTAAGAGCGTGTTCGAGCTGCCGGAGGACTCCAACATTATGGTCGGCGTCCACCAGGCGCTGCACAACCTGGGCATTTTTTGAGGAGGGAACGACATGAAAGATATGGAACTGTACGACAGCTTTATTCGTGAAACGACCGACCTGCTCGGTGCGCCGACGCAGAAGTGGGCCTACAAAGAACGCGATGCGTGGAAAGACAACGGCGAGAGCGAGCTTGTGCTCCTGCGCGACGCTGCCTATGAACTCGGCGGCGGCGCGAACGACGCCGTGAACTTCACCTGCGTCACGTCCGACAGCAGCCTGGTCCCGGCGGACGAGGTGCTGCTCTACGGCCCGGATATGAAGGAGATCAAGGGCGACGTGCCGTTTGCCCGCCTGGTCATCCTCGGCGTCAAGGACATCGACGTCGAGCAGAAGGACGCGACCTATGCCGCCATCCGCAACATCGAGTTCGTGAAGTACCACGTCTTCCCGGACGGATACATGATGCGCGTCTCGCCCGAGAGCAGCCGCGAGCAGATCCGCGTGAGCAAGAAGGCCATCAAGAAGGGCATCTCGTTCTACAAAGTCGGCTGCGACTTCATCAAGCAGTATAAGAAAAACCCGAACATCACCAACGTGCGCGTGATCTTCATCACGAAGAATGTCGACTTCAAGACCCTGCACGACACGGCCAAGAAGATCGACGACGTGACCAAGACCATGAACACCATCCTCGAGGGCATGCCCGAGGATCTCGACTGCGCGAGCTGCAGCTTCAAGCCCGTGTGCGACGAGGTCGAGGGCCTCAAGGAGCTGCACTTCGGCAAGGCCGGCAAAAAGGCGCCGGAGGCGTAATTTCCGCACAACATACACGCGCGGCCCCGCAAAAACCTGCGGGGCCGTGTTTTCATCTTTCATCAAAGGAGGTGCGCCATGCCGAATTTTTGTATGACGCTCAGCTATGACGGCACGCGCTACAACGGCTGGCAGCGGCAGGGCAACACGCCGGACACCATTCAGGGCCGGCTGGAGGCCGTGCTCAGCGATCTGCTCGACCAGCCGGTCGAGGTTGCGGGCTCCGGCCGCACGGACGCGGGCGTGCACGCCCGGATGCAGACGGCGTCGTTCCGCGCGCGGACCGACCTGCCCGCGCCGGAGCTGCTGCGGCAGCTGCGCGC
>ENA-OZZJ01000380-OZZJ01000380.1-human-gut-metagenome-genome-assembly--contig:-NODE-380-length-9178-cov-5.754138_pt1 | contig 9178 bp, 7 predicted proteins | sample MGYA00244938_ERZ654148 | MGnify/ENA primary metagenome ERZ654148 (study PRJEB26926, sample SAMN06165168) | human gut metagenome | biome: ENVO:00009003; feature: ENVO:2100002; material: ENVO:00002003... | reverse complement strand
GCGAGAACGATGCACCCATCCTGCCGGATATCGGCATCTTTGCGTCCTTTGACCCTGTGGCGCTGGACCAGGCCTGCGTGGACGCCTGCCTGAACGCCGCCCCGCTGCCCAACAGCCAGCTGGGCGCAAACCTTGCAAAGCCGGGCTGGAACTGCTACCACGACAACTTCAAGGACTCCAACCCCAACATCGAGTGGAAGGCCACCCTTGAACAGGCCGAGAAGGTGGGCATGGGCACCCGCCAGTATGTGCTGAAAAAGGTATAACGACAAAATGGGGCGCTGACCACACGGTCAGCGCCCCATTGCGCTTTAAAGTTTCAGGTTGCGTTTAAGCCTCGCCGTTCGTCTCTGGCACGATATCGTCCAGCACGCTTTGCAGCGCCTGCCAGTTTTTCAAGGTGCAGCCGGGCAGGGTGTCAGCGTCCAGCCCTGCGTCCGCGATGCGGCCGGTCATGCTGTCCTTGTCGCTGAGCAGGTCCAGCGCGGCGTCCTTAATCAGCGGCCAAGCCTCGGCAAAGCCTTCCTGCTGGTTGTCGGTCAGGCCGTCGTACCAGCTGTAAAAGGCATCCTGAATGGCCTCCGGGGAGCGGCTGGACATCCGTGTGCCCTCGGCCCATTGCAGCAGCGATGCCGCCGCGATGACTGATTTCAAAGAGCAGCCGGATACCCCGGGCCCCCAGCCCAGACAGGGCGCAAAGGCGTTTTCTGTGCCGGTGATGGAGAACACCGAGTTCTCGTCGAAGTTGCCGGGGTTGCCGGGGTTCAGCTCTCCGGTGTTGGCCTCTGTGGTGGAGGAGGGCAGCTCACTGCTGCCGGAAGCGGATGCGCTGTCCGAGGCGGGTGCAGCGCTGGATGCGGGGCTGCTGTCGGCAGAGCCGTTGCAGGCTGCCAGCAGGCAGCCCAGCAAAGCGGCGCACAGCAGCAGCGCAAGGGGACGGATATATTTCGATGTCATAAGAAAAACCTCCGTAACTGGTGCCCCGGCAAGCCGCCGGAGCAAAGCGGGATCTACACTCTAAGTATACGTTCTGCGCACGGCGTTGTCAATCGTTCTGCGCAGGACGAATTTCAAGCAGACCTGTGCAGGATATACAAAAATATAGCTTGAATTTCGGGTAGTTCAACACATTGACATTTCCTGCGCTGGCTCGTATAATCAAAGGCAGACAAGTGAATTTATCAGTGCGTGTAACTGTTCGATCAGGCATGAGCATCAGAGGGAAGGCGGCAACGGCATCCCTTTGGTTCTTGTGCCCTTTTCTTTTTATAAAAGCTGCGGCATGGAAGCGGAGGAGTGCGGCGATGCAGGCTGTAAAGGTATTCAATAACAATGCGGTGTCGGTGGTCATGCCGGACGGCAGGGAAGCCATTCTCGTGGGCAACGGGCTTGGGTTTGGCCGCCGCCCGGGGGACGTGATCGACAAAAGCCGCGTTTCCAAGGTGTACTATGTGCAGAACGAGCTGCAGACCAAGTTCCTCAAGATGCTGGATAACGTCACCCCGCAGGTGATGCAGGCCGCCGAGCGCATCTCGCTGGCGGCAGAGGAGCAGGGCATCCTGCTCAGCAGCAAAAGCACCATCTCGCTGGTGGACCATATCAGCTTTGCGCTGGAGCGCGTGGAAAAGGGCACCTTTCTGCCCAACCTCATGCTCTCGGAGACCCGGATGTTGTACCCGAAGGAGTACGCGGTGGGGCAAAGGTCGCTGGAACTTGTCCGGCAGTTCTGCGGCGTACAACTGCCGGAGGACGAAGCGGGCTACATTGCCCTGCATCTGGTAGCCGGTACGGTAGACGGCGCACTGGCTTACGATACCGTAAAGTTCGTCAAGGCGATCAAGGAGATCATCTGCGATACTTATCACTGCACCTTTGAGGAAGAAAGCCTTGAGGCCACCCGCCTGACCGTGCACCTCAAGTTTCTGGCGGCGCGCATCCTGCGGCACACCCCGTGGCAGGACGCCGGGCTGGAATCCATGTATACGGTGCTTTTGCAGCGCGACAGCCGCAACGAGGTGTGCTTGCAGCGCATCAATGCCTATCTGCGGCAGGAATTTGATTACGAGTTGGATCATCAGGAGCAGGTCTATCTGCTCATCCACCTGACCAAGATCGTTGGATAAAATGTTTCAACAGGGCGTCCGGAAGCCCTGCGGAATAGAAATCATCCCCCAAAACAGTCAAGTCAAAAAGTGAGGAGTATTACACGATGAAAGAAAAAGTCATGAATGGCTTGGAAAAGTTCTCCAAAGCCATGCTCTCACCGCTGTCGTATATTTCGGCAGCAGGCCTGATCCTTGTGCTGGGCGCTTTGCTTACCAGCACAAGCCTTAGTGCGATGATCCCCGTTCTGCAGTGGACCCCCATCAAGCTGCTGGGACAGCTGATCTACAACTGCATCATGGTCATCATCAACAACCTCAGCCTGATGTTCTGCGTGGGCATCGCAGCGGCGCTGGCCAAAAAGAACAAGCAGCAGGCTGCCATCATCGGCCTGATGAGCTACTTTATGTACCTGACCGCCGGCAACGTCACCCTGACCCAGCTGGGTATGCTGGCCGAGGCTGACCCGATGGTGGGTCTGTACGGCACCGGTCAGTCCACCGTGTTCGGCATCCAGACGGTGGATATGGGCGTGTTCGGCGGCATCCTGCTGGGCTTGGTCTGCGGCTGGGTGTACAACCGCACCTGTGAAAAGCAGTTCAAGGGCATCATCACCCAGATCTACTCCGGCAACCGCTGGTCCTTTACCTGCATGGTGGTCTTTTCCATCCTGTTCGGCTTTGGCTCCTGCTTCTTCTGGCCGCCGGTGCAGAACGTCATCAGCGCACTGACCGATCTGATCGCCACCTCCGGCAACTTCGGCCTGTTCCTGTACGGCTTCCTGGAGCGCTTCCTCATCCCCACCGGCCTGCACCACCTCATCTACACCCCCTTCCAGTTCTCTGCACTGGGCAACAGCCTGACCGTTGGCGATGCCACCTACACCGGCTCCTACATCGTCATGATGATGGAGTACAGCATGGGTCTGCCCTTCTCGGACGGCATCGTGTGGATGTACACCGGCTTCACCAAGACCTTCGGCTACTTTGGCATCGTGGCGGCCTTCATCTTCTGCGCCCGCAAGGAGAACCGCAAAAAGACCGCTGCCGTTCTGGTGCCGCTGGCCTTTACCGCCTCTCTGGCCTCCATCACCGAGCCGCTGGACTTCATGTTCTGCTTCACTGCGCCCATCCTGTGGGTGGCACACGCCTGCATCTCCGGCCTGTTCATCGTGCTGCTGCACATCTTCCATGTCACCGGCTTTACCACCAACCTCCTCGGCTCGATTCTGATGAACCTTTCTGCCGGTGCAGATAAGACCAACTATCCCACCTTGTACCTGCTGGCGCTGTGCCAGATCGCAGTGTACTTTGTGGTGTTTACCCTGCTGATCAAGGCCTTTAACCTGCACACCCCCGGCCGGGAAGAGGTGAGCACCGAGACCGCGGGGAGCGATGCACCCGCCAAGAAGGCAAGCGTGAAGAACGCCGCCGAGGTCCAGTGCGTCATCGACGGTCTGGGCGGCAAGGAGAACATCCTGTCGGTGGACAACTGCTTCACCCGTCTGCGGGTAAACATCAAGGACCCCGCAAAGCTGGACGAAGCTGCCATCAACAAGCTGCCGAACAGCGGCATCGTGAAAAAGGGTACCGATATCCAGATCGTTTACGGTCTGCAGGTGGCCGATATCAAGCGTGCTGTGGAAGCACAGCTGGAAAATCAGTAAACCGCTTTACCGTGTCCCGGCGGATTGCGCCGGGCTAACCTGAAAAATACAAAAAAGGAGCGTTTATACTATGGTCATTACCATTGCTGGCGGCGGTAGCACGTTTACCGCCGGTATCGTCAAATCCATCGCCCTGCGCCGGGAAGAACTGGAAGTGGACGAGATCCGTCTGTTCGACATCAACAAGGAGCGGCAGGACAAGGTTGCCGTTGTGGTGGACTGGGTCCTGCACAAGGAACTGAATACCGACATCAAGCTGGTGGTCACCACCGATGTGCAGCAGGCTTACACGGATGCCTCTTTTGTGTTTGCCCAGATGCGCGTGGGCGGCTACGCCATGCGGGAGCAGGACGAAAAGATCCCCCTGCGCCACGGCTGCGTAGGACAGGAGACCTGCGGCTGCGGCGGCATGGCCTACGGAATGCGCACCATCTTCCCCATGATCAAGCTGATCGACGATGTGGAAAAGTATGCCAAGAAGGACTACTGGATCCTGAACTACTCCAACCCCGCCGCCATCGTATCCGAAGCCTGCCGCAAGCTGCGCCCGAAGGCACGGATCATCAACATCTGCGATATGCCCATCGCCATCATTGACGTGGTGGCAGCTGCCATGGGCATCCAGAACAAGAAGGAGATCGTTTACGATTACTTTGGCCTGAACCACTTCGGCTGGTTCACCTCCATCCAGTACCACGGCGAGGACCTGATGCCCAAGCTGCGCGCCTACATCAAGGAGAACCAGATCCTTCTGCCGGAAAGCTACCTCAAGGGCATGGGCGCGCTGACCTCCTCCAGCAGCCAGAACCGCCACACCAAGGGCAGCTGGTACTATGTGTGGAAGGGCGAGTACGAGATCATGGAAAACTTCCCGGAGTACCTGCCCAACACCTACCTGAACTACTATCTGCAGGCCAAGGAGTTCGTGGAGCACTCGGACCCGAACCACACCCGCGCCAACGAGGTGGAGGAGACCCGCGAAAAGAACCTGTTCGACGGCATCGACCACTACCTCAAGACCGGCGAGGTGGACGCCAACACCTTCTATGCCGGCAGCCACGGCGACTGGATCGCAGATCTTTCCGCTGCGCTGAAGAACGACACCAAAGCACGCTTCCTCATCATCACCGAGAACCGCGGCGCGATCCCCAATATGCCCTATGACGCAATGGTGGAGCTGCCCGCCTACATCGGCAAAAACGGCCCGGAGGTCATTGCCCGGGACAACATCCCGCTGTTCCAGCAGGGTTTGATGATGCAGCAGCTCAACAGCGAAAAGCTGCTGGTAGAGGGCTGCGTGGAAGGCAGCTACGAGAAGGTGCTGCAGGCCTTCACCCTGAACAAGACTGTGCCCAGCATGAGCGTTGCAAAGGCCATTCTGGACGATATGATCGAAGCCAACAAGGGCTACTGGCCGGAGCTGCACTGAGCAGCCGACCTTACAGCCGCCGCAGGCATTGCCGCCTGCGGCGGCTTTTTTATGCGCATTGACCTTTGCACAGCAAGGGCTTATAATGAGTAAAAACCAGTAAAAGCGAAAGGAAGCACACCCATGCAAAACCAAGTCCCTGTATCCCAAAACCGCCCGGTCACCGGGCGCTTTGCGCCCAGCCCCAGCGGACGGCTGCATCTGGGCAATCTGGCGTGCAGCCTGCTGGCGTGGCTCAGCGCAAAAAGTCAGGGCGGGCGCATCGTGCTGCGCATCGAGGATCTGGACGCCGAGCGCTGCCCCCGCGTTTATGCCGACTTGCTGGAGCAGGACCTTGCGTGGCTGGGGCTTACATGGGACGAGGGCGGCAGCACCGGCGGCGCACACGCGCCCTATTACCAGAGCGAGTGCGGGGACATCTATACCCAAAGCTACCGCAAGCTGGAGCAGAGGGGGCTGGTGTACCCCTGCTTTTGCTCCCGCTCTCAGCTGCACGCCGCCAGCGCACCCCACACCTCGGACGGCAACGTCATCTACCCGGGTACCTGCCGGGGGCTGACGCCGGAAGAGATCGCGGAAAAGCGCAAAAAGAAAGCCCCTGCCTACCGCCTGATGGTGCCGGATGAGGAGATCACCTTTACGGACGGCTGCATGGGCACCCACACGGAGAACCTGCTGCGGGACTGCGGCGATTTCTACCTGCGCCGGGCAGACGGCGTGTTTGCCTATCAGCTGGCAGTGGTGGTGGATGATGCCCGCATGGGCGTCACCGAGGTGGTGCGTGGGGCAGACCTGCTATCCTCCACGGCGCGGCAGCTGTACCTGTACCGGCTACTGGGCTTGCAGCCGCCCCGCTTTGCTCACTGCCCGCTGCTGCTGGCGGCGGATGGGCGGCGGCTGTCCAAGCGGGACGGCGACCAGAGCCTTGAAAACCTGCGGGCAAAATATACCGCCCCGGAGATCATCGGCAAGCTGGCGTATGCCTACGGCTTGCAGCCGGAGCCGGCGCCCCGCACCCCGGAAAGCCTTGTGCCGGACTTTGCGTGGACGAAAGTCCCCAAGCAGAATATCTGCCTGCCCGAGGGGCTGTTCTGAAAAAGAAAATGAAAAAACGACCCCTGCCAGCGCCAAAGGCGCTGACGGGAGTCGCTTTTTCTTTCTTTCTTATGCTCTCCGCACCTGCGGCAGCTGGCTGCGCTCGAGGGCGGTAAAGGCGCTGTCCAGCGCCAGTGCCAGCAGCGCACCCAGCGCCACATCAATGCAGCTGTGCTGCTTGAGCAGCACGGTGGAGCAGACGATAGAAACGCACAGCACGGCGGCTGCGGGACGCATCCAGCGGCGGCGGGGCACATCAAAAATGCGGCTGCGGTAGTACGCCAGCAGCAGCGTTACCGAGTTGAACACATGGATGGACGGGCAGACGTTGGTGGCGGTGTCGGTGCGGTACAAAAAGCGCACAGTCTGCGCAAAGATATCGCTGCCCGGCACCCAGTAGGGGCGCAGGTCCAGCGCCGTGGGCAGCACGGCGTAGCAGGCCAGTGCAATGGTCATGCCGGAGAACAGCGGCAGGCACAGCCGCCAGAAGTCCTCCCGCGGGGCCTTCCACAGCAGATAGAACAGGGTGAAGGGGATCCACACAAACCATGCAAAGTAGGGGATCACCGCATATTTGCAGAAGGGGATCAGATCGTCCAGACGGCAGTGCACCAGAATGCTGCGCAGGGGGACGTTTGCCTCCAGAGAGTGAAAAACGGAAAGATAAAATATAGTATACAGCGCCATGAACCCGATGGGGTGGCGCGCAAGCCAGCTGCGTTTCATAGAATAGCCTCCTTTTGCAGAAGAGCAGAACTCGATAGCATTGAGAAATTATACGCCCGAACGATGAAGATTGCAAGAACGAAAGGTGAAAACTTTGTCAAGCGCTGAAAAAATAATTTGTGGAACTTGTAAAAAATACCATCGCTCTTCTGCTGATAATACGAATCAGAGGGGCGGTTTCCTGCAAAAAAGAAAAAATCCACCCCGTTTTCGCCGGTCTTTACAGACCGGGAAAGGGGTGGATGCCAAAAATTCAGATCACACTCTGCTCCAGCCAGCTGCCCCGGCGGAAGCGCAGATAGAAGCACAGCGAGCGGAACACCCAGTCCAGATACATACCCATCCAGATGCTCAGCAGCCCGCCGCCGAAGCAGAGCACTGCCAGATAGCAGAAGCCTACCCGGAATGCCCACATGGACACGATGCTCACGGTCATGGTAAACCGGGCATCACCGGCGGCGCGCAGGATGTTGGGCAGGGTAAAGCTGGACGGCCACACGAACAGGGAAACGATGTTGAACCACACCATGATGTCCAGCGCCATGGCCTGCGCTTCCGGCGAGAGATTGAACAGAGACACCGCGAACCGGTTGGCGAAGAAGAAGGCCGAAAGGTTCATCACCCACGCGCCGCAGTAGGCGGTCAGCATCAGGCGGCGGGAGTAGTACACCGCCTGCTCCTTTTCGCCCGCGCCCAGACACTGGCCCACCACGGTCAGGGCAGCCATGCCCACGGCGTTGGCGGGGATGTTCAGGAAGGTGGTGGTGGTATTGGCCACCGCGTTGGCGGCAATGGCTGCCGTGCCAAGGGTGGAGGTCAGGCTGGAGACCGACAGCTTGCCGATCTGGAACATGCCGTTCTCGATACCGGCGGGGATGCCCACCCGCAGGATGCGCCGGATCAGCCCGCCGTTCGGAGCCATCGCCCGCAGGCTGTCCACCCGCAGGGCGCAGCCCGGCTTTTGCAGCAGATACAGCACCGCCGCGCAGGCAATGGCGCGGGATACAAGGCTTGCCAGCGCCGCGCCCATGACCCCCATGCCAAAGCCGTAGATCAGCACCGCATTGCCGCCGATGTTCACCACGTTCATCACCAGACTGGACAGCATACTGATCTTGCTGTTGCCCTGCGCCCGGAACAGCGCCGCACCGGCGTTGTACAGGCCAATGAAGGGATAGCTCAGCGCCGAAAGCAGAAAATAGGTCTCGGCGTAGTGCATCACGTCCGCGTCAATGGAGCCGAAGATGCCCCGCAGGATGGCGTGCCGCCCGCCGATGACCACCGCCGCCACCAGCACACTGAAACTGGACAGCACGAATAAAATCTGTGCAGCAGCCGCCTTGGCGTTTTTTGGCTCCTGATGGCCGATGTACTGGCTGGTGACCACCGCACCACCGGTGGCCAGCGCGCTCATGATCTGGATCATCAGGGTGTTGAAGCTGTCCACAAGGCTTACGCCGGACACGGCGGCTTCGCCCACCGAGGATACCATCAAAGTATCTGCCAGACCAATGGTCACGCTGAGCGCCTGCTCCGCGATCAGCGGCAGCAGCAGCGCCACCAGCGCCTGCCGTGGAAACAGGGGAGTGGATGTGAATTTGGACGATTTCATGCTGTCCTCCGTTGCAAATGACAAAAAGCTCGAATATCTCTATCATACAGCGGAAGCTGTCGAAATGCAAGAGGTTGTATACAAGAAAGTGTCAAAAAGCAACAGCCCGCCGCGCTGCGTGCCCTTTACCCATGGGCACAGTTGTGTTAAAATAAGGTTGCAGCCCGCCCCGCTGTGCAGGAGAGGGGCGCTGCCTTTGGTAAATGATAAGATATATGATAAGAAGTTGAGGACCCATAAGGGGGTACAGTATGCAGCAAACTGCGCATAAGGTCGTTGTCATCGGGCATCGCAACCCGGACACCGACTCTATCTGCTCTGCCATTGCCTATGCAGAGCTAAAAAACAAGACCAGCGATCTGGTCTGCGAGGCCCGGCGTGCGGGCAAAATGAATCAGGAAACGGAATTTGTGCTGAAAAAGTTCGGGGTCACGCCGCCCCGGATGTGCACCGACGTCAACCCTAAAATTCGGGATGTGGATTACCGGCAGGTGCCCGGCATCCCCGGCTCCACCAGCCTGCGCAAGGCGTGGGAGATCATGCGCGA
>ENA-OZZJ01000376-OZZJ01000376.1-human-gut-metagenome-genome-assembly--contig:-NODE-376-length-9257-cov-5.348946_pt1 | contig 9257 bp, 6 predicted proteins | sample MGYA00244938_ERZ654148 | MGnify/ENA primary metagenome ERZ654148 (study PRJEB26926, sample SAMN06165168) | human gut metagenome | biome: ENVO:00009003; feature: ENVO:2100002; material: ENVO:00002003... | reverse complement strand
ACGAGATAGGCTCCGGTCTCGTGGGCTCGGAGATGTGTATAAGAGACAGAGCCAGCACAGCGCAGCGCGTTGCCGCAAAACTCACCGCCCATCATCTCCAGCCGGATCTCACCGCCGCAGCGCGGCGCGGTCAGGAACGCGACCTGCTCAATGTGCAGCTCCGGCAGGCGCAGCAGCCGCGCCGCGGCCCGCGCGCGCTCCGCCGCAGGCACATCCGAGAGCACAATGGCCGTGACGTTGCCCGCCGGGTCGAGCACCGCAACTTCATAGTCTTTTTTCATGTCTTTGGTCTGCATGGCCGTCACTCCGTAAAATGCACATGGTTGTTAATGTGGTCCTGGCAGAAGCAGTGATAGCCCACACAGCGCGAACAGTAGCGAAACTCCAGCTCCGGATGATCGACATCCGTGCGGCCGCAGACGGCGCATTTATAGTGATAGGGCTTGTTGGCCTGCTCGCGCTGGATGCGCCGGGCCTCGCGCTTGAAGTTCACCGTTTTCTGCCGCTGGCGCACGTGCGACGGGCGGAAAAAGTCAAACAGCCAGTCGCCGCAGTAGACCAGATAGTTGAGCACCGCCACCACCGGCAGCAGGTTCAGCGGGAACGACGTCGTGACGATGCCGAGCACGAACAGCGCCGCGTCCACATATGCCAGATACTTCACCTTGATCGGGATGATGAAAAACAGCAGCACCTGCATATCCGGATAGAGCGTGGCAAAGGCGAAGAACATCGACAGGTTCAGGTACGTAGTCGAGACGACCACGTCGCGCCCGAGGATGGCCGAGAGCACCACGCCGTAGATCACCGTGAGCAGCATGCCGCTCACGTAATAAATCGTGAATTTGCCGTTGCCCCACTCGCGCTCGAGGCATGAGCCGATCCAATAGTAAAAATACAGCATCACCAGCAGCCAGATAGGACTGGCCTCCGTCGGCACGAACACATACGTCACCAGACGCCAGACCTGCCCGTGCAGGATGCCCTGCGCCGAGCCGCTCAGGAGCGAGACGATCTGCCCGGTCGTGTCCATTTTTGTCAGCAGCCAGACGGCCGCATTGCCGATGACGACGATCAGCATCAGGTTCGGAATACCAAAGCGCGGGTGCATATAGCAAAACCGGTCGATTTTGTTCATCAGTTTTCTCATGGGGTTCCTCCGTAAATACAACGTATGTCCATGATACCTTCTTAAAACCGCAAAGTCCATAAAAAAATATCCCGAATCGCAATTTGTACTTTCTTAATGGGCAATCGTGTGGTATGATGATATCTGTATTATTATGTCGCAAGGTATGGGTATATCATGGAACAAATACAGGAATTTGAAAACGAAGCGCGCAACGATCTGATCGAAGGCCGCAATGCGGTCATGGAGGCCCTGCGCGCGGGCCGCACGATCGATAAAATTTTCATCGCCAAGGGCGACGTGGACAAGACGCTCGGGCACATCGCCTCGAAGGCGCGCAGCGCCGGCATCGTCGTCACGGAGGCCGACCGCCGCAAGCTCGATGCCATGAGCCAGACGCACGCGCACCAGGGTGTGATCGCGCTGTGCGCCGTCAAGGAATACAGCACGATCGAGGACATGCTCGCCATCGCGGCCGAGCGCGGCGAGGCGCCGTTTCTCGTGCTGTGCGACGAGATCTCCGACCCGCACAACCTCGGCGCCATCATCCGCACGGCCGAGTGCGTCGGTGCGCACGGTGTCATCATCCCGAAGCGCCGCAGCGCGGGGCTGACCGCCGTCGTGGACAAGACGTCCGCCGGTGCGCTCGAGCATATGGCCGTCGCGCGCGTGCCGAATCTCGTCGCCGCGATCGAGACGCTCAAGAAAAACGGCCTCTGGATCTACGGCACCGCCGCCGAGGGCGCGAACGAGCTGTGGAAAACGGACCTGACTGGCCCGGCCTGCATCGTCATCGGGTCGGAAGGCGCCGGCATCAGCCGGCTGGTGCGGGAAAAGTGCGATTTTCTCGTCAGCATCCCGCTGCGCGGTCAGATCTCCTCGCTCAACGCATCCGCGGCCGCGGCCGTACTGCTCTATGAGGCGCTGCGCCAGCGGAGCTGAACGCCCGCACCCCTACGTTATAAAAAGGAGTTGACCATATGGACCAATTTGATCGCTCGCCAGAGGACGTTTCTTTTGACCTGGACGCAGAAGAATTCTCCCTGGAATCCATTCTGGACGAATATAAAGATTTTCAGACGGACGCACCCGCGCCCCGCCCGCGGCCGGCCTATCCCCGCCGCCCCGTCAAGGCGGAGATGGTCGAGGAAGATGCAGCCGAGGACGCTGAGGCTGAGGACATTCTCATGTCCGCCGAGCTCGACAGCGCACTGGAGGACACGGCCCCGGAGACCGGCACGGCCGCGCCTGATGAACCGCCGCATGAGGATCACGACGTCAAGCGCTATCAGCCGAAGCGCCAGCGCGACCACGCGACCGAAGAAGAGATCGAAAAGTGGAACGAGACGAAGGCCAACGCCAAGCGTCTGGCCAAAAAAGGCATCTCGGGACTGAAGCGTTTTGCCTCGAAGATCTCGGATGTCGTGCCGGATGAGCCGGTCCAGCCGGAGGAAGAACCCCCGGAGGAAGACACCGCCATCCCCGTCTCCGCCCCGCCGGAGGTGCCGGAGGGCCTGTATGACCCGGAACCGGAACCGGAAGAGCCGACGCGCGTGTTTCAGGCCGTGACGGAAGAAGGCATGGACGACAGCGCGGCTGGGCGCACCGCTTACGCCCGCGCCGGCGACTACGCCGCGGACGACGGTGCGGACGGCCCTGCGCGCCGCAGCTTTCAGGACGCGGTGCTCAACCCGCTCATGGCGCGGCTCGCCGCCGTGGCCTACCGTATCCGCGAACACAACAGCGCCGTGCACGCCTCGGCCAACACCGAGGAGGAGCTTGGCCCGGAGCCGGATGCCGAAACCGCCGCAAAATACTACGGCGGGCAGGTCAAGTCCCTGCGCTTCCGCTGCCGGGCGGCCATGATCGTGTGCATCCCGCTGATCTACATCTCGCTCGGGCTGCCGGTGTTCGGCGTGCTCAAGAGCAGCCCGTCCGTCGCAGCGCTCGTGTGCCTGATGATGCAGCTGACCGTGATGCTCATCGGTCTGGACGTCATCACCAACGGCTTTTTCAACCTCGTGCGCCGCACGCCGGGGCTGGAATCGCTCGTATTTCTCAACTGCGTCTTTTCCGTGCTCGATGCGGTCGTGCTGGCCATTACAGGGTCAGACGCCGTCGGCCTGCCGTTTTGCGCCGTGTCGGCGTTTTCCGTGGCCTGCTGCCTGTGGAGCGCGCTGAACACCTGCCGCGGCTTCAAGTCCACGTTCCGCACGCTCGCGGTCGACAAAGATCCCTACACCGTCAGCGCAGACAGCGAGGTCGTCAAGGACAGCATCACCGTGCTCAAGTCCAAGCGCGACACCGCGGGGTTCATCCACCGCAGCGAGGAGGCCGGCCCGGCCGACACGATCTACGCCGCGCTCGCGCCGTATCTGATCGCCGCGTCCGTGATCCTCGGCCTGCTGGCCACGATCCTCAGCGGCAATTATGCCAACATCCTGCACGTGTTTGCCGCCGTCACCGCGCCGTGCGCACCGTTTGCGGCGCTTGCCGCGTTCGCCATCCCGTTCCGGACCGCCGCGTGCAAGCTCGCCCGCACCGGCAGCGCCATCGCAGGCTGGAGCGGCGCGAGCGATATCGGCCGCAGCAAGCACCTGATCGTCACGGATAAGGACCTGTTCACCGCGCGCAACATCTCAATCGAGGACATTCGCATCCTCGACGGCGCGTTCCCGGACAAGGTCATCTCCTACACCGGCAGCGTGATCGTTGCCTCCGGCAGCTGCCTTGCCACCGCGTTTACCGATCTCATGCAGCGCAACAACTGCACGCTCATGCCGGTCGAATCCTTCACCTGCAACGAAAGCGGCGGCCTGAGCGCCCTCGTCAACGGCGAGGAAGTGCTCGTCGGCAGCAGCGCCTTCATGAACCTCAAGGGCGTGCATCTGCCGCAGCAGCTGAGCGCCAAAAACGTCGTGTTCACATCCATCAACGGTCTGTTTGTCGCGAGCTTCAAGATCAAGTACGTGCCGGTGCAGTCGGTGCAGAACGCGCTCTTTGCCCTGCTGCGTACAAAGATCGCGCCGATCTTTGCCGTGCGCGACTTCAACATCACGCCGCTGATGCTCGGGCAGAAGTTCAAGATGTCGACCGACGGCTTTGACTTCCCGGCCTACCGCAAGCGCTATGCCATGTCGGCAGCGGAACCGTCCGACTATACGCAGACCGCCGGCATCGTGGCGCGCGACGGGCTCGGCCCGCTCGTGAGCGTCGCCAATCTCGGCCGCCAGCTCTACTCCACCGTGCGCATCTGCGTCATCCTTGCCCTGCTGTGCACGGTCATCGGCGTCGTGCTGATGTTCGCCCTGTGCGCCATCGGCGCGTTCGATTCCGCCACCGTCGGCAACCTCTTTGTGTACATGGGCTTATGGCTCGTTCCGGTCATTTTGCTGAATTTCAGCCTAAAACGCTGAGTTTTCATATTTATGATTGCCAAGAGTTTTGAAATCGTGTATACTTTTATAGTCGTGTGTGTCACACACGGCACGATTTCCGGAGTTAGGAATTTTGGATAGTCTATATATAAGGAGAGTACACTACATGAGCTACGAAACCAAGAATATCCGCAATGTGTGCCTGCTCGGCCATGGCGGCAGCGGCAAGACCACGCTCGCCGAGAGCATGCTGTACATGACTGGTGCGATCGACCGTCAGGGCAAGACCGCCGACGGCAACACCGTCTGTGACTACGATCCCGAAGAGATCAAGCGCCAGATCACGATCTCGACCAGCATCGCGCCGGTCAACTTCGGCGGCTGCAAGATCAACGTGCTCGACTGCCCGGGCTTTTTCGACTTTGCGGGTGACGTGATGTGCGCTCTGCGCGCCGTCGAGGCCGGCATGATCTTCTGCACCGCGAAAGACGGCATCGCCGTCGGCGCCGAGCGCAGCTGGAAATACCTCAAGAACGCCAACATGCCCTGCATGTTCTATGTCTCCAAGACCAATGAGGATCACGGCGATTTCGCCGGCGTTCTCTCCGCCCTGCAGGAAAAGTACGGCAGCGCCGTCTGCGCCGTGACCGCACCGATGAGCGACGGCACCGGCGTCATCGACCTGGTGCACAACGTGGCTTACCAGACCAAGGGCAGCAAGACCACGAAGGTCGCCGTCCCCGCCGCCGACGCCGACATGGTCGAGTCGCTGCGCGAGACGCTCTTTGAGACGGCCGCCGGTGCGGACGAGGAGCTCATGGAGAAGTACTTTGAGGACATGATGCTCTCCGAGGAGGACACCGTCAAGGGCCTGCGTCAGGGTCTGAAGGACCGCAGCGTGTTCCCCGTGCTCTGCGGCGCCGCCGACAGCGGCATCGGCACCGAGGCCGTGCTGCAGGCGATCGTGGATTACGTGCCCAACCCGGCCGAGGTCGGCGAGGTCGCCACGGCTGACGGCGGCAAGCTCGCCATTGACCCGAACGGCCCGGTGTGCGCGTTCGTGTTCAAGACCATTTCCGACCAGTTCGGCAAGTACTCCTTCATCAAGGTGCTCTCCGGCAAGGTCACGTCCGATCTGTCTCTGCGCGACGTGCGCATGAGCAGAACCGATAAGCTCGGCCGCATGTACACCATGTGCGGCAAGAAGAACACCGAGGTCAAGGAAGCCTGCTGCGGCGACATCGTGGCCATCGGCAAGATGGAGTGGAAGACCGGCGACACCGTCTGCGACCCGAAAAACGAGGTCGAGCTGCCCGCCATCGAGCTGGCAGAGCCCTGCTACTCCATGGCCATCAGCCCCAAGACCAAGGGCCAGGACGACAAGGTCGCTTCCGGTCTCGCCCGCCTGAACGAGGAGGACATCTCCTTCACGCTCGTCAACAACGCCGAGACCCACCAGATGGTCATCTCCGGCGCCGGCGATATCCAGGTCGACGTCCTGTGCGCCAAGCTCAAGAGCCGCTTCGGCGTCGAGACCGAGCTCAAGCCCGCCCGCGTCGCTTACCGCGAGAAGATCAAGGGCAAGGTCGAGGCCCACGGCCGCCACAAGAAGCAGTCCGGCGGCAGCGGCCAGTTCGGCGACGTCTGGATCCGCTTCGAGCCCCAGGACGAGTCCGACGACATGATCTTCGCCGAGGAAGTCTTTGGCGGCAGCGTGCCGAAAAACTTCTTCCCGTCCGTCGAAAAGGGCCTGCGCAACGCCGTGCAGAAGGGCGTACTCGCCGGCTACCCGCTCGTCGGCCTGAAGGCCGTGCTGTACGACGGCTCCTACCACCCGGTCGACTCCAACGATATGGCGTTCCAGACGGCCGCCCGCCTTGCCTATCAGGACGGCATCCCGAAGGCAAAGCCGACCATCCTCGAGCCAATCGGCCTGCTGAAGGTCACCATCCCGGACGCCAATCTGGGCGACATCATGTCCGACATCTCCTCCAAGCGCCGCGGCACCGTGCTCGGCATGACGGCGGAGGACGGCATGCAGACCGTCGAGGCGGAAGTCCCGATGGCCGAGATGGGCTCCTACACGATCGACCTGCGCTCCATGACGCAGGGCCGCGGCTCCTTCTCGTGCAAGTTTGTGCGCTACGAGGAAGCCCCCGGCAATGTCCAGCAGAAGGTCATCGAGGAAGCCAAGAAAGAGCAGGAAGCGTAACTGTAACTGCAAAAGAAGCCCTTCATCGGGCTTCTTTTGTCTATCCGGAAGCGAGGGATCCTGATGAAAAACACGAATAAAAACATGATGTATACCTTCTGGTCGGGCGCCATTTTGCTGTGTCTGGCGCTGGTGGCTGTCGTGCTGGTGTTTACCAACGCCGTCGGCAACACGGGCTCGGCGAAGGCAGAAGCCACGCCGACCGTCACGGAAACGCCGACGCCGACGCCGCAGGCAAATCCGATCGCACCCATCCAGTCGTCCGCCGCGCTCGCGCAGACGGAGGACAAGGGCAGCACCTATGTCGATCAGATCTATTTCCTGGGCGACAAGTCGCTGAAGGTGCTGCAGTCGGAGACGATGCTCACCGGCAAGGACGCCGCCAAACAGGTCTGGGTGCCGGACACCGGTTCCCTGCCCGCCTCCTCGCTCGACACGGCGAAGTACAAATCCCCCGTGACCGGCAACAACGTGCCCGCGGATGAGATCTGTGAGGTCAACAAGCCCGCCTATCTCGTCATCTGCCCGAGCGCGGACAACATCTCCATGACGAATGCGGAGCAGATCAAATCCGTCTACACCACGCTCATCAACGCCGTCAAGGCCAAGAGCCCGAACACGAAGATCATCTGCTGCTCACTGACGCCGATCGCGTCGAACTACCAGTACGAGGACATCACGAACGAGCTTATCCAGAAGGTCAACGGCTGGATCGCCGCGGCCGCGGAGAGCAACAGCGTGAAGTATCTCGACATGGCCAGCGGCCTCGTCGGGGACGACGGATTCCTGCCGCAGACCTATCAGGACGGCGACGGCATGCACCTCAATGCCGAAGGCATGAAGGCATGGATGACCTATCTGCGCACGCACGCCTGCCCGTAACCTGCACATAGAAAAATCCCGGAGCCGCGGCTCCGGGATTTTTTGTTGTCTTCAGCGGATGATCGCCTTGATGAACGGCTCCGCCGGGGGCGCGTCCGGGGTGATCGTGTAGCAGGCGGTGAGCTCTGCGACCGCCCTGCGGGCGGTTGCCTCGTCGGCCGCATGGATCGTCGCGAGCGACTCCCCTGACGTGACCGGCTCGTCCACCTTCTTGCGCAGGACGATGCCGACGCTGTGGTCGATCACGCTGTCCTTCGTCGCGCGGCCGCCGCCGAGGCGCATGGACACGAGGCCCACGTCCGTCGCCGCGATGTGGCGCACGTAGCCGCTCGCCGGGGACGGTACCTCCATCTGCACCGGCGCCATGGGCAGAAGCGACGGGTCATAGATCGCAGCCGGGTCACCGTCCTGCGCCGCAACGAATTCCGCCAGCTTTTTGAGCGCCGAACCGTCCGTGATCGTCTGCTCCAGCATGGCGCGCGCCGCCGCATCGTCGGCCGCCATGCCCGCCTGCGTGAGGATGCAGCTGCCGAGCGTCAGGCACAGCTCGAGCAGTTCGCTCTTGTACTCCCCGCGCAGCGCCGCAATGGCCTCCTTGACCTCGAGCGCGTTGCCGACGGCGTGGCCGAGCGGCTCGTCCATATCCGTGATGACGGCGACCGTCTTGCGGCCGGCCATCTTGCCGATCTCGACCATCTCGGTCGCAAGCTCGCGTGCATCGTCCAGTGTCTTCATAAACGAGCCGCTGCCGCACTTGACGTCCAGCACGATGATGTCCGCGCCGGCGGCCAGCTTCTTGGACATGATGCTGCTGACGATGAGCGGGATGCTCGCCACGGTGCCGGTCACGTCGCGCAGGGCGTAGAGCTTCTTATCCGCAGGGTCGAGGTTCGCCGTCTGACCGGCGATGACCATGCCGACGCGGTCCACATTCTCCAGAAAGCGCTCCATGGGCAGGTTGATGTTGAAGCCCGGAATGCTCTCGAGCTTGTCGAGCGTGCCGCCCGTGTGACCGAGGCCGCGGCCGGACATCTTCGCCATCTTCACGCCGAGGCTCGCCACCATCGGCACGAGTACGAGCGAGGTCTTGTCGCCCACGCCGCCGGTCGAGTGTTTGTCCGCCTTGACGCCGGACACGCCCGACAGATCCAGCGTCTCACCGCTGTGCATCATGGCCATGGTCAGGTCCAGCGTCTCGCGCCGGTCCATGCCGCGGAAATAGATGGCCATCATCATGGCGGACATCTGATAATCCGGGATCTCACCGCGGCTGTAGCCGTCGATCATATAGCGGATCTCCTCCGTCGTGATGGCCTGCCCGTCGCGCTTTTTCACGATCAAATCGCTCATTCTCATCGCGATATGCTCCTTTGTCTTTTTCTTGCCATGAGTATACCACGCCGGCGCCGGAATTGCAATTCAGCGCGGAAAAATGAGGTACGGCCGGCCGTCGATCTCGCGCAGCACGGTCTCGGCGCCGCGCGGCAGGTTCGGCGTGTCCGCCGGGATGGCAATGAGCATCCGCTTGCCGTCAAACGTGGTGAGTACCCCGTCCGGCGCGGAATACCAGAGCACGTCAAGTCCGTCGTCCGGCGCAGACGTTTGCGCCTGCGCCGGGTCCTTGGCCGGGGCCGGCACGTCCGGAATGTCCCATGTC
>ENA-OZZJ01000372-OZZJ01000372.1-human-gut-metagenome-genome-assembly--contig:-NODE-372-length-9302-cov-3.745539_pt1 | contig 9302 bp, 7 predicted proteins | sample MGYA00244938_ERZ654148 | MGnify/ENA primary metagenome ERZ654148 (study PRJEB26926, sample SAMN06165168) | human gut metagenome | biome: ENVO:00009003; feature: ENVO:2100002; material: ENVO:00002003... | reverse complement strand
GCGAGATACTCGACCATTTCCCCGAGGCCATGGCCGTCGATATGGAGAGCTGCGCCATCGCCCAGGTCTGCCACCGCTACGCCGTCCCCTTCATCTCGTTTCGCGTCATCAGCGACATCCCACTCAAAGACACCAAGGCCAGCCAGTATTTTGACTTCTGGGACCGCGTGGCCGAGGATAGTTTCGAGGTGACGCTCCGTTTTGTGGAGTCCATCCTCTGATCGGACGCACAGGGCAAGAAGGCCGATTCTCATCGGCCATAGCAAGCAAAAGAAAACAAGGAATAAATAGAGAAAAAGAACAATGGAAAAGATACCCAGTTTCACGATTGACCACAATCGTTTGCTCCGCGGCATCTACGTCTCCCGCAAGGACAAGGTGGGCGGCGATGTCGTCACGACGTTTGACATTCGCATGAAGGAGCCCAACCGCGAGCCCGCGCTCCATCCCGGTGCCCTCCACACCATCGAGCATCTGGCCGCCACCTATCTCCGCAACGACGCGGAATGGAAGGACCGCATCGTCTATTGGGGCCCGATGGGCTGCCTGACGGGCAACTACCTGCTGATGAGGGGCGACCTGCAGAGCCGCGACATCGTGGCCCTGATGCAGCGCACGTTTCGCTTCGTGGCCGACTTCGAGGGCGAGGTGCCAGGAGCGGCTCCCCAGGACTGCGGCAACTACCTCCTCCACGACCTCCCCATGGCCCGGTGGGAGGCCCGCAAATATCTGGAGGAGGTGTTGGAGAAGATGACGGAAGCCAACCTGGTCTATCCGTCGGTCTAAAAGAGGGTCAGAACCGATAGCCCACGGTCAGGGTGAAGAGACGGTTGCGCGTGTCGATCGTCTCCATCGCCTTGGTCAGGGGAAAGTGGTAGCGCGCGTCGAGCACCACCTGCTCATACTCGTAGCTCACGCCCACGGGGAGGGCGAGCATCACGCTTTTCGCCTCGTCCTTCAGGTCCATCTCGCAGCTCTGCGGCTTGCCATAGGTCGTGACGTTGGTCTCGTTGTTGACCGTAAACTCCGTCTGATCCCACTTGCGCTTCGCCGTGGTGAGAAAGCCCAGTTCCACACCCGCCTTGACGGCGAAGCCCTGCGCCACATAGTAGTGGGCCATGATGGGGACGGTGATGTAGCCGAAGGTGTGGTGCTGGTTGGTGAAGGCATGGCCCGTCACCAGCGCGGGCCGCTGCTGGCCTTCGGCAAAGATCTTCTCCTCGAAGTCTTTGTATTTGGATCCCGCCTGGGTGTAGAACAGGCCCAGGGAGAAGGCCCAGTCGGTGGTGGCCTGGTAGGCTACCTCCAGTCCGCCCGTGAATCCCGCGTTGTATCTTGCGTCCGGCTCATAGCCCGTCGCACTGAAGCCAGCGGCCTCCGTGGCCTTGTAGGCCGCCACGTTCGTCTGTTTGGCCCACGTCACACCCACCTGGGGCGTGAAAGAGAAGGTGCCCCGCTTCGGTTGACTCTCCTTTCCTTGGGCCTGTGCGCCAAGGACTGCTATGGCCATGGCACAGAGTAAAATCGTTTTCTTCATAAGCGTATTAGCTTCGTTGGGATAATCAAAAAAAAGCGGACGACTCGTCCCGAGCCATCCGCTCCCTATTAATCTAAGCTATCGTACTTAAATGACAAAAGTACGATAATCACTCCACTGAGTGATGCCATAAAATATTATTCTTTGCTCTGAACAGCCTCCTGATCCTTGTTTTCGGCATCGACGGCCTTGATCTTCTGGCGCGTCTCCTCCAGTTCGTCTCTCAGTCGCTGCACTTTGCGCTTCATCTCTTCGATGAGACTATTGCCCTTCTTGCTGCTGACGTTGAGGAATCCAAGGTTGTTCTCGTAGGTGTTGATATCGTTCTTGAGTTGCTCGTAGCGGCGCATGAGGCGTCCACGCTCCGTGTCGAGGGCGTCGCCACCGCGGGTGGCCACCTGACGGAGGTTGGATCGGAAGTTGTCCATGCGGCGGCGTGAGGAGTTGACGTGAAGCTCCTTGTAGAACTTGTCGAGCAGGGTGCGGAACGCCTGATAGGTCTTCTCCTTCTGCTTCATGGGCACATGGCCGATGGCGAAGAACTCGTCGGAGAGCGCCTGCACTTTCTTTTGGAGGTCGCCCTCGTCCTTGCCCTCGTCGAGGAGTGCCTGGAGGCGGGCGATGACTTCCTGCTTCTTCTTCAGGTTCTCATCCTCCTCCTTGTGGACGTCGGCAAAGGCTGCCGTGCGCGCGTCGAAGAAATGGTCGCAGGCCTCGCGGAACTCCTTCCAGAGCTCGTCGCCCAGCTTGTGGGGCACCTGGCCGATGGTCTTCCACTCCTTCTGGAGCTCGATCAGCTTGTCGGCCGTCTTGCGCCACTCCGTGCTGTCCATCAGCTCCTTGGCCTTGGCGATGAGCTCGCGCTTCTTGTCGGCATTCTCCGAATACTGCGCGCGGCGCTCCTTGTAGTGGGCGTTCTTGCGTCCGAAGAAGTCGTCGCAGGCGGCACGGAAGCGGTCGAAGATCTTCTGGTTGACCTTCGGGGCGGCAAAGCCGATCTTCTTCCATTCCTGCTGCACGTCGAGGATCTCCTGCGTATGGCGTTCCCAGTCGGCGTTGGTCTTGTTTTCCTCCTTCACGATGGCCTCCACCTTCTCGCAGAGGGCCGTCTTCTTCTCCAGGTTGTCGTTCTCGCGTGAGCGCAAGTCCTCGAAGAACTGCTGGTGGCGCTTGTTGACCACCGTACTGGCAGCCTTGAAGCGAGACCACAGTTGCTCGCGCAGGTCTTTCTCCACGGGTCCCGTCTCGCGATACTGCACGTGGAGGTCCTGGAGCTTGCGCGAGGCGCTGATGACGTCCTTCTCCTCGGCCAGTTTTTCGGCAGCCTCGCAGAGGGCCGTCTTCTTCTCCAAGTTCTTCTTGAAGTCGTATTCCCGGGCCTCGCGGTTGAGGTTGATGAGGTCGTAGAACTGCTCCACGTAGAGCTGGTAGTTGCGCCAGAGCTCGTTGGCCTTCTCGGCGGGCACGGGCTTGATCTCCTTCCACTCCGCCTGGAGGGCTTTGAAGTTTTGGAAGTTGGCATTGGCCTCCTCGGCCGTGGTGACCATCGCCTTGATCTTCTCGATGATCTCCAGCTTCTTCTGGAGGTTGTCCTGCTTCAGCTGCTCGAGCTCCTGAAACGCCTTCTGTCGTTTCTCCTTGATGATGGTCATCTCGGCCTTGAAGGCTTGCTCGTCATCATCGGGCAGAATCTGAAACTTCTCCGGGTCTCCGCCCGCCTCGACAAACGCCTTCTGCTCGGCCTCACGCTCTGCGAAGTGCAACTTGTAGAACGTTGTCTTCAAGTGCTCTATCTCCGCCTTGTCCGGGGTGGTCTCGCTCTTGGCGATCTCGCCCAGGCGGTCCACGATCTCCTTCTTGGAGGTGTAAACCTTCTTGGCGAGTTCTTCCTCTTGCGCCTGCTGCGCATCCTCAGCCGTTTCGGCTGCGATCGGTGCGGTCTCTTCGCCAGACGGCGGGTTCACCTTGTTGGCCTCTTCGGCCTGCTTTACTTCTTCAGTTCCCTGCGTGAGGGCGTTCTCTTGAGAATCCATCATTTCACATTTTTGTTTATGACATGGTTATCAGCTCGACGCACAAACCTCCCTCTCCCCTCCTTGTTATCGGGGGAGTTTGGTAGTGCTTACACATAATAATGTGCAAACTTAGACAAAATAATTGATACCACCTAAAAATATGCGAAGTTTTTTCCTTTCTGCCGCTAAATAAGCCGTTTGTGGCGCAAAATCCACCATGTGGCGCCCGAAACGATGACGGATATGAGCAGGGCGAGGGGGAAGCCGAGGGGACTGTCCTCCATGCCGTTGATGAGGTTCATGCCGAAGAGCGACGAGACCAGGGTGGGGAGCATCATGATGATACTCACGGAGGTGAGCGTACGCATCACGGTGTTCATGTTGTTGTTGATGATGCTGGAGTAGGTGTCCATCGTCGATTCGAGGATGTCGGAATAGATGCTGGTGGTCTCGCGCGCTTGGCTCATCTCGATGTTGACGTCCTCGATGAGGTCGGCGTCGAGCTCATCGACCTGGAGCTTGAACTTCAGTTTGGCCAGCAGGTTTTCGTTGCCGCGGATGGAGGTGACGAAGTAGGTGAGCGAGTCCTGGAGCCTGGAGAGTCCGATCAGGCTCTCGTTGTTGACCTCCTTGTCGAGGTTCTTCTTCGACTTCTCGATCAGGGCGTTGATCTGCTTGAGTCGTTTCAGGTACCATACGGCGGAGGAGAGGAAGAGGCGGAAGATCATGTCCACGTAGTCCGTGAAGCCCTCGCCGCGCTTCTGCTGGTAGCTGACGAAGTCGATCATCATGTTGGTCTCGAAGTTGCAGACCGTGATGGTGACGTCGCGCTTGTGGATGATGCCGAGGGGGACGGTGGTGTAGGGCGTGCGGGAGCGTACCTCCTTGACGTAGGGGATGCGGAGGATGATGAGCATCCAGCCGTCGTCATACTCATAGCGGGCCCGCTCGTCGGTATCGGCGATGTCGGAGAGGAAATAATCGGGTATCTGGAACCGCTCCTGCAGTTCCTGTTGGTCTTGCTCCGTGGGGCAAGTGACTTGTATCCAGCAATTGGGCTGCCACTCTGAGATGGCATTCAAGTTTCCGTTGAAATTCCAGTATGTCTTCATTTCGCTAATCTCCAATGGTTCATAAGGTGGGGATTAGCATCCGAAGATGAAATCCTCACGCTTAAAGATTGAAATTATCCGCGTGATAGTCGTCCATTACTACTGTGAAGGTTGTTATCGGATGCAAAGGTAGTGCAAAATTGCGAAAACGCAAAGAAAATGGTCCAACTTTTTTCATAAAACCAAGTGGAGGCGGCTCCTCTAAGAAAAGTCCCCGGCAGGCCATCGTGGACGGCTTGTCGGGGACTGTCTTCCTATTTTCTTATGCTTTAGCGACTTGCGTCTTGCGGCGTGTGCAGCCGCTGGTCGCGGTCGGTTTTATGCGGTCGGCTTACTCGGTCGGAGCGGCAAACTTGTCGCCTGTCTCCTTGACGATGGCACGCTGGGTGTGCTCGCTAAATCCGGGACGCTCCACGCGGGCGCCGAGGCCCGTCTTGGTGCGGAGGAACTGACCGTCCTTCTCGGGCTTCACGGCCATGTCGTTGTACTTGACGATGAGGTAGGTGGCCAACTGGCGCCAGCGCTGGATCATCTCTGCACCCTTCTGGTTGGAGTAGAGGTTGAGGTAGTCGAGCGCGGCCTGCTTGTCCGTGTTGTAGAGTGCCACGGCCTTGTCCTCGACCTCCTTCTGATGGGCGAAATAGCTGTTCTCCAGCGAGTCGCGGACAGCCTGGAGGGCCGGGAACATCATCGAGTAGCGCGGATAGACCATGTTGCTCACCCAGTTGCACACCCAGAAGGCGTTCTTGTCGGAGAAGGTCACGGCGTCGGCGCCGGGCGTGTTGAAGCACTCGGGCTGCACGGTGTTGCCACAGTAGATAGGCACGTAGGCCACCATGTTGCCGTCGTCGTTGCCAAACCACAGGATGCCGCCCACCTCGCGCGGAAGCCAGGAGCGCATCTGTGCCACATAGGTGAAGCCGGTCTGCTGCGTGCTCGTCGGGCGCTCGTTGAAGTACTGCTTGCCGTCCACCTTATAGTAGAGTGGGGTGGGACGGTAGGGCGAGTCCCAGAGACCCTGGCCGAGGTCGTTGTCCATGGCCAGCGGCGTGCCCTCGTAGTGGTCGCGCATGCAGGCCATCATCTCCAGCGGGCTGATCTTGTGGTCGGGGATGATCCACAGCGGCATGTCCTCGGCGTTGGGATCCTTGCCCAGGGCCCACGGCAGGTAGCGGTCCATGCCCTTGTCGAAGCGGCGGAAGAAGCTCCATACGCGCGCGTCGCAGATGCGGCGGCCGCTGAAGTCGGGCTTGGCGTAGGCCATCTTCCAGTTGAACTCATTGTCCTTGCCCGTGAACCAACCCTTCTGGCGTGCGAAGGAGATCATGTTCTTCGAGCAGATCACGTCCGTGTCGTAGCTGCTGACGAGGCCGATGCGGCTCTGGTTGGCATGGCCCGAGAGGGCGTTGTCGGGGATGCGGACCGCACACCATACCACCTTCTGCTTCGGGTCGTCGCCACAGCCCTGCATCTCCATGATCCAGGCCTCGTTGGGGTCGCAGATCGTGAACGACTCACCACCGCTGATGTAGCCGTACTTCTCGACCAGCTGCGTCATCACCTTGATGGCCTCGCGGGCCGTCTTGGCGCGCTGCAGACCGAGGTACATGAGCGAACCGTAGTCGATCTGTCCCTGCTTGTTGACCATCTCGTCGCGGCCGCCATAGGTGGACTCGCCGATGCAGAGCTGCCACTCGTTGATGTTGCCGATGACGTTGTACGTCACGGATGCCTCGGGGATGAAGCCGTGGCTCTCGTGGGTGTCATAGTCGATGATCTCGCGCATAGCGCCCTTGGCGTGCTTGCCTGCCGCATAGTGGCAGAGTTTGGTGAACATGCCGTAGTCGTCGGCATTGTACGTGCAGAGCACGGAACCGTCGGTAGTGGCTCCCTTGCCCGCGATGAAGTCGGTGCAGGCTGACATCTTGGCAGCCGAACTGAGCACCAGTGCTGCAGCCAGCAGCAGTTGCTTTTTCATTTTCATATCGATTAGTAATTAATAGAGGTTTCAAACGTTTGACGGTTGCCGCAGAAGTCCCATGCCGTGACGCGCAGTTGTCGCTCCTTCTGGAGTCTTCCCACAGGTGTCCGGCGGAGGTCGCAGACCAGGATGGTCGGGTTCTTCTGTTGCTCGAAGAGCACAAACTGACCGTCGATCGTGGCTTCCCAGCCTGCCGTGCCACTGCCGCTGTCCGTGATGGAGAGCGTCACGTGGTCGTAGGAGCGGCTGGTGGCCTTGATGGCGGGCGCCTGCTGGTCGGAGGCGAGGTAGTAGGTCATGCCCAGTTCGCGCACCTTGCCATAGACCCAGCCGTTCTTGGCCTCGCTGCGGCAGTAGCGCGGAGGCGTGCCCGTCATCGCCACATAGAGCTTGCGCGGGTCGATGGTGGCGTCGGGGATGCGGAAGGCCAGGTCGGCCCAGCCCAGCAGCGGCACGTTGCCCGGGACGAAGCGCACGGCCTGGGAGAGGCCGCGGGCGGAGGCGAGCAGCTGCGGTTTCATCAGTCGGTCCACAGCCATCAGCCGGCCTGGCACGTCGAGTCGGATGCCGTCGGTCTGCCAGTGGTTGTCTCGCGAGGTAAGCAGGGCCTCAGGACCCGCTATCACGGGTTTCACGCCCAAGGCCTCGGGCGTGCCGAGGACGGTAAACTCGCGGACGGTCTGATTGCCAAAGACGTCGCTCACGACGTAGCGCAGGCGATACTCGCGGCGCTCGTTGAAGAGGATGTAGCCCTTGCCCTGTCCGGTCTTGAGGAAGGGCAGGCGGTTGCCGGGCTCGACAAACGACTTGAGAAACCAGACGCGGCTCTGCATGAAGTGGTCGTAGTCGCCCCAGGAGTTCATCATCCGGTGCATCGACTGCGGAAGGCCGTTGATATCGGCCGAGAAGACCAGGCGGCCGTCGCAGTAGAGACGGATCAGGCGCGATCCAAAACTGTTATAGACGCCATTCATGTGGTCCATGGTGCGCACGCCGAACCCCACCTTGCCCCAGGCCGAGAAATGGCCCTTGTCGAAGGTGAAGACGCGCGGACTGGATCCGTGCTGAAACGTTCCCTCGCCGGGCACGGGGTAGGCCTTGAAGGCATAGACGGCCGGGGCGATGGTGTCGCGGACGTAGGCCTTGAGGTAGGCCAGAGGATCGAGCAGGTCGCCCGACTGCGTGCGGTGGAGCTCCAGATGGAGATGCGGGCCCTGGGAGGAACCCGTATTGCCGCTGAACCCGATAAACTGTCCTTTGTGGACCGGCATCATCGTCGCTGGGAAGGTGATGTCCGTGGCATAGACCTTGTGGGCGTACTGGTAGCGCTTCACGGCGGCCTCGATCTGCGGGGCGAAGTCGTCGAGATGGACATAGACCGAGGTGTTGCCGTCGGGATGGCGCACATAGACGGCCTTGCCAAACCCATGCGTGCCCACGGAGACCTTGCTGATGAAACCGTCGGCCATGGCGTAGAGCGGCTTGCCCGTCATGCGGTCGGTCTTGACGTCGATGCCGGCATGGAAATGGTTCGGTCGCGGCTCGCCGAAGTTGCCCGCCAGCTCGATGGGGTAGTGGACGGGCGAGACATAGGCGATCGCGGCCAGCAAAAGACTTGCGAGCATCGGCTTACGAGATGGCCTTGAAGGACATGTCCAGTCCCTTGACGCTATGGGTGAGCGCGCCTACGGAGATGAAATCGACGCCCTGCTCGGCATAGTCGCGGATGGTGTCGAAGGTGATGCCGCCCGAGGACTCCACCTCGTAGCGATGGTCGATGAGCTCCACGGCCTTGCGCGTGTCGGCGGGCGTGAAGTTGTCGAGCATGATGCGGTTGACGCCGCCGTGGTCGAGCACCTGCTGGAGCTCGTCGAAGTTGCGCACCTCGATCTCGATTTTCAGGTCGAGACCCTTCTCCTGGAGGTAGGCGTGGCAACGGTCGATGGCCTGGACGATGCCGCCGGCAAAATCGATGTGGTTGTCCTTCAGCAGAATCATGTCGAAGAGGCCGATGCGATGGTTCATGCCGCCGCCGATCTTGACGGCCTGCTTCTCCAGGATGCGGAGGCCCGGCGTCGTCTTGCGCGTGTCGAGGACGTGGGCTCGCGTGCCCTCCAGGCGCTCCACGTAGCGGCGCGTCATCGTGGCGATGCCGCTCATGCGCTGCATGATGTTGAGCATCAGGCGCTCTGTCTGCAGCAGCGAGCGCACTTTGCCCGTGACGATGAAGGCCACGTCGCCCGGCTTGACATGGGCGCCGTCATGGATGAAGACCTCCATCTGGAGCGTCGGGTCGAAGCGGTCGAACACCTTGCGGGCAATCTCCACGCCCGCGAGCACGCCCTCCTCCTTGACGAGGAGCTGGCTCTTGCCCATCGCCTCCTCGGGGATGCAGCAAAGGGTGGTGTGGTCGCCGTCGCCAATATCCTCGGCAAAGGCCAAATCGATCAATCTCTCTTCCAATTCTTCTACACTCAGCATATCTTATTTTTCTTTTAAAAATTCTTCGTTATAAATAAAAATATCTTCTTTCAACATTACTTCGTTGTGGTAAGCGTGGAGCGTGGACTTGGGTCCCTCCTCGCGGCAGACGATGCTGCCGTCCATCCACTCCACCATGGCCTCCTCGCCCGTCAGCGGGCGTGTCTCGACGACTT
>ENA-OZZJ01000364-OZZJ01000364.1-human-gut-metagenome-genome-assembly--contig:-NODE-364-length-9377-cov-4.295430_pt1 | contig 9377 bp, 7 predicted proteins | sample MGYA00244938_ERZ654148 | MGnify/ENA primary metagenome ERZ654148 (study PRJEB26926, sample SAMN06165168) | human gut metagenome | biome: ENVO:00009003; feature: ENVO:2100002; material: ENVO:00002003... | reverse complement strand
GCGTCAGATGTGTATAAGAGACAGCACAAGAGAAGTACAGAAAATGCTGCAGGAAGAGATGATGAAACGGGCAGAAAAGATGGAATTTGAAGAAGCAGAAGTACTCAAACAGCGATGGATTGCGCTCAACAACTTTGCAGCTAAGAGCGAAATAGTAAGCCATACGATCACAGACGTAGATGTATTTACCATTATAGACGATGAGGAAAAACACGCTGCATTCATCAATTACATCCATGTTAAGAACGGAGCTATCAACCAAAGTTTCACCTACGAATACAAGCGAAAACTGGATGAAACCGACAAAGAACTGCTCAACGAAGCAATTTTAGAAATTAGAGAGAGATTTCAGAGTAGTGCAAAAGAGATCATCGTGCCTTATGAATTAGATTTTAAGATTAAAAATGCCGATTTCTTCGTACCTCAGCGCGGAGATAAGCGTCACCTATTAGAACTATCTGAGATGAATGCAAGGCAATATAAGTTTGACAGACTCAAACAGACCGAAAAACTAAATCCAGAGCAACGACAGACCAGACTGATGAAAGAGCTACAACGCCTCTTGCAGCTCGACAGAATGCCTTTCACTATAGAATGCTTCGACAATTCCAATATATCTGGAAGTGATGCCGTGGCAGGCTGTATAGTATATAAAGGTATGAAACCATCGCGTAAAGACTATCGAAAATACAACATCAAGACGGTAGAGGGACCCGACGACTATGCCTCAATGCAAGAGGTTGTGCGAAGACGCTACACGAGAATGAAGGAAGAAGGCGCACCCCTACCCGACCTTATCATTACAGACGGTGGAAAGGGCCAAATGGAGGTTGTCAGATCGGTTATCGAGGACGAACTTCATATACACATTCCCATCGCAGGTTTGGCTAAAGACGATCGACATCGCACCAATGAACTACTATTTGGTTTCCCTCCAATGACAATCGCCGTAGACATAAAGAGCGAACTCTTCAAGATTCTAACACAAATACAAGATGAAGTACACCGATACGCCATCAGTTTTCACCGAGACAAACGCTCCAAACATCAACTTCATAGCGCACTCGATGAAATAAATGGTATCGGGCCGAAGTCAAAAGATCTGCTGCTTAGAAAGTTCAAATCAATAAAGCGCATCAGAGAAGCAACATTCGAAGAGCTAAAAGAGATCATAGGTGAGAGCAAGGCGAAATCCATTATTAATTATTGGAGCGACCAAACAGAGACAAGGTAATAAGAACATGCCTAATGATACTGTTTCTTATAGATCAAACACAAAGGAAGGAGCAAATTTGGCTGTTTAGGAAATAAAACGTATCTTTGCATTATGAGAATAGTCATACAACGTGTTACAGAAGCCAGCGTAGCGGTGAATGGAAAGACTGTCGGCGCAATAGAGAAGGGATACATGATACTTGTTGGCGTGGAAAACGCTGACACTCAAGAAGATGTCGAATGGTTAGCCCGTAAGGTTGCCTCACTTCGCGTTTTCGACGACGAAGCTGGCGTAATGAACCGTGACATTCGTCAGACAGAAGGTTCTGTACTAGCGATATCCCAATTTACGCTCTTCGCAAGTTACAAAAAGAACAATCGCCCATCATGGTTTCGCGCATCCAAACAAGCCTACTCTGAACCACTCTACAATTACTTCTGCGACCAACTGGAGCTACAACTGGGCGCAGGCAAGGTTGCACGCGGTATCTTTGGAGCAGACATGAAAGTGGCCTTGATCAACGATGGGCCTGTTACCATTATTATGGACACGAAAAACAAAGAATAGATAGCAACCTCTTCTATAATAATAGGAGACAGACGCGTCACATCTCTTCCAATTAAAATCGAAAACAATGACTATCGTAGAAGCTCAACTTGCAGTAGATCAATGGATTAAAAAATACGGCGTACGCTATTTCTCAGAGCTAACCAACATGGCATGTCTCACAGAGGAAGTAGGCGAACTGGCACGTGTCATTGCCCGCACCTATGGCGAACAGAGCTTCAAGGCGGCGAAAAATCCAATTTAGGGGAGGAAATGGCCGACGTACTGTGGGTTCTTCTCTGCCTAGCCAACCAAACGGGTGTAAATCTCGAAATCGAATTACAAAAAAGCATTGAAAAGAAAACAAAAAGGGACGCTGAGCGTCACAAAAACAATTCAAAACTGAAATAAACAAATAAACAGAAAGAATATGACTTCAATCAAAGACACTGTAAGACAGGATATAGAGCGTGCCGAAAATATCCAGTCAGAGAACAAATACGAGCAAGTGCTAGCACAATATAACACAGATGTGGACGATGCGGAAGTTCGCGAGGAAGTAAAGAAAATCATTGCAGAAAAAGCACATGAAAACGACACTCCAGAAGTTAAGAAATTTCTCTTGGGGAGCGTGGAACTTACCACACTTCACACTACTGATTCAGACGTGAGCGTGATGCAGTTTACGGAGAATGTCAACCGGTTCGACGAGGTCTATCCCGACCTACCACACGTAGCCACCATCTGCGTCTTCCCATGCTTTGCCGAGGTCGTCAACGACACCTTGGAGGTAGAAGGTGTAAATATAGCATGCGTCAGTGGCTCCTTCCCCTCATCACAGGCTCTCATTGAAGTAAAAGTGGCCGAAACGGCACTTGCCATCAAAGACGGTGCCAACGAGATCGATATTGTCATGCCAGTAGGCAAATTCCTCACAGGTGCCTATGAAAGTATGTGCGACGACATTGCAGAACTGAAAGAGACTTGTGGACAAGCAGTTGCAATGAAAGTGATTCTGGAAACAGGTGACCTCGTGACTGCATCCAACATCAAGAAGGCCTCCATTCTTTCCATGTATGCAGGAGCCGACTACATCAAGACTTCCACTGGCAAGGAAAAAGTCTCTGCTACACCGGAGGCCGTTTATGTAATGTGTCAAGCCATCAAGGAGTACTACGATAAAACGGGCATCCAAATCGGTTTAAAGCCTGCTGGAGGCATCAATACTGTGATGGACGCCGTCATCTACTACACTATTGTCAAGGAAGTGCTTGGCGAGAAATGGCTTACCAACCAGTGGTTCCGCCTCGGAACGAGTCGCCTAGCCAACCTCTTGCTGAGCGAAATAGTAGGAGAAGAGGTGAAGTTCTTCTAAAAGCTTCGTTTCAGTTGCTCCAAGTCTTCCTATAAGACTGAAAACGCTTCCGGAACATACCGGCAACTAAGTTGAAATTATAACGTCAATGGCCAAATCATCAGAAGCTCCTGGTGATTTGGCCATTGACGCTACTTTATTATCTTTAAAAGAGACTATTGTCCCTACCCTTCTCCTTTATTTAGTGCGTTCGCTGACATAGTCAAGATAAGCACGAAGGGCGGCGGCAATCTGCTCGTCGTGACAATAATCATCAAGGAACTGAAGACACAACTGGTGGTAGAAATGCATCCTACCCTCTGAATATTCTATACCACCATTGTCCTTTGCAAACGCTACAAGACGGGCTATTTCTTCCTTCGTAACGGTTCCGTCCTTCACTTTTGCTACCAATTTCCAGTGCTCAGCCTTGCCCGCTTTATGCAATGCGTATATCACGGGGAGTGTAAGTTTCCCTTCCGCCATGTCATTGCCAGTGGGCTTTCCAATATTGGCATCATCATAATAATCGAAAATATCGTCTCGAATCTGGAAAATCACTCCCAAGTTATGGCCAAACTCCTCCGCCGCAGTCACTTCATCCTCAGTAGCACCGACAGACAAAGCACCGATTCCTGCGCAAGCACTAAAGAGCGCAGCAGTCTTATTCTTGATGATCTCGTAATACACATCCTCCGACACTTCACGGTTCTGGATGTTCGAGAGCTGGAGAATCTCACCATTCGACAAGGTCTGGCCTAATTTTGCCAAATTGGTAACGATTCGCTCACGCCCACTATAAGCAATGTGAAGCAAAGCGGTAGAAAGCACATAGTCGCCTACCAGCACGGCTACACGGTTGTCAAACAGTGCGTTGGTGCTGGCTTGTCCACGACGTTCCTTTGCTTCGTCCACAACATCGTCGTGAATAAGAGATGCAGTGTGCAAAAGCTCAAGTCCTACGGCGGAATGCAACGTTACTTGCGAGACAGCACCAAAGTTTTTGGCCATCAGCAATATCAAAATAGGACGCATCCGTTTCCCAGCGCGCTGCTTGACGTGCTCCAATGCACAGCCCAGCATACCGTCGTCATGGGTAAGACTGCTGTTGAATAGCCCGATGAAATCGGCTAATTCGTGCGAGATAGGCTCCTTGATGAGCGATACGTAATCCATGAAAGTCCGAAATTTGATACAAAATTAAGGATTTAATCGGAGAATATCACAAAAAATTTGTACTTTTACACTTTAAAAATATCATTAGCATGACAAAACTGATTCTTCTCGACGCCTATGCGATCATCTATCGCTCTTACTATGCCCTTCTGCGCACACCGCGCATCAATAGTAAGGGGCTCAACACGTCGGCCATTATGGGTTTTTGCAATACACTACATGAGGTATTGACCAAAGAGCAACCCGACTACATAGGCGTGGCCTTCGACCACGGCAAGACCTTCCGTCACGAAAAGTATCCCGCCTATAAGGCACAGAGACAAGAAACTCCCGAGGACATCAAGCGCTCTGTACCTATCATTCAAGATATCCTCGGTGCTCTACGTATTCCCGTACTACAGAAAGACGGCTTCGAAGCCGACGACGTGATAGGAACGCTTGCGCACCAAGCCGATGAAATGGGCATTTTAACCTATATGCTCACCCCCGACAAGGACTATGGTCAATTGATAGCCGACAACGTGAAGATGTACAAGCCTCGCCATGGCGGAGGCTATGATATCATCGGCAAAGAGGAAGTGCAACAGAAATATGGTATAGCTATCCCCGCGCAGGTAATCGACCTGTTGGCACTAATGGGTGATAGCGCAGACAACTTTCCCGGATGTCCTGGTGTGGGCGAGAAGACTGCTGTCAAACTTATCAACCAGTTTGGCTCCGTTGCCAACCTCCTTAAGAGCACAGACCAACTGAAAGGGAAAATGAAGGAGAAGGTAATGAATGCTACCGAAGACATCAAGCTATCCTATTTCTTGGCAACCATTCGACAAGACGTTCCTATCAGTCTCGATCTCGAAGCGATGAAGTGTAAGGAGCCGGATGCGGAGACATTGGCAAAACTCTTCGACGAACTGGAGTTTAAGACTCTTACGAACAAGTTTTTGGGAAAGACCGAAAAAACCAAGAAAAAGAGTCAAAGACAGCTTGATCTCTTTGCTGAAATCACGCCCGACGGCCAAGAAGAAACGAAAAACGAGCAGTATGAAAGCATTAAAACAACGCAACACGAATACCATCTCATTGATAATGTGGACGATGCGCTTGCTTTATGTGATTTTTTACGGACAAAAGAAATTCTTTGTTTTGACACAGAGACAACATCCGTACACCCGATGGAAGCCGAATTGGTGGGATTCAGTTTCGCCGTGAAGGAAAAAGAGGCTTGGTACATAGCCGTAAAAGACAACCGTGAAGAGGCGTTAAAAATGCTTTCGATATTCAAACCGCTATTTGAAGACGAGAAGATACTCAAGGTGGGACAAAATATCAAGTACGACATGGAGGTGCTCCACAACTATGGTATCACGGTGAAGGGTCGTATCTTTGACACGATGCTCGCCCACTATATCATCCAGCCAGAACTCCACCACGGCATGGACTACCTTGCAGAGGTTTATCTCCACTACAAGACCGTGCACATAGAAGAACTCATCGGACCGAAGGGAAAAGGGCAGAAAAACATGCGTGACTTACCACCAGAGGCGGTCTATGCTTACGCTTGCGAGGATGCCGATATTACCTTGCGCCTCTACCATATCCTGGAACCAAAACTTAAAGAGGTTGGCGGAGAAGATTTGTTTTGGCAGATCGAGATGCCCCTCGTTCCAGTCCTGGCCGATATGGAACAAACGGGCGTCTGTCTCGACACAGAAGCCTTAAAAGAGACCTCCCGTATCTTCAACGAACGGCTTCACCTCTATGAGACACGCATCTACGAAGAGGCCGGTGAAACATTCAACATCGCAAGTCCCAAGCAAGTCGGTGAGATTCTTTTCGGCAAATTGCATTTGGTCGACAATCCCAAGCGGACAAAGACAGGACAGTACGTCACCTCCGAAGAAGTACTGCAATCCCTCAGTGGCAAGCATCCCATAGTGGACAACATTCTTGCCCACCGAGGTCTAAAAAAACTATTGGGCACCTATGTCGATGCGCTTCCGAAACTCATCAACCCTCGCACGGGCCGCATCCACACTTCTTTCAACCAAGCAGTGACAGCCACAGGTCGCCTCTCGTCAAGCGACCCTAACTTGCAGAACATCCCCGTCAGAGACGATGACGGCAAGGAAATTCGCAAGTGCTTTATCCCTGAAGAGGGGTGTCTGTTCTTCTCTGCTGACTACTCGCAAATAGAGCTGCGCATCATGGCCCACCTTAGTGGCGATGAAAACATGATCGAAGCGTTTCGGAGCGGACAGGATATCCACCGAGCCACAGCCGCCAAGATATGGCACGAACCGATAGAGCGTGTCGAGGACGCACAACGAAAGAAAGCCAAGCAAGCCAACTTTGGCATTATCTACGGCATCACGGCCTTCGGGCTGGCTCAACGGATGGGAATAGCCAACGGGGAGGCGCGCGACCTCATCGCCGACTATTTCAGGACCTTCCCCCGTGTCCACGCCTACATGGAGCAAGCCAAGCAATTGGCACGCGAGAAGGGTTATGCTGAGACCATCTTCCATCGTCGCCGCTACCTACCTGATATCACCTCTCGCAACAACACCGTTAGGGGATTTGCCGAGCGCAACGCTATCAACGCACCGATACAAGGAAGCGAAGCCGACATCATCAAAGTGGCAATGATCCGCATCCACCGCCGCTTCGCTGAGGAAGGCATCCGGTCGAAAATGATCCTGCAAGTACATGATGAGCTCAATTTCTCTGTCTATCCCGAAGAGAAAGCACTTGTCGAACGCATTGTCGTGGAAGAGATGGAACATGCCTATACACTCTCCGTACCCCTCGTGGCCGACGCAGGCTGGGGACGAAACTGGCTGGAAGCACACTAACCCCTGTTCAAGCCAGCCTACATCCTAAGATCAAAGGAGCAAAAACACCCAAACAACGGGTGCTACATGAATAGAAATTGACATCGCGAAATGTCAATAATGGTTCATGTTGCACCCGTTGTTTAAACTATGAATTAAGAAGGTCGACACTACTGAGAAGCCTCAGACCCACGAAACAGAAAAAGACTATCGGGTTCTCCAGCCAAAGACTAAGCAGCAAGGCCCAAAAACTGACGAACACGCCTCTTCATTTTCAATTACTAAAACAGGATTTTCATGTGGCTTTTCAGATAATAGTAAACTATTAACTACAAGTTGATGAAAGCATAAACGCTTGGTGTTGAAGCATTTATACAAGAAAAAGAAATGCAACGCAGTTTTGAAAAAGTGATGAGACGGCTTGCGCACTCAGGGGTTTTATTGTAACTTTGCAACATAAATAATTCAACAACAAGTTATATCAATCGTCTATTATGAAAAAGAAGAACCTATTACTTTTCGCTGCATTGGCACTGAGTGCCTCCGCCAGCGCACAGGAAGTAGTCACGGTAACATCCACGGACGGCAAGAAGGAGTTTGACAAAGGTCAGATTACCACCTTCACCTTCGACGGCCCCGCCGTCATCTTGCACCGTAGCGGTAATCAAGAGCCCGAGGAATACATGATGAGCGACATCGTGGAGATCACCTTCAGCCTGGCCACCGGCTTCGACAATGTGAAGATGGGAGAAACCAACATCACCGTGAGTGCGGAGCGCGGAACCGGCATTCTTCGTATCAATGGCACGGAACCTGGCAAGATCTACAACGTAGCCGTCTATGACGCAGCAGGCCGTATTGTCTGGAACGACAAGCAGTGGCAGGGCCAGACTATCGATCTTTCGGGCAAGCCCGCTGGCGTCTATATTCTGAACATCAACAACACAACACTTAAATTCAGAAAGTAATCTATGAAGAAATCCATACTCCTCATGTCCGCCCTTTTCTTCTGCGGCATGACTGCGCTGGCCCAGGAGCCACTTTACAAGATGAAGTTGACGCTGCAAGACGGAAGCAAGCTCGCAGCCCTTACCGACGAGATCGACTCCATGCAACTCACGACAGTGAAGGCAGCCGAGGTACACGTCACGGAGCGCTACAAGACCTCCTCCTCCATCGGCATCAATATCGAGGCCGAAGCAAGTGTGACACGCGTCCAAGCGGCCATCGTCGCTGGCAGCGAGAAGGACCCCAACATCAACTACACCGAGTATGTGCAGAAGCATAGCGTCTGTGACGCCAAGGGATCCTATACGCTGGCCTTCGACTTCCTCAAGCCGGAGAGTATCTACACCATCTATGTGCTCGCATACGACGAGAACGGTCTGCCCACGGGTCTGAAGAGCCTTACCTGCTCCACGGGTGCCGTGGCCGACGATCCCTTCACGGTCACGACGACACACGTCGGAACAACAACACTCAAGTACAACGTCACGGCCAAGGACGCTTCCGTGAAGTACTGCACTTTCGCCACAGGCTATGACTACTACCAGCGCTGGCAGCTGGAGGAAGGCACCAACGGCGACGTCATCAAGCACTTCATCAGCATGTGGTCCACCTTCGCCTCCTGGTATGGCGAGAACTGGCAGACCATGATGAAGTACGACCGCCGCGAGGGCACCTACGAGGGCGATGGCTACCACCTGATGTGGGACGCTCGCCAGGTCGTCATCACCTTCGGAATGGACGACGACGGCAACCTCGTCACGCCAATTCAGGTTGACAGCATCCACACCAACGCCCCGACACCGGTGGACATGGACATCCCCTTGACCGTCCTCTCCAACGAGTGGGGAGACCAGCAGATCAAGGCTGCCCCGACTACCAACACCCCCTATTTCATCACCATGCAGCCCGCCGCCTACGTTGACCTGTACAAGACCGACGCAGCGCTGCTCCGCGCCCTTTGCTACGAGGCCGACAACATCAACCCGACCGACCTGGCCCGTACTCGCGACGAGGACCTCAGAGATGGTCTGTGGGAGTTCCGCGTGCGCAAGGATGTCGACACCGACTACTACATCATCGCTGTCGGACTGGACGAGGGCGCACCCGCTACCCGCGCCTTCAAGACCAAGATCACGGTGCCTGGAGGAAGTTTCTAAGCCTATTGTATGTACAACAACGAAAGAAGAAAAACAATGAAAAAGATCATAGCAACAATCGCCGCCTCCGTGCTCTCTGTGGCGGCCAT
>ENA-OZZJ01000362-OZZJ01000362.1-human-gut-metagenome-genome-assembly--contig:-NODE-362-length-9428-cov-5.422704_pt1 | contig 9428 bp, 5 predicted proteins | sample MGYA00244938_ERZ654148 | MGnify/ENA primary metagenome ERZ654148 (study PRJEB26926, sample SAMN06165168) | human gut metagenome | biome: ENVO:00009003; feature: ENVO:2100002; material: ENVO:00002003... | reverse complement strand
GAGATAGGCTCCGGTCTCGTGGGCTCGGAGATGTGTATAAGAGACAGGATAAACGATGTACAGTCCGCCGATGAAAAAGCCGACCCAGCGCTTGAACCTGCCCTGCGCCAGCGCCGGGATGAGCGCGCCCGCGCACACGACGAGGCACGCCGGAATATCCAGCAGCATGCCCTGCCGCTCGACCGGCAGGGGCTTGCCGAGGATGAGCGCGCACAGCGGCATGATGAGCGTCAGGTCCATGATGTTCGCGCCGATGATGTTGCCCACCGACAGGGACGACTGCTTTTTGCGGATGGCCGTGATGGTCGTCACGAGCTCCGGCAGCGAGGTGCCGATGGCGATCATGGTCGCGCCGATGATGGCATCCGGCACGCCAACCATCTGTGCGAGCGCGGTGCCGTTGTCGATCAGCAGCCGCGCGCCGAGCACGATGGCTGCAGCGCCGAGCACGAACTTGCCGATGTTGAACGCGATCGTCCGGCCGTCCGTTTTCGGTCGTTCGTCGGTCTCCGGCCCTTCGAGCGTCTGCTCACGCCGTGCGGCAACGAGGCTCTCGGCGATAAAGCACACGAAAATGACGAGGATCACAACGCTCTCGACGATGGACAGCTGCCCGTCGCGCGTGAAGCCGAACAGGATCGCGATCGCCGCCAGCAGCAGCACTGCCTTGACGGCATACTGCCGGCGCGGCATGGTACACTCCATGCAGATAAGCGACAGGCACATGATGAGACCGGTATTGGCCGTGACGGAGCCGACGGCGTTGCCCACGGCAATGTCCGCGTTGCCCTCGAGGGCCGAAAACACGGACACGAGCATCTCCGGCATGGTCGTGGCAAAGCTCACGACCGTTGCACCGATGATGAATTTCGGGATGCCGGAGGCCTCCGCGATCCACGTGGCGGCGTCGACAAAAATGTCGCCGCCCTTGATGATGCACACAAGGCCCGCCGCAAACAGCAGCAGGACGAGAAAGAGGGTACTGCCGGTAAAATCGAGGTTCATAACGCATTCTCCTTCGTGATCGCGCAAAAAAAATGAGACTCTCGGCACGATCATAAATATGATGTGCTAAAAGTCTCATTACCTATCACAATAGGCGCATGACCACCGGCGGGAGCCGGGAGATTGTTGGCCATGCATTTGCAACTACTCCCTTTTAACGAGAAAGCATCATAGCACACCGTGCCGGGCTTGTCAAGCAATTCCACGCCCGGCCGCCGCTCAGCGCACCAGCTTCATGAGCAGGCGCTCAAACTCGCCGAGCATGCCCACGGAATCGGCAAAGATCATGCTCTTTTCGTACATGCGGCGGTAAGCGTCCACGTTCTCGTCCGTGCGTGCGGTGTAAATGATGGGGATGACGAGCAGGCCCCGGCGGCGCGCCGCCTGCACGGCCGTGCGCACGTCGTCGATCGCCTCCGCCTCGCTGAAATAGCCGGACGGCAGCCCGTCGGAGAGCACCATGAGGATCTTGCGGCGCTCGGTACGCTTGGCCAGATCCAGCGCGGCGGCGCGGATGGAATAGCCGTCCTTGTTGCCGTTTCCGGCGGCGATCTGCGTCATGGCGTCGATGCAGCGGCTGCCGATCTCCTTCTGGTCAAAATCCTTGATGACGCAGTGCTCCACGGCGTTCGTGCCGCCGTCAAAGGCGACGATCTTCGTATAGGCGATGCCCTTGAGCGCCTCCTCGAGCACGGCCGCCGTGGCCAGCGCCGTGAAGAGCTTGGAGTTCCCGCCGCCAATGCCGGCGCCCATGCTGCCGCTGCGGTCGATGAGCAGGTAAAACGCCGTCTCGCGCTTGGACGGCGGCGCTTTGCGGCGAAAAACGTCCTTGGCGTCGAGCGGGATCTTCCACAGCTCGCGCTGCGAGAGCGCGCCGGTGCGCTGGCTGGCGCTGCGTTCGCGCTGCTGGCGCAGGAGCTTGTCGAGCCGATGGTGCAGCGCCTTCGCCCGCTCGGCGAACGCGGGCGGCAGCCGTCCGCCGCCGGGCGTGATATACGTCTCCGTGAACGTCAGTCCGGCGTAACGCTCGGCCAGGCCCTGCCGCTCGCCGGCATCGAGCCGGGCGGCACACGGCCCCGCAACATGCAGCTGCTGCTCGAGCGCCCGCTCGCGCGTGAGCGCCTGCGCCGCCGCGGCGAGCATGGCGTCCGTCTCGGCCGCGCTGAGCGCAAAGCCGCGGTGCGCGCCCCAGCCCGTGCCGAGCACCTCGCGCAGGCTCTCTGGCCCGCCGGAGGCCGCCTTCTGTGCGGCGGACACCGTGTCCGATGTGGTGGCGGTCGCCCCGCTCTGGCCGTGATTGCCGCTGCGCCCGACACTGGACGACCGGCCGCGGTCCTCCCTGCCGTTGGTCCCGGCCGAGCCGCTCGGCTTGACCTCCTGACTGGCGAGGCTGCCGCTCATGTCGCCGTGGCGCTCGGAGTTGTCGCCGCTGCCGCCGGCCGCACTGTCGCCCTTGTCGAGGTCTGCGTCCTCCCCGTCGGCAGAGGGGCCCTGACGCGCCGCGTCCTGCGCCTCGCTGTGCAGGCGGAGGCGGCTGTCGCACCCGTCGCCGAACGCTTCGGCGCGGTCCGTCTCGCTGAAGGCATAATCCACGAGCTGCGCTGCGATGCGCGCGAGCGCATCGGCGTCCGCGATGCTGCACAGGCGCGCCAGCTCCGGCGCGAGCGCCGTGAGGATGCGGCGGCCGATCTCCGCACACGCGGCGGCCGACGGCGCGAGGATGGCCGCCTCCACTTCCGCCCGGACGGCAGAAAGTGCCGGGTCCCGGTACGGGATGCCCGTGAGGGCAAAGGCCTCCAGCTCACAGAGCAGCGCCTCGAGCGCGCTGCCGGGCGCGGCCGCTTCGAGCTGCGCATAGCACACGAAGCGCAGCAGCGGCAGGTAGCCCGGAAAGCGGCGGCAGAGGATGTTGTCCGTGCGCGCCTGCTCCAGAATATTCAGTATCCGGTGCCCGAGCAGCGCCCCGGTCTCGGGCGCGAGGGCATAGTGCGCGTGAAAATACGCGCCGGCGTCCGCCGCGAACGCCGCGCAGACGTCCCGGTCGGAGCTGCTGTCGTGCTGGATCTCGCGCGCGAGCAGCACGCGCAGCGCGGCCGTCCAGTGGCGGGCGTCAAAATCCGCGCGCAGCAGGTATTCCGCCCCGCCGACGGTGACGGCCGTGCCGTCCGTCGTGCAGCGCAGGCTGTCGTCCGCCGTGACGGTATCGACCCGGATGTTTCCCGGGACAAGCAGCGCAAGACTGCGCCGGAGCAGCGGCGTGATGGGTTCGGCCGCAAGAAAGGCACGGTAGCGCGCCAGCGCGGCGTCAAATCCGTCCATCCTGCGGCACCATGCTCTCAATGAGCTCGGTCAGCTGGAGGCGGGTGTAGGCGTCCTGCGGCTTGGAGGCCACGTTGTCAAGCAGACCCCAGCGCAGGCCCAGCAGCGGCTCAGCACGCAGGGCGTCGATGAAGCCGCGGATGGTCATGGCGTCCGGCTCGAGTCCGCCGGCGCTGCGGATGCGGTCGCGGATGGCGCAGTAGACATAGTCGCAGATATTCAGGCTGGCGGCGCTCGCCTCGGGCACAACGCGGTGCAGCACATCGACAATGCTCTCCGGCTCCGCGATGTGGATCGGCGTGAAGCGGTCGATCGTCGCCTCGTTCATAAAGTTCGTGCCGGCATAGTCCTCGTTCATCGTGATCGTGAAGGCCGAGTGCGGGTGCATCTGCACGAGCCCGTAGCCGGGCACCTGGATCTGGCGCGCGGCATCGGTCAGCGAGTGGAGCACGTCGGCACACTCGGGCTTGATGGTGTTGCCCTCGTCGAGCACGACGTCCGCGCCCGCCGCGAGATAGCGCAGCATGTCGCTCAGGCGGTAGCGCATGGTGCCGTTTTCGATCGTCGGGCCGCCGAGCAGGTCGAGCTTGTCGAGCTCAGCATTGCCCTGCATGCGGTACTGCGGCACGTTGAGCAGCCAGTCCACCGTCTGGATGAGCGTGTTCTTGCCGCAGCCCTTGCTGCCGACGAGGCGCAGGTGCATGCCCGAGAGCCGGTAGGCAAGGCAGCGCGTGAGCGCGCCGAAGCTGTCCGCCTGCACATAGCGCACCGGCGGGTCCGGCACCAGTTCGGGGTATTCCGGCAGGGAGAACATCTCCGCGAACACGCGCAGGATGATCGGCTCCGGCACCGCCTGCTCGAGCAGGTACTCGGCGCGCGCGGTCAGCGCCTCCGGGGACGCGCACCCGCGCGTAGCGGCCCCGTCGATGGCCGCGCGCACCGCGCCGCTGAGCGGGTCGCCGCAGCGGTATTCGGCGAGAAAGCCCCAGACATCCGGCGCGTCGCCGTCGCATGGCTCGCCCGTGGCGTCGCACAACGCCGTGACCCGCGCCCGCACGGGCGCCGTGCGCAGCAGGGCCGTGAGCGCCTCCGACGGCGCGGACACGATGCCCACGCGCGAAAACGGGTCGCCCGCCGCCGCCTCGGACAGGCAGCACACGGGCAGCGGCTCGCCCTCGACGCGGCAGAGCACGACCTCCGGCCACGCGTGGCGGTCCTGCGCGCAGAGCGAGCGCAGGAAGTCGAGCTTCATCGGTGCTTTCAGATTGCTGCCGCCGCAGACGACGGTCTCCGTCTTTGCAGTGTTCATGTTTCCGTCCCGCCTTTCTCAGTTGCCCCGCGTCGCGCCCCAGGGAAAGCCCTTGGCGCCGCCGTGGTAGATCACGCGCCGCACATTCAAAAACGCGCAGCGGCCGATGCGCGCCACGCTGTCGGGGATGACGACCGTGTCCAGATTGCTGCACTGGTAAAATGCCTCATCGTGGATCTCACGCACGCTGTCCGGGATGACGATGCCCGTCAGGCCGATGCAGCGCGAGAACATGCCCTCCGGGATGACGGTGAGACCGCGCGGCAGATTCGTACTGCGCAGGTGCACCTTATCATAAAATGCATAGGGCTCGACCGTCTCGATGCTGTCCGGGAGGATGAGCGTGTCCAGATACGTATAGGAGACCATAGCGTAGGACGCCAGCCGGCGCACGCGCACCCCATCGACCGACGACGGCAGCTCGAGCACCGTGCCGGCGTTGAAGCAGCCGTCCGTGCCGATGCGGCCGGTCTCCGCGTCAAAGACAAAATTCTGCGCCGCCGCCTGCGCCGCCGTCACGGGGTGGGTGTCCCACGGGCGGTCGCGCAGCCAGGTCTGAATGTCCGCCTGCGTGCGCTCTCGCTTTTGCGTCAGGTAGTCCTGCATCTGCTGCAGTGAGCACTGCTGCGAGAAAAAGACCGCCAGATCCTCGGCCTCCAATGGGATGGAAAAGCCCTGCGGCAGCGCAAGCCCCAGCTGCATGGTCAGGATGCGGCGGATATCGGCGCACGCATCGTCATAACGCGAGAGCACCTTCTGATCGCAGACGAAGGGCACATCCAGCCGCGAGGCCTCGATGCCGCCGGCCGTCAAAAGCCCTGCAAAGCCATGGGCGCGGTCCAGGATCTTTTTCACGTCGCGAAACTGCGTGCTCTGGTAAAGAAGCATCTCCATCACAAGGCCCTCCGTCAAATTGTTATTAATCTATCATACAGGCGCGAGGGCCTTTCTTCTGTGACCAATGATGCACAGAAGGCGGTTTCCTTGTCTCTTTTCCGGCGCTTTGGACAATTTTTGTACACGGTGTACACAGTTTATTCACTGGACAGTTCTTTCCTGTTGTGGTAAACTCAAGTTACGTTACACGAGTCCCAAAAGTGCACACATTTTACGCAGATAAAGGAAGCGTTCCCATGAATGAAGTGAAAAACCCGAAAAAGCCGCTGGTGTATTATTACGCCATCGTCATTCTCGTGATCCTGGCGCTCAACTTTCTGGCGGTGCCCTGGCTGAGCCAGCGGCAGGTCAAGGAGGTCGACTACGGCACGTTTATGACCATGACGGAAAATCAGGAGATCGGCCGTGTGGAGGTGCAGAACAACCAGATCCTCTTCACGAACAAAGATGACACGCAGGTCTATAAGACCGGCCTGATGGACGATCCCGACCTGATCTACCGCCTGAAGGACTCCGGCGCGGAGTTCTCAAGTGAGATCGTCGAGCAGATGTCGCCGTTTCTGTCGTTTCTGCTGACATGGCTGCTGCCGATCGTGTTTTTTGTCGCCCTCGGCCAGTTCATGCTCAAGCGCATGACGAACAAGGCCGGCGGCCCGAACTCCATGATGTTCGGCCTCGGCGGCTCGAACGCAAAGGTCTATGTCAAGTCCGCCGAGGGCATCAAATTCTCCGATGTCGCCGGTGAGGACGAGGCCAAGGAAAACCTGACCGAGATCGTCAACTACCTGCACGACCCGGCGAAATATCAGGACATCGGTGCGTCCATGCCCAAGGGCATCCTGCTCGTCGGCCCTCCGGGAACCGGCAAGACGATGCTGGCCAAGGCCGTTGCGGGTGAGGCAAACGTGCCGTTTTTCTCCATCTCCGGTTCGGAATTCGTGGAGATGTTTGTCGGAATGGGCGCATCGAAGGTGCGTGACCTGTTCCGGCAGGCCAAGGAGAAAGCGCCGTGCATCGTGTTCATCGACGAGATCGACGCCATCGGCAAAAAGCGCGACGGGCAGGTCGGCGGCAACGACGAGCGCGAGCAGACGCTCAACCAGCTGCTGACCGAGATGGACGGCTTCGAGGGCAACAACGGCGTCATCATCCTTGCCGCCACGAACCGGCCCGAATCGCTCGACCCGGCGCTGACGCGCCCCGGCCGCTTTGACCGGCGCGTGCCCGTGGAGCTGCCAGATCTCAAGGGCCGCGAAGAAATACTCAAGGTGCACGCCCGCAAGATCAAGGTCGCCGAGGACGTGGACTACAACAAGATCGCGCGCATGGCCTCCGGTGCATCGGGCGCAGAGCTTGCGAACATCGTCAACGAGGCCGCGCTGCGCGCCGTGCGCGACGGCCGCCGCTTTGCCACGCAGTCCGACCTCGAGGAGAGCATCGAGGTCGTCATCGCAGGCTATCAGAAGAAAAACGCCATCCTCACCGATCATGAGAAGTGGACGGTCGCCTATCACGAGATCGGCCACGCGCTCGTCGCCGCGCTGCAGACGCACTCCGCCCCCGTGCAGAAGATCACCATCATCCCCCGCACGTCCGGCGCGCTGGGCTACACCATGCAGGTCGAAGAGGGCAACCACTACCTCATGACGAAGGAGGAGCTGGAAAACAAGATCGCCACGCTCACCGGCGGCCGCGCGGCCGAAGAGGTGCGCTTCGGCGTCATCTCCACCGGCGCGTCCAACGACATCGAGCAGGCGACGAAGCTCGCCCGCGGCATGATCACGCGCTACGGCATGAGCGAGGAGTTCGACATGGTCGCGCTCGAGACGGTCACGAACCAGTACCTCGGCGGCGATGCCTCCCTCGCCTGCTCGGCCGAAACGCAGACGCAGATCGACCATCAGGTCGTCGCGCTCGTGAAAAAGGAGCACGCCAAGGCCGTCGGCATCCTCACGGAAAACCGCGCCAAGCTCGACGAGCTGGCCAAGTACCTTTATGAAAAGGAGACCATCACCGGCGAAGCGTTCATGGCCATTCTTGACCGCGCCTGACGGGCTGCGATGCGGTCGTGCAGCGATCCTGAATCCCCACGCGAAAGGAGGACCACCGCAACCGTATGAATGAAAAACTGAAAGAAAAAGTCAAGGAATCTCTCTCGAGCGTGCTGCCTATCACTCTGATCGTGCTGGTGCTGAGCGTCACGCTCGTCCCGATGGAGATCGGCACGCTGGCGCTGTTTCTGACCGGCGCCGTGCTGCTGATCGTCGGCATGGGATTTTTCCAGCTCGGCGCCGAAATGTCCATGACCCCGCTCGGCGAGGGCGTCGGCAGGACGCTGGCGAAGCGCGAGAAGGTCATTCTGGTCGTGCTCGTGGCGTTCGCGCTCGGGACGATCATCACCATCGCGGAGCCGGACCTGCAGGTGCTGGCAAACCAGGTCGCGTCAATCCCCAACAGCGTTCTGATCTGGACGGTCGCCGTCGGCGTGGGCGTCTTTCTGGCGCTGGCCGTGCTGCGTATTTTGTTCCGCACCTCGCTGGCAAAGTGCCTGCTGGCAGCCTATGCGCTGCTGTTTGTGCTGACGCTGTTTTCCCCGAAGGAGTTTCTCGCCGTCGCATTCGACGCCGGCGGCGTCACGACCGGGCCCATCACCGTGCCGTTTATCATGGCGCTGGGTGTCGGCGTGTCGGCCATCCGCAGCACGCAGGGGCACGATGACGACAGCTTCGGTCTCGTCGCGCTGTGCAGCGTCGGGCCGATTTTGATGGTGCTGCTGCTCGGCATCTTCTACCACCCGACGGACGCGGCCTACTCCGCCGTGGAGATCGCACCGGTCATCACGACGCGTGATGTGGCGCAGCAGTTCGCGCTCGGCTTCCCGGGCTATGCCGAGGAAGTGCTGCTGAGCATCCTGCCGATCGCGGCGGTGTTCGTGCTGTTCCAGCTGCTGACGCACTACTACCGGCGGCGGCAGCTGCTGCGCACGGGCGTCGGCTTTCTGTACACGGTCATCGGCCTGATCCTGTTTCTGACCGGTGTGAACGTCGGCTTCACGCCCGTGGGCAATCTGCTCGGTTCGGGTCTGGCCGGCAGCGCATACCGCTGGGTGCTCATCCCGATCGGTGCGCTCATCGGCTACTACATCGTCAAGGCGGAGCCCGCCGTGCAGGTGCTCAACAAGCAGGTCGAGGACGTCACCGGCGGCACCGTGTCGCAGAGCATGATGAACACGGCGCTGTCCATCGGCGTCGCCTGCGCGGTGATGCTGTCCATGGTGCGCGTGCTGACCGGCATCAGCATCTACTGGATCCTCGTGCCCGGCTACGCGCTCGCGCTCATCCTCGCGCGGTTCGTGCCGTCCGTGTTCGTGGGCATTGCCTTCGACTCCGGCGGCGTTGCAAGCGGGCCCATGACCTCTACCTTCCTGCTGCCGCTGGCCATGGGCGCGTGCACCGCGCTCGGCGGCAACGTCGTCACGGACGCTTTCGGCGTCGTGGCGCTCGTCGCGCTCGCCCCGCCGGTGGCGATCCAGATCATGGGCGTCCTTTACGTACATAGATCCAAAGCCGTGGCACAAAACAAAGCTGACCTGCTGTCCGATGACGGCGTCATCGACCTGGAGGACGAAGAGATATGATACATGCCGAAAACCGACTCGCACCGCGCATGGTGCTCATCATTACCAACCATGAATACCGCCGCAAGCTCGAGCAGACGTTTCAAAACTTCCGCATCCCGATCTATTACCAGTGCCAGGGGCACGGCACCGCGCCGTCGGAGATGCTCGACATCTTCGGCCTGAGCGGCAGCGGCCGCCTGCTCACGATCGGGCTGCTGCCGAAATTTCTCGTGCGCGACCTGCTCGACGCGCTGCAGCAGCGCATCCCGCTGCACAAAC
>ENA-OZZJ01000352-OZZJ01000352.1-human-gut-metagenome-genome-assembly--contig:-NODE-352-length-9664-cov-5.697471_pt1 | contig 9664 bp, 8 predicted proteins | sample MGYA00244938_ERZ654148 | MGnify/ENA primary metagenome ERZ654148 (study PRJEB26926, sample SAMN06165168) | human gut metagenome | biome: ENVO:00009003; feature: ENVO:2100002; material: ENVO:00002003... | reverse complement strand
GGCATACGAGATAGGCTCCGGTCTCGTGGGCTCGGAGATGTGTATAAGAGACAGAGCAGGCGCAGATCGCCATTGACACCGCCGACTGCATCATCATGGTCACAGACGTGCGCAACGGCCTGACCGCAGCGGACGAGGATGTGGCACATATGCTGCGCCGCAGCCACAAGCCCATCATTCTGGCCGTGAACAAGTGCGACAAGGTGGGCGAGGCTCCCATGGAGCTGTACGAGTTCTACAACCTCGGTTTTGACGAGGTGATGCCCATTTCTTCCGTGCACGGTCACGGCACGGGTGATCTGCTGGATGCCGTGTGCGCCCATCTGGACTTCAGCGAGACCGTGGTGGAAGAGGATCGTATCCCCGTTGCCATCATCGGCCGCCCCAACGTGGGCAAGTCCAGCCTGACCAACCGCATTCTGGGCGAGAACCGCATGATCGTTGCCAACGAGGCCGGTACCACCCGTGATGCCATTGACACCCCGGTGGACAACGCCTACGGCAAGTTCATCTTTACCGATACCGCAGGTCTGCGCAAGCGCAGCAACATCAGCGATGGTCTGGAGCGCTACATGGTGGTGCGTGCACTGGCTGCTGTGGAGCGCAGCCGCGTGGCGCTGATCCTTGTGGATGCCACTGTCGGCTTTACCGAGCAGGACAGCAAGGTGGCTGGCTACGCCCACGAGCAGGGCAAGGCCTGCATTATCGTGGTGAACAAGTGGGATGCCGTGGAAGGCAAGGAGACCAACACCATGGAGCTGCAGCGCCGCGGCTATGCCGAGTGCTTTAGCTTTATGGGCTACGCACCCATCATCTTCATCTCTGCCCAGACCGGCTACAACGTGAACAAGCTGATGCAGCTGATCCGGGATGTGGACGCCGAGAACGGTGCCCGCGTGCCCACCGGCGTGCTGAACGAGATGTTGGCCCGCGCTACTGCCCGGATGCAGCCCCCCAGCGACAAGGGACGCCGCCTGAAGATCTACTACCTGACGCAGGCCTCCACCCGTCCCCCCACGTTCGTGGCTTTCGTCAACGCAAAGCACCTGTTCCACTTCAGCTATCAGCGGTATCTCATCAACCAGATCCGCGAAAACTTTGGTCTGGAGCATACGCCCATCCGTCTGGTCGTGCGGGAGCGCGGCTCCGGCGAGGTGGGTGCCAAGGACGTATAACACGTCAGGGAGGCTCGGATGATGGAATCTGTTCTCATCGCTGCGGTGTCCGCTGTGCAGGCGTATCTGCTGGGCAGCATCGACACCGGTATCCTCGTCAGCAAGTTTTTGTACCACGATGACGTGCGCAAGTACGGCAGCGGCGCTGCGGGCATGACCAATATGCTGCGCACCTTCGGCAAAAAGGCGGCGGCGCTTACCGCTTTTGGTGATGTGCTCAAGGGCGTGCTGGCGGTGTGCATCGGCCGCTGGCTGTTTACCCTGATGCCGGAAAGCACCACGCTCTCGCCTTATCTTGCAGTGTACCTTGCCGCCATCTTTGCCATTATCGGCCATTTGAAGCCCCTGTATTTCGGCTTCAAGGGCGGCAAGGGCGTGCTGGTGGCGGGCGGCACCATTCTGGCCATCCAGCCGGTGCTGATCCCCTTTCTGGCAGTCATCTTTCTGGCCTGCCTGCTGCCCACCGGCATGGTGTCACTGGGCAGCGTGACCATGGCAGCACTTTACCCGGTGCTCACCATCCTGTACGGGGTGTTCCGGGGCTACTCTGCCGCCGACCTTACTGTGTGCGCCATCGGCTCGGTGATCATGGCCGCAATGGTCATTTACATGCACCGCTCCAATATCCAGCGCATCCGCGAGGGTAAGGAGTACCGCTTTGGCCGTCACGGCAAAAAGTAACAGAAAATAGTAAACCACCCCGCAGCAGCCGTTCGCCGGCCACTGCGGGGTGGTTTTTGTATCTGCTTATTCCTTTGTCTCGGTCTCTTCCTCAGGCTTTGCTTCGGAATGCCGCCGACGGAACCAGTCGGCGGGAATGCCGCTCTGGGCGGGGGTAAGATCCGGCGCAGGGTGACCGTCCGGCAGGTGTGCGCCGAAGGCCGGGACAAAGAAGAACTTGCGCACAATGAAGATCAGCGCGATTGCGCCCACACTGAGCAGGTTCTCCACAGCGGAATCGTGTCCCACCACCAGATGGCGGGCAATAGCGTACAGCAGCACCTCAAGGCTGCTGCCGGGGCTGTGCTTGGCCAGCATCTTGATGAACTCAATGCCGATCACAATGTCCAAGCTGCGCTCCAGAAAAGTGCGGATCTCCGCCTCGTTGCCATCGAACAGAAGGCCGGGCATCCAGCGGATGAGCGGCACAACGCTGAGCAGCAGGCCAATCAGCACCAGCCCGGACAACAGCACCTCCAGCAGACTGGAAGCCTGAATAATGCGGTTGCGCAGGGAGGTACGCCAGTGGCTTTCTACCGGGTGAGAGGGATGTTCCATAGTAAGACCTTCCTTTCGGCATTCTGCTAAACAGGATTCGACAAACTTCTGGTTAGATTGTAGCAGAATGCGGTCAGGCTGTCAATTCATGGAAAAATCAATTCTCCTTGGCGGCAGACTGTGCCGGAACGTACCCAGCTTTCTGGATGCAGGCGATGCCGTCAGCGGTGTCCAGCCAGTCGTACAGGCGGCGCTCCGGGCTGTCGGCGGCGGCATCCGGGTGGATGACGGCGTAAAAATCGTTGCACAGGGGGTAGCTGCCATCGGCAAGGGTGTCGTTGCTGGGGGTCACGCCGTCCACCGCCAGCAGCCGCAGCCCGGGCTTGGAATACATCTGGTCGATGTAGTAATATACGGAAAAACCGATGGCGTTGGCGCTGTTGTTATAATCGGCAATGCTGTCCACCAGCTCGCCCATGGCGGCGGGAGCCAGCTCAGAGGGCGGGGTCATCAGTTCGCCGCCCTGAATGAGCAGTTTTTTGAACAGGGTCTGGCTGCCGGAGTCCTCGCCGCGCTGGAAGGCAACGATTTCCTGATCCTTGCCGCCTACATCCTTCCAGTTGGTGACCTTTCCGGCGTAGATGTCCCGCAGCTGCTGCTGGGTAAGCGCCTGTACGGGGTTGTCCTCGTTGACGATGAACACCAGCGCGTCCACCCCGATGGGTTTCTGCTCCAGCTGCACGTTGGCGTCTTGCAGCTCTTCCTTTACATAGTCCGGCGCTTCGTATACCACCAGCATCCGGGTGGTGGTGTCGTACAAGCCAAAGTTCTCCCATGCGTAGGCGGTGGTGCTTACCGTAATGCTGCTGCGGGCTTCCTCCAAGTCCATGCCAGTGGTATCGGCCAGCATCTGCGCCATCAGCGGAATGCAGGCGGTGCTGCCGTCCAGCGGGGGAAACTCCTCCACGGTCAAAAACGGCGCTGCCTGCTGCACAGTAGAGGATGCGGGCTGTTCTACCACAGAGGAAGCGGTGCTGCCGGAGGGAGCATCCGTGCCCTTGCAGGCGGTCAGCACCCCGGCAGCGGAGCAGGCAGCCAGCCCCAGCAGAAAGCTGCGGCGGGAAATTTTAGTGTTTTTCATAAGAAAGCCCTCCTAACTCAATAGCCGTAACTCGGTTCATCGTCCGCAGTGGCAGACGAGAAAATGCTCTGGCAGTACAGCCAGTTGCCGCTTGTGTCCATCCAGCCCACATAGAAGCCCCGTTGTGCAGCAAACACATGGTCAGGCAGGGCGTTCAGGCTGCTAGAATAGTACCCGGCGCAGCTGGCAAGCCCCTGTAATACTACCTTGCCGTCTGCGTCCAGCACATCGCATACGTTGCCGTAGGCGCTGCCCACAGCGCTGCGGCTGCCGTAGAACATGGGTCTGCCGTCGGGGTCGGTGGTCAGGTAGTTGACGTAACTGTATTTGCCCTGCAGGGCGGTCAGGTCGCTGACAAGCCCCTGCGGGCCGTACAGCCGGGTGGCGGTGGTCTCGTAGCGGTCGTTGTCCTGCAATTCCAGCCAGACGTAGCCGCTGCCGCAGTTGCTCATCCGTACCCGCTGCTGGTGCTCCACCGGCTCTACGGTGGTGTCGGTCAGCAGCTTGCCGTTGTCCTTGCTGTACACCCGCAGGCTGCCGTCCAGCGCGTAGACAGCTACGGTGCTGTCAGTGGCGTCTACATCGTACAGAGGGGTCTTTGTACCGGTCTCCAGATCATAGAGCTCGTAGCCGTGATCCTCGCCGCTGTGCCATGTTACCACATAGCCCGGGAAATACTGGCTGGGCTGCTCGTCAAAGGCGGCAATCAGTCCGCGGTCCTCTGTGGTCATATCCCGCAGTTCGTACCGGCCATCGCCGGTGGAAAAGCTGGCAAGACCGCCCGGGTAGACCTGCAAAAAGCCCGTGTACTGCTCGCCGGTCTGGGTGTTGTACAAAATCTGGTCGGTGGTCTCGGCTCCGGCGGCAACGTCCAGCTCCACCCAGTCGCTCAGGGTATCGCTGTCGTAGAAAAGGCGGTATGCCGAGGCGGCATCGGCGCGGTAGGCGGGGGTGCCGTCCTTTTCCTGCACCACCACCCAGCTGTTCTGTTGGTAATCCATATCCCAGTCGTAATCGTCCAGTCCCTCCGGGCGGGCGTAGCAGCTGAACACCAGCTTATCGCCGCATAGGGTGCAGCTGTATGCGCCCTCCGGCACCGGCAGCGCTGCGCCGGTGGCAAGGTCGATGACCTGACAGGTGCCGTAGCCGGACTCCGGGACGTAGCCGCCATCGACAAGGCGGCTCTCCTGCAGCACCAGCAGGCCGTTTTGCAGGGTAGCGTTCTGCTCGCCCTCAAAGGACATCACCTCAGTGCCGGTCTTGTCGTACAGGGCGGTGCGGCGTCCGCCCCGGCCGGTGGGGTCGGACCAGCTGCGCAGCCAGTAGTCCGCGATGCCGGTGGCACTGTCCTCCACCAGCGAGACGTTCTCGCTGCGGGCAGCCTGATGCAGCGGGGTGCTGCCGCACAGGATGGTGGTGCTGCTCCCCGCGCGGTCATAGCAGTACAATACCCGCAGACGGTCATCGTTCAGCACGGCGGGGTCGTACAGGGGCTTGCCGCTGTCGTCCGTGGGCACGGAAACGGCAGAGCTTGCAGCGCCCGGCACGCCGGTGGCGGGCGGCAGCAGGGCACAGCCGCAGCCCAAGGTAAGGGCAAGGGCTGCGCAGACCGCCCCGCAGCCGATACGCAAGACAACACGCTTCATAAAAAACACTCCTTTGCAAAAACAGGGAGGAAATTTTTTCCGTTCACTCAGAATACGAAACAGCCGCATTTTTCATTGCAGAGTTTGCAGAAAAATGCGGCTAAAATCGGTTACAATTGCATTACAGCTGTGCCGGGGCATGGGACGCTTCTGCCTGTCCATCTGCTCCAGCTGCCGCAGAAAGGCCAGCAAAAAGGGCAGCGAGATAAAAAAGGTGAGCGCGTCCGCAATGGGTTGGCAGAGCTCCACGCCCACAAGACCCAGCACCCGGGGCAGTACAAGAATCAGCGGGATAAAGCACACGCCCTGCCGGCAGCAGGCCAGAAAGGTGGCACGCCCGGCCTTGCCCACGCTCTGGAAGGTCATGTTGGTCACCACGATCACCGGCTGCAGAAGGATGGCAAAGCACTGGTAGCGGAAGGCGGGCAGCGCCACAGCGGTGACCGCCGGGTCATCCCGGAACAGGCGGATCAGGTTTTCATCGTTCCACCAGCACACCGCGATCAGCACCACCAGCAGCGCAAAGGCGGCTTTCAGGGTAAAGACGGCGGCCTGCCGCACTCGGTGGTATTTGCGGGCGCCGTAGTTGAAGGACGCCACCGGCTGCAAGCCCTGTCCCACGCCGATGGCCACTGAGAGGATGAACATAAAAATGCGGGACACAATGCTCATGCCCGCCACGGCGGCATCGCCGTAGCTGCGGGCGGCAATGTTCAGCAGCATCCCGCCGATGCTGTTCAGCCCCTGACGGCCAAAGCTGGGCGCGCCGCCTGCAAGGATCTGCAAAAACTCGCGCGGCTCCCGGGTGACGGCAGAAAGCCGGAACTGGCTGACCGTTTTGCCCCGCAGGAACATATACAGCAGAATGCCAAAGCTGATGGTCTGACTGAGGGCAGTGGCGATCCCGGCACCGGCAGTGCCCAGCCCTAAAGCGAACATGAACAGCGGGTCCAGTGCAATGTTCAGCAGTCCGCCGGTGACCAGCCCGACCATGGCAAGGTTTGCTTTGCCCTCATACCGCAGGATGTTGTTCATCACCAGACTGGAGATCATCAGCGGTGCGGCAAGCAGGATGGGCCGGGCGTAGGCGCAGGCGTGGGGCAGAATGGTTTTGGTACTGCCCAGCAGCATCATAAAGTCCGGCAGGGTGGCAAGGCCGACCACCGCCAGCACTACGCCAAAGGCCAGCGCCGTAAAAAAGCTGGTGGAAGCAAAGCGGGTGGCGGCGTGGGTATCCTGACTGCCCAAGCGGCGGCTGATGATGGTGCCGGAGCCGTGCCCCAGCATAAAGCCCAGCGCCTGAATGATGGCCATCAGGCTGGAAACGACACCCACCGCGCCGGAAGCGCTGGTGGAGATGCGCCCTACAAAAAAGGTATCGGCCAGATTGTAGATGCTGGTGATCAGCATACTCAAAATCGTGGGCGCGGCAAGGCTGAGGATCAGCCGGGGGATCGGAGTCTCGGTCATTTTATGATACTGCACCGCAGTGCGGTCCTGCTGGGTCATGGGAAAATATCCTCCTTCAAAAACGAGAAAGCCGCCCCTTCCAGAGCGGCAGATAGTCCTGATGAAAACAGTATAACGCAGTTGCGACAAAATGTCGAGAGGGAGTAAAAACGGCCTTTCGCCCCTGCGAAGGGGCGAAAAAGCAGGCGAAAACAGGATGGATTCTATATAAAGTGCTAAAGAATTGTCGAATTGCTTGTGAAAAATCACGATATGTGGTATTCTTTATAAGAAGGAATTGGAAAAATCTGTGCATTTTATGATTGGGAGGGATTTGTACATGAAATCCGTAGCACAAACTGTGATCGAGGCCGACCGCTTTTATACCATTGCCGCTCACACCGGCAATGTCATTCAGGCAGTGGAGGGCAGCAAGGACGGCGGCACTGTCCGTCTGGGCAAGTATGACCACAAGCCCGAACAGGAGTGGAGCTTTGTCCGCGAGGGCGATGGTGTGTACCGCATCCGCAACCGTGCCTCCGGCAAGCTGCTGGATCTGACCATGACCGGCACTGCCAACGGCACATGGCTGCACCTGTGGGAGGACGTGGGCGGCACGTCCCAGATGTGGAAGGTGGAGCACACCCCGGAGGGCACCGTGCGTCTGCGCTCTTCTTGGGCAGGCGGCAAGTGCGTGGACACCGTGGGCATTGGCGCCGAGGTGGGCGCTGTGCTGCAGATCTGGCAGGAGGTGCCCGGCGGTGGTGACCAGCTGTGGGTCATCTCTGAGGTAAAGGACCGCGTAAAGCGTGCCGCCAAGGTTGAACAAGCAGCACCCGCTGCCGAGACGAAGGCCGCACCGGCCAAGGAAGCCGCTCCCGCCAAGAAGCCCGCAGCCCGCAAGCCCCGCACCGCCAAGAAGGTGGAGGAGAAGCCCGCTGCTCCCACCGCAAAGGCTGCAGAGCCGGTCAAGGCAGAAAAGCCCGCTGCGAAAAAGGCTGCTAAGGCAAAGGCTGAGCCTGCTGCTCCCGCAGTAGAGGTGAAGGCAGCTCCCGCCGTGGCAACCAAGGCCGAGCCTGTTACTAAGGCTGAACCGGCTGCCAAGGCAGCGCCCGCAGCGGAAGCCAAGACTGCCCCTGCCGCCGCAAAGCCCAAGGCAAAGCGTGCACCCTGCAAAAAGACCGTAAAGAAGTAAGAAATCATAAAACGCAAAAAATCGGACAGACCGCGGTCTGTCCGATTTTTTGCGTTTATAGAAGCTTTTTATGCAGCAGGGGCGGCAGCATCATCGCTCTGGGCAGCGGTCTGCACGAACTGCACGATGCTCTCGATGGTTTTGCGCAGCTGCACAAGGCTTTCCACGTCAGAGTCCTGCATCCGGGAAGTAGGGGCGGTCACCACGGTCTGGGCGGCAGTCACCGTGCCGGAAAGTTCTGCATGGATGTGGTGGGCGGGCACGTCCAGCAGGATGTGCACCTTGGGGGACAGGGTCTTGAGCAGACCCTGCTTTTCGATGCCCAGAATCAGCTGCGGCGCATCCTCCCCGGCGGCGAGGTTCGGCAGCTGAAGGTAGAGGTAACCTTCTTTCGCGTTGGCGGGCTGCACGGTTTTGAGCTGTTTCAAGTCCAGCTGGAAGTCGTTCACCTGCTGCAAGCCGGTGGCGGCGGGGTCTACCCCCAGCAGGGTGGCCAGCTGGTCTTGGGAAATGTAGCTGCCCAGCGACCAGCCCGGCAGCAGCAGGCTTGCCAGCGGATACTCGGCCACAACCGTGCTGCGCAGCTTGTTGTACAGCTGCCCGGCGTCGTACAGGGTCTCTTCCTCGCTGATGTACATCCGGGTCAGAGGGGCATCGTTGACGGTGCTGGTGCCCGTTGGGTACAGCGCCAGCTGCACCGCCCGGGGGGTGTACTGGCCGGTCAGACTGCCGGTGGTGCCGCCGAACTTGTCCAGCAGGGCGTAAAGAGCAGGGGGCTCGGCCTCGGTGGAGGTGATGGTGTAGTCCAGCGCAAAGCTGGCACCGCTCTGGAATGCCTTGACCCTGCGGCTGACGAAGCTGTACAGCACTGCCGCAGCCACCACGCACACCAGAACCAGACACAGCAGAACGATCAGCGCCGCCCGCAGACCGGTGCGCTTTTTGTGGGAAGATGCCATGGGAAACCTCTCCTTCCGGTAAAACGTATTTGCTTCAGCATAACGGAACTGCACGCAAATGTCAAGCGCCGCAAACTGCGGACAAAACAAAAAACCTGAAACATTTCTGTTTCAGGTTTCTGGCGGAAAGATGGGGATTCGAACCCCAGAACGCTTTTGACACGTTACACGATTTCCAGTCGTGCGCCTTAGACCAACTCAGCCATCTTTCCACATCTTCTGTTCTGCCTTTGGGCGGGTGCCCTTGGCGCTCCACTATAATACCTGAAAGCAGGCTTTTTGTCAAGGATTTTTTTGAAAAAAATCGGACTTTTTTAAAAATGACGAAAAAAACGCGAGAAAGTATTCTACCGCATGGATGGAAAGCACAAAAAGCCCTTGACGCACCTTTAAAATAGGTCTATATTGAGGGCAAAGAGCACTGCGGTGGGTCATTTTGTGCCGCAGCGGCGGGAAATATAAGGAGGATGCTTTTATGACTTATCCTGAAGTACTTGCCAATGCCCGTACCTGCATTGGTCAATACTGCAAGGCCTGCCCGGTGTGCAACGGCGTGGCCTGTAAAAACCAGATCCCCGGCCCGGGTGCCAAGGGCGTGGGCGATACCGCTATCCGCAATTATAATAAGTGGGCCGATATCCGGGTAAACATGGACACCCTGTGCCCCGGCGGTGCACCGGACACCACGCTGGAGCTGTTCGGCAAAAGCTTCCGCTATCCCTTCTTTGCGGGCCCTGTGGGTGCAGTGAACCTGCACTATTCCGATACCTACACCGATATGACCTATAACGATGTACTGGTGCGCGCCTGTGCCGAAAACGGTATTGCTGCCTTTACCGGCGACGGCACCAACCCCACCGTTATGGAGATGGCCACCAAGG
>ENA-OZZJ01000344-OZZJ01000344.1-human-gut-metagenome-genome-assembly--contig:-NODE-344-length-9834-cov-5.271705_pt1 | contig 9834 bp, 7 predicted proteins | sample MGYA00244938_ERZ654148 | MGnify/ENA primary metagenome ERZ654148 (study PRJEB26926, sample SAMN06165168) | human gut metagenome | biome: ENVO:00009003; feature: ENVO:2100002; material: ENVO:00002003... | reverse complement strand
GGGTCTGCTGGATTTTGTGAAGAATCCGCTTTTTGGCTGCGGCCTCGGCTCGATGCACAATGCGCCGATCTTCCTCGGCGTGGAGGGCAGCATCGTCTGGTACCACAACCTCATCGCGCAGATCCTCGGCAGTATGGGCCTCGTCGGCGTAGTCGGCTACGGCTGGCTGTTTTATGACCGCGTGCGTCTGCTCTGGCGCAAGCGCAGCCGCACGACGCTGGCGTTCGCGCTGTCCTACTTTGCCATGCTGCTCATTTCCATGACGAACCCGGGCATGTTCTGCCCGATGCCGAACGCGCTGCTCATGGTGGCCATGTTTGTGGTCGTGGAGCGGCAGCCCGATACCGCTGCGGTGCCGGTCAAGGCCGGCTTCGCCAGCGCACCGGAAAGGAGATTGTTCTGATGAAACGTTTTCAGCTTCTTACAACCGCAATTTTTCTGTTCTGCACGCTTCTGATCGCCGGCTGCACCAGCCGCGGTGTCGAGGCGCAGGCGACCGCTGCCCCGGAGGCGACGCCGACCGCGACGGCAAACATCATGTCCGGTATCCAGACCGGTGACAATGAAGTCAACGAGATCCTGGCCGGTGCGTGGACCTTTGAGCGCACGGACGCCGACAAGAAGGCGGACGACAGCAGCGTCAGCCAGATCCTGCCCGACACGGACACCGGCGCCAAAGAGGCTGCGGACATCAAGGAGCCCGGCACGATCCGCGAGCTGACGTTCCGCACCAACGGCACGGGTACTTACATGGACGCCAACGGCACGCCGCTGGCTTTTGAGTTTGCGCTCAACGGCGACAATCTGACGCTTGCGCTGGAAAACGGCACGGTGCAGATGTTCCGCTGCACGCTCGAAAACGGCCTCATGTACCTCACGCCGATGAGCAACAACGGCGCGTATCAGGCCTTCACCGATGTGTTCCGCCAGACGCAGAGCACCTCCGGTGATGCGGCCAACTGAATCCTGCGCAAATCACCCCGGCCGGACGCGTTTAGCGTCCGGCCGTTTTGCGCTTTCGCAAGATTTCAGAAAATTTTCACGCTTTCCGGTCCATAATCGTGTATAATCAGGAGTATTCCCTGCGGGAAAGGAGACCTGACATGTCCCGAAAGACAAGAAAACGCGGCCGCCGGCGGCTGCTGGTCATCGTGGTGCTGCTGGCGCTGATCGTGTTCGGCGTGTTTGCGCGCGGCCTGCTCACGAGCGGCAAGACCACGACCGAGCGCGCACAGCGCGAGCTGGATACCTACGCCGAGAACAACGACGTCTCACTCGCCGATTATCCGGATGCGCTCGTGCAGCTCTACGCCCGCAACCCGGATGCGCGCGATTTTGTGCGCGACTACCCGAAGAAGAAGAATCTGACCCCGACGATCGACCTGAGCGGCCTTGCCGGGTCGGAGACCGTGCCGCTGCTGCTGCAGTGGGACGAGCGCTGGGGCTACCGGGAATATAACGAGAGCATCATCGGCCTTGCCGGCTGCGGGCCGACGTGCCTGTCCATGGTCACGATCTACCTCACCGGCGACACGACGAAGGACCCGCTCTGGATGTGCCAGTTTGCCGAGGAGCACCAGTTCAATGTGCCCGGCAGCGGCAGCAAGTGGGCGCTTATCTCCGAGGGCGGGCGGATGCTCGGCCTCGACGTGACGCAGATCCCGCTGGATCAGGACCGCATCTATCGGAATCTCGACGTCGGCAATCCGATCATCGTGGTCGTCGGCCCCGGCGACTTCACGACCGACGGGCACTTCCTCGTCCTGACCGGGCACGACGGCGACAAGATCACGCTCAACGACCCGAACAGCCCCACTAACTCCCAAAAGAGCTGGGACTATGACACCCTTGCCGGACAGATCCAGAGCCTCTGGGTGCTGCGCCGCGCGGGCTGATAAAATGCAGCGCCATCTTCGGACGGCGCTGCTTTTTGCGCATTTCCGGGGTTGCGGCATACACTCGGATGGGCGTATAATAGCGGCATCTGAGATTTTTGCGAAAAGAGGTTACAGGATGGAATACCGCCTGGAGCATGATACGATGGGTGAGGTGCGTATGCCCGCCGATCGTTACTGGGGCGCGCAGACGCAGCGCAGCTTTGAAAATTTCCGCATCGGCACCGAGAAGATCCCGCCGGAGGTCATCCGCGCGTTCGCGGTCGTGAAGCTCGCAGCGGCGCGCGCCAATGCGCAGCTCGGCGTGCTCGACGCCCGCCGCGCCGGCGCGATCGAGACCGCCTGCCACGAGATCCTCGACGGCTCGCTCGACGGCAACTTCCCGCTCGCCGTCTGGCAGACCGGCAGCGGCACGCAGACAAATATGAATGTCAACGAGGTCATTGCCCACCGCGCCAATGAGCTGCTGGGCGAGGCGCTCGTGCACCCGAACGACCACGTCAACTGCTCGCAGAGCTCGAACGACACGTTCCCGACGGCCATGCACGTGGCCGCGCGCGTCGCGCTCGAGGAGCAGGTCCTGCCGGCCATCGGCCGCCTGACGGCGACGCTCGACCGCCTGAGCGCGGAGTACCGCGACGTGGTCAAGATCGGCCGCACGCACCTGCAGGACGCCGTGCCGCTCACACTCGGGCAGGAGATCAGCGGCTGGAGCGCCATGCTCGGCCACGACCGCGACATGATCGTGCAGGCCTGCCGCGCGCTGAGCGAGCTCGCCCTCGGCGGCACGGCCGTCGGCACCGGGCTCAACGCTCCGGCGGCGTTCGGTGATCTGGCGGCGGAGGAGATCTCCGAGCTGCTGGGCTACGCCTTCCTGTCGGCACCGAACAAGTTCCACGCGCTCACGAGCAAGGACCAGATGGTATTTGCCCACGGCGCGCTCAAGGCGCTGGCGGCCGACCTCATGAAGATCGCCAACGACGTGCGCTGGCTCGCTTCCGGCCCGCGCTGCGGCATCGGCGAGCTCATCATCCCGGCCAACGAGCCCGGCTCGTCCATCATGCCCGGCAAGGTCAACCCCACGCAGTGCGAGGCCGTCACGATGGTGGCCGTGCAGGTCATGGGCAACGACACGGCCATTGGCATCGCGGCGTCGCAGGGCAACTTCCAGCTCAATGTGTTCCTGCCCGTGACGATCTATAACTTCCTGCAGTCGGCGCGTCTGCTTGCCGACGCCATGGATTCGTTCGAGGCCAACTGCGTGCGCGGCATCCGGCCGAATTACGACGTTATTCAGGCACATCTGGACGCATCGCTCATGCTCGTCACGGCGCTCAACCCGCACATCGGCTACGAAAACGCGGCGAAGATCGCAAAGCACGCCCACGCCACCGGCCAGACGCTCAAGGCCGCGGCGGTGGAGCTCGGCCTGCTCACGGCCGAGGAGTTTGATGCCTGGGTGCGGCCCGAGGATATGGTGCACCCGAAACAGGAGGAGGCTTGACCATGGATTACGCAAAAGAATCGCTCCGGCTGCACGAGCAGTGGGGCGGCAAGATCGAAGTCAACACCCGTGTGCCGGTCTCCACGAAGGACGACCTGTCGCTCGCGTATACGCCCGGCGTGGCGCAGCCGTGTCTGGAGATCCAGCGCGATCCCGACAAGAGCTACACGCTCACGCGCCGGCACAACCTCTGCGCCGTCATCACGGACGGCTCGGCCGTGCTCGGCCTCGGCGATATCGGGCCCGAGGCGGGCATGCCCGTCATGGAGGGCAAGTGTGTGCTGTTCAAGGCGTTTGCGGACGTGGACGCCTTCCCGCTGTGCATCCGCACGAAGGACGTGGACGAGTTCGTGCGCACGGTGTACCTGCTCTCCGGCAGCTTCGGCGGCATCAATCTGGAGGACATCTCCGCACCGCGCTGCTTTGAGATCGAGCGCAAGCTCAAGCAGCTGTGCGACATTCCGGTCTTTCACGACGACCAGCACGGCACGGCCATCATCACGCTCGCGGGCCTCACGAACGCGCTGCGCGTGGTCGGCAAGCGCCTCGAGGACGTGAAGATTGTCATGTCCGGCGCGGGCGCGGCAGCCATCTCCATCTGCAAGCTCCTGCTGCGCGCCGGCGCGCGCGATGTGACGCTCTGCGACCGCGTGGGCGCGATCTACGCCGGCCGGCCGGAGAACATGAACTGGATCAAGACCGAGATGGCCGAGGTCACGAACCTCCGCCGTCAGGCCGGCACGCTGGCCGATGTCGTCCGTGATGCGGACGTATTCATCGGCGTGTCGCAGCCCGGCCTGCTGACCGGCGACATGGTGCGCACCATGCACCGCGACGCCATCGTTTTTGCCTGCGCCAACCCCACGCCGGAGATCTTTCCCGACGAGGCCAAGGCCGCGGGCGCGGCCGTCGTCAGCACCGGCCGCAGCGACTATCCGAACCAAATCAACAATGTGCTGGCCTTCCCGGGTATCTTCCGCGGCGCGTTCGACGTGCGCGCGTCCGACATCAACGAGCCCATGAAGCTCGCCGCCGCGCACGCGCTCTCGGCGCTCATCACGCCCGAGGAGCTGTGCGCCGACTATATCATCCCCAAGGCCTTTGACCCGCGCGTCGGCCCGGCCGTGGCCGCGGCGGTCGCGCAGGCCGCGCGCGAGAGCGGCGTTGCGCGCATCTGATCTTGAATTTTTCCCCCGCAAAGGAGACATCCTATGGATTCCTATGAAAAATCCCTGCAGACGCTGGAGCTGCCGGCCGTGCTGGCGCTGCTGGCTGCGCAGGCCGTGAGCGAAACGGCCCGCGCGCAGGCCATGGCCCTGCGCCCGAGCGGCGACCGCGTCGTGGTGGCGACCCGCCTTGGTGAGACGAGCGCCGCCGCGTCGATGATGGTCGTCAAGGGCAGCCCGTCGTTTTCCGGCGTGAAGGACGTGCGCGCGGCACTGCAGCGCGCGGACATGGGCGGCGCGCTCAACACGCGCGAGCTGCTGGACATTGCAGGCGTGCTGCAGGCGGCGCGCTGCGTGCGCAGCTACGGCACCGGCGAGCGGCAGGACAAGACGAGCATCGACTACCTCTTCAGCGCCCTGCAGGCCAACCGCTTTCTGGAGGAGAAGATCTTCACCTCCATCACCGGCGAGGACGAGATCGCCGACAGCGCATCGAGCGAGCTGGCGTCCATCCGCCGGCTGATCCGCGCCGCGAGCGCGCGCGTACACGACGCACTGCAGAAGATCATCTCCTCGCCGAGCTACGCCAAGGCACTGCAGGAGCCGATCATCACCATGCGCTCCGAGCGCTATGTGGTGCCAGTCAAGGCGGAGCACAAGGGCGCCGTGCCCGGCCTCGTACACGATGTGTCGGCCTCCGGCGCGACGCTGTTCATCGAGCCGATGGCAGCCGTGAAGGCGAACAACGAGCTGCGGGAGCTGCGCGCGCGCGAAAAGACGGAGATCGAGCGCATCCTCGCCGAGCTCTCGGCCGAGTGCGCCGCGCATCGGGAGGATATCTCGAGCGACTTTGACGTGCTCGTGCGTCTCGACCTCATTTTCGCCAAGGCCAAGCTCGCCTACCAGCTCGACGCGATCGCGCCGGAGCTGACGGATAAGCACCTGCAGCTGCGCCGCGCGCGCCATCCGCTCCTGCCGAAGGACACCGCCGTGCCAATCGATGTGGCGCTCGGCGGCGAGTTTGACACGCTCGTCATCACCGGCCCGAACACCGGCGGCAAGACTGTCACGCTCAAGACCATCGGCCTGCTCGCTGCCATGACGCAGTGCGGCCTGCACATCCCGTGCGCCGACGGCAGCGCCATGCCGGTGTTCGACGAGATCATGGCCGACATCGGCGATGAGCAGAGCATCGAGCAGTCGCTGTCCACCTTCTCGGCGCACATGACAAACACCGTGCGCATGCTCAAGGAGTGTGACGACCGGTCGCTGCTGCTGTTTGACGAGCTCGGCGCCGGCACGGATCCGACCGAGGGCGCGGCACTGGCCATCGCCATCATCGAGCACGCACGCAAGTGCGGCGCGCTCATTGCGGCCACGACGCATTATACGGAGCTGAAGGTCTACGCCACGACGCAGCCCGGCGTCATGAACGCCTCGTGCGAGTTTGACGTGGATTCCCTGCGCCCGACGTACCATCTGCTCATCGGCATCCCCGGCAAGTCCAATGCCTTTGCCATCTCTGAGCGCCTTGGCCTGCCGGAGGAGATCATCCGCGACGCGCGCAGCCGTGTCAGCACCGAGAGCGCGAGCATGGAGGCCACCATCGAGAAGCTCGAGCAGGTGCGCCAGCTCATGGAGCGCGACCGCGCCGAGGCGGCGCGCCAGCTGCGCGAAGCGGAGGAAAACCGCCGCAAGTCCGAGCGCCTGAAGGCGGAGCTCTCCGTCCGGCTGGAAAAGGCGGACGAGAAGGCCCGCCGCGACGCCGAGCGCATCATCGGCGACGCGCGCCGGACGGCGGATGAGGTGATGCGCGAGCTCGACGCGCTGCGCAAGATGGAAAAAACGGACGCCGACCACCACCGCGCCAACGACGCACGCGCCGCCCTGCGCCGCAAGCTGAACGTGGCCGAGGATGCGGCCGCCGCCGCGGCGCACCCGCAGGTGCAGGAGAAAAAAGTCTCCGCCCGCCCGGTGCGCGTGGGCGACACCGTGCAGCTGCGCAAGATGGGTGACATCAAGGCAACGGTCACGGCCATCTCCGCCGACCGGACGCTGAGCCTGCGCGCGGGCATCATGAACGTGACGGCCAAGGAGCAGGACGTGTACCTGCTCGAAAACGAAAAGCCCGAGGCGCAGAAGTTTGCCGCCGCGCACGCGGCTAGCCTGCGCAATGTGGCCGCCGAGTCGGAGATCGACCTGCGCGGCATGGACACGATGGAGGCCGTCGCCGCGACCGAGCGCTTTCTTGACAACGCCGTCATGGCCAAGCTCGAGAAGGTCACCATCATCCACGGCAAGGGCACCGGCGCGCTGCGCGCCGCCGTGCAGCAGTCGCTGCGCAAAAACAAGGCCGTCAAGTCCTACCGGCTCGGCCGCTACGGCGAGGGTGAGAGCGGCGTGACCGTTGTCGAACTGAAATAAAAACGGAAAAACCCGGCGAAAGAACGCTGTGCAAAGCAACAAAAAAGCGAAAATCGGTTGACGATGCCGGGCATTTTTGATAAGATAATATACGCATAATAGTGCATAAGGAGTGGAGAAAATGATCACGAAAGAAGCAGTCATCAACAACCTGGAGGGACTCCATGCACGGCCTGCGGTCTTTTTTATCCAGAAGGCTAACGAATTCAAGAGCAGCATCTGGATCGAAAAAGACGAGAGACGCGTTAACGCCAAGAGCCTTCTCGGCGTCTTGTCGCTTGGCATCGTGAAGGGCTCGACGATCACCCTCGTGGCGGACGGCGCCGACGAGCAGGAAGCGATCGATACCCTGACCGCGCTGATCAATTCCGATTTTTCCGAGTAATCCCAACAACATGAAACCGAAACAGGGGCGTGTCATCAGCACGCCCCTGTTTTCCTGACCGCAGATTTTTTTCGGCATCGCAGGAGCAAGCTATGGAAAAACTCCGACCCGAACAACTGCGCGAAAAGGCCAATATGCTCCCGCTGCTGCCGGGCGTGTACATCATGCTCGACGAGCACGGCGAGGTCATCTACATCGGCAAGGCGAAAGCGCTCAAAAACCGCGTCACGAGCTATTTTCGCGGCGAGCACCTGCCGAAGGTGGCGGCCATGGTCGCGCACGTTGCGGATTTCAATGTCATCGTCGTGCAGTCCGAGTTTGAGGCGCTCGTGCTCGAAAACTCGCTCATCAAGCTGCACAAACCCAAATACAACATCCTGCTCAAGGACGACAAGGGCTACCCCTTCGTGCGTCTGGACGTGACGCAGCCGTACCCGACGTTCTCGCTCGTCAACCGCACGGAGAAGGACGGTGCGAAGTACTTCGGCCCCTACGGCGGACGGAGCATGACGGCCGAGATCATCGACACCGTATGCAAGACGCTGCGCCTGCCGACGTGCACGCGCAAGTTTCCGCGCGACATCGGCCGCGCCCGCCCGTGCCTGAATTACCACATGGGCACCTGCGCAGGCTACTGCCTGAAGGACGTCACGCGCGCGGAGTATCTCAAGGCCATTCGCGAGGCGGAGATGATCCTTGACGGCCGCACGGCGGAGCTCACGGCCGAGCTGACCGAGCAGATGCAGGCCGCGGCCGACGCGCTGCGGTTTGAATACGCGGCGTCGCTGCGCGACCGGCTGCGTGCCATCCAGGGCCTGCAGAACCATCAGCGCGTCATCGCCACGGCCTATTCCGACACGGACGCCGTCGGCTTTCAGCGCGGGGCCAAGTGCTGCTTTACCGTGCTGCACTTTACGGACGGCAACCTCACGGGCAAGGACAAGTCGTTTCTCGACGAGCCGATGGAGCCGGACGGCGAGGCGCTCGCCGCGCTCGTGCAGCAGTATTATGAGGGCCGCGGCGCCTATCCGCGGCAGGTGCTGCTGCCGTGCGCGCTTGAGGGGCAGGATGCGCTCGAGCGGCTGCTCACTGAGGCGGCGGGGCACAAGGTCGCGCTCGCCGTGCCGCAGCGCGGCGACAAGTGCCGCCTGACGGAAATGGCGGCGAACAACGCGCGCGAGGAGATCCTCATCGCGACGACGAAGGCGCAGCGCAGCCTCAAAACGCTCGAATGGCTCCAGCGCGCGCTGGAGCTCGACGCGCCGCCCGAGCGCATCGAGGCGTTCGACATCTCCAACCTCGGCGATACCGGCATCGTCGCCGGCATGACCGTGTTCCAGCACGGGCGGCCGCGCAAGTCGGACTACCGGAAGTTCCGCATCCGCACGACGGACGGGCAGAACGACTACGGGTCCATGCACGAGGCGGTCACGCGCCGCTTTCAGCACTATGTGGACGGCGACCCGGGCTTTTGCCCGCTGCCGGATCTGCTGCTCATCGACGGCGGCGCCGAGCACGCGGCGGTCGCACAGGCGGTGCTCGACGGCTTCGGGCTGCAGGTGCCGGTGTTCGGCATGGTCAAGGACGACCGCCACCGCACGCGCGCGCTCATCACGTCCGGCGGGCATGAGATCGGCATTGCCGCCAACCCCGCGGTGTTCGCCTTCATCGGCACCATTCAGGAGGAGACGCACCGCTTTTCCATCGACTATCAGCGCCGGCTGCGGCGCGAGAGCCTCTCGTCCGAGCTCGATCAGATCCCCGGCGTGGGCGAGAAGCGGCGCAGCGCGCTGCTCAAGGCCTTCCGCAGCGTCAAGGCCATCCGCGCGGCTTCGTATGAGGAGCTGTGCGCGGCCGTTCCGGCGGGCGTCGCCCGCGCGGTCTACGACCACTATCACCCGAAAGGAGAACCGCCATGCGCGTGATCACAGGCACGGCCCGCGGCCGCAGGCTGCACGAGCCGGAGGGGATGGCCACCCGTCCCACGACCGATAACGTCAAGGAATCCATGTTCAACCTCATCCAGTTCGACATCGAGGGCCGGCGCGTGCTCGACCTCTTTGCCGGCACGGGCCAGCTCGGCATCGAGGCGCTCAGCCGCGGTGCGCGCAGCGCCGTGTTCGTCGATGAGAGCCGCGCCGCCGTGCAGCTTGTGCGCGCCAATCTCGCGCTCTGCCGCCTGCAGGGCGACGTGGTGCAGGGCGAGTCGCTCGGCTACCTGCGCACGTGCGGGAAATTCGACATTATCTTTCTCGATCCGCCGTATGATACGGGATTGCTTGACAAAGCACTTGAAAATGTTGTACAGTTTGACATATTAGCTGAGGGTGGTATAATCGTGTGTGAAAGCCGCCGCGAAAAGGTGCTCCCGCAGCTCCAGCCGCCGTATCATCTGCTCACCGAGCGCAATTACGGCAAGATCAAGCTCACGCTTTACGGAAAGGGAACCCACGCATGAAA
>ENA-OZZJ01000341-OZZJ01000341.1-human-gut-metagenome-genome-assembly--contig:-NODE-341-length-9896-cov-4.622701_pt1 | contig 9896 bp, 8 predicted proteins | sample MGYA00244938_ERZ654148 | MGnify/ENA primary metagenome ERZ654148 (study PRJEB26926, sample SAMN06165168) | human gut metagenome | biome: ENVO:00009003; feature: ENVO:2100002; material: ENVO:00002003... | reverse complement strand
AGTTCGCCGATACCCGTGCCCGAAAGGTGCTGGTGGCCGAAGCCGACGATGATGGTGTCGCTGGCATGGTAGCCGGAGCACCAGTCCCATCCCCGCGTGGGCTCGGTCGGGCCCAACTGCACATAGCCGAAGGGAACATTGGCACCCAGGAACACGTGGCCGTGGCCGCCCGTGCCTATCAGCGGATTGACATACTGCGTGTATCGCTGCCCCATGGCGACCAGGGAGCAGGTAGCACAAAGCCAGAATACTGCTAATCGTAGAAGTTTCATATTTGTGTAGGTAATTGTTTACTGTTTGCAAAAGTACGAAAAAGATATTCAAATACCTACTATAATAAGGAGAAAATGTGCATGGGAGACGATTTGGGGACCAGGGAGGAGGAAACTGGTCCCGTGGCTGCGTCTGCCTTGGTATGGATCGCGGATCGTCTGGTGAGGCCCTTTTGTCTGCCCTCGATCGCCCCTATATCCCTTTTGAATTGCAAAAATAAGGGAAATTAAACATATTTTAGCGTAATATTTGGCGGTCTAAATAATTTTTAGTACATTTGCAGCGTTATATAGGTGTTGAAGAAAGGAAATTGCATTGTCTAAGAAAATAGTTTATATAATGATGTCGCTGCTGGTAGCGTGTGTCGGGTGTCAATTTAAGCTGATGCCCGAGGACTCTGCTGCTACGCAACCCTTGGTGAGCATCGCGCGCTACGACCAGTTGGAGTATCGCTACCTCACCACGGGCGACTTCTCGGCATTGCAGGAGATGAACACGGAGTATCCTATCGAGACGCGCACGCTCATCGAGGATGTCGTGAAGGTGGGCGACGCCACCGACCCCAGCATCAATTCCAAGTTGCTCAAGTTCTACCAGGACACGATCCTGCAGAGTATCATTGCCGACGTGGAGGCCGAGTATGCCGACATCGACGATTTGAATACGGGTTTCAGCCACGCTTTCACGCGACTCAAGAAGGCATTCCCTGATATCCGTGTGCCCCGCATCTATACGCAGATCTCTGCTTTGGACCAAAGCGTGGTTGTGGGCAACGGCATGATCGGTATCTCGCTCGACAAGTATCTGGGTGAGAACTACCCGGTCTATAAGCGCTACTACTCGGAGCAGCAACGCCGCCAGATGAACCGCCAGAACATCCTGCCAGACTGCCTCACCTTCTTCTTGCTGAGCGAGTTTCAGATCGACAAGTTTGAGATGCGCCCGCAGATCGAGCGCGACCTCCACATGGCCAAGCTCCAATGGGTGGTCAACCAGCTGATGGGCATCCGCTTCTACAAGACGAAGTATGTCTGCGCCATTGAGCACTATATGCGCCATCATCCCCATTCGTCCTATTTGGAGCTGATCGAAATGACTGATTTCAGTCAGTTTAAGGTCGGCAAATAGTCGTTTCTCCCTCTTTTGACGAGCTTTCGGCCCATGATACATGGTTTGGGCTCAAGGTGTGCTCGTTACCATATAGCGGCTTGCGCTAATATTTCCTAAATATTTTGCAAGTTTAGATAATTATCCCTACCTTTGCGGAAAATAACTAAAGGCCCCGCTTTGTCGGGAACTGGTGGCAAAACGAAACCCATCACGGGAAAGAAAATATGAACAAGTGGTAGGCCGGAAAGCCTCCACCCAAACTCGAACAGATTTAAAGAACAAGATGAAAAGCATTTTTATCGCGTGTGCTCTCTTGCTCTCGACAGCAGTACAGGTGCTTGCCGGGGAGCCTCTTTCGTTGAAAGATGTCACGGGCTGGAAGTACGTCGCCAAGAGAATCTCTGGCGTGCGTCCAATCAAGGGTACTTCCGAGTATGCACAAATCTCTGCCGACCGCAAGAAGGTGGTGAGGTACTCCTTCGTCACAGGTCAGGAGACGGGTGTGCTCTTCGATCTCGACGATACGAAGGGCGAGCAGATCAAGAGCTTTGACGGCTACCAGATGGCCGACGACGGACAGCATCTGCTCATCGAGACCAACTACCGGGCTATCTACCGTCGCTCCTATACTGCCGACTTCTATGTCTATGACATCCAGAGCAAGGAGCTTCGCAAGCTCTCGAAGAACGGAGCCCAGCAGATCCCGACCTTCTCGCCTGATGGTAAGAAGATCGCCTTCGTGAGAAAGAACAACATCTTCATTACCGATGGCACGACGGAGCGCCAGGTCACGACCGATGGCAAGTTCAACGAGGTCATCAACGGTATCCCCGACTGGGTGAACGAGGAGGAGTTTGGATTCAACAACGCCATCGCATGGAGCGCAGACAGCCGCACGCTGAGCTGGATCCGCTACGACGAGAGTGGCGTGAAGACCTATTCGCTCCAGATGTTTGCCGGCATGTATCCGACCAACGAGCAGTATAAGGTCTATCCGGGCGAGTATAGCTATAAGTATCCGAAGCCGGGAGAGGACAACTCCAAGGTCACGGCTTGGGTCTATAACCTCGACAATGGTAGCACGAAGCAGTACAACCTGCCGCTGGATGCTGATGGATACATCCCCCGTATCAAGACGACGGCCGACGCAGGCCGCATCATCCTCTACACGATGAACCGCCACCAGGACTGCCTCCGCCTCTACAACGCCAACACCACGACAGGCGAGACGAGCCTCTTGCTGGAGGAGAGCGTGGAGAAGTATGTCAAGGGCGAGGCCATGGGCGACATCGCCATCATGAAGGACTATATCCTCGTGCCTTCCGACCGCGACGGCTATCTGCACCTCTACCTTTATAATAAGGAGGGCAAACTCCTCCGCCAGATAGAGAAGGGCGACTATGACGTGACGGCCATCTACGGTTATGATGCTGCCACGGGCAACACTTACTTCCAGGCCGCTCGTCGCTCGCCGATGCAGCGCGAGATCTACGTGGCCGACAAGAAGGGCCGTGTGACCGCCCTCGCGGGCACGGAAGGATGGAACGATGCCACCTTCTCGGGCGACTACCGCTACTTCCTCAACTGCTGGAGCGACGCCAACCACCCCTACGTCTATACGATCATGGACCGCAAGGGCAAGGTGGTACGCGAGGTGCTCAACAACGATAAGCTCACGCAGGATTTGGCCCAGTTTGAGCCGACCAAAAAGGAGTTCTTCACCTTCACTACTTCCGAGGGCGTCTCCCTCAACGGCTGGATGATCAAGCCTGCCAACTTCGAACCTACCAAGAAATACCCGGTCATCATGCACCAGTATAGCGGTCCCGGCAGCCAGCAGGTGACGGACAGCTGGAGCATTGGCTCGATGGGCAATGGTGGTCTCTTCGACTACTACCTCACCCAGAAGGGCTACATCATCGTGAGCGTTGATGGTCGCGGAACGGGCGGACGTGGTGCCGAGTTTGAGAAGTGCACCTACCTGAACATCGGCGACCTGGAGTCAAAGGACCAGGTGGAGGCCGCCATCTGGCTTGGCAAGCAGGACTACATCGACGCCACGCGTATCGGCATCTGGGGATGGAGCTATGGTGGCTTCTGCACCCTGATGAGCATGAGCGAGGGCCGTCCGGTCTTCAAGGCAGGCGTGTCGATCGCTCCGCCCACCAACTGGCGCTTCTATGATAGCATCTATACCGAGCGCTTCATGAGAACGCCGCAGGAGAACCCCACGGGCTATGCGCTCAATCCGTTGGTACGCGCCAAGAATCTCCACGGCCGTCTGCTGCTCTGCCACGGCTTGGCCGACGACAACGTCCATCCGCAGAATGTCTTCGAGTATTCCGAGGCACTTGTACAGGCGGACAAGGACTTCAAGGAGAACATTTATACCAACCGCAACCACAGCATCTATGGTGGCAACACCCGCAATCATTTGCTGCGCCAGGTAGCAGAGTGGTTCTGCGAGAATCTTTAAACGAGTGAATATAGATTAGGAGAAGGTCGGCCCGCTTGCGGAGCCTGGCTTCTCCTAATTTAGTAAGGAACAGAATTAAATATTTATAAAAACCGAAATCAGATGAAAAAACTACTTTTAGGCGACGAGGCTATCGCCCAAGGAGCATTGGATGCCGGACTGAGTGGTGTCTATGCCTACCCAGGCACTCCCTCTACCGAGATCACAGAGTACATCCAGAATTCTCAGCTTGCGAAGGACCGCAACGTCTATCGTCGTTGGGCAACCAACGAGAAGACGGCTATGGAGCAGGCTCTGGGTATGTCTTATATGGGCAAGCGTGCGTTGGTCTGCATGAAGCATGTGGGTTTGAACGTGGCTGCCGACCCGTTCGTCAACTCCGCCATCACAGGCGCCAATGGTGGTATCGTCATCTTGGTGGCCGACGACCCCTCTATGCACTCCTCACAGGACGAGCAGGACACGCGCTTCTATGGCAAGTTTGCCATGATCCCGACTTTCGAGCCGAGCAACCAGCAGGAGGCTTACGACATGATGGCCGTGGCCTACGACTATTCGGAGAAGATGCACCTGCCCGTGCTGATGCGCGTCACCACGCGTATGGCCCACTCGCGTGCCGTGGTCAATATCACGGAGACGCCGCGTGAGCAGAACCCCCTGAACTATGAGGCCAAGGCCAGCGACTGGGTGTTGCTTCCCGCCTTTGCCCGCAAGCGCAACGTGGTCGTCACAGGCCAGCAGGCTCAGTTGGAGCAGGATGCCGTGGAGAGCCCGTTCAATAAGTATATCGACGGCAAGGACCACTCGCTGGGTATCATCACGAGCGGTATTGCTTTTAACTACCTCAACGAGTGCTATCCCGATGGCGTGCCTTATCCCGTCCTGAAGGTCTCTCAGTATCCGTTGCCTAAGGAGCTGGTGCGCCGCATGACTGCCGAGTGCGACTCCGTCCTGATCGTCGAGGAGGGCCAGCCCTTCATCGAGGAGCAGGTGCGTGGTGTCATGGATGGCAATGCCGTCATCAAGGGTCGCCTCACGGGCGAGCTGCCGCGCACGGGTGAGTTGTCTCCTGACGAGCTGAAGCAGGCTCTCGGTCTGCCCTCTGGCGAGGAGTATGAGCCGTGCCCCGACTTGGCCAGCCGTCCGCCGCAGTTCTGCAAGGGTTGCGGTCATCGTGACGTCTATACCGCCCTCAACGAGGTCTTGAAGGAGTATCCCAACGCCCGCGTCTTTGGCGATATCGGCTGCTACACGCTCGGCTTCCTTCCCCCGTTCAAGGCCATCCACTCTTGCGTGGACATGGGTGCCTCTATCGGCATGGCCAAGGGTGCTGCCGACGCTGGCCAATGGCCGGCCGTGGCTGTCATCGGCGACTCTACGTTCACCCATAGCGGCATGACGGGCTTGCTCGACGCGGTCAACGAGAACTCCGACATCGTCGTGATCCTCTCCGACAACCTCACGACCGCCATGACGGGTGGTCAGGATAGTGCCGGTACCAACAAGTTTGAGGCTATCTGCCGTGGTCTGGGCGTGAGCGAGGACCACCTGAAGGTCGTCACTCCGCTTCCGAAGAACATGCCGGAGATCACCAAGACCATCCGCGAGGAGATCGAGTATCACGGCACTTCCGTCATCATCCCGCGCCGCGAGTGCATGAACACGTTGCAGCGTCACCTCAAGCAGAAGAAGGCTGCCGAGGCCAAGAAGGCCGCCGAACAGAAGTAAGCGAGGAGGAAGAACAGGTTTTATGGGGTGTCGCGGACGCCTGAGAGCGTCCCGCGACCCCTTCTGACAAACAACAACCAAATAGCATTCAAAACCAATGAAGACAGATATTATCCTTTGTGGCGTGGGTGGACAAGGTATCCTCTCTATCGCCACGGTCATCGGCCAGGCGGCCATGAACGAGAACCTTTATATCAAGCAGGCAGAGGTGCACGGTATGTCCCAGCGTGGTGGCGACGTGCAGAGCAATCTCCGTCTCAGCTCCGACCCCATCAATAGCGACCGTATCGCCAAGGGTCAGGCCGACGTCATCATCTCCATGGAGCCGATGGAGGCCCTCCGCTACCTGCCCTATCTGAAGAAGGGCGGCTGGATCATCACCTCCAGCACGCCTTTCGTCAATATCCCCAACTATCCCGACATGGCCGTCATCGATGCCGACTATGCCAAGTTGGACAACGTCATCCGCATCAACATCGAGGAGGTGGCCAAGGAGAACAACATTCCCCGTTCGGCCAATATGATCCTGCTCGGAGCTGCCCAGAAGGCTTTGGGTATCGAGTTTGACAAGTTGAAGGACGCCATCCGCGTCATCTTCGGCCGCAAGGGTGAGCGCGTCATCGAGGACAACTTCAAGGCCCTTGAGCTGGGAAAGGAGGCGCAGAAATGAGACCGACACCCATCAACAAGGAGTTGATTGACAACACCATCCGCGAGCATGGTATACAGGACTTCGCCAAGGCGACGATCCGCGAGGTGAAGGGTGTGGCTGCCCATGCCGAGAAGGAGAGTGGTGTCGAGTTCATCAAGATGGAGATGGGCATTCCCGGTCTTCCCGCCGCCCAGGTAGGCGTGGACGCGCAGATCAAGTCGCTGCAGGACGGTATCGCCCACAGCTACCCCGACATCCAGGGTCTCCCCGCTCTGAAGGAGGCTGCCTCGGAGTTTGTAAAGGCCTTCATCGGCGTCGATATCAATCCCGAGGGCTGCGTGCCTGTCTGCGGTTCCATGCAGGGCACGTTCGCTTCCTTCCTCACCTGCTCTCAGGCCGACAAGAAGAAGGATACCGTCCTCTTCATCGACCCGGGATTCCCCGTGCAGAAGATGCAGCTCCAGGTGCAGGGCACGAAGTATGAGACCTTTGATGTCTATAACTTCCGTGGCGAGAAGCTCGGTCCGAAACTGGAGAGCTACCTTACCAATGGCAACATCTGCGCCATCGTCTATTCCAACCCCAACAACCCCTCGTGGATTTGCATGACGGACGACGAGTTGCGCACAATCGGCTCTTTGGCCACGAAGTACGACTGCATCATCATGGAGGACCTGGCCTATTTCGCCATGGACTTCCGTCGTGACATCCGTCCTTTCCAGAAGCCCTACCAGCCGTCGGTAGCCAACTATACGGACAACTATATCCTGCTCATTAGCGGATCCAAGGCGTTCAGCTATGCTGGCGAGCGTATTGGCGTGACATGCATTAGCGACAAGCTCTTCCATCGCCACTACCACGACCTGGCCGAGCGCTACGAGGGACTGCCTTTCGGCCCCGTCTTCTCTACGCGTATGCTCTATGCGCTCTCCTCTGGTACGAGCCATAGTGCCCAGTATGCCATGGCTGCCATGCTGAAGGCTGCTGCCGAGGGCAAGTTCGACTTCCGTAGTGAGATCAAGATCTATGGCGACCGTGCCCACAAGTTGAAGGAGATTTTCACGCGTCATAACTTCTATATCGTTTATGACAAGGATCTCGACCAGCCTATTGCCGACGGATTCTACTTCACGATCGGCTATCCGGGCATGACGAGTGGCGAGTTGGCACACGAGCTCATGTATTATGGAGTTTCTGCCATCTGCCTTGTCACTACTGGTAGCGAACAGGAGGGCCTCCGCGTCTGCACGTCCTTCATCCGCGACGAGCAGTATGCTGCCCTCGAGGAGCGTATGTCCATCTTTGCGGAGAACAATCCCGTGAAGTAACGACCGAACAACCATCCCGTTCCCCTTTTGCGGGAACGACAAGCATAAGCCCTTGTGCCTCCCTTTTTATTAAGGAGTGCGCAAGGGCTTGTCTTTTTTGTATAACGTGTGTGAAGGGAAGCGGTCGGTCTATGAAGGGAGGCTTAGTCTATTGCCTTGTGTTCCTCCTGTTGAGGCTCTGTCTGTTGTGGCTTTTCTACCTGTAGAGGCTCTACCTGTAGAGGCTCTTCCTGTTGTGGTTTTTCTGCTTGTTGTTGTTCTGCCTGTTGCTTTTCCTTCTGTTGAGGGCTTTCCTCCTGTTGCGGTTCTTCCTGTTGCGGTTGTGATTCGCCTACGGGAGGTTGTGGTTCTGTTTGTGGAAGATGAGGCTTGACGACAGAAACTGTAGATAATGTGTCGGCCTTGGTCTTGAGGTAGTCGGTAGGCGACACAGGCTGGGGTAGGGAGAAAGTCTTTGGCAGGGGCTTGAGGACGATCTCGGGCCGCAAGCCTCGCATCATGTGTGCCATCTGCTGGCGTCGCGCTTGCAGGTCGGGAGAGTTGCGAAACGTGGCGTAGTAGTATTCGGCTACGAGGAAGCAACCCTGGGCCAAGGCCGGCTGCTGGAGAAAGTAATAGCAGAAGCCGATCCGAAACCAACTGTCGCCCTTGTCGCGGTCGTGGCAAAGTGTGAGCGCAGACAGGAAGAGGAGGATCGCCTGGTCGTAGTGGCCCAACTGAAAGTGGCTCTCCCCGTCCGCATAATAGTAGAGCGCCCGCTCCTCGGGTGCCAGCATGTCGAGTTTGGGCAGGAAGGTATCGAAATATTCTGTCGCCTTTTTGTAGTCCCAGTCGTAGTAGTAGCACAGTCCGATATACGCTTTGTAGCGTGCGTTGAGCTTGTACGACTGGTCGAGTCGTTGGAAGATGAGGAGTGCCTCGTGGTATTTCTGCGACTGGAAATACTCCAGGGCACGCCCCAAAGCCTCCGTGTCGGCCTCCTTGCCTTGTGGGAAGACCGACACGGAAACGAAGCATAATAGGATAAGGAGAAGCCTCCTTAGTCTCATTCTGTATAGAAATTGATCAGTCGGGTGAGCGCCTGCTGGCATACCGGGCAGAATACTGGATGCTCATTCGTGCGCATACGGCAGTCCTTGCATCCGCGCCACACACCCTTCAGCGAGTAGCCAGCACCCTCGTAGAGGCCAACGCCCTCCTCTTTGCCGATGAGGTTCTCCCACTTGTTGTGGAAGTTGACCTGTGTGGTGATGTTCGGTTCCCACGGCTCGATATCGTGCGGGTACATCGGGATCTGCTCCGCCTCATAGGCATACTCGTCGGCAAGGCCGGCAAACGAGTGGCCAAACTCATGGACTACTACGGGCTTGAAGGCCTTGTGGTGGGCCATGGCGAGGTTGTAGCTATTGAGGATGCCGCCACCACCATAGTTTTCCGTGTTCACCAACACGATGATGTGCTCGTAAGGCGTGCCCGCCAGACAGTCGTGGAGCGCCTTCAGATGGAGCGTTGTCAGGTAGCGGTCGCTATAGAACGTGTCGAAATGGCTTCTCAGAGGCGTGTCCTTCCACACTCCCTTGCCCGGCTCCGAGGTGCCGCTCTCCTGGGAGGGAGCCTCTACGGCCACGACATTGAAGCGGTCGCGCATCGACTTGAACGGTTCGTGAGCGAAGAGGGCCTCGGTAGCCGTCCGGCAGTCTGCCTCGAAGGTAGCCATCTCCTCCTGCTTGTAGCCCTCGGCCAGGAAGGCGATATGGATGCAACGGGAGGTGTCGCGTGCCTGCTGGAGCGTGACGTAAGGTGTGACGCTATTCTCGCCAATATGGCGGATGAGGATGTCGGTAGGCACGACCGTATGTGTCATGGAGGCCGTCACCTCGCGTCGGTTGTTCTTCAGTTCTACCGTCACATCGACCGTATCCTTCGGATAGGGGATGAGGAATACGTTCTCAAAGGATCGTGTCGTCGTCTCGGCCTCCGGATAGGAGAGCCACTCCTGGAAGAGCGTGGAGAAGGAGTTGCGATAGACGATCGTGCCCGTGCGATGGTCGCGGACGGTAATCTGGCCATTGCCCTCCACGGGGAGTTCGGCCAGGTGCTGGCGCTTGCCATACCAACGCGGGATGCGGTTGAGTTGGTCGAGTGCGATCCATTGCTGCTTGGAGTTGCCCGCAAAGATGTAGTCGATGCGAAGCGTGGCATCCGTAAAATAGCTGTCAAATTGCTGTGCGAAGACAGACGAGCAGCAGAGCAGAAGGAAAACGAATGATAGGATTTTCTTCATGTTGATTGTATTGCTAACTGTTTGTTTTTTTTATTTCTGTTTGTT
>ENA-OZZJ01000289-OZZJ01000289.1-human-gut-metagenome-genome-assembly--contig:-NODE-289-length-10872-cov-6.708237_pt1 | contig 10872 bp, 9 predicted proteins | sample MGYA00244938_ERZ654148 | MGnify/ENA primary metagenome ERZ654148 (study PRJEB26926, sample SAMN06165168) | human gut metagenome | biome: ENVO:00009003; feature: ENVO:2100002; material: ENVO:00002003... | reverse complement strand
CAGACACGCGCCTCTTGCATCCGGTCAGAAAATTTGATAAAATAATAAATTATTTCTATAGGTATCGTTTTTGGATTCGAGGCACATTGCACTTATGAAATACCGCAACTGGCAAATTCCATACACGGCGCCGCAGCCGCCGGAGGCATTGCTGCGCGCGGGCTACTCGCCGCTGCTGGCGGTGCTGCTGGCCCTGCGCGGGTATGCTGACCCTGGGCAGGCGCGCGATTTTCTCAGCGGCGGCGACCAGAGCGTGTTCGACCCCATGCTCCTGCAGGACATGGACAAGGCCGTCGCGCGCATCCGCACCGCCATCGAGCGCCGGGAAAACGTGGCCGTGTTCGGCGACTATGACGTCGACGGCATCACGTCCACGTGCGTGCTCACGGACTATCTGCGCCGCCGCGGCGTGCCCGTGCATCCGTACATCCCTGACCGCATCGAAGAGGGCTACGGCCTGAACATGGACGCGATCACGAGCCTCCAGCGCACGAGCGACATCACGCTCATCATCACCGTCGACTGCGGCATCACCGCCATCGACGAAACGAACTACGCCCTGCAGCGCGGCATCGACATGGTCATCACCGACCACCACGAGTGCAGCGGGCAGGCGATCCCGAACGCCGTGGCCGTCGTGGACCCGAAGCGCCCCGGCTCGCAGTATCCGAACAGCGGGCTCGCGGGCGTGGGCGTGGCGTATAAGCTTTTGTGTGCGCTCGAGGGCGGCAGCGAACAGGTGCTGCGCAAATATGGCGACCTCGTCGCCATTGGCACGGTGGCGGACGTGATGCCCCTCACGGGTGAGAACCGCTACCTCGTGGCGCAGGGGCTGGCGCAGATCAATGCCCGCCCCCGGCCGGGCATCCGCGCGCTGCTGCACGAGTGCGGCGCGGAGGGCCGCCCCGTCACGGCCACGACCATTGGCTTCACGCTCGCGCCGCGCATCAACGCGGCCGGCCGCCTGGGCAAGACGGCCGTCGCGGCGCTGCTGCTGCTGACAAAGGACGACGGCGAGGCCGACCGCTACGCCGCCGGGCTCTGCCAGCTCAACCGCGAGCGGCAGGCGCTCGAGCAGCAGATCTGGGAGGAGGCCTCGGCCATCGCGTGCCGCTACCCGCCGCGGATGCCGCTCGTGCTCGCGAGCGACTCGTGGCACCAGGGCGTGATCGGCATCGCCGCCTCGCGCCTGAGCGAGGAGTTTCATCTGCCGACGATCATGATCTGCTGCGACGGCGAGCGCGGTAAGGGCTCGTGCCGCAGCTTCGGCGGCTTCAACCTCTATAACGCCCTGAGCGCCTGCTCGGAGTATCTCGAGGGCTTCGGCGGCCACGCGCTGGCGGCCGGGCTGACGATCCGGCGTGAGAACATCGACCGCTTCCGCCGCGCGCTCGGCGAGTATTACCGCCAGAACCCGGCCGACGACCTGCCGGAGCTCACGTGCGACCTGCGCGTGAACGATCCGCACCTGCTGACCATGCCGTGTATCGAGTCGCTCGACGCGCTCGAGCCGTGCGGCAACGGCAACCCCAAGCCCCTGCTGTGCATCACGGGCGCGCGGCTGGTCAACGCCGTGCCCATCGGCGGCGGCCGCCACCTGCGGCTGCATTTTGCCAAGGGCGGGTATAATTATGCCGGCATCTTCTTCTCGTGCACCCCGGCGGAGCTGGGCGTGCGCATCGGCCAGTGGGTAGACGTGGCCTTCACGCCGCAGATCAATGAATTCCGCGGCCGCCGCAGCGTGCAGCTGCTCGTGACCGACGTGCGCCCGAGCGACCCGCTGCCCCTGTGCCGCGCGCTGCTGAAAAATCAGTGCATCCCCGCGTGGGACACAGTGGACCTCTACCCCCTGCGCGCGGACTTTGCCGTGGCGTGGCGGTGGCTGAGCGCGCCGGTGTCCTTCCCGCTCGGGGAGCTGCCCGCGCGCGCGCCCATGCGGCCGGAGAAATTCTGCGTGTGCCTGCGCGTCATGGCCGAGATGGGCCTCGCCGCTGTGGACTTCGACGATGAGACGCTGCGCCTGCGCCCCCTGCCGACGAGCGGCAAGGTGGACCTCGGCGCGTCGAAGCTGCTGCAGACCCTGCGCGAGCGCCGCCAGAGCCTGCTATGAACCACTTTCAAGAAATCCCCATTCCGTTCCGGAAAGGAGCTGTCTATATGTCTAAAGCGACCCGCGCCGAAAACGTGACCCCGAAGCCCTACGACCTCGAGGCCCACTATCAGGAGCTGGAACAGAAGATCACCGCCGCCGGCATCCCGGCCGACCTCGGCCGCGTGCGCGCGGCCTTCGAGTGTGCCGACCGGGCCCACTCCGGCCAGAAGCGCCGCGACGGCTCGCCCTACGTGTCGCACTGCATCGCCGCCGCCATCATTACGGCGGAGATGGGGCTCGACGAGGACTCGATCATCGCCGCCCTCCTGCACGACACGATCGAGGACACCTCGCTCACGCACGATGACATCGCGCGCAGCTTCGGCACCTCGGTGGCCGACATTGTCGAGGGCGTCACGAAGCTCACGCGCGTGCAATACACGAGCGTGGAAGAGCAGCAGATGGAGAACATGCGCAAGATGCTCCTGGCCATGGCCAAGGATATCCGCGTCATCCTCATCAAGATGGCCGACCGCCTGCACAACATGCGCACGATGGCCTACCAGAGCGAGGAAAAGCAGCGCATCAAGTCCCTCGAGACGATGGAGATTTACGCCCCCATCGCGCACCGCCTCGGCATGCAGAAGATCAAGTGGGAGCTCGAGGACCTCTCGCTGCTGTATCTCGACCCCACGGGCTACAAGGCCATCACGGACGCACTCGACGAGCGCATGCCCACGCTCGAAAAATTCATGGGCGAGATGCGCACGCAGATCCGCGAGCGCCTGGAGGCCGAGGGCGTGCACGCGACGATCTCGAGCCGCATCAAGCACATCTACAGCATCTACCGCAAGATGTACGCGCAGAAGCTCGACATCAACGGCATTTTTGACCTCTGCGCATTTCGTGTCATCGTGGACACGATCCCCGACTGCTACAACGTGCTCGGCATCATCCACGACATGTATAAGCCGCTGCCCGGCCGCTTCAAAGACTACATCAGTACGCCGAAGCCGAACATGTACCAGAGCGTGCACACGACGGTCATCGGCTCGGAGGGCATCCCGTTCGAGGTGCAGATCCGCACGTGGGAGATGCACATGACGGCGGAGTACGGCGTTGCGGCGCACTGGAAATACAAGACCGGCAGCGGCGAGGGCACCAAGCCCGGCGACGAGGAGAAGTTCGCCTGGATCCGCCGCCTGCTCGAGACGCAGCAGGAGTCTGACGCGCAGGACTTTTTCCACAACCTGAAGGTGGACATGTTCGCCGACGAGGTGTTCGTGTTCTCGCCGAAGGGCGATGTCATCAACCTGCCCGCCGGCGCCACGCCGATCGACTTCGCCTACAGCATCCACTCCGCGATCGGCAACAGCATGGTCGGCGCGACGGTTAACGGCCGCATCGTGAACTTCGACTACGTACTGCAAAACGGCGACATTGTGGACATCCGCACGTCGAAAAACGCGCCCGGCCCGAGCCGCGACTGGCTCAACCTCGCCAAGAGCGGCGCCGCGCGCACAAAGATCAAGCAGTGGTTCAAAAAAGAGCGCCGAGAGGAGAACATCGTCCACGGCAAGGAGCAGTTTGAGCGCGAGCTGCGCGCCAACGGCATCGCCCCGGCCGACATCATGGGTGACGAGATCCTGCCGCTGATCCTCAAGCGGCTGGCCTTCACCTCGCTCGACGATCTGTATGCCGCCATCGGCTACGGCGGCGTGACCGCCACGCGCACCGTCAACCGCATCCGCGACGAGATCCTGCGCAACCAGAAGGCCAACCAGAAAAACGCCATCGACCGCATCAACGAGGCGGCCGAGCGCCGCAATAAGCGCCCGCGCCACGCCGTGCACGGCATCCTGGTCGAGGGGCTGGACAACTGCCTCATCAAATTCTCCCGCTGCTGCACGCCGGTGCCCGGCGACGGCATCATCGGCTTCATCACACGCGGCGCTGGCGTGTCCATCCACCGGACGGACTGCGAAAACTACCTCGCCAGCCGCGACAATCCGGAGACCGCCGGCCGCTGGATCCGCGTGAGCTGGGCCGAGCACACCACCGATTCCTACAGCACGACGCTCATGCTGCTCAGCGCACAGCGCTCGGGTCTCGTCATGGACGTGGCCACGGCGCTCAACGCGCTCAACGCCAAGGTGCGCACGCTCACCGCGCGCGACGTGGACAGCGGCCGCTCGACCATCACGATCACCGTTGAGGTGCACAATCTGGCCGAGCTGCGCACGATCATCAGCCGCCTGAGCGCCATCCGCGGCGTCATCCGCATCTCGCGCAGCGGCGCGTCCGATCCGGCGAAGGCCACCGCGCACACTGCCGAGCTGCAGGCCGAACAGGCCAAAAAAGCCAAACAGGAGGGCAAAGCATGAGAGCCGTCGTCACCCGCGTCACCGAGGCGTCCGTCACCATCGACGGCGCCGAATACAGCCGCATCGGCCGGGGCTTTCTCGTCCTGCTGGGCGTGCACGTGTCCGATATGGCGGCCGAGGCCGACCGCATCGTCGACCGCATCTGCGGTCTGCGCGTGTTTGAGGACGCCAATGGCAAGATGAACGTCAACCCCACCGACGCCGGGGCCGAGCTGCTCATCGTGAGCCAGTTCACGCTCTTTGCCGACTGCCGCTCCCGCCGCCCCGGCTTCACGGCCGCCGCCCGGCCGGAGACCGCCGTGCCGCTCTACGAGCGCGTGATTGCGGGCTGTCAGGCCCGCGGCTTCACGGTGCGCACGGGCGTGTTCGGCGCGGACATGCAGGTCGCGTCCGTCAACGACGGCCCCGTCACCATCCTGCTCGATACCGATCATTTATAAAGGAGGCCACCCCATGCTCATCAAATGTCTGCCCGTCGGGCACCTCATGACCAACTGCTACATCGTCACGGACGAGACCACGCTCGAGTGCGCCGTCATCGACCCCGGCGACGAGTCCAACACCATCCTCTACTACCTCGAGGACAACCACCTCACCTGCCGCGCCATCCTGCTCACGCACGGCCACTATGACCACACCGGTGCCGTCTACGCCGTGCACGAGGAGACCGGCGCGCCCGTGTACATGAACGCGCTCGACGCGGGCACGGCCGTCGCCTTCGACAGCTACACGTTCACCCCGCCCGAGGGCACGATCTTTTATAAGGAGGGCGACGAGGTCAAGGTCGGCAGCCTGACCTTCCGCGTCATGGAGACGCCCGGCCACACGCCCGGCGGCGTGACGCTCATCTGCGGCGACGCGCTCTTCACCGGCGACACACTCTTCGCCGGCTCCTGCGGCCGCACGGATTTTGCCGGCGGCAGCATGGAGGTCGAGCTGCAGTCGCTGGCCAAGATCGCGGCCCTGCCCGGCGATTACGAGGTCTACCCCGGCCACATGGACTGCTCCACACTCGAGACCGAGCGCCGCTTCAACCCCTATCTGACCGCGCTGCAAAACCGCGGACAGTAAAACCTGCACAAACACCGACCGGCGGGACACAAACCCGCCGGTTTTTTCATTGCGCAAGAACCTTTGCGTGACAAATCGCGCCCGGACGTGGAGACGCTGCAGCGGCTCGCGGACGCGCTCGGCGTTGAGCTCACGGCGCTGCTGGACGGGGAACCGCCCGCAGCCGGACGCCGGGCCGTAAAACTGCACAAAGGCAGCCGGCAGAAGTTCGCTTCTGCCGGTTTTTTGCCGGTTTTGGGGAAAAGTGCCCGCGCCCCTTGCAATCCGTAGCCGCGCGTGGTATATTGTTCTCGCTAGGAAAACATCTGTCCGCTATACGCGGGCAATTTTCATCAAAACAAAGTGAGGGAACATCATGAACATCGGACTTCTGGGCTTTGGCGTTGTCGGCAGAGGCGTTTACGATATGCTTGCCGACCGGGACGATATCCGCGCAGCATGGGTGCTGTGCCGGCGCGACCTCGGCGAGCTGACAGCCCGAACCACCTACGAGATGCAGGACATTCTCGACGACCCGGCGGTGGACACCGTCGTGGAGGTCATGGGCGGCCTGCACCCAGCGTATGAATACGTGGCGGCCGCGCTGCGCGCCGGAAAAAACGTGGTGTCCTCGAACAAATACCTCATGTGCCGGTACTATGACGAGCTCACGGCGCTCGCCAAAGAGCACGGCGCGGCGCTGCGGTGCACGGCGGCGGTCGGCGGCGGCATCCCGTGGCTGACGAACCTCGAAAAGGCCGCGCGCGCCAACCACATCTCCCGCGTCTGGGGCATCCTCAATGGCACGACCAACTACATCATGGACGCGATGCACGGCAGCGACGTCGACTTTGCCGACGTGCTCGCGCAGGCGCAGGCGCTCGGCTATGCCGAGGCTGACCCCTCGGCCGACATTGACGGGCTGGACATCCAGCGCAAGCTGATCCTGTCCGCCAACGTGGCCTTCGGCGTGTCGCTGCGCGAGGCGGACGTGCCGGTGTTCGGCATCCGCAACGTGCGCAAGGCGGACATTGTCCGCTTTCAGGCGCACGGCTGCACGTGCAAGCTGATTGCGACGGCCGAGCAAAAAAGCGGCAGCATCCGCGCCTACGTCGAGCCGACGCTGCTCGGCAGCGACGCGCTCGAGGCGGCCGTGCCCGCGAACTTCAACCTCATCAGCATGGACGGCGACCGCATGGGCGTGCAGAGCTTCTTCGGTCAGGGCGCGGGCCGCTACCCGACGGCCTACAACGTCGTGCAGGACCTCGTGGACATCACGCGCGGCGCGCACGCGTTTTACACCGATTCGTTCGTCCCGGCCGTGCCGGACAATTCCGGCGTGCAGCACCGCTACTACGTGCGCACGCGCGCCGCGCTGCCGGAGCTGGCCGCCCTCGCCGAGGGCGACTGGGACGGCGCGGTCATCACGCAGCCCGTGCCCGTGAGCCGGATGCACGCGCTCATGGCGCAGGCGCTGGCGCAGGACGGCGAGAGCTTCTTTGCCGCGCTGCAGTAAGGAGGGTCCCATGCTGAAAGTTGCAAAATTCGGCGGCTCGTCGATGGCGGACGCCAAGCAGTTTGAAAAAGTGCGCGACATCGTGCGCGCCGACCCCGCGCGGAAGGTGATCGTCGTGTCCGCCTCCGGCAAGCGCAGTGCGGACGACCACAAGCTCACAGACCTCCTGTACCTGTGCTACGCGCACCTGCAGTACGGCGTGAGCTGCGACGCCATCTTCCAGATGATCTGTGACCGCTACATCGCCATCCGCGACGAATGTGGCCTGAACGTCGACATCGAGGCCGAGCTCGACGTGCTGCGCCGGCAGATGCGCGCCGGCATCTCGGAGGAGGAGCTCGTGTCGCGCGGCGAATATTTCTCCGCCCTGCTCATGGCGGACTACCTCGGCTACTCGTTTCTGGACGCGGAGCTGTGGGTGCGCTTCCAATTCGACGGTTCGATCGACAAGGAGGCGTCCTACGCCGAACTGCAGCGCCTGGCCGACGGCCGCAGCGTTGTCATCCCCGGCTTTTACGGCGTGACGCCCGACCGCAAGATCCGCACGTTCTCCCGCGGCGGCAGCGACATCACAGGCGCGCTCGCGGCCGCGGCGCTGAATGCCGACGTGTACGAAAACTGGACGGACGTGTCCGGCATCCTCATGGCCGACCCGCGCATCGTGCCCGACCCGCTGCCCATCGAGCGCATCACGTATAACGAGCTGCGCGAGCTGAGCTTCGTCGGCGCGCAGGTGCTGCACGAGGGCACGGTCTTCCCCGTGCGCGAGAAGAACATCCCGCTCAACATCCGCAACACCAACGACCCCGACCACCCCGGCACGCTCATCATGGAGTCGTTCGACGACGTGGACGACGGCCGGCTCATCACCGGCATTGCGGGCAAGAAAAACTATTCCATCATCACCATCGCCAAGTCCGGCATGTCCTCGAGCGTGGGCACGTTCCGGCAGGTGTTCGAGGTGTTCGAGCGTCACGGCGTGAGCATCGAGTACGCCCCCAGCGGCATCGACTGCCTGTCGCTCGTCGTCTCGAGCGAGCGGGTCGCCCCCTGCCTGTATTCCATCCTCGGCGAGCTGGAAAAGCAGCTGCGCCCGGACAATCTCCACGTGACGGAAAACATCTCCATCGTCGCGGCCGTCGGCCGGAAGATGGCCTTCCGCCCCGGCACGTCGGGCCGCATCTTCGCCGCCCTCGGCGAGCACGGCATCAACATCCGCATGATCTCGCAGGGGCCGGATGAGCTCAACATCATCGTCGGTGTGGACACGAAGGATTTCGCGCCCGCCATTCAGGTCCTGTACAACAGCTTTGTGAAATAAGAAAGGAAGTTTTCGGATATGAAGCAGTATCGTGTTGCCATTCTCGGCGCCAGCGGCGCCGTCGGGCAGGAAATGATGAAGATCCTCGCCGAGCGCAAGTTCCCCGTCGGGGAGCTGCACCTGCTCGCGAGCGCCCGCTCGGCCGGCAAGGTCGTGTCGTGGCAGGGGCAGGACATCGTCGTTGAGGAGGCGACGGACGCCGCCTTCGCCGGCATGGACATCGTCCTCGGCGCGGCGGAAAACGACATCGCCGAGCGCTTCGCCCCCGCGATCGTGCGCTCCGGCGCCGTGTTCGTGGATAACTCCTCGGCCTTCCGCCTCGACCCGAACGTGCCGCTCGTCGTGCCGGAGATCAACGCCGGGGACGTGAAGCTGCACCACGGCATCATCTCCAACCCCAACTGCTCGACCATCATCACGCTGACCGCCATCAACGCGCTGCGCAAGCTCTCGCCCATCCGCGACATGGTGGTGTCGACGTATCAGGCCGTGTCCGGCGCGGGCGCCGGCGGCCCGATCGAGCTGCAGAACGAGGTCGACGCCCTGCACGCCGGCAAGGCCTACGCGCCGAAGGTGTTCGCGCACCAGATCGCCTACAACGTCATCCCGCAGATCGGCGGCGAGCAGTGCGACGGCTACACCTCCGAGGAGATGAAGCTCCAGAACGAGGGCCGCAAGATCCTGCACCTGCCGGACATGAACGTGGCGTGCACCTGCGTGCGCGTGCCCGTCGTGCGCAGCCACTCCATCTCCGCCGCCGTGCACTTCGCGCACCACATCTCCGTCGATGAGGCGCGCGCGGCCATCGCCGCCGCCCCCGGCTGCCGCCTCGTGGACGATCTCGACGCGCTGCAGTACCCCATGCCGCTCGACACGTCGGATCAGGACCTCGTGTTCGTCGGCCGCATCCGCCCCGACCTGACCGACCCCAATGGCCTGTGCCTCTGGTGCTGCGGCGACCAGGTGCGCAAGGGCGCGGCCACCAACTGCGTGCAGATCGCAGAGCTGCTGATCCAAAACGCCTGAACGAAAACCGTATAAAAACGCTCCGGCGGCTCAAAAACAGAGCCGCCGGAGTTTTCATGCGATTCACTTTTCATAGCGTCTGCGCCATTCCTTGCGATTTCGGATACGGTTGCCCCGGTACAGCCGCCAGCGCACAAGTGTGGCCGGGATCAGCGACAGCAGATAGACCGCCAGCACAGCAAGGCTCAGATATTCCGCCGCTGCTGTCTGCATCACCATCCGAATGTCCAGCGCCGCCAGCAACAAGACCGCCGCCGCAAAGTTGACCCAAAACAGCACATAGTGCCACGGTACCACCATATGCCGAATATCCAGAAAGAAAAAACGCCGCCAGAACGAAGGCTCCCTTTTCTTGCGCCGCTGGGCTTTGGCCTTCCCGTACCGGAACGCAACATCGTCCGTCAGGCATTCATCGAACGTGCTGCGCATCACCAGATAGAACCCCACGAGCAGGACGTCCACCAGCAGGATCTCCAAGAATAAGCGCATTGTTCTCCCCTCCGTTTTACAAGCCCCTGTCCTTTCGTCTTTATGACCGTTTGCTGTACCGCTTCAGGATCCGCCGGTAACACCAGAACACCAGCGCCAGCCCGACCGTACAAGCCAGCCCCAGCAGGATACCGCCGAGCGTTTCCAGCTTCCAACCGAGCGCGGCGCTCAGCCAGAACGGCACGGAATAGGCGATCCACATCCAGCCGTTGGCGTGGTTATACGCGCGCACATCCGTGAGCGTCCGCGCATCGACCGCTGCCCCGATCCAGAACCACATCGGTTCCGTGCGGCGCATGGCATAGATGCCGATGCTCAAAAACAGCGCCGCCGCACCGCCGACACACAGCAGCCAGACGACCGTGCCGCCGTTTATCTCTGCAATGTGCATACGCACACCCCCCCTTTTGTTTCATGATAGCAGAATCTGCCCCCTTGCGCAAGCGGCGCGGGTGTGGTATCCGCCGCATCCGGCACACGGTCATGGCCGGCGAGCCGGACGACTGAAACAGAAAAACGCCGCGGAAGCTTCCGCGGCGTTTTTTGTTATCCCTTGAGCTGCTGCGCGTATTCCTCCTGCGGCCGCAGGCGGCCGACGGCCGAAAACGACACACGATCAAAATCCAGCGTCTCGCGCGCGAGGCCGAGGATGTCCTCACGCGTGACGGCATCGTAGCGTGCAAGCACCTCGTCCGCCGGGAGCACCCGACCGAGGTACAGCTCGGAATAGCCGAGCTTGTTCATGCGCGAGGCGGTGGATTCCTCCGCCATGAGCACGCTCGCGTGCACCTGTTCGCGCGCGCGGTCAAGCTCCGACTGCGTGACGCCGTCGGTGCGGAAGCGCTCCAGCTCGTCGCGGATGAGCGCGAGGGCGCGCTGCTCCGTCTCGCGGCCGACGGCGGCGGAGATGCCGAACATGCCGCAGTCGAGAAAGCTCGCCGTGTAGGTGTAGATGGCGTAGCACAGGCCATTTTTCTCGCGCACGGTCTGAAAC
>ENA-OZZJ01000281-OZZJ01000281.1-human-gut-metagenome-genome-assembly--contig:-NODE-281-length-11071-cov-6.386438_pt1 | contig 11071 bp, 10 predicted proteins | sample MGYA00244938_ERZ654148 | MGnify/ENA primary metagenome ERZ654148 (study PRJEB26926, sample SAMN06165168) | human gut metagenome | biome: ENVO:00009003; feature: ENVO:2100002; material: ENVO:00002003... | reverse complement strand
GTTTATGGATTCTATCGAATTAATAGAATCGTTATTTACATGTTTGTTATTTGATTGACGAACTTTCATTTTATCTTTAACAGACTGGTCGTTTACAATTTCTCTTAATCTTTCAACTCTTATTCCATAATTAAAACTTTGTGTACCATTAATGCCAGCAAAATTTATTGCTACTAATTCTCCATATTGATTAACAACAGGGCTGCCACTTGAACCTTGTAAGGCAGGTATTGAGTACATTATCTTAATGCTATCAGTATTTTGGCTGATATAACCTTGAGTAATTTGCGCCTTAATTCCATCATTAGTTGATGCTAATGTTGGTCCTTGATTGAAACCAATCATGTATAGTTTAATTTCTTCATCACTACGAATTTCATTATTATAAAGATTAAAGATGTATTTATCTTGTGGTATAGTGAACCAACTAATTATCCCAGCATTCTGAATGTTACTCCAACCAGCTTCCGCTTGGTCATAAGACCATTTAGGAGTTTCTTCTAATCTGCAAACATTCCAAAAATTGCTACCATCAGCTATCTGGATAATTCCTAAATCATAGTTGGGAACATCTTTTACTACGAAACAATCTATTAAATCATTACTTGATGTTATATGGCTTCCGTTATATGCTATTTTGATTTCAGAACAAAGTTCAACATCAAAGTTACTTAAACTTAAGTCTTTTATGCGGTTGTTTCTATATTGGGTAAATGTGTCTATCCATTTCCTGCTGGATTGAATTCCATCCATCATCATAGCATAACCTTGTGAATCGAGTCTTTTATTATCTCTAATTTCTTTTTCAAATATTTCTAAACGTTTTCTTGTTTCTTCAAGTTGTTGATTACAATAATCAATCTGCTCTTTTAAATATCTAATCAATGCTTGATAGATAAGAGTTTTGTCAGTAGTAGGATTGATAACGTGACTGTTAGTAACAATCGTTCCTCTTGGAGATATGATGAATCCAGTACCAAATATTGTACTTTTAATCGTATCATTTACTTCATTAAAATTATTGGATATAGTGTGGGATATGTTTTTTAATTTCCCATCTTGTAATTTAGAAAAGACATAATTGGTTGAATAGAATCCATTATCTGATAGTGTGATTTTATAATAATATGTATTCTGAATCAAGACTACTCCAGAAGAAGCCTGTTCATATAGTTGTTCTTGTGTGTAACTATCCTTTTTAGATGTACATGCCATCATACTAAGAATAATTAATCCATAAAGAAGATGTTTCATCGTTTCTTGAGATTATGCCTACCTGCTCCCTTGAATAAGCTATAAATAAATAAGGTGTGGAAGCTATATTTGCCTTATCCTGTTTCTTGGGCTTCTCGCATTGCCTTTTGGTACGGATAAAACAATAGCCCCACACCAAACGGTATATAGAAACCTTACAAACATAAGGTAGGTATATATCAAGTGTGGGTGCTATTGCTATCATCTTCGTACCGTTTTTAAATTTTGCGAGAATCTAAGAAACAGAAGATAATTTCAATAACACCTTTCGTTAATTATGTCCTTTCAGCTTGCTAACACTATAACTCACTGAAATTGTTGCAAAGTTAGCGAAAGGTTTTAAATAATTCTATACGATGTAGGGATAAATAGTAAATCTTCTGCTATCAAACATTATTCGTCTTTATCCCAACATATCTTTGGCTATTTACAAACAGTTATCTCCAGTATGGATTATAAGAGTTAAGTTGGCTTTAAAGTCTAAAAACTTATGGATTTGACCTATTACTATAAGGCTGAAATGCCAAACACAAATAATCGGACTTTAGGTATATCTGGAGTTTAAAATTTAGGTAGGACAAACTTTGATTGGGGTATATAAAGCTAACCTTGTTCTTTATTTGTCCTACCTGTTATTTAGAAACTCAATGATTCATAAGTCTGCAAGATTTCTTCCTGTCTTAATCCCAAGTATCTTTTAGTAATGGCAACAGAACTATGATTGAAAAGTTCCATCAGCTTTACTAAAGCAAGCTCTGAATTGTCGCTGTTCATATTATAAACCTGTCTGCCAAAAGTCTTTCTAAGTGAATGGCAAGAAAATTTCTTAATCTTTAGCCTGTACTTCTTCTTAATCTCTTTAAGAATGATATTAATTCTCTGGACTGAAAAGACTGTACCTTTCTGACTTATTAAGATAGGTGCATTTATTCCAACTGGCTTTATATGTTCGTAACATTCTCTGATATGTTCCTGTAGCTGGGGATTCAGTCTTATGGTTCTTACCTTACCTGTCTTTTTCTCAATTACAGTAAATTCGTCTGTATCTATTATCTGCTTCCATCTTAAAGCCAGAATATCAGAAATTCTTAATCCTGTGAAACAACCTAAAGCTATAAGAAGTGATATTTTATAATTATCATCTTTTGCCAGTTTCCTAATAAGATTCATTGCATCTGACCAAACAAGATAGTCTGCTGTTGTGCTTGAATATTTAAGTGACATAATGTTCTGTTTTATAAGTAAATGAATAAAAGTGAATATTAATTCTGAGTTGGATTTACTAACTCATTGATTACTAAAGAGACATTCACTAATAGTAGAAGTGAATATGATAAGGACACCCAACTTGAAAATTGAGTGCCCTTTACCTTATTATAATAGTCCCTCGTCAGCGAAGCTGTAATATCCTGCATCTGCAAGTATGAGGTGATCTAAAACTTTTATCCTCATAAGTTGGGCTGCATCCTTGACCTGCTTAGTAATTTCCATATCCTGTTTGCTTGGTTTCAGATTACCGCTTGGATGGTTATGTGCAAGAATAATAGCTACTGAATTAGTAAGCAATGCTGCTTGCAGAATAACTCTGACATCAGCACAGGTTTCAGTGATTCCTCCTTCTGAAATTAGAGTATATCCTAAAATTTGATTGGCTTGATTCAGGAACAAGACTTTGAAATATTCCTTGTAACAGATTGTACCCTCTCTATATGTAGACAGCAAATATCTATAAGTATCCTCAGAACAGGTTGCTTTATGCAAACTTCTGAAGTTGGACTTATAGGACAGCTCCACTTCACCTATAGTATAATCTATATTCATAATATGTGATATTTTACAAGTTGGAAAAAATAAAGAAAGAACAACTAACTGAATAGCTGCCCTTTCCTCTATCAATCAACAATCCACTCAGCCCAAGAACCAAGCGTATTCACTATCTCCTAATTTCGCACGTTGGATGCCTTGTACAAACTCTGTACAGTTAAGATTCCTCTCCAAAAAGTTATCTATGTAACTTGACTTCACTGAACCATTTAGTAAGTTAAGCAACTGCCAACCTGTAATGCTGTCTCCTGTACTCTTGAAATTTACATCAGAAACGAATGCTCTGCAAGCCGCATTAATCTGACTGTCTCCTAATAATAGACGAGGTAATCGTTTCTGTTGGTTGGGTGTAAGAGCTTGATATAACCTCATCCTGCCTATTATTTGACAGAACTCACTTGTGGAGATTGACATCTGCCCTAATGTCCTTAGTAGGTGCAAATCTTTAGATGGGTTGTAGGCATGGAACAGATTCAACGCAGCTGCATATAGTTCCTGTACGTTTAGGACTTCTATCTTATCCTGCAAGCCGTCAGTAGTAAGCATTAAATTTGAGCACACACGATTACGAAATCCTATGAAAATTTTAAATTTCTCCACAGATTTCTTACTATATAGATTAATCTCGTTATATGCCCTTACTCCACCAATGGATAAAGCCAGACGATTACCATATTCATCATGTACAATGGATGGAATTTCAAAGCAGAAGCACATTCTCTGATAGAATAAAGTTTTCTCTTCATCTGTCAGTTCAGAAGCTTTCTTACCTAAAGCACTTGGGATTCTTCCATTAATGGGATGTGAAATTCTAATCTCTGGTATATCAAACTGTTCCCCATGAAAGTAATCTTTAGCTGCATCTACTACTACACCTATAAAGGACTGATGACTGATTGTTTCTTCCATTGATGCAAAACTTGGAATGATGCAGTCTTGTTGTAGGTGCTGCAAGGTTACCTCCTGTGTATTGGCTTCAATGAAATGGTTCACTCTCTTGGGTGCGCTTGTTTCTTCCACAATAATAGCATCTTCTGCAAATTCACCCATGTTTAATGATTCTCTACGCTGCGCCATAGCTGGCATAATTACTAAATCTCTCATAATGTAATTGAATTAAATGATTATTGATTGAATGGATTTAATAGGAACAAGCCTAAAACACAAGTGAATTTCTTCGCTTGCATCTTAGGCTGTCCTATGTCTTTCCCTAAAGATTCTTTCAAAGGAAGTTAAGAGTAATAGTAAAATGTTAATTGGCTATGGTAATAGTGCATCGTGCCTGTTCTTGAATTAATAAGAATGCTTATTTCAGTCAGCTATCAGACTGCATCATTAAAGCATTCTTTTTTATTTTAGAGCTATGAGGGGGCGTTTATGTGGATAGAAGTGTCTCGTGTATAACTCTTTAGAATTAGAAACACTGCCAATGCTACGCTTATTGATGATTGCTTGGCTGATTCATAGGTATAAATCTGGAAGTTCCTCCTTGTCCTTTACCTCCTGCTTCCTACCTACCAATCCACTTGATAATGATTTCATAAGAGCGTGCATATCCTTAACTCCCTCAAAGTTATTCTCCTTGTACTTCTTATAAATCATGCACTCTCTTGAAATGGGGTTTCCTCTGCTCTCGTTAAATGCTATCATGTGTTCAAAGACTGCTTTCACTTCCTCCACATATTTATCTTTGGGTAGGTCTATTATAAGACCTTTGGCTTTTAAAATGATTGAATCTCCAACTTCATCCAATAAGTCCATATCCCTTAGTTGCTCTATATAGTTGGAGATAGTACCATGTCCCATGTGAATTAGTTCTTTCAGTTTTCTAACAGATAAGGTAATAGTATGGCTGTGGGGAGCTGCTACACTGAACAGTTTAAGGATGAATCCTCTGAGTTTTAAATCCAAAGTATTGTTATATGAATCGTAGAACTCTCTGTCAATTCTTCTGTAATGCCCAAAGCTGACTGGAGAGAATATATAATCAGTCCAAGTCCTGTCATTCCTGCCACTGTCCTTATTCTGTATGGCAACTTCCCCTGTGGCTCTTAACTTATCATTGAATGTTTTGGAATTCTTACCACCATTATAGTTGGCAGGTTTATCACCAACGAATGATGCAAGTTGGTCTATCGTGGTGTCAGTAGTCAATGTATATTTGTCTGCTGTCAGTAGTAACACGTATGTCCTGTAAACATCAGCACAACCCAATTTCTGAATCAGATTATTGCTCATTACTGTATATTTCTTGAATGGTAGCTCCATAAGGCAATCGCTCAATATGTTTAATTAAAATAATTTGGTTGGTCTTTAATAAGAATCTCATTTTAGAGGAACTTAACCTGTTGGATTTTCTAAGTTCGCTCAGCTTGTCATAAGAATTGTTGTTATAAATCCACATATCATTGATTTTAGTCACTCCCAGCTTACAGATTACCTGTGCGGTGTCCTTTAGGACATTGCATGGGTCTTATTGGATTGCAGTGTAGGAGTGTAGAGATGGGGTGTTTAGGCACGGGGTAAAAAGTGAATAAGCACACCCAAAAGATTTAATAATATGAATCTCGCAGTTTCTATTTTTATCTTGTCAGTAAGCCAACTTCTGCAATGCAATATAATAGGTCGTAACCTTTCCATTCTTCTTTCTCCTTGTCTTTAGATAGTTATTAAGATTAGCCCACAATCCAATGTGAACCTTGTTATCTTTTACTCCCTGTTTAAGAGCCTTAGCCCTTATCTGTTCATAGGTAAATTCTTCCATTTTAGATATTCTGAATAGTTTGTAGTCCGCTCATCTGTATGGTGGGATTATCTACTTGTAGTACTGTAAAGATAATAATTCCATGAGTGGGGAACTAATGATAAGACCACACATTTAAAAAACAGACTTTGGACTATTCAGAATGTCTAAGAAGTTGGGGAGAGAAAGCCCACCTGCCGTATGGGCTTTGCTGTTGGTTTGTTATGCGGTTTACTCAGACTTGTTATTACCCTCATTCATAGATTGGAACCATTTTTCAAAATTCTTGTAATATTGTTTGGCTTCTGCACTACCGTCTGGCTTCTGATTACCAAACCACACATCTTTATCAATCAAGGCAATCAACTGTTGGATTTGGCTAATCTCTAGTTTGTACTCATTATAGAACAGCTTAAATCCTTTGGCTAATCTTCCATTATCGTATGTGGATTCAGAGATTTTACTGCTCTTGAAAGCCTTTAGAACTTTATCGCCTAACTCTTGGGTTGTTGCATCTAACTTTAAGGATTTGGGCAGTCTGTTTATGCCCATCTTAAGGTCTTTGGCGACATTGGCTTTAACTTCTGGCTGCCCCAAAGTGTAAAGGTTATAGATTACGTCAGACTTCAATCCTGTTTCTTGAATTTGTGCTTCAATGTAATCAATCCTCTCGTTCCCTGTCTGGAGCTTTGACTTGCCAAAGTCTTTGTAATTCCAAGGTCTGCCATTGTTGATAGAAGCTGTAAACAATGCTAAACTCATATTCTCTGGTTTCTTAACGGTTTCAGTCATTTCTTCCTCATTAAAATTAAGAAGACCTTCTACCTCTAATATGAACATGGCTATTATTCTGTGTTGTCCATCCACTGGGGCTTTAGCTGTTGCTCTTTCATTGACATCTGTAACCTCCTCTGTATTCAGCATCCAGTTGTCAATTGAAAGAGGTTTGGCATTGGACTTTGGAACAATGGAAACCTTTAATAATTTCTCTCCTGTTAAATCCTCGCTACCAACTAACTTAATCTTACCCATTGCAGCATTGAAGCCATATTTCTTAATCATAGAATAGCACTTCTTTACATTCTCTGCTACGATTTCACGATTGCTGCCATAAAAATAAATAGTCATCATATCTTCTTTGCAGTTTTTAGACTGGTGCGCTCCAGCTTTAATTGATTTTGATATTGAAAAGGTGAGAACTTTGGAGAAGATTAAGAGAGAGTAAAATTTTAGTGGAATTGGTTCTCTCTTTACTTGTCTGCCTTGCAAGTCCTGTCCCTTTGACGCTGCAAAGATAGATAGGGGGCAGGAGGAGTAGCGAGAGTAAAATTAAGGGAGAAGCTACTCTCCCTTATATAATGTAATGATTATTAATAGATATTGTTATGCACATCCCAATTCATATTCTTGTTCTTGCTTAAATATCCTTTTAAAGTTCGCTTGTCTGTTTGGAAGTCTTCATTATCTGATATTCCTGTGAGATAGACAAGCTGTGATATTAGGAAAGTTACATTATATGCGCTCCTTTCACCTTTCCTGTAATTGGAGAATGCTGGTGAAAGGGTATCAAAGAACAGTTGGAATCTCTGGGCAAAGAGACATATCCTCTTGGTCGCGCTTGCCGTTGTCTGCTTCTTGGTTGGATAGTAGCTTACCATTTCAATATTATCATTAAGATGCGCTACATCAAATTCATTCTTTAGTCTTAAATCATCCAAATGTTCTTGACAGCATTTCAGAATAAACTTGATGGCATTGGCTGTCTCTATGGTATGTATGGATTTACCGTTTACTTGCAAGGACAAAGATAGTTCTTCCTTAAAAGTGATGTGTTCAGTCAATGGGTTGACATTGGGGTTCTCTTCATATTGGGCTATGGCTTGAAGCAGCTTGTTTACTTCATTGGCAGGATAATCTCCACGTTCAAATGTTTGCCAGCACTCACCATCCACATAGTCCCATATAAACAGTATGGCAAACCAAAACTTATCAACGTCCAACTGTAAAGCTGATATGGCTTTCTTGATTTCTATATCATTCTTATAATCCTTATAGGTAAGAGGCATTTTAATCAGCCGTTCGTTGTATCTTTTCTTAAAGGTGGATATGGCATGACTGCCCTCCAATGCAAATCTTTCATCTATAATCTTAGGTTCTGCAGGATGTATCAGCAGGGCAAAGTCCCAAACATAATCTAATATTATATCTTCCTCCCTTGCGTCAGTTGTAGGGTAAACTGCATCTATGTTAGTAAATTTGTCTATTGGGTTCATTGCATGTAATCTATTTAATTCTACAAAGGTATGAGTGATTTACTGATTCTCATAATAACGCCTGTTCTTTGGAATATCAAACATCTTTATAAAGTCTGTAATAGAATATTCTTTAGTGATGGTTTCCAATGAGAGTTCTAAAGACTTGGGGTCTTTCATTGTCATGATGCAGCCCAATCGCTTCTCCGTATCAACCCAAACACTCTGTGATGGGTAGAATATCGTATAGTATTGATAGCCTTTTGACTTGTAGCCAATGTAAACATCCTGCCCTGTCTTGAAAGTTACCACCACCAAAGAATATGCAGAATCTTCACCATATATAATCATGTGGTCAATAACCTTGTGAATCAATTCGTATCGTTCCATATCATCAGTAATGCTATCCACAAGGACTTTCTCGTTAGATAATGAATTGATAGCCTTAATCTTGTCCTCACAGGACAGGATAAGTTTATTCAGTCTGTCTTTCTCATATTGGTACTTCTTGGATTCCTTGTCTAAAGATGCAGCTTCCCTTATCTTGTTGATATATAAGTCTGGCATATTGGGCATTTCACGCTTGATGTCAATCGCTGCATTTACTATAGCATTGGCTTGTGTTGTCAAATCATTCAACTTTTCTTCTATTCCCATGAGCAGCTTCTTGTGGGCTTCAATTTCCTGCCTTAACGGTTCTTCCTGCTCTTGGGCTTTGCCCGTGGCTAATTCCTGTGCGAACAGCAGCTTTACCAATTCCCAAACAATCTTCTCTATCCTTGTAGCCTTGATAGCCTTACTGAAACAGTCTGGCTTGTTCTTGGATTTCTTGTGCTTGTCATGGCAGACGTATAAATCCCTGCCACCCTCATAGGTATATTTAATCTTGCAGTAAGGACAATAAATCAGCCCTCTTAGTAATTGAAAATGCTTGACACCTGTGCTCTTGCTTCTGAATGCCCTCCCTTTCATCTTCTCCCTTGACAGGTCGTATAATTCTGCTGAAACAATGGCAGGAGTTTTGACAATGGCAACCTCAATGGGTCTTTTGTATCTCTTGCCTTTCTTGGGTTCAGTGCCTTTGAGCATATATTCAGCTTCACCCTTATAGACAGGATTAGCCAGCATGGAATTGATTGTTCCCATAGTCCATATTTTGGTCTTGCTCCTTGTTGGTATATTCTCTGCATTCAGAATGAGTGCTATCCTTGCGCTTGAATAACCGTTCGCAGAGAGTTCTATAACCCGTCTGACAATCTTGGCTTCTTCCTCATTTATGCTTAGTTTCTTCGTTTCTGTGTTGTAGTCATAGCCATAAGGAGCTTTATATGTATAACTGTTTCCCTCATTGATTATCTTGTTTCTCTTGGAGGATATGCTTCTTGATTTAAGAGTTGCCACTTCCTGCTCTGCAATCATGGCGATTATGCCAATGATGAACTTGGTGTTCCTGTCTTCCTCTCCTTTCTCGTCCAATGTCCTAAGATTCTCTTTCTTGGCATAGACGCATATTCCTTTCTTTGTGAAATATTCAATCTGCTGTTGGAGATAGAGCGACCTCCTGCTAAGTCTTGACAATTCCCAAACCAAGACTATATCAATATCGTCTTTGGTTAGTTCCTTTAACTTGGCAAACTCTGGTCTGTCATCATTAAACCCACTTTCCTTTTCTTCAAAGACATGGGTTATCTCTATCCCCATATATTGGGCATATTCCTTTAATTCGTTGGTCTGCCTGTTGTAATCTTGGTCTAAGGTAGAAACACGTGAATAAATTGCACCTCTCATATTCTTGATTATTAAGTTGGTGCAAAGATAGTAATAATAGTTGTACCTGCAAATGTGTTATCAAGACAACGCAGATATACGCGAAGATAACCAAAGAGAAGCTCAACCAAGACATGGAGAACCTTGCCGCAAGATTGAACCAAATCGAGGAATTTGCAGGATGTACCATCTAAAACAGAGACGCCATGAAACGTGACATAATCATTATAGAGGACAAGACGGTCAGCGTAACCGGTAACGAGGTATGGATGACCGCCGGGGAAATCGCCGAAGAGTTCCATGCCACCGTCCCGGCAGTGAACGCCGCCATCAAAGCCGTCCGCAAGTCGGACGTGCTGAACGACTACGAGGTATGCCGCTACATACAGCTTGAAAACGGCCTGTACGCGGATGTTTACTCGCTTGAAATCATCATTCCAGTAGCCTTCCGGCTGAACACCTACTATACACACGTGTTCCGCATGTGGCTGGTGGAGAAGGCACTCTCAAAGGAAAAGAGGCAGGCATACGTGATGTTCATACAGAACGGGAAAACCGGATATTGCTGAACACGCATACAGACAACGAAAAAGGAAACGGACAACACCATCGGGTGCTGTCCGTTTCCTTTTTTTTCATGCAACCGCCTTATTCCAGCGGCTTGAGGTAATTCGCCTCCAACAGTTCACGCAGTCCAGATTCGGGATAAAGCACCTTACCTGCCAGAAGGATAAAGGGCAGCATCCTGTTGTTGCGATACTCCTGCAAGGTGCGGCGGCTTACCCGGAGCATTTCCGCCACCTCCCTGTCCGTCAGGTAATGTTCCCCGTCCAGTGGCGGACGGTAACTTTCCAAAAATGCGGAGAGCCATTTGGAGCCTTTGAGCATATTCTGTATCGCGGTGGCAACCGGCTCGTCCTCCATTGAGAAAACCTCGTTGTTCTCGTTCATCATAACATCGGATTAAGTGGTTAATAAAAACAGAGTCATTTTCCATCGGGATAGATCGTGCCGATAAGCGGAATAAGCCGCCTGACCTCCTCCGGCCTGTAATAGAACCTGCGGTTCATCTGCGAGTAGCCGATAAGCCGCCTGTCACGCAATGACTGCAACGTGCGCGGGCTGATTCTCAACTGCCCGCAGACCTCCTCGCCCGTGAGCCACCTTTCCAGCCGCCCGCCGTCGCTTTTGCGCCCTGTCTCTTATACACATCTGACGCTGCCGACGAAGG
>ENA-OZZJ01000274-OZZJ01000274.1-human-gut-metagenome-genome-assembly--contig:-NODE-274-length-11174-cov-6.259646_pt1 | contig 11174 bp, 8 predicted proteins | sample MGYA00244938_ERZ654148 | MGnify/ENA primary metagenome ERZ654148 (study PRJEB26926, sample SAMN06165168) | human gut metagenome | biome: ENVO:00009003; feature: ENVO:2100002; material: ENVO:00002003... | reverse complement strand
CGTGGGCTCGGAGATGTGTATAAGAGACAGTAAAAAAGACCCCGACACAGGTCGGGGCCAAGACATCCGCTCCGGCGGGGGAGGAATCTCTCTGTCTGCCGAGAGCATACCACGCATAGCGGCGCCGCGCAAGGCACAAATGTTTCCACACCCGGTGCATTTGCGGTTGCAAACGGCGCGGAAACGTGGCATACTGTAAGCAACTTTGCGCAGGGAGGTGCAGCCATGAAACGCAGCGAGGAACGGGAACAGAACATCCGGCGGGTGATCCACACGGCACAGATGCTGTTCATCGCCGACGGCATCGCTGCGACGCCCATCAGCCGTATCGCTGAGACGGCCGGGCTGACGCCGACGTCGCTGTACCGCTATTTCCGCAACAAGGACGCGCTCGTGTTTGCCGCCTGGCGCGATGCGCTGGCCACGTTTTTTACCGATTTTATGGAGCAGTATACGCGCGAGTCTGCTTCGTGCAAGACGGGGTATGAGAAGTTTGTCGTCTGCATGCACATCTACTTCAGCATCTACGATGCACAGCCGGAGTGGTATGCCTATACGCGGGAGATGTTTTCCACCTATTCCGAGAAAAACACCGGCAGTGATGTCAACAACGTGTTCTGGAAGTATTACGACAGGGAGATCCCCGTCCCGGCGCTCAAGGCGCTGCGTGAGGGCGTGGCCGACGGCTCCATCCGCCCGGATGTGAATATTTACGTGGTGTATCAGTGCCTGCTCAACGCCTACACCGGCACGACGATCTATGAAAACGTGTCGTTCGGTGTCTCGCCGGTCGATATTGTCCAGTTCACCGGGGAACTGCTCGTGAATTATATCAAAAATGAACCGGAGGCTCCAGCGCTGTGCAATAAAAACTGAAAAGCGCCGATATATGTAACAAATGATACGGTGTGAGCGTGCCAGTTTGTTAAGATAATTACATTGTTACGAGATGTTTCTTTTTTTACACATACGTGTTAGTACCACTAACATATAATTGAAAAGCAGCGGAGGTGAGCAGCACGGATAAAAGCAAGCGTTCCTATGACTTTACGGTGTGTCTGCCGTTTTGGGATGCACTGACGGGCTCCCAGCAGCAGATGCTGCGCCTGAATACGATCGTCCGTTCATACCGCGCGGGGGACGATGTGATCTTTTCCATGCCGGAGAAAAACGGCCTGTTTCTCGTGCTCTCGGGTGGGCTGCGCGTGTTCATTGCGACGGATACCGGCCGCGAGATCACGCTCATGTCGATCGTCAGCGGCGGCTGCTGCATGCTCAACACGCTCGACAGCGCGGCCCCGGGCGATACGGTCCCCATCCTGCAGGCGAGCAGCGACGCCGTGTTTGCCTATATCAACATTGTGGCGCTGCGTCCGCTGTGCGCCGAGTCGCCGGCCGTGCAGCAGTTTCTGCTCCAGACGCAGGCGCGCAATGTGCAGACCGTGCTCAATAACATAGAGTATTATTTTTTCCATCCGCTGCGCAGCTGCATTGCCCGCGTCGTGCTCGAAAAGGCCGATGCACACCCCGAGGACGGCTTCGCGCGCATCACCCATGAGGAGATCTCCAACCACCTCGGCACCACGCGCGAGGTCATCAGCAGGGAGCTGGAGGGGATGCGCCAGATGGGCCTTCTGCGCACCGGCCGCGGCAAAATTTATGTGCTTGACCGCCCCGCACTGGAGGGCTTGGCCAACTTATAAGCGGCGCGAAGTAACCATATATGTCCAATTTGAAAGCTGCCAAGAAGCTGAATTTGCTTTTTGGCAGCTTTCTTTTGTGCTATTTGACACATTTTATCTGGGCACATGGCGAAAAACGGTCAAAATGCACAATCACATATCGTCAATTTGGTGACATTCAACGAAACCAAGTGGTTATGTTTAATTATCGCCAGTTGCGTAACAAATGGTGCAGTAAAGATGGCGAAATCCGCTATATTGATAATTGCCAAACGAAGTTGCTTCTTTTTTTTGAAGGCAAGTGTTAGTGACCATAACAGAAGAAACTCGTGCAGCGGACTGCACAAAAAATACGGAAAACACATCATGAATGGGAGGTACACAGAATGTATTACAGCAGCGGTAACTATGAGGCGTTTGCAACGCCGAAAAAACCCGAAGGCATCGAGAATAAGTCGGCTTATGTCGTCGGCACCGGTCTGGCCGGTCTGGCAGCGGCCTGCTTTTTGATCCGCGATGCACAGATGCCCGGCGAGCACATCACGCTCTTTGAGCACCTGCCCGTAGCCGGCGGCTCCTGCGACGGCATCTACGACGCGACCAAGGGCTTCATCATGCGCGGCGGCCGTGAGATGGATAACCACTTCGAGTGCATGTGGGATCTGTTCAAGTCCATCCCGTCGATCGTGAACCCGGGCGAGACGATCTTCTCCGAGTACTACTACCTCAACAAGGAAGACCCGAACTTCTCCCTGTGCCGCGTCACCGAGAAACAGGGCCAGGACGCCCATACCGACCGCAAGTACGGCCTGACGCCCGGCGCCGCCACGCAGCTGCTCAAGCTGTTCATGGCGACCAACAAGTCCCTCGAGGACAAGAAGATCGATGACGTGTTTGACGATGAGTTCTACGCCACGAACTTCTGGACCTACTGGCAGACCATGTTCGCGTTCGAGAAGTGGCACAGCGCCCTTGAGATGAAGCTTTACCTGCAGCGCTACATCCACCACATCGACGGTCTGCCCGACCTGAGCGCGCTGCGTTTCACCCGCTACAACCAGTATGAGTCGATGATCCTCCCGATGTGCAAATACATCACCGACCACGGCGGAAAGGTGCTCTTCGACACCACGGTCACGAACATCGTCTGCGACTGCACCGAGGACAAGAAGGTCGCCAAGAAGATCGAGTACACCCAGGGCGGTGTGGAAAAGGTCATCGAGCTGACCGAGAACGATCTCGTCATCTGCACCAACGGCTGCCAGGGCGACGCGTCCGCTTACGGCGACAACACCCACGCGCCGGTCGTGAAGGTCAAGAACGGCGAAGGCCCGTCCGTCGAGATGTGGAAGAAGCTTGCCGCGCAGGATCCGGCCTTCGGCCGTCCCGAGAAGTTCTTCAAGGACATCAAGGAGACCAGCTGGGAGTCCTGGACCGTTGACACGGCCAACAAGCAGATCCTCGATGCGATCCAGAAGATCTGCAAGCGCGACCCGCTCTCCGGCAAGGTCGTCACCGGCGGCATCGTCACCTGCCGCGACTCGAGCTGGCTCATCAGCTGGACCATCAACCGTCAGGGTCAGTTCCAGGAGCAGCCGAAGGATCACTGCCTGATCTGGGTCTACGGCCTCAACTGCTGGGACGACAAGGGCGACTTCATCAAGAAGAACATGTGCGACTGCACCGGCATCGAGCTGGCGGCAGAGTGGCTGTACCACATCGGCATCCCCGAGGATCAGATCATGGATCTGGCCACGAACGAATGCAACACCACGCCGTGCATGATGCCTTACGTCACCACGTTCTTTGAGCCCAGAGCCGAAGGCGACCGCCCGAAGGTCGTGCCCGACGGTTCGGTCAACCTCGCGTTCGTCGGCCAGTTCGCCGATACTCCGCGCGACACCGTGTTCACCACCGAGTACTCCATCCGCACCGCGATGGAAGCGGTCTACACGCTCTGCAACGTCGACCGCGGCGTGCCCGAGGTCTGGGGCAGCGTGTATGATATCCGCGACCTGCTCTACGCCACCAGCAAGCTGCTCGACGGCAAGAAGCCGCTGGAGTTCCTGCTCCCGTCGGTGCTGCCGCTGCTCGACCTCGTCAAGGAGCCGCTGGTCAACAACGTCGTTGTGGATCTGCTCAAGAAGTATAACATCGTCTGACGTACCACCCGTTAGATGTCGCATCCCCCCCTTGCCCCGGCAGCAAAAGCTGCCGGGGCATCTTGCGCAGTGGGGTGTGTGGCTGCAGTGCGCGGCGACTGAGCAGCGGGGGAGCCCGAGGGTGCAAGGCATGGCAGAAAAAATCCGGCGCCGCGAACAGCGGCGCCGGATCTTCAATATTCATTCTTCTACGACCGGGAATGTGACCCGAATTTCAAAACCTGCGCCCCGGTCGGACGCGGCGCTGAGCGTGAGCCCGAGCTCCTTTGCGATCTCGCGTGCGAGGTAGAGCCCCATGCCGGTGGCCTTGCTCTTTTCGTGGCCGGAGTCACCGGTGAAGCCCTTTTCAAACACATATGGCAGGTCGCACGCGTGCACGCCCGGCCCGTTGTCACGGACGGTGAGGACGGTCTCGGCCGTGCTGCACGTGAGCGAAAACGTGAGTACCGGCGCATCGCTTGTGTATTTCACGCTGTTGCTTACGAGTTGTCCGAGCAGGAAACACAGCCCGCGCCGGTCGGTGAATACGGTCTCGTCCGCAAGCTGCCGCTCGATACGAATGTGCTTTTCCTCGAGCAGCGGACGGTAATCGTCGAGCACCTCGTCGATGCAGCTGCGCAGCGTCAGGCGCTCGAACCGATAGTCGCGCCGTGCGCCGCGCAGGCGCGCATAGTAGAGCATCTGGTCAATGAACGCCTGCATCCGGTTGCGTGCGTAGTCGAGCTTGAAGCCGACCGCCTCCGGCAGCGTGTCGCGCCGATTGTCGAGCACGAGCGTCAGCAGCGCCAGCGGCGTTTTCACCTCGTGCGCCCAGAGCTCCACGTAGTCCTCATAGTCGTCCATCTGCGTCTGCAATTGTGCGATGGTCTGCTGCTGCGCGCGCAGCGTTTCGCCGAGCAGATGAACGCTTTGCGATTCGGCGGGGGAGAGCAGGCGGCACAGTGCCTGTTCGTGTGCCGCGTCCGGTGTGGCCAGAAAGGCCGTGAAGGCTTGCTCCCGCCGTTTTGCCCGTGCGCAGAGCACGGTGCACACACCGGCGAACAGAAACACCGTCGCCAGCACGATCACGGCCGCCATGGCGGCGAAGGCCCGCGCGTCCGCCAGCCACAGCAGCAGCGCCGCGAGCGCGTCCACGCCCAGCAGCAGCCCCAGCCACGGCAGGTACTGCCGCAGATAGCTTCCGTTACGCTTCATTCGGCACCTCCAACCGGTAGCCGACGCCGCGCACGGACACGAGCTGCTGGCGCATGCCGAGGGACGCCATCGTCTTTTTCAGCCGCGTGAGGTTGACCTGCAGCGCGTTTTCGTCGATGAACTCCGTCGTGCCCCAGAGCGCGCGGCTCAGGTCGTCCTTTGAGACGGTCTGCCCGCCGTGCGTCAGCAGCGCTTCAAGCAGCTTGCCCTGATTCGGCGGCAGGACGACGGACTGATTGTGAATGTAGAGCGTGTAGGTCTGCCGGTCGAGCAGGAAATCTGCCCCCTCGAGCAGGTTCGGCCGCCCCTCATAGCGCTTGAGCACGTTGCCGATGCGCGCCAGCAGCCGCTCCTTTCGATAGGGCTTGGTGAGGTATTCGTCCGCCCCGAGCTCGAGCGCGTGCACCTCGTCACGCAGCTGATCGCGTGAGGTCAGCACAAGCACCGGCAGGGCGCTGCGCTGCTTGATGTCGCGGCAGATCTGAAATCCGCTCACCTCCGGCAGATTCAGGTCCAGCAGCACCAGATCGGGGGCGAGCGCGAGCAGCTGCCCGGTCACGGCGGAAAAGTCCGTGACCTCCGTGACGGTGTAGCCCGCCCGGCGCAGCATGTCCGCCAACTCCTCGCGCATGAGCGCCTCATCTTCCACGACGGCGATGTGCTTCATCGCGCCGCCCCCTTTCTGCGTTATTCTTCGCGTTCCGGCGCCATCAGGGTCAGCAGGTATTTGCTGCTGGAGCGCTTGACGGCCGCCATGTAGATCCATTCTACCACACACAGCAGTAAAATCATAGCTCCGGCGGCGATCATCATTTCCGTCATGCCGCTCTGCGCGCTGGCAGAGAGGATGCCGGAAAAGAGCGCGCGCACGCCAAACGCGCTGCTGACCGCCGCCACGCCGACCGGCAGGCCGAAGTACCAGTTGATCTGTGCCTTTGCTGCGCGGCAGAGCGTGTCGTGCTCTGCGCCGAGGCGCACGAGCGTCCGGTAGCGGCGCGCGGCCTTCTGCTGGCCCATGAGAAACTGCACGCCGATGACGGTGTTGGCCACGACGAGGAAGATGATCGCCAGATAAATGGTCAGGTAGCTCGCCGCGACGATGTAAAACAGCTCCCGGCCGAGGTTTTGCAGGTAGCTCTCATATTCCAGCCCGAGCGGGTCAAGCTGCTCGTTCATGTCCGCAATGGCGCGCATGAGACTCCTGCCCTCCGTCACGGACGGGGCGAGCACAGCGTCGAGGTAGACGTCATAGTCGCCCTGCGTGTAGTGGTCGAACGCGGCGTCCGGCACGATGAGCGCAAACGATATCGTGATCGAGCGGTCGGTCACGACGCTCACCGACTGCACCTGCCCCGTGAGCGTGAACGGCGCACCGTCGATCGTGACGGCAGCGCCGCCCGCAATCAGGCGGTCAAGCAGCGCCGTGTTTTCTGCCGACGACACATCGCTGTCGCAGTAGACGGCGGCTTCGTCGGGCGCAAGCGTCAGCTCCGGCAGACCGGCGTTTGTCAGCAGGCGGTTATAGCTGCTGAGCGCGATGAGGTGCGGATAGCCTACGGCCTCGAGCAGGTATTGCAGCTGCTGCCGCTCGTCGGAGGCGGGCATGGCATCGATGGTGCGCTGCAAGGCGGGGAATTTCACGGTGTTTTGGTAGTCCGTGCTCGTGCGCACGCGGCCGATGCGCATCTCGAAGAGGTCGGAAAAAGCGCTGTCGAGCCCGTGCGCCGTCAGCGTTTCGCGCACGGCGTCGGCGCTTTTGCTGTCGGTGGGGAAGGTATAGTCGAGCGTGTGTGCCTCGGCTCTGGAGGAGCGCGCGGTCGCTACGCCCGCGCCGAAGCAGCACAGCGCCGCAAGGATGAGCAGGGAGCTGATTGCCAGCGTCCCCGAGCGGTGGATGACCGTCTCCTCGACCTGCCGGAAGTTAAACACCCGCAGCCGACCTGCGCCACCGCGCCGGGCGAGCCGGTCGATGATGACGCGCAGGCCGTAAAACAGCAGCAGTGTGCCCGTCACGCCGAGTGCGATCGTGCCCGCCATGTAGCGCAGGCCGCTCCACGCGTACCCGCGGATGGCAAACGTATACGCACCGGCGAGCAGCGCCGCGCCCAGCACGAGCGCCGCAGCGTAAACGACGGCGGGGCGCTGCTTTTTCGTGCCCTCGGGCGTCTCGGTGAGCAGCGCGCCGATCTCCTGACGCACGATCTTCCCGCTGAGGATGAGCGAGGCCAGCAGCTTGATCGCAAGAAAGCCCACGGCCGTCCACCCGATGGCGGACAGGGAGAGCGTGAATTGGTGCCCAACGATGCCGAGCCCGACGAGCCGCGCCGTGACGAGGCTGATGACCTCCGAAATGAGCAGCGCTGCCGGCAGGCCGATGGCCAGCGCGATGAGGCTCGAGCGCAGATCCTCCGCCAGCAGCATGCCGAAGAGCTTGCGCCGCTGCATGCCCAGCATGAGGTACACGCCGAATTCGTGCCGCCGCCGCGCAAGCTGAAAGCGGTTGGCGTAGTATACGAGAAAGAACAAAATGAACAGCGTCAGCCCGTACAGCACCGGGACGAGCGTCAGCAGCCGGTTCACGGCGTCGCTCTCCATGCGCTGCAGGAACACCATCACATCCTGATGCGACAGGGAGAGAATGATGTAAAACGCGATGATCGCAATGAGCAGGGACGTGAAAAACAGCCCGTTTTCCCGGCGGCTGCGGCGGCTGTTGCGCTTGACAAGTTCAGAGAACATTGGCACTGCCCCCTCCCAGCTGCGCCATCACGGACAGGATGCGCCCGTAGAATGCCTGCTGCGTCTCGTCCGGCACGTCGCGCCGCAGCTCGTGAAAGAGCACGCCGTCCTGAATGAAGAGGATGCGCTTGCAGTAGCTCGCCGCGTTGCAGTCGTGCGTCACCATGAGGATGGTCGTGCCGGCGTCCGCGTTCAGGCCGGAGAGCTTTTCCATGAGCGCACGGGCGTTTTTCGAGTCGAGCGCGCCGGTCGGCTCGTCGGCCAGCACGATCTCGGGGTCGAGAATGAGTGCGCGCGCCGCCGCGATGCGCTGCTTCTGTCCGCCGGACATCTGCGCCGGGAACTTGTCGAGCACGTCCGTCACTTCCAGATAGTCCGCAAGCTTTGTCAGCCGCTCGCGGCTCTCGGCCTCGGACACACCGTGCAGCGCCAGCGGCAGGAGGATGTTCTCCCGCCCGGTGAGGTTGTCGATGAGCTCGAAGTTCTGAAACAGATAGCCGATCTCCTTGCCGCGGTAGTCGGCCAGCGCTTTTCCGTACAGCGTCGTGACGCACTTGCCATGCAGCGCGACGGCGCCGGCGGTCGGCGCGATGACGGTCGCGATGCAGTTGAGCAGCGTCGATTTGCCGGAGCCGCTGCTGCCCATGATGCCGAGAAACTCGCCCGGCATGACCTGAAACGAGATGCCGTCGAGCGCGCGGGTCAGATTCGGCTCCTTGCCGTAATATTTCTTCAGGGCTGCAATTTCGAGAATGGGGTCCATTGCACATACCTCCTTTGGATTCTGCTGCCATGGTACAACACCCGGCGCGGAAAATCCACTTACAGTGCCTGAAAGGTTTTCGCCGTTCGGCTTGACAGCTGCGCGGCGGCACGATATGCTGAAATTGCTGAAATCATACCCCCGCAACTGCCGGTTGACACATTTGACAGTCGCCTTGGTGGTGCGCAACCGGCCGATCTGGTATCCTGTCCTCAGCCGGAAACGGAAAAACAATACGGGAGGAAGCCGCTTATGCTATTGGCAGATAAGATCGTGACCCTGCGCAAGCGCGCCGGCTGGTCACAGGAGGAGCTGGCGGCACAGCTGGGTGTGTCGCGCCAGTCGGTGTCGAAATGGGAGGGTGCGCAGTCCGTGCCCGATATGCAGAAGGTCGTGCAGATGAGCCGCCTGTTCGGCGTCACGACCGATTACTTATTAAAAGAAGAGCTCGGCGAGCCGGAACCGGCCCCGGCCGAGCCGGATGCGCCGCTGCGCTGCGTGACCATGGAGCAGGCGGCGGACTATCTGGCGCTGCGGCAGGCGGCCGCGCCGAAGCTCGCACTGGCGACGCTGCTGTGCGTACTCTCGCCGGCGGCGCTGCTTTTGCTCGCCGCGCTCAGCGACCGGCCGGGCGCGGCTATTTCGGAAAATGCGGCGGCGGGCATCGGCCTGTGCGTGCTGATGGTGCTCGTGGCGGTCGCGGTGGCGGTGTTCATCACGTGCGCCGCGCAGGTGAAAGCATATGCCTTTCTGGAGAGCGAACCGTTTGAGACGGCCTGCGGCGTGACCGGTATGGTGCGCGAGTGCCGGGCGGCATTCGCACCGCGCCACACGCGCGGAAAGGTCGTGGGCACGGTGCTGTGCATCCTGTCGGCAGTGCCGCTGTTTATCGCCGTCTGCCTGGACGGGCCGGACCTGCTGTATGTCGGGGCGGTCTGCCTGCTGCTCGTGCTGGCGGGCATCGGCAGCGCGGTGCTTGTCTCCGGCGGCGTGTATTGGGCGGCGATGGACCGCCTGCTTGAAGAGGGTGACTATGTCCGGCCGCGCAAGCGGCAGAACGGCGTTGTCGGCGCGGTCAGCGCTATCTACTGGCTCACGGCCACGGCGGCGTACCTGCTCTGGACGTTCGGCCCGTGGTGGGATGCGCAGCCGCAGGACACGTGGATCCTCTGGGCAGTTGCGGGGGTGCTCTACGGCGCGGTCATGGCGCTCGTGCGCGGGATTCGAAAATGAAGTGCTTGCAGGGAATAGAAAAAGAAAAGAGCCGCAGGGTATGCCTGCGGCTCTTTTGCAGCTGTGTCCGTGCTGGTGTGAAGCGTTCAGGGGATGCACGCCGGGAAGGATGCCGGACACAACTGCTATATGGACGAGTATGCCTGTTGAAAGAAGGGAGTGAAGGTGTGCGCGGGTTTTATCTGCACGGCCTGGCATACAGAGGCCGGCAGGGGAGGAGTGGATGTTAAGATTTCTGCTCTGCGGCAGCCTGTTCGCGCTCCGCCTGGCGGAATTTGCGCGTGCGCTGCGGCCAGATGAAGAACAGCGGAATGACCACCAGCGGCATGCCAATGTAGGACACGATCGTCAGGCCCGTGTTGGCGAGGTTCGTCAGACCGAGCGCGCCGATCAGCGTGCAGATGACCATAAACAGGATGGCGGCCACGATGTTGCGGCTGTTGTCCGTTTTCAGTGCCGGGATGAACTTGAGCGCCGACTGGTAGCGGGAGGAGATCATGTAGGTCGCCGGGATGGTGGACGACACGATCGCCAGCAGCATGAGGATGTAGTAGCAGGTGCGAATCCAGGGATAGGCCGCACTCAGGTAGTTGTTCATGACGTACACGAGCGGCAGCGGATCGTTCATGACTTCGTCGACGAACGGCAGGAAGGTGAAGCAGCTGATGGCCTGCAGCAAACCGCCGAGGATGAGAATGAAGATTCCCAGCAGGCAGCTCTGCTTGTGCGTTTCAATGGGCTGCTCCACGCAGCACATGGTCAGTGCGAAAGCGCTGGAAGCAAACGCATACTTGCAGCAGCTCCACAGGCCGCTCCAGATCGACACGCCCTCCGGAACATACCAGGACGAGAGCAGGGCCTTGACCTGCGGCCCGAACAGGTAGACGACCAGAAGTGAGATCACGACAAAGCCGACCAGCAGGACAATGGTCATGATGGAGTTGGCGTACCGGATGAGTTTGTCGCGGTATTTGACGAGAATGACCGTGATGATGGCGATCAGGATCATGCCGACGATGGTCGAGACGCCGGTCAGTTCGGTGAGGAACGTGCCGGACATGTTCAGGATGATCGACGTGCCGACGACGTTGGATAGAAAGACATAGATATCAAAGAGGATCGTGAAGATGCGCTTTCCACCGTATACCTTTTTGGACAGCGCACCGTATTCGTATATTTTGTAGTGGCGGATGATCTCGGACGCGCTCAGGCACATCAGGCCGACGATGCCGCACGCCAGAAACGGCAGCCACAGCGAGTTGCAGCCATTGGACAGATAAAAGACCGTGGCGTAGGTGCCAGCGACCAGCGCGGGGCCGACCAGTGCGCCGACGTAAACGCTTGCAACAGAGAACGGGCCGCTGATAGTCTTCCAGAATGATTGTTTCATGTGTTCACCTT
>ENA-OZZJ01000273-OZZJ01000273.1-human-gut-metagenome-genome-assembly--contig:-NODE-273-length-11190-cov-5.977099_pt1 | contig 11190 bp, 7 predicted proteins | sample MGYA00244938_ERZ654148 | MGnify/ENA primary metagenome ERZ654148 (study PRJEB26926, sample SAMN06165168) | human gut metagenome | biome: ENVO:00009003; feature: ENVO:2100002; material: ENVO:00002003... | reverse complement strand
GCCAGAGCCGCGCCTCGGCGAGGTCGAGCTCCTGCACGATGAGCTGCTCACGGTCGTCGGCTTTGCAGATCACGTCGCCGCTCGGGTGCACGATGAGCGACTCGCCGGCGAAGTCCATCCCGTCCTCGCGCCCCACGCGGTTGCACATGGCGACGAAGATCTGGTTCTGCATCGCCTGCACGCGGATCTCCCACTCGAAGAGCTCCATGGGTTCGGCTTTTGTGTTCGCCGTCGGGATGATGACGAGATCCGCCCCCTTGAGCGCGCACGTGCGGATGCTCTCCGGCAGGTGCCGGTCAAAGCAGATCACGATGCCGACGCAGCCCCACGGTGCGTCGAACACGAGAAAGCCGTCCTCGGACGGCGTGTAGTAGTCGCGCTCGTAAAACTGCGCCGCCTGCATGATGTGCACCATCTTGGCCACGCCCGCGCAGGCCCCCTCCGGCGTCAGCCAGAGGGAGGCGTCGTAGCGACGGCCCTCCTGCTCGAGGTACATGTTCGGCGAGAGGTAGAGCCGGTGCGCCTTCGCTTTGTCCGCGAAGGCCTGCACCGTCGGACTGTCTGCGGGGACGACGTAGGCGTCCACATTCCGCCCTTCATACTGCGGGAAAAACGGCGTGAGCTGCACCTCCGGGAAAAACAGCAGGTCGCTGCCAGCGGCAGCGTCGCAGAAGGCGAGGGATTTTTTCAGGTTTTCGTCCATGCTTCCGGTCATGGACATCTGCGCCATGGCAAGCTTCATACGGCAGCTCCTTTCATGCATCCTGCACGGTCAGGCGCAGCACGTCCGGCCGCGCATAGTGGCCGCACACGTCGAGCTCCATGCGGCTCGCGGGCACGCGCTGCATGTCGAGATTGGCGTAGAGAATGTCCTCGGTGTCCCACACCGGCTGCACGACGTAGTGCCCGTAGGGGTCGACGATGCAGCTGCCGCCGCGGCAGGGAATGTCGTTCAGGTGCGCGATCTCGTCTGGACAGTGCAGCCCGGCGGGGTAGTCCGCGCGGTGAAAGACCATGTCGCAGTTGATGAAGTAGCACCGGCCCTCGAGCGCGATGTGCTGCACGGTGGCCTGCCACTCGGGGTTGTCGTTCGTGTTCGGCGAGATGTAGAGCGTCACGCCCTTTTCATACAGTGCCGTGCGCGCCAGCGGCATATAGCTCTCCCAGCAGATGAGGCTGCCCATCGGGCCCCACGGCGTGTCCACGACCGGGAAATACCCGCGGTCGGCGTCGCCCCAGACCACGCGCTCGGCCCCGGTGGGCTTGAGCTTGCGGTGCACGGGTGCGAGCGTGCCGTCCGGGCAGAAGATGAGGTTGGAGTTGTAGAGCGTGCCCGTTACGCCGTCGCGCTCCGACACGCCGATGCTCACATACGCGCCTGCGGCCTTTGCCGCCGCGGCGAGGCGCTCCGTCTCCGGCCCGGGCACGACGATGGAGTTGTCGCAATACAGCTGCCAGTCCTTGCGTCCGTCCTCGTTGCGCGCGCCGACCGTGAAGCCGAACGTCATGCCGTACGGGTAGCCGGGGATGAACAGCTCCGGGAACACGATGAGCTCCGCGCCGTTGTGCGCGCACTCCGCGATCAGACGTACGGCTTTGTCCGTGCACGCGGCCTTATCAAACAGCACCGGCGCCGCCTGCACCACGGCGATGCGGCACGTCGGTTTGAGATCTTTCATATGTCAGCCTCCCTGAAAAGTGTTTTCCGCCCTTAAAATAACACGGCTTTGCTAGGAATTCAAGACGCAAAAACGCCCGCACGGCGTGCGGGCGTTTCCGGCTTGGCAATTTTCGCAAAAGGCTTCAGGCAGCCTTGGTCTTGTCCGGGACAATCTTGTGCGCGATCAGGCACAGGAGCATCGTGCCGGCCATGTCGGGCAGCGTGTTGCCGACCGGGATGTCCACGGTCATGAGCACGCGGTAGAGCACGAAGCCCAGCACCCAGACGACGGCGTTGCACACATCGAGCCTGCCGCTCGCGCCGCCGCGCTTGAGCAGGAAGAAGTCCGTGATCTGGATGGCGATCATCGGCGCGAACACCGAGCCGATCAGGTACAGAAAGTTCGTGATGTCGTCCATCGGGAAGCAGATGGCGCAGACCGTGCCGACGACGGTCACGATGAGCGCGGCGTACTTGCCGTTGATCTTCTTCGACAGGGACTCGGCCGAGATGCCGGCGCTGTACGCATCGAGGAACGTCGTCGTGACGGTCGAGAGGATGAGGATGAGCAGCGCGGCCACGCCGAGACCGGCCTTGACCATGATGAGCGCGATGTCGCCCTCGCCGGTGAAGATGGCGGCGCCCATGCCGATGACGTACATCCAGCAGCTCACGACGCCGTAGGTCAGCGTGCTCGAGAGCGTGGCGGCGAAGGGCTTTTCGGCCTCGCGCGTGTAGTCGGAGATGAGCGGCAGCCACGACAGCGGCATGGCCACGGCCAGCTCGACCGCCGCGCCGAAGCTCAGACTGTCGTCCGGCACCGTGACGGGCGTGCCGCCGCGGAACACCACCACGCACAGTACGATCGAGAGGATGAACAGCGCCGCCATGGCGATCTTGTTGATCCAGCCGAGGTTCTTGATGCCGACGGCGATCCACACCACGATGAGCCCGCCGATGACGAGGCACCATACCCACTTGCCGATGCCGAGCACGGTGTTCGTCGCCAGCGCGCCGTCATAGATCATGATGGCCGTCCAGCCGACGAGCTGCAGCACGTTGAGCGCGGCAAAAAACAGGCAGCCGATGCGGCCGAAGCTCAGCTCGACCGTGCCCATGGCGCTGCGGCGGGTGCGGCCGCCGATGAGGCCAGCGAAGAAAAACATCGCGCAGCCGATGACGTGTCCGACGAGGATGGCGAGCAGGCCCTTCGTGAAGCCGAGGGGTGCAAAGTACGTGCCCGTGAGGATCTCCGCGATGGACACGGCCGCGCCGAACCAGATGAGGCTGTTCTGGAAGCTGGAAGTCTTTTTCATGCTCAGGCCTCCTGCCGGTATTCCGGCTTCAGGTCGAACGCATGGTCCATCGGGCCGGAGCCGGCGCCGAGGTCGAGCATGGCGGCCAGTGCGCCGGAGAGGTAGTCCTTCGCGCGGCGGACGGCCGTGTCGAGGTCAAAGCCCTTGGCGAGGTTGGCCGCGATGGCGCTCGAGAGCGTGCAGCCGGTGCCGTGGGTGTTGGGGTTGTCGATGCGCTTGCCGTTGAACCACTCGTAGCCGCCGCTGCGGTACAGGAGGTCGTTGGCGTCGTTGAGCCGGTGCCCGCCCTTGCACAGGACGGCGCAGCCGTAGCGCTCGCTGATGGCTTTTCCGGCGGCGATCATGTCGTCGGGGGAGGTGATGGTCAGGCCCGAGAGCACCTCCGCCTCCGGGATGTTGGGCGTGAGCACGGTGGCAAGCGGCAGCAGCCGCGCCTCAAGCGTGGCGATGGCGTCCTCGGAGATGAGCCGCGCGCCGCTCGTGGCGACCATCACGGGGTCGACGACGATGTTCTGCGCTGCGTAGTGCTGCAGCCGCTCGGCGATGACCTCAATGAGGCCGGAGGACGCGACCATGCCGATCTTCACCGCGTCAGGCCGGATGTCGGTAAAGACGCTGTCGATCTGCTGGCCGAGAAATGCCGGGCTTACTTCAAAAATACCCTGTACGCCGGTCGTGTTCTGGGCGGTCAGTGCCGTGATCGCACTCATGGCAAATACGCCATTCATGGTCATGGCTTTCAGATCGGCCTGAATACCGGCGCCTCCGCTGGAATCGCTTCCGGCGATCGTTAATGCTGTTTTCATATTCTGTCTCCTTTTCAGCATCAATTTTGTTGAGCGACGGAAAGTGGTGCCCCCGATCCGCCGCTGTTTATATGTTTGTCTGCGCCCGCGCGCAGGGGATTACAGATCCAGCGCCGTGCGCACGGCAGCTTTGAGCGCGCGCGTGGCGGCAGAGATGTCCGGCTGCGCGAAGATCGCGCTCACGACGGCGACGCCGACGATGCCGCTGCCGGAGAGCCGGGCGACATTGTCCTTTGTGATGCCGCCGATGGCGATGACCGGGATGGACACGGCCGCGCAGATATCGCGCAGTGTGTCATAGCTCACGGCGTTGGCGTCGGTCTTTGTCCCGGTCGGGAACACGGCGCCCACGCCGAGATAGTCCGCGCCCTCGCGCTCGGCCAGCAGGGCTTCTTCCACCGTCTGGGCCGACACGCCGAGAATCTTGTCCGGGCCGATGAGTTCGCGCACCTTTCCGGCCGCCATGTCGCTCTGGCCGACGTGCACGCCGTCGGCGTCCGTGGCGATGGCGAGCGCCACGTTGTCGTCGAGCACGAACGGCACACCGTACTGCCGGCACAGCGCCTTGAGCGCAATGGCTTCTTCTTTGAAATGTGCCTCGTCGAGTTCCTTCTCGCGCAGCTGCAGAAACGTTGCGCTGCCCTGCAGCGCCTGCTCGGCCTGTTCGTAGAGCGTCTGGCCGTGCAGCCACGAGCGGTCGGTCACGGCGTAGAGCAGCAGAGATGCGTTATCGCAGTTCATATTTGGCTCCTTCCTCCAGCGCGTCGCCGGTCATGTTGAAAATGGCATCGATGATACGGTCGCGGTAGGTGCTGTTGCCGTCGCCGGGCTGCATGTTGGCCCAGCCGATCTCGCCCGCGAGACCCATCATGCACACGGCGGCCGCCGCGGCGTCGAGCTTGCGGTCGGGATTTGCGACCAGGAACGCCGTCATCAGCGCCGAGAGCTGGCAGCCCGTGCCGGTGATGCGGCTCATCTCCGCGCGGCCGTTGCGGATGCACCAGCAGCGCTCACCGTCGCTCACAAGGTCGATCGCGCCGGTTACGGCGATGATGCAGCCGGTCTGCTTGGCGAACGCCTTGACCAGCGCCACGCCGTCGTCGAGATTTGCCTCCGTCACGGCGTCGACCGCGTCGGCATCCACGCCCTTGGTCGTGCCGCTGCCGGTGCAGAGGGTCTTGATCTCGGAGATGTTGCCGCGCACGGCGTCAAAGCGTACCTCGCGCATGAGGCGGTTGGCCGTGTCGGTGCGCAGGCGGCTCGCGCCCGCGCCCACGGGGTCGAGCAGGACGATGTGGCCGAGCGCGTTTGCCTTCTTCCCGGCGAGGAACATCGACGGGATGGTGTTTTTGTTGAGCGTGCCGATGTTGATGTTCAGCCCGCCGCAGATGCTCGTGATGTCCTCGACGTCGTCGGCATCGTCGGACATGATCGGCGAGCCGCCGGCCGCCAGCAGGACGTTCGCCACGTCGTTGACGGTGACGTAATTCGTGATGTTGTGCACGAGCGGTGATTTCGCGCGCACGTTCTCGAGCATGGTCTTGAGCACTTGCTCCATAGGAAATGGCTCCTTTCTTTTGCGGAAATGTCTGCATGAAAAAACAGCGGCGCCCGTAAAGAGTGCTGCTGTTGTGGTCCGGCAGTATGAATCCCTACGTTGGCATTGTCCAAATCAGGTGTGCGGGTCTAAGCGGATGCTTACTCTCAGCCAAAGCGGCTCCCCGTGTTTGTTACACTTTATGATAAGACGAAACCGCCTGCTTGTCAAGGCGGAAAGTGCCGGGAGACCGGGATTTTTCCGCAATCTGCCGGAACGGTTGAATTTTGGTTGCAATCCGGGCACGTACATGATACAGTGGCATTACCCGCGGCGGCCGGAACGGTATGGTTTCTTTTTTACCGAAACCGGCTTGCAGATTTTACACGGGTTTGAAAGAATACAGTTGCACGGCAGGGGGCCGTGCAATGTTGTAGGAATCTAAAAAACAGGAGGAAGAAATGAAAACCAGAATGCACAATGGAAGCAGACTGCTGTCGCTGCTGCTGGCGGTAGTCCTTGTCTTCACACTGACGGTTCCGGCTCTTGCGGCGGACAAGCCACAGGACATGAACCTGAAGATCGCCGTCATGTCCGACGACCACTATCTGTCGCCGTCCATGATCCGCGACACGGAAGATTATAAGACCGCGCTCAACAGCGACCGCAAGATGTTCGCTGAGAGCGACGCCATCCTGCGCACGCTGCTCGATGCCGTGCGCCAGGACAAGCCGGATGTGCTCCTGCTGTCCGGCGACCTGACCAAGGACGGCGAGCAGGAGTGCCACAAGGCGCTGGCAAAGCAGCTCAAGCAGCTGCAGAAGGAAGTGCCGGGCATGAAGGTCTACGTCATCAACGGCAACCATGACATCCGCAACTCGGACGCGCTGAACTTCAACACGCCCGACGGCAAGGCGGTGCCCGCCACGCGCACGCACCCGAAAGATTTCAAGCAGATCTATGACTTTGTCTACTCCGATCCGACCGTCATCGCGACCTACACCCCGCCGGCCGGCAAGGAAGCGGGCGGCCTGTCCTATGTTGCCCGCCCGGCGGACGGCTTCACCCTTGTCGTCATCGACACCGGCCGCTACAGTTCGGACAACACCTCCACCGGAAAGGACGAGCACGAGACGAGCGGCGCCATCAGCAGCGACCTCGAGCAGTGGGTCATCGCACAGATCCAGGCCGCCAAGGCCCGCGGCGATGTGGTGCTCGGCATGCAGCACCACGGCCTCGTTGCGCACTTTGACGTTGAGCCGACCATCCTGCCGATGTACCTCGTGAACAACTACGACCGGCTCGCACAGGAGTATGCCGACGCCGGCATGAGCGTCATGTTCACCGGCCATATGCACGCGGTCGACATTGCCGCCAAGACCACGGACGCCGGCAACACCATTTATGATATCGAGACCGGCTCCGGCCTGACCTACCCGTCGCCGCTGCGCTTCGTGGAGGTCCGCCGCAGCGCGGACGCGACGGTCGTCTCCACCGGCACGCGCACGCATTTCGGCCCCATCAGCTATACGGATCCTCTGACCGGCTCGGCCAAGACGATCGACGACCTCACGGAGTACGGCCGCGCGCACGGCTTCTCGACCGATATGCTCAAGACGGTCGCGGGCAGCTTTATCAAGTCGTTTTTCAGCAAGTTCCTGCCGGAGAATACGTGGCCGGTCACGAAGATCGTGGCGAACATCGACCAGATCATTGATGATGTGGCCGCCGTTCCGATCGCGGACGGCAAGGACCTGCTCGACTTTGCCAACTGGATCTATCAGTGCAACCTCGCCGGCGAGGACGACGGCAATTATCCCGCATGGGTGCAGTCCGGCGTCGATCAGCTCCGCAGCGGCGCACTGCTCGATCAGGTGCTCAACATCGTTGCCAAGGACGCGTTCGGCCGCAGCAGCGTGCTGTTCACGAAGTTCCAGGGCCTGTTCACCAAATATCTCAAGAGCCAGCTCAACGACCTGCTCGTGAAGATCGTCGTCTCCATGAGCGTGGACAACAACTGCCCGAACGATAACGACATGACCTTCCTCACCGAAAACAGCGGTGATGCGCAGGTGCGTCTCCTGCCCGTCAGCGGCAGCAGTGCCGCGACCACGCAGGCGTACGTGCAGGGCAGCACCGCGACGGTGTTCCTCACCAGCCGCCAGCTCCGCGCGGCCACGGACGCCCAGTCCGGCGCGGCCGTGACGGTCAACGCCACAGATCCCGCGGCCGACACGGTCATCCTCTCCGGCCGGTCGATCATCAACGCGCGCAATGCGGGCGTTGCAGCCCTGCAGGTGCAGTTCGCAGCCGGCACCGTCACGCTGGATAGCGACGCGCTCGCGGCGCTTGACCTGCACAAGGACGTGGCCGTCTCGCTCACGGGGGCCTCTCTCAACGCTGCGCAGCAGCGTGCCCTCGGCTCGCAGGCCGCTACGGCAACGCTTGCCAATGTCTCCGTCACCGTTGACGGCGCGGCGGCAAGCTACCCCGCCGGCAGCGTGCGCGCCGGTATTCCCGTGCGCGCAGCGGACGACCTGACTGCGTGGAGCCTTGCCGATGACGGCACCATCTCCGCCGCCGGCGGCGCGTGGGATGCGCAGCAGCAGACCTATGCCTTTGATGTGATCTCCGGCGTGACGGCCATCGCGCGCTTCCCGTTCGCGGATGTGCCCGCCGGCAGCTGGTACTACGGCGCGGCGGCCTATGCCTACAACAACGGTCTCTTTGCCGGCACGACCGCCACGACCTTTGCGCCGGATATGACCATGACGCGCGCTATGCTCGTGTCCGTGCTGTGGCGGCTCGCGGGCGAGCCCGCACCGAAGGGCGCCAACACGTTTGACGATGTGCCGGACGGCGCATGGTACACGGACGCCGTCACCTGGGCGGCGGAGAACGGCGTGGTCGCCGGTATCGGCAATGGCTGCTTCGATCCCAGCGGCGCCGTCACGCGCGAGCAGACGGCCGTCATCCTCTTCAACTACGCGCAGAGCAAGGGCTATGACGTCAGCGCGCGCGCCGACCTCTCGGCCTTCCCGGACGCCGGCAGCGTGTCCGGCTGGGCACAGGAGGCGCTCGCGTGGGCCAATGCATCCGGCCTTATCAGCGGCGCGGTGCGCGGCACGCAGACGATCCTCGACCCCCAGGGCAGCGCCTCCCGCGCCCAGGTCGCCATGATCCTCATGGGCTACGTCGAGCACGTGGTCAACGCTTGATTCTCTTTTTCATATATCCCCGGCACAGCAATTTCCCAGCGGGGGCGGCACCAGCCGCCCCGCGCACCTTTTTCTCCGGCGCTTCTTGGGCATCTGCCATACGCCGGGACACAAAAAAATGCGGAATTTGTGAAAATTTGCGGTTGACATTTGTGCGCGAAGTTTTTATACTCGAACCATCAAGATTTTTCATCAGAATCGGAGCAAATATCATGAACCGTAACTACTATTTTGCATACGCTTATTACTTTACTATGACAATATAGTAAGGCTGATTTGTGATGCAAAAAATAGCTCGGATCCCGAGAATGTTTCATGCGGCACAGGTTGAGCCTGTGCCGCATTTTTCTTTTGAAAAACAAACACAAAAATTCAGGTAAATACATCGGAGGTAATCATCATGATCGTCGTACTCAAACATGGCGTGGAAGCAGCAAAGCGCGAGCAGCTCATCGACTGGCTCAAGGGCCAGGGCCTGACCATCCACATTTCCGAGGGCGAATACCAGACCGTGCTCGGCCTCGTCGGCGACACGACGCGCGTGGACATGGACCTGATCGGCAGCCTCGGCATCGTCGACAGCGTCAAGCGCGTGACCGAGCCCTTCAAGTGCTGCAACCGCAAGTTCCACCCGGACGACACTGTCATCGACGTGAATGGCGTGAAGATCGGCGGCGGCAACTTCGTCATGATTGCCGGCCCCTGCTCCGTCGAGTCCGAGGAGCAGATCGTCGCGGTCGCGAAGGCCGTCAAGGCCTCCGGTGCGAATATTCTGCGCGGCGGCGCGTTCAAGCCACGCACCTCGCCCTACGATTTCCAGGGCCTGAAGGCCACCGGCCTCGAGCTGCTCAAGATCGCGCGGCAGGAGACCGGCCTGCCCATTGTGACGGAGATTATGGGCGTGGAGCACCTGCCCCTGTTCGAGGATGTGGACATCATTCAGGTCGGCGCGCGCAACATGCAGAACTTCGACCTCCTGCGCGAGCTCGGCAAGCTGCACAAGCCCATCCTGCTCAAGCGCGGCCTTGCCAGCACCCTCAAGGAGCTGCTCATGAGCGCCGAGTACATCATGGCCGGCGGCAACGAGCAGGTCATCCTCTGCGAGCGCGGCATCCGCACGTTCGACGATTACACCCGCAACACGCTCGACCTTGCGGCCGTGCCCATGCTCAAGGAGCTGACGCACCTGCCCATCATCGTCGACCCGAGCCACGCGACCGGCATTGCCCGCCTCGTCGAGCCGATGGCGCTCGCCGCAACGGCCTGCGGCGCGGACGGCCTCATCATCGAGGTGCACAACGATCCCATGCACGCCCTGTGCGACGGCGCGCAGTCCCTGCGCCCGGAGGTCTACGACGACCTCGCCAAAAAGGTGCGCAGCGTCCGTGAGGTGATTACAAAATGACGGTCGGTATCGTTGGCCTGGGCCTGATCGGCGGCTCCTTTGCCAAGGCCTATCACGAAGCGGGCGCGACCGTGCTCGCCTGGAACCGCAGCCGCAGCGTGCTTGATTTCGCCGTCATGAGCGGCGCGGTGGACGCCGAGCTCACGGAGGACAACATCGCCGCGTGCGACCTTGTGCTCATCGCGCTCTACCCGGAGGCGACCATCGAGTGGTTCCGCCGCATGGCCCCGCACATCGGCTCGCACCCCGTCGTGCTCGACTGCGGCGGCACGAAGCGCACCATCTGCGCCGCCTGCTTCCCGATCGCGGAGGAGCACGGCGTCACGTTCCTCGGCGGCCACCCGATGGCCGGCACGCAGTACTCCGGCTTCAAGAACGCGAAAGCAACCATGTACCACGGCGCGCCGATGGTCATCGTGCCGCCGGATTTTGACGATGTGCTGCTGTTCGACCGCGTCAAGCAGCTGCTCCAGCCCGCGGGCTTCTCGCGCTTCTCGTTCACGACGGCGGAGGCGCACGACGAGATGATCGCCTTCACCTCGCAGATGGCGCACGTCGTCTCGAATGCGTATATCAAGAGCCCCACGGCGGACCAGCACAAGGGCTTTTCCGCCGGCAGCTACAAGGACATGACCCGTGTCGCATGGCTGAGCCCCGAGATGTGGGCCGAGCTCTTCCTGGAAAACAAGGATAACCTGCTCCATGAGCTGGACATATTCATGGCGCACCTGGGCGAGTACCGCGACGCGATGGCGCGCGACGACCTGCCCGCGCTCACGCGCCTGCTCGATGAGGGCCGCCGGCGCAAGGAGGAGGTAGACGGCCGATGACGACCATCCACGTGACCGCCTCGCGCGATTATGACGTGCTCGTGCAGCCGGGCCTGCTTGACGATGCCGGCGCGCAGATCGCGCGCGTGCTCGGCACGGGCCGCACGGCGGCCATCGTCGCGGGGGCGACCGTGGCGGGGCTGTACGCCGAGCGGATGGCGGCGTCGCTCACGCGCGCGGGCTTTCGCGCCGTGACGTTTACCTATCCCGGCGGCGAGCACTGCAAGACGCTCGCCACCTATGCGGCGCTGCTGGATTTTCTGGCCGCGCATCGCCTGAGCCGCAGCGACCTGATCGTCGCGCTCGGCGGCGGCGTGACCGGCGACCTTGCGGGCTTTGCCGCCGCGACGTATCAGCGCGGCATCCCCTGTCTCTTATACACATCTCCGAGCCCACGAGACCGGAGCCTATCTCGTAT
>ENA-OZZJ01000272-OZZJ01000272.1-human-gut-metagenome-genome-assembly--contig:-NODE-272-length-11193-cov-6.468217_pt1 | contig 11193 bp, 7 predicted proteins | sample MGYA00244938_ERZ654148 | MGnify/ENA primary metagenome ERZ654148 (study PRJEB26926, sample SAMN06165168) | human gut metagenome | biome: ENVO:00009003; feature: ENVO:2100002; material: ENVO:00002003... | reverse complement strand
TTCACACGGGTATGACACATTGCTCGCGCCCGACGGCAAGACTGCGCTGGAGATGATCGCTTCGCACTGCCCGGACCTGCTGCTGCTGGATCTCGGCCTGCCGGATATGGACGGCAGCGAGATCATCCGCTCCGTCCGCGCCTGGAGCCGGATGCCGATCATCATCATCTCGGCCCGCAGTGCGGAGATCGACAAGGCGGCCGCACTCGACATGGGCGCCGACGACTACCTGACCAAGCCCTTCGGCACGGTGGAGCTGCTCGCGCGCATCCGCACGGCGCTGCGTCACACGCGCACCGACGGCACGAGCGACGCTCTGGCCATGACGGGGGAGTACCGCGTCGGCGACCTGTGCATCGACTACAACAAGCACCGCGTCTTTCTCGCCGGCGAGGACACGCACCTGACGCCGAACGAGTACAAGATCGTGGCGCTGCTCGGCCGGCACGCCGGGCAGGTGCTCACCTACAAGTCCATGATGAAGGAGCTCTGGGGCCACGGCGTCGGTGGGGACAACAAGCTCCTGCGCGTACACATGGCGAACATCCGCCGCAAGATCGAGCCGAACCCGGTCGAGCCGCAGTATATCTTCACGGAGGTCGGCGTCGGCTACCGCATGGCCGACAGCCATTAAATCCATAGCAAAAAGCTCCCGGAGCGCTGCTCCGGGAGCTTTTTTGCGTTTTGGTGCGGCTTAGTCCGCCGTGATCGTCACGGTTCGGGAGATGGACTTTGCCATGTCGTTGCCGCCGAAGATATAGGCGGTCTGGCGGTAGGTGCCGGCCTCGGTGGGCGCCTTGCTGCTGACATACAGCTTGTGCGCGGCCGTGAAGCCGACGTAGCAGTAGTGTACGCCGTCCTGATTGTCGGCGGCGCTGTCACCGCGCATGAGCGTGGCGTTGAGGGTGTCGGCCTTGAGCGCGCTGGCGGCATAGGTCGTCTCGCTGTTGTTCCAGCTCAGGCTCGCGCCGGAGGTGTGCATCTTCACGATGAGCACGCCGGTGCCGACGCCGGTCTTATAGTTCGGGTTCGAGGCGATGGCCGTCACGAGGTACATGCCTGCGCGGTTCGGCGAGCCGAAGGCCACGCGCGTGCTGTCAAACACGCTGGGCAGGCTGTTGAGCGTGTCGACCAGCTTCGTGAACGCAGTGATATCCACTCCGAAGACCTTCAGCGCATTGGCCGCAGTGTCGAGCAATTTTTGATTGTCCTTCAGGAATGCACGCAGTTCGCCGACGGTTGTGCCGTCCTGCAGCGCTTCGGTGAGTGTTTTGCCAAGAATGGGCTTGACGATCGGGTTGAGCACTTCCAGTGCTTCCTTGGACACCATACTCTCCGGGAGCTGCACGTAGACGATGCCGGAGATGTTGCTCGTCACGCCGCTGTAGACCTTGAAGATGGCGAAGGTGTCCTCGGGGTTCGTGGTCACATACTGCTGCGTGGTCAGGGTCTCACCGGCGGAGATGGCGGCCGCCTGCACCTTGACGCGCACATTGGCCTTGTCGACCGTGAGCGTGCCCTCCTGAGAGCCGTTGCGGTAATCCGCCGTGGCCGGGAAGCTCACGCGCACCTGCTGGTTTTCACCGGCGCCGATGCTCGACGCGGTGTAGGTGAGGAGCCCGACGTTCGCACTGCCGCCCGCGATCGGGAACCAGAGTTCCGGGGAGAGTTCGTTCGTGCTTGTGTTCGGCAGGTAGCCTTTGGTCTTATATTCGATGACCATGCTCTTGGCTGCGTCCTCCTTGCTCACGGTGGTCTGCGACCAGTCAATGAGTTTGTCGAGGATCTGCGTGCGCATGGCGGCAGCGTCCTTCGTGTAGGTGACGGACACGCCCTCCTTGAGCACGATCTGCGCGTCCTTGCGCGCGTCGGTCAGCGTCACGGTGACGATGGTGTCCGTGCCGTTCGTGGTGAGCTTCATTTCATAGGTGCCCGCACTGACGGCAGAGACCTTCGTAAGACCGGCCCAGCCGCCCTCGAGGTCGACCCAATAGGTTTTGAAGGCACCTTTGTGCTGCTGCGTCACGGTCACGGATGCGGCGTCCGCATCGGGCAGCGCGGCGGCGACGATGGCGGTGCGCAGCGCATCGAAGTCAATGGCGCCGTCAGCCGTGTAGGGGATGTTGACCTGATAGGTCTCGCCCGCGGTCTCCGGCGCATCGGGCGTGTCGTCCGGCGTCTGCGCCGGCGTGTCGTTCGGCGTCTCGGTGTCCGCAGCGGGCTGCGCCAGCTTTGTGAACGTGTAGACCTCGGTCGTGCCCTTCAGGCGCACGGCATAGTCCTGCGCGGGGGACTGGCTGTCGAGCGCGGGATAGCTCGTGCTGAACAGAGAGAGCACGGAGTTGCTGCGCACGGTGGTGCCGGTCACCGGCACCCATTTGACCGCGCTGTCGGACAGCGCGCTGGCCGCCTTGTACTCCCATTCCTGACGGCCGACGTCATTGTAGTTGCTCAGCAGCGTCTGGCTGAGCAGATCATTGACATCCGCGTCGTCGGGGATGTAGGCCGCGCCGTTGTGCACGTCCGGCACCGCGTCCGCGGCGAAGGCCGGGATCTGGAACGCGGCGAGCTGGCCGAGCAGCAGAACGGCCAGCAGCACGGCAAGAATTCGGGTTGTGTTTTTGTGGGTTGTCATTTGCAAATAACCTCCTGTCTGTGTCTTTGAGTGTAACGTTTATTATAGGACGCTTTTCGACAAATTTCAACATTTCTGATAAAAATGTGACACATTATCTTAGCTGTATAAAAAATCCTCGCCCGCAAGTGTGCGGACGAGGAAAATTTTTGATCATTCAGGATTATTTGCCCAGTTCAGCGAGCATTTTGCAGCGGATGCTTTTGGTGAGGTCGTTCGTCTTGGTGGCCTTGACGGTCTCGGCCGGGATGACCTCGCGGATGCGCAGGTACACGTGCGTGCGCCGCCAGGGGACGTTGTGCGCGATGCGCTCCGTGCCCTCGATCGTCGCAACGACGATGGGCACATTGGTCTTCTGCGCGATCTTGAGCGAGCCGGCGTGCCAGGGCAGCAGCTCGCCGCTTTTGCTGCGCGTGCCCTCGGGATAGATGGCAAACGAGCATGTATGCGCGCGGATGAGGTCGGCCGCGGCGTTGATCGTGGTCAGGGCGTTGCGCGCGTTCTCGCGGTCGATCGGCAGGAAGCAGCACCGGCGCACGAACGGGCCGATGACGAACTTGCGCATGTTCGACGGCTTGGACACGAACGCCAGCCGCCAGCGCCGCAGCACCCACCACTGCACCATGGGGTCAAAGTTGGAGCGGTGGTTGCTCACGAACAGATATTCCGTGTCCGTCGGCACCTTTTCGAGGCCCGTGACGTGGATCTTCACGCGGCAGAGCGCGAGGATCCAGCCGTCGAGCGCCATGGTCAGCGCGTGGTAAAATGGGCTGATGTGCGTATACATTTTGTTCGGCCCGGCGAACCACGAGCAGACGAACATCAGCAGCACGTACACGAGATTTGCTGCCGCGAAGCAGCCGATCAGGATCGGCAGCAGCCACCAGTAGCTCAGCGCGGGGGATAAAAAATAAATCCACGCTGTGCTGAGCACGGCGGGAATGAGCAGCAGGTAATAAAGCATGAACGGACACCTTCAAGCATATTAAGTATTAAAATATTGCCAATAATCATTGACGATAAACTTCCAAATCTATTATAATTGCATCGGAATACCGTGTCAATGAACGAGATGTAAACTTGCGCGGATTCCGAACACATTCTGATTGGAGATAGGATGGGATAAGATGATCGTATTACAATGGGTGTTCCCGGTGTCCCTGGCGGTGCTCGCCATCGTGCACCTCATCAGCTGCTGGCGCGGCGATGACGACCTGCGCAAGCCGACCAAGGTCGCGCTGATGCCGGTCGTTGCGCTGGCCTACCTCGCCTTTGCCCGCATGCCGTCGCTTTGGGTGGTCGCCGGCCTGCTGTTTGGCTGCCTGGGCGATCTGTTTCTGCTCTGGCCGCTCAAGAAGAAGTTCTTTGTGCTCGGCACGTCGTCGTTCTTCCTGGGCCACGTGTGCTACCTGATCTTTATCTATACGCACTATGTCGTCCGCATCAGCTGGATCTGGATCGTCGTGGTCTGCGTGATCTATGCCGCCGGTGCCGCGTTCGTGTATACCGGCAGCCGCAAAAACATTCCCAGCGCGCTGCGTCCGCTGGCGCTGGCGTATATGCTCATGCTCTGCGTGCTGAGCGTGAGCCTCATCCTGCCGCTGCTGACGGCGTTCTGGTGGGGCAAGCTCGTGGCGTTTTTCGGCGCGACGTTCTTCCTCGCTTCCGACGGCGTGCTGTGCGATATGCTCTTCGCCAAGAAGGCCGAGCCCGCGAAGCAGAATTTCGTCGTCATGCTCACGTACATCCTCGCGCAGACGCTGCTGGCCATCGGCTTTGCGGCCTGCCCATGATTGTTAAAAATCTAGGTATTTCAAAGGGAACGGGGCTCTCCGATGCCGGAGAGTCCCGTTTGTTGTACAGTCACGAGAAAAAACCAAAAGATCCGTAAATTTCTCTTTACACGGAGCTGAAAATGCAATACAATGCGTGCATCTAGGGGGGGGAACACAAATGGTTATGAAAGAGAAGGATACGGGAAGCGGCTCGGAGCGGGAACGATTTCTTGACCGGATGCTCAAGGAGATCCTCAGCGGGAAGCGCAGCCCGGGCGACCGGCTGCCGACGGAGAGCGAGCTGGCCGAGCAGTACGGCCTGCGCAAGACGAATGTCCATCTCGGCCTGCAGGAGCTGGAGCGGCTGGGTTTTTTGACCGTCGTGCCGCGGCATGCGACCTATGTCGCGCCCTACTGGGAGCAGGCAAACCTGGAGACGCTGGCCGCCATCATGACGCACGGCGGCAAGCCGAAGCCGGAGCTGGTGGATGCGTTTTTGGAGCTGCGCGAAATGGTCGCGCTCGGCTGGTTCCGCTGGATGGGCCGCAACCCCAAAACGGAGCAGATGCGGCACCTGTACGGGCTGCTCGAGCGGATGGAGGCCATCGCCTACGCACCGGACGGCGAGAAGGACAAGCCGGAATTTCTGGACCTGGTCAATCAGTTTCTGGTGTGCATGTTTGCCGAGTCGGACAATATGATCTTCCGCGTTCTGCTGCGCTCGTCGCGCGAGCTTGCGCACGTGACGTATTACATGGTGGCGTACACGCTGGACATGCGCGAGCTGTGCACGACGTACCGCACGGTGCTCGATGGGCTGACGAACGGCCGCATGCTGGAGGCGATCGACTACTGGTGCGACTGGAGCGACAAGGTCACGGTGCAGTACCGCGAGGCCCTGCTGCGGCTCGAAAGTGAATAACCAATGCCATACCCCGGCGGGACGAAGAACCCCGCCGGGGTATGGCGCTGTTTGTGAACTTTTCGCGCCGCGGTTGCGCTCCCCGTGCGGGTGTGTTAAAATCAGGGAAAGAAAACCGGAAGGGAGCGAGCCCATGAAGCTGACATTTATCCGCGCCGACCACGAGGTGACCGGCAGCTGCACCCTGCTCGAGATCGACGGACACTACGGCCTGATCGACTGCGGCATGGAGCAGGGGCGGGACCTGTTTGAGAACATCGCCATCCCCGTCCCGGCGGCGCAGATCGAGTTTGTGCTCGTCACGCACGCGCACATGGACCACACCGGCCACCTGCCGCTGCTGTATAAGCAGGGCTTTCGCGGCACGGTCTACGCCACGGAGGCGACGTGCGACCTGTGCGGCATCATGCTGCGCGACGCGGCGCACATCCAGATGTCCGAGGCCGAGTGGAAGGGGCGCAAGGCCGCCCGCGCCGGGCAGCCGGCGCCCGAGCCGCTGTATACGCTCGAGGATGTGGAGGGCGTGCTGCGCCTGCTGCGCCCGTGCGGCTACGGCAAGCGCATCCAGGTCGGGGAGAACATCATCATCCGCTTCACGGATGTCGGCCACCTGCTCGGCAGTGCGTGCATCGAGACGTGGCTCACTGAGGGCGGCACGGAAAAGAAGATCGTCTTTTCCGGCGACATCGGCAACACCGACCAGCCCATCATCCGCGACCCGCAGACCGTCTCGGGCGCGGACTACGTGCTCATCGAGTCGACTTACGGCGACCGCAGCCACGGCCCGCGCGTGGATTATCTGACCGCGCTGGCCGACTGCATCCAGCGCACGCTCGACCGCGGCGGCAACGTGGTCATCCCGTCGTTCGCCGTCGGCCGCACGCAGGAGCTGCTGTATTTCATCCGTCAGATCAAGGACGCCGGCATGGTGCACGGCCACCCGCACTTCCCCGTGTATGTGGACAGCCCGCTCGCCAATGAGGCCACGCGCGTTTTCCTGCAGACGGACACGAGCTTTCTCGATGACGAGGCCTGCGCGCTCATCCGCAGCGGCATCAACCCGCTGTATTTTGACGACCTGCATACCGCCGTCACGAAAGAGGACTCCATGGCGCTCAACAACGACAAGACGCCGAAGGTCATCCTCTCCTCGAGCGGCATGTGCGACGCCGGCCGCATCCGGCACCATTTGAAATATAACCTCTGGCGGCCGGAGTGCACGGTGCTGTTCGTGGGCTATCAGGCGGTCGGCACGCTCGGGCGCAAGCTGCACGACGGCGCCGAGAGCGTGAAGATCTTCGGCGACGAGATCGCCGTGCACGCGGAGATCACCGTCCTGCCCGGCGTGAGCGGCCACGCGGATAAGCAGGGGCTGCTGGGCTGGATCAATGCCATGGCGCAAAAGCCCGCGCACGTGTTCGTCAACCACGGCGATGACGATGCCTGCACGGCGTTCGCCGCCTGCCTGCGTGATGACTACGGCTATGACGCGGACGCGCCCTACAGCGGCAGCGAGTTCGACCTTGCCGCAGGGGCCTATACCTACGTGGCTCCGCCGCGGCCCATCCGGCGCGACGAGGCGCGCCAGGCTGCCGCCGCCGGCAAGCGCCGCGAGAGCCCGGCCTACGCGCGGCTGCAGCGCGCGCTCGGCGAGCTCACGGCCCTCGTGCGCCGCTGCGCCGGCTGCCCGAACAAGGGGCTGAGCGCCTTTGCCGAGGAGCTCGAGCGGCTCACCGCCCGCTGGCGCGACCGCCTCGCTCCGTAAGCATGCAATTATAATAACGACATAATGACCGCCCTGCCGGATGCCCGGCAGGGCGGTTTTGCACTTAAATTTTTCCGCGCGCCCGGCCGACCAGATACATCCCGACCGTGCCGACGCCCAGCAGAACGATGTTCACGATCGGCACGATGTTTGTCTGCAGCGCGTCGGTCTCAAACGCGTTCTGCGCCAGAAACAGCGCGCCCACCCCGGCTGCCGCCGCGCACAGGAGCACGAGCGCGGGCGGGTTTTTCTGCGCGAACAGCCGCCCGTCGCGCGAACACGCCGCGCGCAGGCAGTTGACCGCCAGCGTCAGCAGCATCGACACGAGCACGAAGTCCGGCAGCACCCACAGCCCGATCACGAGCGCGCCGAAGCGCTCGACCGCGTGAAACAGGCTCACGTTGCGCAGCATGGTGAAAAACGGGTGGTTGAGCTTCGCCGTCAGCTCCGCGCCGAGAATCCCGATCGTGAACGCGCTCAGCAGCGTCACGAGCACGCAGACGCGCACGCACCACCACACAGCCGCGCGCCCCCGTCCGGGTGCGGGCGGCGTGCGCCCGCCGGTGAACGCGCTGAAAAACAGCACCGCTGCCCCGATGCCGAACACCGTCAGCCCGCTGCGCGCAACGCCGGGGAGCTCCTGCACCGTTACGGGCAGCAGATTTTTCACGCCCAGCCCCGGCACCGCGAACACCAGCACCAGCGCCAGCACGAGCATCAGCAGCGGCAGAAAGATTTCCGAGGCGCGAAAGAGCGCCTTCGTGCTCCCGAGCGCGCCGCAGACCGCCGTGACCAGGATCGTCACCACGAACGGCCACGGCCGGCTCAGCGGGAACACTGTCTCGATGAACCGCTCTGCCCCGATGCGCAGCGCAAACGCGCTGTAGAGCAGAAACCACAGCGCGTAGACGCCCAGCAGCACGCGCCCCGCGACCGGGCCGAGCGCGCGCAGCGTGATCTCGCCGATGCCCTCGCCCGGCCGCCCGCGGTGCAGAATGCCCTCAAGCATCCACGCGAACAGCAGCAGCGGCACCAGTGCCGCCAGCGCGCACAGCCAGCCGCCGCAGCCGGCCTCCGCGGTCGTCTTGCGCGGCACGAGATGCAGCAGCGGCGAGAGCAGCACCATCGTGCACAGCGCGTAGTACTGCCGCCGCGTGAGTTGAAGTCCCGTCATGTTCCGCCTCCCGATGTGTCGATGCCGTCGCGCAGGTCGAATGTCCGGCCCACGTCGGCCTTGACCGTCACGCGCACCGGCACGCTCTGCCAGACCGCCGGCCAGTCGCCGCGGATGGCGGCCCATCTGCGCCCGCCGCCGATGGCGAGCGCCTGCCCCACGCCGAGAAAGTCCGCGCGCAGCGCCTGCGACGCGGCGATCACGTCCTCCGCCCAGCCGGTCACAAGTGCGGCGAGCGCTGCGTTGAGCTCGTCCTGATATTCCCGCGCCGTGATCCGGCGCGGCACGCGCAGCTCGGCGATGCCCGCGCGCAGCTTCAGCGTCACGTCCACGCGCGCGAGCGCGCCGTCGCCGTCCCACACCGGGCGAAAGTCCGTCTTGCACGTGTCGAGCGTGAGCATGACGGTGGCGCCGTCGCGGTCCGTGACGGCGAGGTCGCCGTGCCCGGCCGCACCGAGGAGCATGCTGGCTCCGCGCGCCGTCTCCGGCTCGATGCTGCCGACATAGTCCCCATCGCGAAAGACCGCGTACCCCGCCGGGGCGAGCACCAGCTCGCCGCCCTCGCTCTCCGGCGTGCGCACGCACGCCACGGCGCCCACCACGGCGCAGCCGCTGCCCGCGAGCGCGCGGGCGATGTCCGTGCAGGAGTAGGCGTGGCTCGTGCCGTCGAGCGTGATGTCCTTTTCCAGCGCGGCGAGCGCCTCCGTCACGTCGGTCTTGTCGTCGCCCGTCTCCATGACCGCCTGCTGCGCCGTGCCGCCGCGCACGATGAACAGCGGCGCGCTCAGGCGCATGTCCGGGTCACGCGCGATGAAGTCCAGCAGCGGCGTGAGCCCGCCTGCGGCGGCCGCCTCCTCGCCGAGGAGCAGATAGCTCGTCTGCGCGTAAAACAGCTCTGCGCTCGGCGCGCGGTCCTGCAGCTGGTCGAGCGCCGCGAGCATCGACACGCCGGACTGCGTCATGCGCTTCGGCGCCTTGCCCTCGCACGCTTTGCCTGTTGCCGCGCTCAGACACACGCCCTCCGGCGCGCGGTCCACGCCAATCGTCTGGATCAGCTCCAGATCCTCGACCGCGCGGTAATTGCTCGAGATCGCGCCGGTGCTGCACCCACTGCACAGCATGCCCGCTGCCAGCAGCAGCGCCAGCGCCCGTCTGCGCCGCATGGACCATCCCTCCTTATATTATAATGGTGTGCCCTATCTCTGCCGCCGGCGGTTGGGGCTGCCGTATTCCGGCGGGCGGAATTTTTCGTCCGGCTGCGGCCGGCGCAGCAGCGTGCGGAAGATCGTCGGCCGTTCGCTGTCCACGAACGGGGCCATATACGCCACGCCGTCGCTGTCGATCGTGCACAGATACCAGACGGCCAGCCCCAGCACTGCCAGAATACCGAACAATCCCGCCAGCGCCGCCGCCAGCACCAGCACCAGCCGCAGCAGCCGCACGGCGTTGCTCAGCTCCCGATTCGGCAGCGTGTAGCCCGCGATGCCCGCCAGCGCCACGACGATGATCGCCACCGGGCTGACCACCTTCGCGTCCACGGCCGACTGGCCCACGAGCAGCGCCCCGATGATCGACACCGTCTGGCCGATCGAGTTCGGCAGCCGCAGCCCGGCCTCCTGCAGCAGCTCGAAGGCGATGAGCATGAACAAAATGATTGTCGGCACCGAAAACGGTACCTGCTGCTTGGCCTGAATGACCGACAGCAGCAGCTTCGCCGGGATCATCTCCTGGTGGTACATTGCCACGGCCACATACAGCGCCGGGAACGTCAGTGAGATCGCCAACGCGAAGTACCGCAGCACGATCAGCGCCGAGGCCAGCAGATAGTGGTGCGATTCGTCCTCCGGTGCGTGCATCAGCAGCCGGAACGTCGTCGGCAGCAGGTAGCCCATCGGCAGCCCGTCCACCAGCAGGCCCACGCAGCCGTCGAGCAGCGCACCGGCGAACTTGTCCGGGCGCTCCGTCTGGCCGAGCTGCGGCAGCAGCGCGCGCGGCCGCTGCGTCAGATACGGCTCCAGGTCGCCGCGGCCGAGCAGCGCCTGCTCGTCGATGGTGTCGAGCTTGTCGAGGATGCGCTGCACGCGCGCCGGGTCGGCAATGCCGTCCACGTACAGCACCGCCACCGTCGTCTCCGACTGCCGGCCGACGACCGTCTGCTGCAGCTTCAGCGCCGGAGTGTGCAGCTTGCGCCGCACGAGCGAGGTGTTGATGCGCAGCGTCTCGACAAAGGCGTCCTTGGAGCCGCTGACGGATTTTTCGATCGTCGGCTCCGACACCGCGCGCACGTTTGGCGTGCGCACCTCGAACGTGACGGCCTTGCGCTGCGCGTCGAACACGAGCGCGACCGAGCCGTTGGTCAGGTCGGATACCACGTCGTCCATCTCTGCGCGCGTGCGCGTCGAGCAGCTGTAGACCGCGCCCTGCTCGATCCGGTGCACCGCCTCGCGCGTGGAGGTGATGTCCGCCAGGCGGCCGCCCTCTGTCAGCGGCCGCAGCACGTCCGTGGACACGTTGCCCGCCGAGACCACGCCGTCGAGCCAGCAGACGGTCACCGTCAGGCGGCTCTCGAGGCCGATGCGCACGGTGCGCGCCTCAAAATCATCGCAGTCGGAAAATATTTTTTTCAGTTCGCCCGCCGTGACCGGCACGTCATACTGCGGCTGCGGGCGCGGGTGCGGCCCGTCATCGGTGCCGCGGTGAAAGAAGTTGGTTTGCATATTGCGTAGTATAACCGGAAAAAACCACAATATTTTGTGCCTGAAAAATGGGTAAAAAATTTTTTACGAAAATGCGAAAAAAGTTGTTGACAGCCGTCGGTTTGGGTGGTATATTAGCAAAGCGCTCGCAGGGAACGCCAAGAACAAAACAAACTTCCGAAAGAAAGTTGAAAAAAGTTCTTGACAAAGCGAACTGCGTGTGGTA
>ENA-OZZJ01000266-OZZJ01000266.1-human-gut-metagenome-genome-assembly--contig:-NODE-266-length-11362-cov-4.690899_pt1 | contig 11362 bp, 8 predicted proteins | sample MGYA00244938_ERZ654148 | MGnify/ENA primary metagenome ERZ654148 (study PRJEB26926, sample SAMN06165168) | human gut metagenome | biome: ENVO:00009003; feature: ENVO:2100002; material: ENVO:00002003... | reverse complement strand
CCAGGACATTATCGAACTGGGCGGCTTCCCCCGCGATCGCATCGACCTCGTCTATCAGAGCTGCGACACCCGCTACCGCTTCCTCCGCTCGGAGGACGAACTGCAGAAGATCCATGCCGAGTATGACCTCCCACCACGCTACATCCTTAACGTCGGCACGGTGGAGGAGCGCAAGAACGTCCTCTTGGCCGTGAGGGCGCTGGAGAAGTTGCCTGCCGACCTGTCATTGATCATCGTCGGCCGCCAAACAAAGTATGCCGAGAAGGTGAAGCGCTACATCCGTCGCCATCAGCTGGACCAGCGCGTGCGCTTCCTGCAAGGCGTGCCCAATAGCGTCCTGCCCGCCATCTATCAAATGGCCGAGGCCTTTGTCTATCCGTCGCGCTACGAGGGCTTCGGCATTCCTATCATCGAGGCCATCCAGAGCGGCCTGCCCGTCGTGGCAGCCACAGGGTCCTGTCTGGAGGAAGCGGGAGGCCCCGACAGCTTCTATGTGGATCCCGACGACAGCGAGGGCCTACGCGAAGCTATCCTCAAGGCCATCGCCCAGCGCGACCACCTCGTGCCCAAAGCGCAGGAGTATATCCGCCGTTTCGAGAATGGCGACGTGGCACGACAGGTCCTCGACTGCTATCAAAGAATGAATCTGAGGTAGAAGCCGTAACTACCTTTGCTTGGATGATAGACAACCAGTAGGTATTCCACCCCCGGCCTGCTTAGAGATACTGCTGCAGGATGCCCCAGACGGCCACGATATGGCAGAGACTTCCCGCAAGGACGAAGAAATGGAAAACGGTGTGGGAATAGCGGCGGCGGTGGAGGGAATAGAAGACCGCACCCGTGACAAACATCACACCCTCGGCAATGATCCACGCCACCAACGAGACCTCGACGGCATGGAGAAGAGGCTTGAAGGCCACGAGCACGCTCAGTCCCATACCCACATAGGTGAGCGTCTCGATATTGCTGTGGGGCTTCAACTTGCGTAGCGAACTGATCGTTCCACCGATGGCACACGTCCATACGAAGGCAAAGAGCAGCCACCCCCACGGCCCTTCGCCACGGAGCGCCACCAGCGTGATGGGGGAATAGCTACCCGCGATATGCCAATAGATGGCAGCATGGTCCCACTTGCGCAGCCGCTCCTTCCACGGACTGGTAGGACGCAAGGCGTGGTAGCTGGTCGAGGCGACATAGCTGCCCACCATTCCCAGCAGATAGAGCGACACGCCAAACGTGGCCCAACCGTCCTTGACACGGAAGCACCAGTACAGAAAGACCATGCCGAAGGCCATGCCCAGCAATATGCCCGCAGCATGGCTCCAACTGTTCCACAACTCCTCTCGATGGGTATAGAATGGCTTCATCAATATCTTGTATTATCAAGTTGGCTTGGTGCGGCGAAGACCCAGGGACTACTGCTCGCACATCCTGCACGACGGTTCAGAGAGGCCCACCTGGCGGCGGAACCTCATCAACTATCCAGGACATAGATTTTAGGTTGCAAAAATAAGGATTTATATTCATACCCGCAAACTACAGGGCAGCTTTTCCCACCCTACAGACCACAACACCTCATACAAGGAAAGACTCATCTGTCTGCGCACACAACTCCCCCTCAAGTCTGAAGCACGTCTTTTTTTTGGTGTTTTTCACACTTAAGCGAAAGATTTTCTACTACATTATACGCTATTTGCGGAAATTTTAGTATTTTTGCCCTCAGATTGTAGCTATTAAATAACGGTCGAACTATTATATATTCAAAAAAACTCAATACAATTTAAATATAGTGATTTTATGGACAAACTCCAATCCAACATGTTGAAAGGCTTCATCGTCTCGGCGATATGCTTAGCACCGCTACCTATCAGCGCGGCCACGCCCCCTACGGACAAGGCTGCTGCCACGGTAGCGCAGGACGACGGCAAGACCGTCGGCGGAACGGTGCTTGACGAGAACGGCGAGCCCGTCATCGGCGCCACCGTCACGGTCAAAGGCACGAACCTTGTCACTGTGACCGACATCGACGGCCGCTTCGAGTTGAAAGTGCCCAACGGTAGCATCCTCTCCGTGAGCTACCTTGGCTACACCACAGCAGAAGTGCCCGCCACGGGAGAGAACCTTACCATCTCGCTGAAGCCCGACGAGCGCCAGCTGGCCGAAGTCGTGGTGACAGCCTTGGGCATCCGCCGTTCTGAGAAAGCCCTGTCGTACAATGTGCAGCAGGTGAACAGCGAGCAGCTGACCACGGTGAAGAGTGCCAACTTCATGAACTCGCTGGCCGGCAAGGTGGCGGGTGTCAACATCAATGCCTCCTCGGCAGGTGTGGGCGGTGCGACCCGCGTGGTGATGCGTGGTCCGAAGTCCATCAACCAGAGCAACCAGGCCCTCTACGTCGTCGATGGTGTGCCCATCAACAACCGCAACAACGGCGAGACGGGAAGTATCTACTCCACCCAGCCGGGTAGTGAGGGCATTGCCGACATCAACTCTGAGGACATCGAGTCCATCAGCGTGCTCAGCGGTCCTGCCGCTGCCGCCCTCTATGGTTCCGCTGCCGCCCAGGGTGTGATCATGATCACCACCAAGAAGGGCAGCAAGGGCCGCGTGCAGGTGACGATCTCCAACAGTAGCCAGTTCCTCAGCCCGTTCAAGATGCCTGAGTTCCAGAACAGCTACGCCAACCGTCCCGGCGAGGTACGCTCCTGGGGCGAGAAGGGCGGATCGCCCTATAGCGGCTTCGACCCGGAGGACTTCTTCAACACGGGCACGAACATCCAGAACAACGTCGCGCTGACCGTCGGCAACGACCGCAACCAGACCTACCTCTCCATCGGTACGACCAACGCACGCGGTATCATCCCCGACAACAAGTACAACCGCTACAACTTCACGGTGCGCAACACGACGAAGTTCCTGGACGACAAACTGACGCTCGACTTCAGCCTCAGCTACATCAACCAGAACGACCGCAACCTCATGGCACAGGGTCAGTACTTCAACCCGCTCGTGCCGCTCTACCTCTTCCCGCGTGGTGAGAGCTTCGATGCGATCCGCACCTACGAGGTCTGGGATGCCTCCCGCGGCATCTACGTGCAAAACTGGAACTTCGGCGACGCGCTCCAGATGCAGAACCCCTACTGGGTGGCCAAGCGCATGAACCGCATCAACCACAAGCACCGCTACATGACCAACGCCAGCCTGAAGTATCAGATCACCCCCTGGCTCGACGTGACGGGACGCCTGCGCTTCGACCGCACCAACACGAAGTTTGAGGACCAGCGCTACGCCTCCACCATCAACCTCTTCGCCCACAGCCCCTACGGTTTCTACAAGTATGAGAACGTGGCCGACCAGGCACTCTACGGCGACTTGATGGCCAATATCAACAAGACCCTGGGCGACTTCTCCATCGGCGCCAACATCGGTGGTTCGTTCCAGCGCACGCAGTATGAGGACGAGGGCTACCAGGGCGGTCTCAAGGCTCCGTCCAACCTTTTCACCCCCAACGCCATCGACTATGCGGCTGCCACCAACGACAACCGCCCCATCTTTGGCTTCAACAAGCACTACATCAACTCCCTCTTCGCCAATGCCGAGCTGGGCTGGAAGAGCATGCTCTTCCTCACCCTCACGGGCCGCAACGACTGGGATTCCGCCCTCGCCGGCACGAAGCACGAGTCGTTCTTCTATCCCTCGGTAGGTATGTCAGCCATCATCTCCCAGATGGTCCAGCTGCCGGAGTTCATCAGCTACATGAAGGTGCGCGGCTCTTGGGCCTCTGTGGGTTCTGCCATCAGCCCCAACATCGCCTCCCGCTGGCGCTACGAGTACAACCCGGCTTCTCAGAGCTACTCCACTGTCACCTACAAGTTTCCCGAGACGTTCTATCCTGAGCGCACCAACTCTTGGGAGGCTGGTCTGACGGCCCGCTTCTTCGACAACGCCCTCACTCTCGACGTCACGTTCTATCAGTCCAACACGCGCAAGCAGACCTTCCTCCGCCCGATCACGGTCGGCGAGGGCTACAGCAAGGAATACGTGCAGACGGGTAACGTGCGCAACCGCGGTCTTGAGCTCTCGCTCGGCTACAACAAGACGTGGGGCGACTTCACCTGGAACAGCTCGCTCACCTACAGCATGAACCGCAACAAGATCATCGACCTACTTGAAGACCCGAACGAGGTGATCAGTCAGGCCGGCCTCAACGGCGCCAACGTCATCCTCAAAAAGGGCGGCACGATGGGCGACGTCTATACCTACACTGACTTCGCACGCGACAACGAGGGCAACATCGCACTCGACGCCAGCGGCAACGTGATGCGTCAGACGCTCTCCAACCCGAAGTATTACGGTTCCGTGCTGCCGAAGGGCAACATCGGCTTCAGCAACGACTTCACCTGGAAGGGCCTCAACCTGGGCTTCCTCGTCACGGCTCGCTTAGGCGGCATCGTGCTGAGCCAGACTCAGGCCCTGCTCGACTACTATGGTGTCTCCCAGGCCACGGCCGATGCACGCGAGGCAGGTGGCATCGCCGTCAACACGGGCATGGTGTCGGCCGAGAGCTACTACAGCGTGGTAGGCGGCGACAACCCGATCTGGTCCGAGTATATCTACAGCGGCACCAACGTCCGCCTGCAGGAGGCTCATATCAGCTACAACTTCCCGCGCAAGTGGCTCGGCGGCATGGACCTCACGGTGGGTCTGACGGCCAACAACCTCTTCATGATCTACTGCAAGGCACCGTTCGATCCCGAGACCACTGGTTCCACGGGCACGTTCTACCAGGGCTTCGACTACTTCATGCAGCCCAGCCTGCGCACGCTCGGATTCAACATTAAGCTGAAATTCTAATCATACATATATAAATAAGGAAGAATATGAAAGCAAAGATATTCAAGGTCACCGGCCTCTCCCTCATCGCGGCCTCAGCCCTGCTCATCACGGGTTGCACGGCAGACTTCGAGGAGGCCAACCGCCCGGGCGACAAGACTTCGTCCGAGGAGCTTGGTCGCGACAACTACAGCACCGGCTCGTTCCTTGTGCAGATGCAAAACGAGGCGTTTCCCGAGCAGGAGAACACCTACCAGATGAACCAGGACCTCATCGGCAACTACCTGGGCCGCTACTTCACCTATGCCAACAACGGCTTCGCGGGCAACAACTTCGTCCGTATGAACGCCCCTGTGGGCTGGGTGCGCTACCCGTTTGCCGACAGCATGCCCAAGACGGTGTCGGCCTTCAATGAGATCGTACGCCTCACGGGTACGGAGAGCCTCAGCTACGCCTGGGCACTGATCCTCCGCGCGCAGTCGTTCCTCCGCCTGACGGATATGTACGGTCCGCTGCCCATCGGCGCCGAGGAGGAGCCCAACGCCTACTCCTCACAGCAGAAGGTGTACCACACGCTGGTGGCCGACCTCGACAAGGCCCTCGGCATCATCACCCCGATGATCCAGGCTGGCGGCGGCACCCTCACGCAGTTCACCAACTCCGACAAGATCTATGACGGCGACTTCACGAAGTGGGTGAAGTATGCCAACTCCCTGAAGCTCCGCATGGCCATCCGCATGCGCCTGGCAGAGCCCGAGTATGCCCGCACCGTGGCCGAGCAGGCTGTGGCCGACGGCGTCATCACGTCCAATGCCGACAACGCCACGATTCTCTACGTTCCCAACGGTCTGTATAAGACCTCTGTGGAGTGGGGTGACAGCCGTGCCTGCGCCGACATCGAGAGCTACATGACGGGCTACAACGATCCGCGCCTGACGCAGTACTTCAGCACCCCCGCCACACCGGGCGACCGCGCCATCATCGGTTGCCGCGCGGGAGCGAAGATCGGTAACAAGTCTGTGGCCGATGCCATCTATTCCGCTGCCAAGGTGACTCAGGACACCCGTGGCATCTGGATGACGGCTGCCGAGATGGCGTTCTGTCGCGCTGAGGGCGCGCTGGCTGGCTGGAACATGGACGGCACGGTAGAGGCGCTCTACAACGAAGGCATCACGCTCTCCTTCGAGCAGTGGGGTGCCAGTGGCGCCGCCGACTACATTGCCAACAGCACCGCCACCCCCGCCGACTATGTCGATGCTGCCGACGGCTATGGCCAGGCCCACGCCAAGATGTCGTCCATCACCGTGAAGTGGGACGACAACGCCTCCGCCTCCGAGAAGATGGAGCGCCTGATGGTCCAGAAGTGGATTGCCCTCTTCCCCGACGGCCAAGAGGCCTGGAGCGAGATCCGCCGTACGGGCTACCCGAAGGTCTTCCCCTCGGCACAATCCACGGCCTACGACCTCACCGTGCCCAACCGTCTTCCGTTCGACTACATGGAGCCGGTCAACAATCCCGACAACTATCAGAAAGCCGTGCAGCTGCTCGGCGGTCCTGACACCTACGCTACCAAGATGTGGTGGCAGAAGTAGCATACATCATTCATAAAAGACTATAAGCAATGAAAGATTTGTTCAAAATACTGTTGGTGGCCGTAGGCATTTCGGTATTCATCACCGCCTGCGACACCGACGCCGAGATCAAAGACCCAGCCAACCTGACCGATCCCGACCGCTCCGAGCAATACTACGAGCAGCTGCGGGCATACAAGCAGACCGACCACCCCGTGGCCTTCGGCTGGTTTGGCAACTGGGTAGGTGCGGGCGCATCGCTCGAGAACTCCCTCCGCGGCCTCCCCGACAGTGTCGATTTCGTCTCCATCTGGGGCAACTGGCACTCGCTCAACGACGTTCGCAAGGCCGATCTGGCCTATGTGCAGCAGAAGAAGGGCACGCGTGCGCTGATCTGCTTCATCGTGGCCAACGTGGGCGACCAGCTCACCCCGGAAGGCCAGGACCCCATCGAGTACTGGGGTGAGGGCGAGCAGGGCATCCGCCGCTACGCCAATGCCATCTGCGACACCATCGACAAGTATGGCTACGACGGCTTCGACTACGACTACGAGCCCCACTACGGTTCTCCGGGCAATATCTCCGGCCGTCCCGAGGCCGAGAAGGTGTTCATCGAGGAGCTGGGCAAGCGCATCGGCCGCAAGTCGGGCACGCAGAAGCTGCTCGTCATCGACGGCGAGCCCCAGAGCATCAACCCCGAGCTGGGCGATTACTTCAACTACTTCATCGTCCAGGCCTATGCCTGCTCTGGCGACGCCAACCTCGACGCACGCCTGAGCGGCACAATCCGCAACTTCGACGGCGTGCTCACCCCGCGTGAGGTAGCCAAGCGCTACATCGTCACGGAGAACTTCGAGAACTATGCCCCCGCTGGTGGCGTGCCCTTCATCGACCGCAACGGCAACGACATGATGAGCCTGGAGGGCATGGCCCGCTGGATGCCTCTGATCGACGGTATGCTCTCGCCCAAGGGTGGTGTCGGCACCTACCACATGGAGTACGAGTACAATGCCGGCAAGCAGCCGTCCTACCCTGCCCTGCGCAAGGCCATCCAGATCATGAATCCGGCTGTCAAGTAGTATCATTCCTCTAACAAAAGTTCAAAACAATGCGTATCAACAGCAAATCCATACTCGCAGGAATGGCCCTGGGCGCCCTGCTGCTCACGGGCTGCAACGACGCCGAGTACGACACCCTGTCGAACCAGGCCTATATCCTGCAAACCAACACCAACGCCAATAGTTCGTTGAAACTCACGGTAGGTGCGGAAGTGGCTACGACCACGGTCAACGTGCGTCTGAGCGACGTGGCCAACGTCGAGAGCCGCTACCGCCTGGTCTATGACACCGCCGTGGTCAATGAGTACAACCGTCTCAACGAGACGCCGTACGCGTCGCTGCCGCAGGAGTCGTTCTCGCTCTCCTCCGAAGAGACCACCATCGAGGCCGGCACCTCCGTGTCAACGCCCATCACGCTGACCGTGCCGCCCTATAGCGAGGCGCTGAAGGCCTCGGGCAAGAAATATGCCATCGGCTTCCGCCTGGAGAACACCAGCGGCAACGCCTCGGTGCTTCCCTCGGGCAGCAAGATCGTCTATATCCTCGACCAGGTCGTCATCCAGCCTGTCGTGGTGCTCGACCAGAGCCACTACGTCAGCCAGAACCTCGTGAAGAACTATCCGCTCACGGAGTGGACGGTGGAGATGAACATCAATAAGCACATCCTCTACACAGAGGTGGGCCGTGGCAACAACCAGGCCATCTTCGGTGCGGGTCCCGACGAGATCTATATTCGCTTCGGCGACGCCCCCATCGAGGGCAACCGCCTGCAGATCAAGACGCAGGGCACGCAGATGAACTCTCAGGCCCTCTTCAACGAGCACACGTGGTATCACCTCGCGTTCGTCTGCACGGGCACGAAGCTCTACCTGTACGTCAACGGTCAGCTCGACAACTCGATGGACCTGCCTGGCAAGACGACCAACGTGAACAATATCAACATCTGCAGCCCCTCTACCTACTGGCTCGGCAACGCCATGTATAGCGAGGTGCGCTTCTGGCAGAGAGCCCGTTCACAGGCCGAGATTGCCAACAACATGTACGCTTGCGACCCGACCACGCCGGGCCTCATCACCTACTACAAGATGAACGAGGGCGAGGGCTACTCCTTCCGCGACGCCTCCGGCAACGGCAACAATGCCGAGACCAACGGCCAGGCTGTGCCCGAGTGGATCCAGGATGTGAGAATCGACGGCAAATAGTAAATAAAGATAGATTATGAAAACGAAGTATTGCTTATTATTCGCCATACCTCTCGCCCTGGCCGCCTGCCAGAGCGAGCCGGAAGTGGGAGACCTGCTCTACCCCGCTACCCCCGAGACCTACGAGGCGAAGGTCTATATCAATGAGACTGCCATGCCGGGCAACCAGCACACCACCAAGGTGCTGCGCACGCCCTACGGCGTTCAGGCCCAAGCCGACACGGTGAGCTTCTACGTGCGCCTCACCAAGCCCGTGGCCCAGGACGTGACGGTCGGCGTGGCCCAGGTTGACTCCCTGGCTGCCGGCTTTGCCGACGATGCCACGGCCCTGCCTGCCAAGTTCACCTCGGTCGTCACGCCGAGCGTCACCATCCCTGCGGGCAGCATGGTGTCGTCAGCTCCCGTCCGCGTCGCCCTCACCCACCTTGACGAGGTGGAAGCCTCGGGCGTGGCCCCGATTGCCATCAGCACCATCCAGGGCGAGGCCGTAGCAGGCGCCGACCACCAGGTCTATTATGTCGCCGTCAACTACGAGGAGACGCAGAGCCGCGTGAAGAGCCAGTCCAGCAAGGACCTCAAAGCGCTGACCAAGATCGACCCGTCCTCCTACACCGTGACGGTGGGCGGAGCGACGATCGCCGAACTCAACGATGGCAACAAGGAGACCTACTACGTCAACGAGACCCCGGGCAAATATGAGCTCATCGTCGATCTGGGCGCAGAGAAGCCCGTCTCGGCCTTCGCCTTCCAGTGGGGCTACGAGAAAGGCTACTGCCCGGCTTCCGTCGAGATCCTCACCAGCCTCGATGGTACCAACTGGACCACCATCACCGACGGTTACAACGACGTGGCCTACATCCCCAACACCGCCAGCACGACCTTCCCCTTCGTGCTCTATGAGCCTATCCAGTGTCGCTACGCCAAGGTGCGCCTGGGCGACTGCAGCTACGGTCTCGACTACGGCGACGACTACAACTACCCCGTACTCTCCGAGGTGAGACTCTACCAGTAAGGTAGGTGTTCACCACGACCTATCATGACAAAAGGCGTTCTCCCTGCGTGGGAAGAACGCCTTTTGTCTTGGTCAGCACCCAGCTTGAGAAGTATCCAGGTTGATATGCACCCAGCTTGATAAGCACTCAGCTGCCAGCAGCCGCCCGGTATCCTTGTTTCCTGAGCAAAAAATTGCGGACACAAAAATTATGTCGTACCTTTGCAGCCATGGCAGACAATATTACCTTCCATCAATACAATAACCTCCACGACATCGAGGACTCCTGGCGGTCGCTGGACCAGCAGGCGGAACGCCTGTCCCTGGGCTACATCCACTACACCTACTACCAGACCTACGAGTGGAACGAGTTTCTGTACCACCACACTCTCCGCGGTCTCGGCGCGCTGACCACGGCCATGCGCTACGACCTCGTCCGTGTCGGAGGCCGTCCCTTTGCCATCCTCCCTATGGCCGTCACGCGGTCCTCCAAGAAGGCCCGCATTCCCTTCTGCCGAGTCGGCGACGTGCTCAATATGGTCTGCCCCTACCCCTACGAGGGCCACGAGGAGGTGATGGAGGCAATAGCCGCCCACCTGCGATCCTCCTGCCAGGGGATGACGCTCAGCCTCGCCGACGTGCCTTGCTGCACCGCCCTGGCCCGGATCATGCCGACGCTGTCGCCCAATCCCATCGAGCGCACCAGTTTCCACGTCCCCTTGTCGCAGTTTGCCTCCCACGAAGCCTATGTCGCCTCGCTTCCGAAGAACATCTACAAGAACATCCGCAAGGCCTACAACCACCTCACCACCGACGGCAAGACCATGGAGCTGAAGGTCTTCGACCATGCCCACCAGGCACCAGCCCACACGCTGCGCCACCTGTGGCGCTTCTATTTCCGTCGCAAGATGATGTGGCGCTCCCAGAAAGCCAACGCGCTGACCCACCTCACCACCACGCTCAAGGCGATCTACGAGGTGAAGAGCGGATGCGCCACGGCGAGCCTTCGCCAACTCCCGAGCGCCGAACTCTATGTGCTGGAGATCGACCACCAGCCCGCCTCCTTCATGATCGTGTATCGCCACCGCGACCACCTGCTCATGCCCCGTCTGGCTATCGACACCTCCTTTGGCCGCTATTCGCCCGGTATCCTGCTCATCCTGGAGGCCGCCAAGCGCTGGATGACGGAGGGTGTCGTCGATTTCGACATGTGCCGCGGCGACGAAAGATACAAAAAGGAAATGGGCGGCATCAACGAACCGCTGTGCCGCATCGAAACCAGGGTGTAGAGATCAAGTCCCTACACCCCGGTCCAGTCTTTTCCTATATTCTATCTATTCGAGATTCTATCTCTTCCTGCGCTTTCCCTCGCCGCCCTTGGCATGCTGCGGTTTGGCATGCTGCGGTTTGCGCTCCTCGCGCGCGCTGTCGGCCAAGACGAAGTCGAGCTGGCGACGCTCCAGGTTGGCCTGCGCCACACGGATGCGCACGGGGTCTCCCAGTTGGTAGCAGGAGTGGTGGCGGCGTCCTATGAGCTGGAAGTTCTTCTCGTCGAAGTCGTAGTAGTCGCCGTCGAGGTCTCGGATCGGCACGAGACCCTCACAGTGGTTCTCGTCGATCTCGCAGTAGATGCCATAGCTCTGCACACCCGAGATATGGGCTGTCTCTTATACACATCTCCGAGCCCACGAGACCGGAGCCTATCTC
>ENA-OZZJ01000246-OZZJ01000246.1-human-gut-metagenome-genome-assembly--contig:-NODE-246-length-11919-cov-6.844572_pt1 | contig 11919 bp, 8 predicted proteins | sample MGYA00244938_ERZ654148 | MGnify/ENA primary metagenome ERZ654148 (study PRJEB26926, sample SAMN06165168) | human gut metagenome | biome: ENVO:00009003; feature: ENVO:2100002; material: ENVO:00002003... | reverse complement strand
AGGCTCCGGTCTCGTGGGCTCGGAGATGTGTATAAGAGACAGTACTTATATTGCCTTTAAACTAAAAAGTCGAAACTTTTATATGAGGATGCAGATTGTCCTTGTATAAAGAGCATTGCATCTTCCCCCAAATAGCATAAATCCCGCTATTTGGGGTAAGTTTTTCTTATTCCTTTTCCTTTTACCGATATATTCTTTATCTTCAAAGGCAAAACTGCACGCTATGAATTACGAAACTTATCAAATCATGCTATATGTCCTGTCCTTCTTGGCAGTGATAGTTTTTGTAGCACTTTATTTTGTGAAGGCTGGGTACGGCATGTTTCGTACCCGCTCGTGGGGATGGTCTGTGCCGAACAAAGTAGGCTGGGTACTGATGGAAGCTCCTTCATTTGTGGTAATGGGGCTTTGGGCGTGGAAGGAAGGAGTAGAGGCGTATACTCCGCAGGCCGTATTTGTAGGACTGTTCATGCTGCATTACTTTCAGCGTTCGTTTGTTTTTCCGTTGCTGATGAAAGGGAAGAGCCGGATGCCACTGGCTATCATGGCGATGGGAATACTTTTCAATGTAATCAATGCGACCTTGTTGGCAGCCAGCTTTTTCAGTTGTGCATTACCGGGAAAGTACGAACCGGCTACTTTTTGGATAAATCCTTTACCTTGGGTAGGAGCCGCGATATTTTTCATAGGAATGGCCATTAATCTGCATGCAGACCATGTAATCCGGAATTTACGGAAGCCGGGAGATACGCGTCATTACCTGCCGGAGAAAGGTTTTTATCGCTATGTGACTTCTGCCAATTACTTTGGGGAGCTGGTGGAATGGACTGGATTTGCCTTGCTGACGGCTTCGCCTGCGGCCTGGGTGTTTGTGTGGTGGACAGCTGCCAATCTGGTGCCGCGTGCCGATGCCATTTACAAACGCTATTGTGAGGAGTTCGGAAAACAGGCGGTAGGCAGCAGAAAAAGAATTATACCTTATATATATTAGGGAAAGGAGGAAAGATGGATTCACTTTTATTTACTCCGGTCACTTTGGGGCCGTTGACACTGCGTAACCGTAGCATTCGTTCAGCCGCATTTGAAAGCATGTGTCCGGGAAATGTGCCTTCACCGCAATTGCTGGATTATCACCGCTCGGTGGCTGCCGGTGGAGTGGGGATGACTACGGTGGCGTATGCAGCTGTGACGCGTAGTGGACTTTCATTCGACCGGCAGTTGTGGATGAGGCCGGAGGTTGTGCCGGGGCTGAGTGAGCTGACGGATGCGGTACATGCCGAAGGGGCTGCAGCAAGCATTCAACTGGGGCATTGTGGTAATATGTCGCATAAGAGTATTTGCGGATGCCTTCCGGTAGGAGCAAGCAGCGGATTCAATTTGTATTCACCGACTTTTGTGCGTGGGTTGCGTGCCGATGAATTGCCGGAAATGGCGAAGGCTTACGGACGGTCTGTGTGTTTGGCGCGTGAAGCAGGATTCGATGCGGTGGAAATACATGCCGGGCATGGATACCTGATTAGTCAGTTTCTTTCCCCTTCTACCAATCACCGGAAGGATGAATTTGGCGGGACGTTAGCGAACCGGATGCGTTTTATGGAGATGGTGATGGAGGAAGTGATGAAAGCAGCGGGAAATGACATGGCTGTGCTGGTGAAAATGAATATACGCGACGGTTTTCGGGGAGGTATGGAACTGGACGAGTCCTTACAGGTGGCACGGAAACTGCAGGAATTAGGAGCACATGCGCTGGTGTTGAGCGGCGGATTTGTCAGTAAGGCACCGATGTATGTGATGCGGGGCGAGATGCCTATCCGAACCATGACGCACTACATGACTTGTTGGTGGTTGAAGTATGGCGTACGACTGGTAGGTAAGTACATGATACCCTCTGTGCCTTTCCGTGAGGCTTATTTCCTGGAAGATGCCTTGAAGTTTCGGGAGGCACTGGATATACCGTTGGTGTATGTGGGAGGTCTGGTGTCGCGACAGAAAATAGAGGAGGTATTGAATCATGGCTTTGAAGCGGTACAGATGGGACGTGCGTTGCTGAATGAGCCTGACTTTGTGAATCGTATGCGACAGGAAGAGAATGCACGGTGCAATTGTCGTCACAGTAATTATTGCATTGCCCGTATGTACACGTTGGACATGGCTTGTCATCAGCATTTGCAGGAGGAACTGCCGCCTTGTCTGAAGAAAGAAATCGAACGAATTGAAAGCAAGGGATGAGATGGAGCGTAAATTAGCAGTGATTACAGGTGCCGACGGAGGAATGGGAACAGAGATTACCCGTGCGGTGGCGTTGGCTGGTTATCGGGTGATAATGGCCTGTTGTAACAGGGAAAAGGCTGAGGCTAAAAGAGAGTGGCTGGTGAAGGAAACGGGGAATCCGGAGGTGGAGGTCATGTATATTGATTTGGCTTCGTTGGCTTCTGTGGCTGACTTTGCGGAGCGACTCTGTGCCCGTGGGGAGAGACTGGCATTGCTGATGAACAATGCCGGGACGATGGAAACCGGTCGCAGACTGACGGAGGATGGACTGGAGCGTACGGTGAGTGTGAATTATGTGGGACCTTATCTGTTGACACGCAAATTACTTCCACTAATGGGAGAAGGGAGCAGAGTGGTCAACATGGTGTCGTGTACGTATGCAATCGGCAGACTGGATTTCCCGGATTTTTTCTTGCGTGGAAAGAAGGGGAGTTTTTGGCGAATACCGGTTTATAGCAATACAAAATTGGCATTGACACTTTTTACGCTTGAATTGGCAGCCCGTGTGAAGGGGAGAGGAATTGTGGTGAATGCGGCTGATCCGGGCATTGTTTCGACGGATATTATCACCATGCATTTATGGTTTGACCCTTTAACGGATATTTTCTTCCGGCCGTTTATCCGGACACCTCGTCAAGGGGCAGCCACGGCCATCGGTTTGCTGCTGGATGAAGAGGCAGGCAAGCGTACCGGTACATTGAATGTAAGCGGACATGCTGTAAGGTTATCCGGGAAGTATCTTCCTCATGTGCAACAGCAGGAGTTGTGGGAGCGTACAGAGGAGATTGTGAAGAAGTGGTTATAAGATGTATAAATGAAAACGGGCCGGCTTATCTGTGTGACAAGTCGGCCCGTATCGTTAAAGATTATGTATTATACCAAGTGAGCAATCAGTTCTTCACGGTCGCCTGCTAACAGGTCGATAACCGGAACTTCAATCATGGTGTAGCATCCCGGTTGCTGCTTCATAGAAGCACGAGCTACACAAACCAGTACCTGAGCTGTCAGAGCCGGGTTGTTGATCTTCATGTCAAATTCGAAGAGCTGGTTGTGAGTCTTACCTGATACACCTTTGCGAACCAGGTTTACACCGTGACCTACATCGTTCAGGTCGTCTACGCAAGGAACTTGGATAACGTGTGTTTCATCGTTTACAAAATAGGGGTCAGCTTTGATGGCTGCTTCTACTGTCTTGAAATCTGCACCTTCTTCCAGTTCTACATATACCATACGGCGGTGAATACCTGTTCCCATCGGAATAGTCATAGACAACGCATCTTTTACTCCGGCAATGGCGCGAACGGCTACAGAATGTCCCATGCTGCGGCCCGGACCGAAGTTAGTGTAAGTGATTCCTTTCGGAGCGATGGCTTCCAGCAGCGTACGTACTACAGAGTCGCTTCCCGGATCCCATCCGGCAGAAATGATAGCTACTGCGTTGTGAGCTTTTGCTGTTTCACCCAAAGAACGGCGCAGGCTGGTAATCTGAGTGTGGATGTCGAAGCTGTCTACCGTGTTGATGCCTAATGCAAGGATTTCTTTTGCATATTGTTCTACGCTGCGGGTCGGAGTTGCCAGAATAGCTACATCTACATCTTTCAGTTCGCGAATATCTTTTACTACAGGATAATCGGCCAGTTCTGCAGGTTTGTTTTCTGCTCCATTACGGCGTACGATACCTGCTACTTCAAAATCAGGAGCTGCTTCAAGCGCTTCCAGTGTGAATTTTCCGATGTTTCCGTAACCTACTACGGCTGCTCTAATCTTTTTCATATTTCTTATTTGTTTTAAGTTGTTTCGTTTTAGTTGGCGCAAAAATACAGAATTAGAATCATTCCAAACAAGCAATAAAGCCACGAATTCCAAAAAAATCTGGCTGAACTTACAATTTATAACTTTCTTATCGTTATTTTTGTTCTCCATTTTATAAATTGTTAGAAAAACATGATTGAATATATCAAAGGAGAACTTGTGGATGCTACTCCGGCGTGGGTGGTTGTAGAGTGTAATGGATTAGGATATGGAATTAATGTGTCGTTGAACACTTACTCTGCCGTACAGGGAAAAAAGGAGGTCAAGCTCTATATATATGAGGCCATCCGTGAAGATGCGTATGTGTTATATGGATTTGCCACCCGTCAGGAGAGGGAGTTGTTTTTGCTGCTTATCAGTGTATCGGGTATTGGAGGAAATACGGCACGTATGATTTTATCGGCACTTTCTCCTTCGGAATTGTGTAACGTGATTGGCAGTGGAAACGACAAGCTGCTGAAGACCGTGAAGGGAATTGGCTTGAAAACGGCCCAGCGTATCATTGTGGAGCTGAAAGACAAGATTGCAGTGACAGGCATAGAGAGTGCGGCAACCGTCAAATCGGTGGCTGTAGCTGCCAATACGGAAATATATGAAGAGGCAGTGGCTGCATTGACCATGTTGGGATTTGCACAGGCTCCTTCTCAAAAGGTGACCGCGCAGATTCTCAAGGAGGAACCGGATGCACCTGTGGAAAAAGTGATCAAGCTTGCTTTAAAGCGACTTTAAATCAGGATTTTATCGTTTTCCAGTACTTCCTTGGCAATACTGTAGTACTTCCCCGGCAGTACTGGAGTGCTCCCACGGAAGTACTGAAGTACTGCTTAGGGAGTACTGAGCGGTGGGGCTGGTCTTCGCGTGAAAGGGTAATACATCCTCAAAGAGTGTTTCTTCTGTTTTGAAGCAATACATTTTTTTTGTTCCTTTGTGAAGTTTATTGATTAAAAATTAAGTAGCATGACATTTGCGAGCATTGTATGGGATGTGGATCCGGTGCTGGTTCATTTGGGTTCGCTCGAAATCCGTTGGTACGGGCTGATGTGGGGGCTGGGATTTATTCTGGCTTACGAAATGGTTTCCCGTTTGTTTAAGAAGGAAGGGTATCCGGAAAACTGGGCCGACAAACTGTTTGTATATTGTATTGTCAGCAGTGTGATTGGGGCTCGTCTGGGGCACTGCCTGTTCTATGAATGGGATTATTATGGAGCACATCCGGCAGAAATCCTGAAAATCTGGAAAGGCGGACTGGCCAGTCACGGAGGTGTATTTGCCTTGATACTGGCTTTAATCTGGTATTCCAAGACAGTGACGAAAAAAAGCGTGTGGTGGCTGTTCGATCGTATGATACCTGCCGTAGCGGTGGTTTGTATGTGTATCCGTTTCGGTAACCTGATGAACTCTGAGATTTTCGGTTATCCTACAACTTTACCCTGGGGATTTGAGTTTGTCCGCTCGCGTGAATGGCAGGAATTATACAATCAGAATGGAGTGGCACAGGCTTGTCATCCTACCCAGATTTATGAAATGCTTTATTGTCTGGTGGCACTGGTCGTATCGTGGTTCATGTATCACAAGCTTCATCTAGGAAAACGAATCGGACTGACTACAGGCGTTTCTTTGCTAATCTTTTTTGGTGCCCGTTTCGGATTGGAATTCATGAAGAATCCGCAGGTAGCTGAAGAAGTTGGTATGACGTTGAACATCGGACAATGGTTGAGTGTGCCGTTGATATTGTTAGGTATATATCTGATTGCAACCAGCGGAAAAAGGAAAGAATCCTTTTAATAAAGATAGTTCTCTTGCTTGAAGCAAGTCCTTGTACGAATGTTTCATCTTTGAATAATTATGTTACATGCAACATAATTATTCGAGGATGAAACATTTTTTATATGCCTTTTAGTTGCTGGACCATACATTTGCCATACCGTTTTGAACGGTGTATGAAATAAAATTGGTGTTGAACTTAAATTAATGCGTAAATGAAAAGCGACAAAAGAGCATTATTTTTTACACTCCTGTTTACTATGGTGTGTATGGTATTGCAAGCACAAAGTTTGCAGGTTGAGGGGACTGTGATTTCCAAGTCGGATGGTGAACCCATTATTGGGGCTACTGTACTAGAAAAAGGTACTACAAACGGTACGATTACCGATTTTGATGGTAAATTCTCTTTATCAGTCAAGCAAGGAGCTGAAATTACCATTTCTTATGTAGGTTTTAAATCTCAAACATTAAAAGCTAAAGGAGTTTTGAAGGTTATTCTGGAAGAGGACTCTGAAATGCTGCAGGAAGTTGTGGTGACGGGTTATACCACTCAGCGTAAGGCTGATTTGACTGGATCAGTGGCTGTGGTATCTACAGAATCGCTAAAGACAACTTCTGATACTGATCCCATGCGTGCTTTACAGGGAAAAGTGGCAGGTATGACGATTACAGGAAACGGTTCTCCGAGTGGTACAGCTACGGTACGTATTCGTGGTATCGGTTCTTTTAACTCTTCTCAGGATCCGCTTTATGTAATTGATGGAGTACCTACTAACATGTCTCTTAACTCATTGAATACGAATGATATTGAGAGTATGCAAGTATTGAAAGATGCGGCTTCTGCTTCTATTTACGGTTCGCGGGCTTCAAATGGTGTTATTATCATTACTACGAAGAAAGGTAAGAAAGCAGATAAAGTGAAAGTGGATTTCTCAGCCAACCTGACTGCCCAGTTCTATACTTCACAGTCGTTGATGGATGTTTGTAATTCATCAGAATATGCTACTGCAATGGCACAGGCCGCATTAAATGATGGACTGGATCCGGTTTCGTATGCAAGCAACTACGGCTTAAATTTGAATGCAGCGTCGGGAACTCCTATTACTGTCTGGAACCCGAGTACTAGCCAGTATGTAAATTATACGGTCAATGGTTTGTATGACGGATATATTAACAGTAAGAAAACCATGCGTTACTCTGATACTGACTGGTTGGATGAAATTTCAAGAGTAGGTTTCTCTCAGAATTATGATTTTTCTCTTTCACATGCCAATGATAAACACTCTACCATGTTCTCATTGGGATATAAAAAGAATAATGGTATTTTGAAATATACGGACTTTGAAAACATTTCTGCCCGTATGAATTCATCATACAATGTGAATAAATACATTACGGTTGGAGAAAACTTTACGGTAACTTATACCAGTCAGGTAGACTGTGCGCCGATGGAAAATGCGTTGAAGATGGCCCCTATTGTACCGGTGTATGAAGAAGACGGAACTACATTTTCTGGTCCGGTCGGAGGTATGAGTGACCGTCAGAATCCTTTGCGTGAACAGTATCAAAATAAAGACAATGCATTGAACTACTGGAGATTGTTCGGAAATGGATATGTAGATATAAAACCTTTCAAAGGCTTTGTTTTCCGTTCTAACTTCGGATTGGATTTCTATAATTCATTTATTAATGCAATGACTCATACCTATCATTCTGATATTGTAAACAATGACATTGCTAAAACCACGTTGTCAAATAAGAATGAAGTGAATTGGACATGGTCAAATACCATCAATTATAATTTTAATGTAGCTAGCAAGCACGATATCAATGTGTTGTTGGGAGCTGAATTGTCTAAGCAAAGTTCTATTGATTTTTCTGCTTATTCAGAAGGCTATGCGTTGGAGGATGTAGATTATATGTGGCCTAATGCTGCTACAGGTGTGATGAAAAATACAGGTGCTAAGGTCGGATATAGGTTAGCTTCTTTCTTCGGAAAAGTAGATTACAACTATGATGATTTTATCTTGGCTTCATTTACAATCCGTCGAGATGGTTCTTCTCGCTTTGGTAAAGGTAATCGTTGGGGCACATTCCCGGCAGCTACATTAGGTTTGCGTTTGTCAAAGCTGCTGAAAGCAAACTGGATGGATGATTGGAAAGTCAGATTATCTTGGGGACAGACTGGTAACCAGGCTATTGACAATAATGCGCAGTTTGGTTTGTACGTAGTAGATTATGGATTGGATCGGGTGACTTCAACTGCATATGATTTATATCTTCAAGGTTCTGGTACTTTCCCTTCAGGGTATCGTGCTACTCAGCTTGCCAATCCGGATTTGAAATGGGAATCAGCTACACAATATAATATAGGTACGGATTTTGCATTCCTGAACAACAGTTTGTATGGAACTATTGATGGGTATATTAAGGATGTAGATGACATGTTGATTAATCCTGCTTATTTAGGAGCAATCGGCGAAGGTGGTGCGTCTTGGCTGAATGGACCTTCTTTGCGGAACTGGGGTATGGAGTTCAGTTTAGGATATCGGAAGTCGTTGGCCTGTGGCTTAGGCTTGGATATCAATGCTAATGTAGACTTCTTCCGAAATAAAGTGACTTATCTGCCGGCTACCACTACGGGTTCATACGCACATACGTCTAAAGAAAATCTGGTAGAGTCTGGTATGCCTTATGGTTCTTCTGTAGGATATGTGGTAGAAGGTATTTTCCAGAACCAGGCTGAAGTAGATGCTTCCGGACAGGCAAATGCTCGTGTGGGCGGTTTGAAATATGCGGATTTGGATGGAAATGGCATCATTACTTCTGATGATCAAGACTGGATTTATAATCCGGTTCCGGCTTTCTCTTATGGCTTGAATATTGCATTGAACTATAAGAACTTTGATTTGAGTATGTTCTGGCAGGGGGTATACGATCAGGATGTATACAATAACCAAAAGGCACAAACTGATTTCTGGAGTATTACCGATGCAGGTTCTAACAAAGGATCTCGTTTGTTGGGAGCTTGGAACACCAATAACACCGGTTCTACTATACCGGCTCTGACTACCAATAATACGGCCGACGAGGGTAGAGCTTCCAGCTATTATGTAGAAAACGGATCTTATTTGAAATTACGTAATCTTCAGGTGGGATATACGGTTCCTGCTTCTTTCTTATCGAAGTTCAAGATGACCAGTGCCCGAATTTACTTGTCAGGTCAAAATCTGCTGACTATCAAGAGTAAGAGCTTGACTTGTCCTGATCCGGAAAATCCGAACTGGAATTATCCGCTTGCTACTTCTGTTTCATTTGGTTTACAAATTGGTTTTTAATTTTAAAATAATGGATATGATGAAAAAATATATATTTCTGGCAGCTTGTGCATTAGGTTTGTCATTGACAAGTTGTGAAGACTTTTTAGACTATACTCCGACTGCAGTGGTGGATGAGGAACAGGCATTCTCAGAACCGGAGAAAATGGTAAATTCGGCTTATGCCATGTTGGGAGATTGCTGGTACACTTATCCGTTTAACCTGTTCCCTTATGGTGACGTAAGTTCTGATGATTGCCTGAAGGGTGGTTCTGGAACAACAGATACAGGCTATCATGCTTTTGATATTTGGACTACATTGACCGCTACTACTCCGGGTGAAATGGATGAGCTTTGGTATCGTTTGTATGCTGCTGTTTCTCGTTGTAATCGTGCGTTGATTTCGTTGGAACGGAATGGAGATAGTTTGGGAGAAGATGTGAAAGAACAGCGTGTTGCCGAAGTGCGTTTCTTGCGTGGACATTTCTATTTTAAACTTCTGACTGTGTTCCGTCAGGTTCCTTGGATTGATGAACAAGTAGTAGAGGATAATTCATATGAACAAGTTAGTAATACTGCGTTGACTTACGAACAATTATTTCAGAAAGTAATTGATGATTTCAAGGCGGCTTATGATGTGTTACCTGTAAAAGAACCGGGGGAGGACGGCCGGGCTAATAAAATTGCGGCTGCAGCTTATCTGGCTAAATGTTATCTGACTTTGGCATGGGGAGACGGATATGAGGCAACAACCGGTGAAAGTCATATCAATTCTGAATACATGCAGAAAGTAATAACTTATACAGATGATGTGGTAGCTTCTGATTACGGATATCTGGAAGATTATGGCGATATCTTCTTGCCTGCTTATAAAAATAGTAAGGAATCAATTTTTGCAGTTCAGTGTTCTGATTATGAAGATGATAATACGACCTATGGACGTGCTAACTGGTCGAACATGCTGAATGGTTGCTGGCAGATGTGGTCTTGCGGATGGGATTTCCACAAACCTTCTCAGAATCTGGTGAACGCCTTCAAGACCAAGAACGGCCTTCCGATGTTTGATGATTATAACAACGAGATTGATTATCCGATTAATGGACAACCTGACAACCAAAAGTGGGACCCGCGTTTGTTCCATACCGTAGGTATGCCCACTTTCCCTTACAAGTATGAGGCTGAATATACGATGACTACTGCCAATTCACGTACACCGAATACGTATGGATACTATACTTCGTTGAAAGAAGTTCCTCAGCGTTCTGAAGGGGAAACCTATAATGGTTCATGGTAGGCATTCGCAATGAATGATTATGTATTCCGTTATACAGATGTGATGTTGATGCGTGCAGAAGCTTTGATTGAACTGAACAGATTAGATGAGGCTGAGAAGATTGTAAATGACATTCGTGGTCGTGCTGCTTTATCGGTCAACAAACACATTAGTTATGCAAAAGATCAGTGTGAGATAGCCCAGTATCCTGATAATTATTTTACATCTAAGGAAGTGGCACGTAAATGTTTGCGCTGGGAACGTCGTTTGGAAATGGCAATGGAGAATGGACGTTTCTTTGATTTGCGTCGTTGGGGAATTGCGTCGGAAACATTGAATGCTTATTTCCTGACTGAGCAGAATGACGTTTACGAAGGACAGACTTATGGACAATATTATAAGGATGCTCATTTTACTGCGGGTAAGAATGAGTTCTTCCCGATACCTTATAACCAGATGTATTATATTCCTGGGTTGTACACTCAGAATAAGGGATATGAATAATAACATAGCGATATATACTAAAAACATAATTTTATGAGAAAGTATGCATATACAATAAAAGTAACCCTGTTGGGACTTTTTTTAGGAATGACATCAGTGGTACAGGCTGATTCTTCATGGACAATTCGGCATTTGGTGTGTGAACAAAATATTGTTTCTTTGGATGTCACCGAAGATTATTTGCTTCTTCCCATACAAGATGATGCACCGGAAGGTAAAATTTGTATTGTAAAAGATAATGAACAGAAGGGTACTCTTATGAATGTCCGTTTGGCTCGCGAGAGAGTGGATTCATACGTCCCATTTGCTTTGTCGGCTTATAAAGGGCAGCATATTTCAATAGAAATACAAGGGGTTCCTGAAACGGCTCTTTGCTGGAAAGAATTGAAACTGTCGGGCTCATTTGATATGGCGAACAAAGAAAGCTTTCGTCCCGTTTATCATCATACTCCGGCATACGGGTGGATGAACGATCCGAACGGAATGTTTTATAAAGATGGATTATATCATTTGTATTTCCAGTATAATCCGTATGGGTCTGTTTGGGGAAATATGCATTGGGGACATTCTACCAGTACCGATTTGATGCATTGGAAGTTTGAAGGGTGTGCCATCGTACCGGATGCATGGGGGGCCATTTTTAGTGGTTCTTGTGTGGTAGACCATGAAAATACGGCAGGCTTTGGTAAAGAAGCTGTGGTGGCATTCTATACTTCTGCTAAATCTACTCCATGGGGAGATATACAGATGCAGAGCATGGCCTATAGTCTGGATAACGGAAAAACTTTTACGAAATATGAAGGAAATCCTATTCTGACTTCTTCTGAAAAGGATTTTCGTGACCCCAAGGTATTTTGGTATGCACCGGGAAAGCACTGGGTAATGATTCTTGCAGTAGGCCAGCACATGGAAATCTATTCTTCTGTTAACTTGAAGGAATGGAAGAAAGAAAGTGAATTTGGTGCTATGCAGGGGGCT
>ENA-OZZJ01000230-OZZJ01000230.1-human-gut-metagenome-genome-assembly--contig:-NODE-230-length-12422-cov-5.843050_pt1 | contig 12422 bp, 18 predicted proteins | sample MGYA00244938_ERZ654148 | MGnify/ENA primary metagenome ERZ654148 (study PRJEB26926, sample SAMN06165168) | human gut metagenome | biome: ENVO:00009003; feature: ENVO:2100002; material: ENVO:00002003... | reverse complement strand
CACCACGAAAAGAGACATCCGATCGGATGTCTCTTTTTCATTTTAAAAATTTTCGGATTTCGGCAGGGCGTAGCCGCATTTGTTTTTCCTTTTCTTTTGCACAGTCCTGTTTATGGGACTGGCGCTCTGATAGTATGAAAGCGCAGAGGAAAACCGGCTTTGGGAAAGGAGAAATGATATGTGGTTTTTTGCGCTCATATATCGCTCGTATATATTATTGTTGGGCTGGTTCGTGAGAGCTATCTGGAGTTTGTTGCTGCGCAGTACGATTGCGATCAATGCAGACGGATGGCTGAGTGTAAGCGCAATGCGCAGCTGCCTGCAGACTACGAATGGTGGGGGCGCTAGCACATGACGGCGCCCGAGCTGCGGGCGTGGATCGACAGCCTGACGCAAGACATCGACTTTGCCTATCGCGGAAAATTCGGGTCGATCTGCCCATTTCATCGTGAGGATATTGCCCTGTGCTATGACGGCTATGCGGTGGATGCACACTCCGTGGACGAGGCGATGACGCTGCCGTTCATCTGCGGGCGATCGCTCAGCGAACTTTGTGAGCAACTGGATATTTGACTGCCGCCGCACACACAGCGGTGGAATGGGGGAGCATGACGATGGAATTGAGGCAAGCAGAAGCGCTGCTGACGGAGCTGGCCGACGGCGTCGACCCGCTGACGGGCGAGTGTCTGCCGGCCGACAGTGTCTGCAACCGGCCGGAGATCATCCGCGCGCTGCATTGCGTGCTGCGGTATGTGTCGGACCGGCCGAAGCGGTCTGCACCACTGCCCAATGCGGGCAAGCCGTGGACGGAGGCGGATGAAGTCGCCCTGATGCAGATGTTTGACGCGGGCTGTTCCATGGAGGAGATGCAGGCGCGGTTTCAGCGCACAAATGGCGCAATCGTTCGGCGTTTGGAGCGCCTCGGCAGACTTTGCCCCGGCGAAACAATAAAATAAGAAATCCCCGGCGTGCGGTGAATACCGTCGCCGGGGATTTTGAATGATGCGTTTATTTGAAAACCGAGTCAGGTTTTGGCCGCGGACGGCGGAGATAGAACCGCTGCAGTTCTTTGATCGTGTAGTTGGTGCCGAATTGGCGATTGATGAGATTGCGCGCCATACCCCAGTTCCAGCCGTGCTCGCCAACGAGCCGGTACAGGACGTCGAGTATTTCGGGCTGCATATCGGGTCATCCTTTCTGATTCTGCAAGTTTCCCGGCCGCGTGATCCGCGGCGGTACAGCGCCGACAGGAAATGTCCCGAAATCGGGCGTTGCCGCTAAGAGACAAGATAGCATATTTCAGGCAAAAATTCAAGGAAATAACAAAAAATCTTGTATAGCTGAGATAAAGATTTGCAAAAAATCCCCGGCTGACGGCGAGAAGCGTCGGCCGGGGATGCGGTTTTTGCGGTTAATTGCCGAGGGACTTGACCCAGTCGGCAACTTCCTGCTGCGTGACGGCGGAGGCAAAGCGCTTGCCCGTCTGCCAGTCGCCGGTGCCGGCGAGCGCCGCGAGCTGTGTGCCGCTCTCGCCGATGTCGCTGCTGCCGGAGGTGCAGAAGGGGATGACCGTCTTGCCGGTGAAGTCATTGGCCTTGACGAACGTGTCCACCGGCCACGCGGCGATGCCCCACCAGATCGGGTAGCCGATATAGACGGTGTCATAGTCGGCCCAGTTCGCCACGGTCGTGGTCTTGAGTGCCACGTCGCGCAGAGACGCATCGTTGTGCTCGCGCGAGACGCGGCTGTCGGCGTTGTTGTAGTCCAGGTCGGCGCTCGTGTACGGCTCGGCTGGCTCCAGCTCCAGCAGGTCGCCGCCCGTCGCGGCGGCGATGGCCTCGGCTGCGGCTTTCGTGTTGCCGGTCGCGGAGAAATAGACGACGAGCGTCTTGCCGCCGCTGGCGGCGGGGGCCGTGGTGGTCTCGGGCGCGGTGGTCTTGCTGCCGCAGGCGGCGAGGCTCAGCAGCATCAGCGCGCTGACCAGCAGGGGGATGATCTTTTTCATGGCGATGCCTCCTCAGTCGTGGATGGCCGCGATCCAGCGGTCAATGGTCTTGTCCGGCGTGCGCAGCGTTGTGTCGTCGAAGTGCACGTCGAGGCCGGGCTTCACGTCCGCGCCCGGGCACAGCGCCGCCACGTCCTTGAGCGCGCGGCCGAGCCAGCCGCCGTTCGTTGCGAAGGGGTAGACGGTCTTGCCGCCGAGGTCGTGCGCGGTCAGAAAAGCGCGCGTGGCCGGGGCGCAGGTGTACCACCAGACGGGCGTACCGAGCACGATCGTGTCGTAGCGGCTCAGGTCGATGTCCATCGCCTTGAGCTCCGGCAGAAAGCCCTGCTTGACCTCCCGCTCGCCCTGTGCGACCACGTCGTCATACGAGCCGGTGTAGGGCACGACGGTGTCGATGCGGGCAATGTCGCCGCCGATGGCGGCGTGGATGCGCTCAGCGATGCGCTGCGTGTTGCCGCGGTAAGAATAGTAAAGGATCAGGGATTTCATATGGCTTACCTCCGTATTGCATATTGTTTTCAGCTTACTGTCATCATACAGCATGAAGCTGACTTTAGGTCAAGATGGTGAAATGTAAATTTTTCTTGAATAAGGCGAAAGAGCGTAAAAAGCCCCGCACCGGTATGGTGCAGGGCTGTGTGATTTTTATCCCAGCTGGTCAAGCTCCGCCTGCCACACGGCAGCGCAGGCGTCGCTTGGCATGCGCCAGTCGCCGCGGGGGCTGAGCGTGACCGAGCCAATCTTCGGCCCGTCAGGCAGGCAGCTGCGCTTGAACTGCTGCGCGAAGAAGCGGCGGTAGAAATTCTTCAGCCAGTGCAGCAGCACGTCGTCCGGGTACCGGTCGCCGAGCGCGCGGCGCGCGAGCCGGTAAATTTTCGCCGGGCCGAAGCCGAAGCGCAGCACGTAGTAGAGGTAAAAATCGTGCAGCTCGTACGGCCCCACCAGCGACTCCGTCTGCTGGGCGATCTCGCCGTTTTCCTTCGCCGGCAGCAGCTCGGGGCTGACGGGGGTGTCGAGAATGTCGAGCAGCACGGCGCGGAGAGCTTCGTTTTCCGTCGCGTCGGCCTCGTAACGCACGATGTGGCGCACAAGCGTTTTCGGCACGTCGGCGTTCACGCCGTACATGCTCATGTGGTCGCCGTTGTAGGTCGCCCAGCCGAGCGCCAGCTCGCTCAGATCGCCGGTACCGACGACGAGGCCGCCCGTGCGGTTGGCGAGGTCCATAAGCTCGAGCGTGCGCACGCGCGCCTGGCAGTTTTCATACGTCACGTCGAGCACGGCTTCGTCCTGCCCGATGTCGGAAAAGTGGCTGTGGACGGTGCGCGCGATCGGGATCTCCTGAAACGTCACGCCCAGCTCGCCGCAGAGGATCTCGGCGTTCGAGCGGGTGCGGTGCGTCGTGCCGAAGCACGGCATCGTCACGGCCAGCACGTCCTGCGCCGGGCGGCCGAGCTGCCGCATCGCACGCACGGCCACGAGCAGGGCCAAGGTGCTGTCCAGACCGCCGGAGATGCCGATGACGGCGGTCTTTGCGTGCGCGTGGGCGATGCGCTTGGCCAGCCCATCGGCCTGCATGGCGAGGATGAGCTCGCAGCGCTCGGCGCGGGCGTTATCGTCGGCCGGGACGAACGGCGCCGGCGAGACGTACCGCGTGAGCGGCACCTCCCGCAGCGGCAGGTGGAACATGACCGTCTGGTAGCCTTCGCTCTCGGGCTGGAACGTCGTGCTGCGGCAGCGCTCGCTGACCATGCGGCCGAGGTCGAGCTCCGTGCAGGCATAGCCGGGGCCGAAGGGCTTGGACTCCGCCAGCAGAGAGCCGTTTTCACAGATGAGGTCGTGCGCGGCAAAGACCATGTCGGTCGTGGATTCGCCGTGACCGGCGTCGGCGTAGAGGTACGTGCACAGCAGCCGCGCCGACTGCTGCCCCACGAGCGCGCGGCGGTAGTCGGCCTTGCCGATGGTCTCGTCGCTGGCCGAGAGGTTCGCGATCACGGTTGCGCCCGCGAGCGCGTGGTGCGTACTCGGCGGCAGCGGGGCCCACAGGTCCTCGCACACCTCGGCCGCGAGACAAAACTCCGGCATCTCCGCGCAGCGAAACAGCAGCTTTGTGCCAAACGGCACCTCCTCCCCGGCAAAGTGCAGCGTGCGCATGCCGGTGGGCGCGGGGTTGAACTGCCGCTTTTCGTAAAACTCACCGTAGTTCGGCAGGTATGTTTTCGGCACCAGACCCAGCAGCTTCCCGTGGCAGACAACGGCGGCACAGTTGTAGAGCTTGCCGTCCACCGCGACGGGCAGGCCCACGAGCGCCACGAGGTCGAGCGCCGTGCTCGCCTCCAGCACGGCGGCAAGCGCTTTTGCCGCGGCGCGCTGGAGCGACTGCTGGAAAAACAGGTCGCCGCATGTGTAGCCGGTCAGCCCCAGCTCGGGGAACACTGCCAGCTGCACGCCGTCCGCCGCTGCGCGCTGCATGGCGGCGATGGTCTGCTGCGTGTTGAACGCACAGTCGGCCACGCGCAGCGCGGGCGAGACCGTGCAGGCTTTGAGAAAACCGTGGATCATGATGCGTCAGTCCTTTCAAATGGCAAAACCCGGAGCGCAAAGCGCTCCGGGTTTTGCGGATGCTATATCATACCACGGTTGTAGGGGGAAGAACAAGTGGCGGTATGCAGAAAATATGTGCCGGGAAGCCCAAATTCACGGGTTTTGTGCACAGTCGGCGTCGAGTGCTGCGTATTCCGCGTCCGTGACGGGCTCCAGCCACTCGTTGCCCGTCTCCTCGCCGGGGCACTCGATGGCAATGTGGCTGAACCAGCAGTCCTTCTGCGCGCCGTGCCAGTGCTTGACCCCGGCCGGGATGGTCACAACATCACCGGGGTGCAGGGCCTGCGCGGGCTTTCCCGCCTCCTGATACCAGCCCAGACCGTCCGTGCACAGCAGCAGCTGGCCGCCGCCGGACTTCGCGTGGTGGATGTGCCAGTTGTTGCGGCAGGCGGGTGAGAAGGTGACGTTTGCGAGAAAAACGGTTTTGGTCGGGTCGGTCAGCGGATTGAGGAAGCTCTCGCCGGTGAAATACTGCGCATAGGCCGTGTTCGGCTTACCGAGGCCGAAGAGGCCGCCGTTTGCGTCCGCACCGCCGTCGGCGTAGACCTCCTTCGCCTGCCGGAAGGCGGCCCAGGCGTTCGGCCAGCCGGCGTAAAAGGCGAGGTGCGTGAGGAGCTCAGCCATTTCTGTTTTCGTCACGCCGTTTTGCTTCGCGGTCGTGAGGTGGTAGGTGAGAGAGCTGTCCGTGACGCCCTTGCTGATGAGCGCCGTGATCGTGACGATCGAGCGCAGCTTGAGCGGCAGCTGCCCCTCGCGCGACCAGACCTCGCCAAAGAGCACGTCATCGTTGAGCGCGGCAAATTTGGGCGCAAAATCATTCAGGGCGTCTCTGCCCGCAGTCTGTTTGACCATGATGATACCTCCTTATTTCAGATGCTGATGATAGAATGCTTCGATGCGGTCGAACGGGATGATGTCCATTCGGTCGTAGAGATCGGTGTGTACGGCGCCGGGGATGAGCAGCAGCTCCTTGTTGTCGCCCTGCAGCCGGGCGAAGGCGTCGCGGCTGAAGTAGCACGAGTGCGCCTTGTCGCCGTGGATCATGAGCACGGCGCTGCGGATCTCACCGGCATAGGCGAGCAGCTTTGCGTTGAGCAGCGACAGCGGGGACGTGACGTTCCAGCCGTCGGTGGAGTTGAGCGAGCGCGGATGGTAGCCGCGCGGGGTCTTGTAGTAGTCGTGGTAGTCCTTGACGAAAAACGGCGCATCGGCCGGCAGCGGGTCGACCACGCCGCCCGCGCGCTGGTATGTGCCGGCCTTGTAGTCGGCTGTGCGCTGCGCGTTGAGCGCCTGGCGCAGAGCGTAGCGGGCGTCCGGGTTGTCGTCCGCGTCGAAGTAGCCGTTGGCGGTCACGCGGGTCATGTCGTACATCGTGGACGTGACGGTGGCCTTGATGCGCGTGTCGATGGCGGCGGCGTTGAGCGCCATGCCGCCCCAGCCGCAGATGCCGAGGATGCCGATGCGCTCCGGGTCCACATCGCCGCACACGGACAGGAAATCGACCGCGGCGGAAAAGTCCTCGGTGTTGATGTCGGGCGAGGCGACACAGCGCGGCGTGCCGCCGCTCTCGCCGGTGTACGACGGGTCAAAGGCGACGGTCAGAAAGCCGTGCGCGGCGAGCTCCTGCGCGTACAGGCCGGAGCACTGCTCCTTCACGGCGCCGAACGGGCCGCTCACGGCCACGGCGGCGAGCTTTCCGGCGGCATTTTTCGGCTTGTAGAGATCGGCCGCGAGCTCGATGCCGAAGCGGTTGAAAAACGTGACCTTGCTGTGGTCAACGGCGTCGTTTTGCGGGAACGTTTTGTCCCATTCCTGCGTGAGGGTCAGGGTGCTGTTCATGATTGCATACCTCCTGTGCTGGTTTTATGCGATGGCCGCGCCCATGGCGCGGGCGGTCTCGAGTGCGGGGTGGCCGGCGATGGCGCCGGGCTCCGTCACGCCGCCGGCGAACACCGTCCCGGCGAGGCGGCACTTTTCGTAGCACGCGATCCAGCCCTCGAGCCCGTGGATGGCGCGCTCGTCCGTGTCCGGCTCGTCCTCGGTCGCCGAGGTGAGCAGGTAAATGTCGCGAAACGCGTAGTCCGACGGGAAGAGGGCGTTCGCGCGGTCGAGCAGGGTCTTGAGCTGGCCGCTCATTTCGTAGTAGTAAATGGGCGTGGCGAAGGCAATCACGTCCGCGTGCTGCATCTTCTCCGTGATGGCGACGGCGTCGTCGTCGATCACGCACCTGCCCAGCGTCTGGCAGGCGAGGCAGCCGCGGCAGAACGCAATGTTTTTGCCGCGCAGCGAGATGACCTCCACCGCGTGCCCGGCGGCGCGCGCCCCGTCGGCGAAGGCGTTTGCCAGCGCCTCGGAGTTGCTGCCCGCGCGCAGGCTCGCGCTGAGAATGAGAATGTTTTTGGCCATATCTGTCTTCTCCTTCCGAGCGGCTTGACGCCGCCGCTGTGATCTGATATCCTAAGCATACAACCTGAAGCTGACTTCAGGTCAAGCACTTTTTTGTGATTTTTTCGAGGTGATCCCATGTATACGATCGGTCAGGTGTCGGAGCGGTTTGATCTGCCGGTCTCCACGCTGCGGTATTATGATAAGGAAGGCCTGTTCCCGGACCTCACGCGCACGTCGGGCATCCGCCGCTTCGGCGAGCAGGAGCTCGAGGCGCTGCGCGTGATCGAGTGCCTCAAGCGCTCGGGGCTGGAAATCAAGGAGATCAAGCAGTTTATGGCCTGGTGCGCGCAGGGGAGCGAGACGTACCCGCAGCGGCACGCGCTCTTTGTGCAGCAGGCCGAGCGGGTGGAGGCCGAGATCGAGCGCCTGCAGAAATCGCTCGACATGATCCGCTTCAAATGCTGGTACTACGAGCAGGCCATGCGCGACGGCAACGAGGACCGCGTGCACGCCATGCTGCCGGACCAGCTGCCGCCGGACATCCAGCCGATCTACGACCACGCGCACGAAACGTAACCATAGAATACGATTCAGAAAGGATGGCGACCCATGAAACAGCGAACGATCCTCTCGACCCTTCTGCTCTGCGCGCTGCTGCTGACCGGCTGCGGAACCGCGGCGCAGACTCCGGACGCGACGCCCACCCCCGCGCAGGAGGCGGCGGCCACGCCGACGCCGACGCCCGACCCGCTGAGCACCCTGCCGTATACGGACGGCCAGCTCTATGCCGCGGCCTACCTCGGCTATCAGGCGCCGACGGATCTGGACTTCTTCCAGCAGACGTATTTCGGCGGCCGGGAGCTGCCGGTGCACCACATCTCGGACGGGGACTTTTATCTCATCATCCCGCGCGACCCGAACGCGACCGTGCGCCTGTACAAAAACGATATGGTCACCGACTCCAAAACGCTCTTTTATGAGCAGACGAACGGCGATGCCTTCGTCATCGGCTGCAACGTCAGCGATATTTTCCCGGACGTGACGGTCGAGATCACGTCGGGCGGCGAGACGGTGGACTTTTCGCCGTTTATTTCACTCAAGGACGGCAGCGTGGAGGTCGGCGCGCGCGGCCTGAACATCACACGCATCTCGACTGCGCCATGACCAATTGAGAAAGCGACCCCGGGTGCGATCTGCACCCGGGGTCACTGCTTTATCTAAGGTTATGCGAGCGTCAGCTCCGTGCTTGCGCACACGATGGCGCCCACGCGCTGCATGTCGGCGAGATTCGCCGCCTGCACGGCGTCGGTGACAGAGGACGTGCAGTCCGAGAGCACAACGGCGTCATAGTCGAGCGAGATGGCGTCATAGCACGTCGTGCGGATGCAGTTGGGCGTGGTCGTGCCCGCGAGCAGGACGGTCTGCACGCCGAGGCGGCGCAAAATGAGGTCCAGGCTCGTGTGGAAAAACGCCGAGAACCGGGGCTTTACGAGCACATAGTCCTGCGGCAGGACGGTGAATGCGGCCGGAAACGCGTCCGACAGGTGCGCGGCGCAGTCCTCCGAGAGCGGCTTGCCGCCGGCTGCCCACGCGGCCGCGCGTGGCTTTTCCACGTCGGTGCCGTCGGCCCGGTAGTGCCGCACGGCGTAGATGACGGGAACGCCCGCCTTGTGGCAGCGGTCGATGAGCGCCGCGCACGCGGGCACGGTCCCCTCCGCCGCCGGGATGCACAGCGGGGACGCGCTGTCGAGAAAGCCCCGCTGCATGTCGATCATGATCAGTGCCTGTTTGGGCATGGTGCTTGCCTCCTGACAAAGTAGATGCCTCTATGATAGCGCCGCGTGCCGGATTTGGCAAGCGCCGCTTGCCATCCACGCCCCGACGTGGTATCCTACCGGGTAGCCCCAAAAGGAAGGGGCACTCTTTACAAGCGGGAGCGATCAACATGAGCAGACAACTCGAACCCTATCAGCTGATCGAGCGCAGCATCCAGAAAAAATTCCACAAGGTGCTCTGGACGCCGTTCATCACCGCCATCAAGCAGTACGAACTCATTGCCCCCGGCGACCGGATCGCGGTGTGCATTTCCGGCGGCAAGGACTCCATGCTCATGGCCAAGCTCCTGCAGCTGCTGCAGCGGCACAGCGACGTGCCGTTCGAGGTCGTCAACCTCGTCATGGACCCGGGCTACAACGCCGTCAACCGGCAGAAGATCGAGAGCAACGCGGCGCTGCTGCACATCCCGGTCACGATCTTTGAGACGAACATTTTCGATGTCACGAGCAGCATCGAGCAGTCGCCGTGCTACCTCTGCGCGCGCATGCGCCGCGGCTATCTCTACAGCAAGGCACGCGAGCTCGGCTGCAACAAGATCGCCCTCGGGCACCACTTCAGCGATGTGGTTGAAACGACCGTCATGGGCATGTTCTACGGCTCGCAGCTGCAGGCCATGCCGCCGAAGCTGCGCAGCCGCAATTTCCCGGGCATGGAGCTCATCCGCCCCATGTACTGCATCCACGAGGACGACATCATCGCCTGGCAGCACTATAATGGGCTGGAGTTCATCCAGTGCGCCTGCCGCTTTACCGAGCGCGCGGCCGCGCACGGCAACGACGGCAGCTCCAAGCGGCAGGAGGTCAAGCTGCTGCTGCGCGAGCTGCGGCGCAAGAATCCCGACATTGAAAAGAGCATTTTCCACAGCATCCACTCCGTCTGCCTCGACACCATGGTCGGCTACAAATCCGGCGGTGTGGAGCACACGTTCGCCGACTGCTACCGCGAGCGCGGCGAGATGGCAAAGGAGGACGCGGAATGATGCCCATCGGGCGCACGCGCCCGGAGGATTTTGACGCGGTTTTCCGTTTGCTTTCCCAGAGCTTCCCGGCCGGGGAGCGGCGGGGCAGCTGGCGGCCATTCCGCTGTATCTGTGCTCGGCCAAACTGCACCGCGACGGTTTGAAAGGAGAAAACGCATGAAGCATATCCGTATCCTGCCCCTGCTGCTTGCGCTCGCGCTGCTGTGCACGGGCTGCGCCGGCGGCGCGGCAGAGCCAACGCCCGCCCCGGACATGAGCGATCTCCCGCTCGACGAGGGCTATGCCTACCTGCGCGTGGAGGTGCTCTCGCGCGACAAGGACGCGAAAACGCTGGAGGTCAAAGTGCTCGATTTCGGCGACGCCGATGGGGTGAACGTCGGCGCGCTCCCGGCCGGTGCGCAGGGCACGGTTGACTGCGCCGACCTGCTGTCGATGGCGATGATGATCGACTCCGGCGAGTGGATCATCACCTATGCAGATCTCGGCCAGCAGGCGTTCCCGCTGCGGCTGACGTCGATCGAGAACCCGGAGCACTTTTCCGCGCGCGCAGGGAAATAAAAATCACCGGCTGAGATTTCCTCAGCCGGTGATTTTGTCATTTGTCACCAGAATTTTTTCTTTTTGCACACCCACAGGCTGATGCCCACGATCACGATGCTCACGATCACGACGACGGGGTAGCCGTACTTCCACGTCAGCTCCGGCATGCCGACAAAGTTCATGCCGTACCATCCGACGAGCAGCGTCAGCGGCAGGAAGATCGTCGTCACGATCGTCAGGATCTGCATGATGCGGTTTTGCCGCGTGTCGATCTCGGCCTGAAACAGGCTCTGCAGCTGCGCGCACGATTCGCGCAGCAGCTGCGACTCCTCACGCAGGCGGATCACGCGGTCCTCGAACATGCGAAACAGCAGCTGCTCACTGTCGGTGAAGAAGCCGTTTTCGTTCTCGTGCAGCTCGCACGCCACGTCGTCGAGCTGGGAGTAGTAGCGAAACCACGCCATGGTCTCCTTGCGCAGCGCGGTCATCGGCGCGGAGAAATCGTCCAGCTCGTGCGCCAGCACCCGATCCTCGAGCGCCTCGATGCGGTCCTCGATCTTTTCGAGCCGGTGCAGATCGCGGGCGATGAGCTGCTCAAAAAAGTCGTAGAGGAACCGGCCGACGCTGCCGTCGGTCCAGCGCTTTTCCCGGGCGATGCGGCGCAGCTGCCCCTGCAGCGCGCTCTCGTCGTCCACGAGCACGACGCGCGCGGCCGTGACGAGATAGCCGCAGGCGAGCGGCTTGCCGTCCTTGCCCTGGCACGGCAGCACGAGCGTGCCCGCGAGACAGTCAGAGCGGACCTCGGCCTTGCACACGCGCGCGTCGCGCGCCGGGGGTGTGTGGTGCAGTGTCCGCTCCAGACCGGGCAGCGCCGGCTGGTGCGACAGCTCTTCGGACGTCAGCAGCACGACGGCGGGCTGCTCCGGCGCGGGCGCGCGCTCCTGCTGCGTGAGCGTCTGCCCGATGGTATACCAATACAAATGCGGTCCCTCCCATAAGTCGCGGTGTTTTTCCCATTGTAGCACACCGGGCGCGCGGACACAACGTCCGGGTGGAAATCGGGACGCGGGTGTGCTATACTGGGCAAAAATCGTACTTTGGGGGAAGTATTATGATCGTCTATTACACCGGCACCGGCAACAGCCGCTATGTTGCCCAGCGCTTCGCCGCCGCCCTCGGCGACGATCTCATCACCGCGAACGAATACATCAAAAACGATACGCCCGCCGACCTGTATTCCGACCGGCCGTGGGTGTTCGTCTCGCCGACGTACGGCTGGCAGATCCCGCACATTTTTGCGGACTTTCTCCGCCGCGGCCGCTTCACCGGCAGCCGCAAGGCCTACTTTGTCATGACCTGCGGCAGCGAGATCGGCAACGCCGGCAGCCGCATCGCGGCGCTGTGCGCGGACATCGGGCTCGATTATCAGGGCGTGCTGCAGGTCGTCATGCCGGAAAACTATGTCGCCATGTTCTATGTGCCCGGCGCGGAAGAGGCGGCGCAGATCATCACGGCGGCGCAGCCGTCCATCGACGGGGGCATTGCCTGCATGCAGCGCGGCGAGCCGTTCCCCGCGCCGAAGGTCGGTCCACTCGACCGGTTCAAGACCGGACCGGTGAACACGATTTTCTATAAATGCTTTGTCAAGTCCGGGCCGTTCACGGTCTCGGACGCGTGCATTGGCTGCGGCAAGTGCGCGCTGAGCTGCCCGGTCAACGGCATCGACATTGTGGAGCGCCGGCCGCACTGGAACGGCGCGTGCACGCACTGCATGGCCTGCATCTGCGGCTGCCCGGTGTCCGCCATCGAGTATGGGCGCAAGAGTCAGGGCAAGCCCCGCTACCAGTGCCCGGAGTATCAATGAATACAGCGAAAAACGAACCCCGCACCAGACAGCCGGTGCGGGGTTCGCTTTGTTTACAGATAGCACTCCGGCCGCCGCTGCTTGAGGTACGGGCGCTTTTGCTCGCGCCAGAGCCGCGCCTCGGCGAGGTCGAGCTCCTGCACGATGAGCTGCTCACGGTCTGTCTCTTATACACATCTCCGAGCCCACGAGACCGGAGCCTATCTCGT
>ENA-OZZJ01000227-OZZJ01000227.1-human-gut-metagenome-genome-assembly--contig:-NODE-227-length-12498-cov-4.909025_pt1 | contig 12498 bp, 10 predicted proteins | sample MGYA00244938_ERZ654148 | MGnify/ENA primary metagenome ERZ654148 (study PRJEB26926, sample SAMN06165168) | human gut metagenome | biome: ENVO:00009003; feature: ENVO:2100002; material: ENVO:00002003... | reverse complement strand
GCTGGATATGGGCATCACCAACAAGGCCTTTGACTCCTACGAGCAGGGGCTGATCCGGGACGTGATCGCCGCGCGCATCCCGGCCAAGCTGGATGCCGGAAAGCTGTTTGCCTGATGGACGCCCAAAGCTACACCGCGCAGGAGCGGCGTGCGGCCAATCAGGTCTGGGCCGCTGCCGGAGCCTACGGCTTTGAGCCGCTGTTTCTGGCCCGCAACACGGACGGCACCATTGATTTTTACATGAACTGCATCGTAGGGCTGGTGCATAAATACTACGGTGATGCGCTGATCCGGGACATTTTTTCTGCTTGGGAGGGCGATGTGCGCCAGCCCATGCTGGACGACATGGCGTGGCTGTACTTAGAAAACGCCGCATACCGGCTGGAGCTGCCCCGCCGCCCGGTATTGGAAGCGCTGCGCTTTGCCCACGCGGACTACTTTTTTGCCATTCAGTACAAGCTTTCGCGGCAGGAGTGGATGGCGAAAAACCAGCTGGTGTACACCATGCAGGCTGCACGCTGGCGCAAGGTGCTGGGACGCACCGCCCCGGTCATGACCCCTTACGAGAGCAGCCTTGCCGCAGCGCTGGCACCGGAGAACATACCGGAACCGGCACAGCTCAAAAACGACCTGCTGGCGCTGTTTGCAAAATTTGCCCTGTTTGACGGCAAGGTGCGCCAGAAGCCCGCGCTGCATCTGCGGCTGCAAGGCTTTTGGGCGAAGCTTGCCACCAAAACCATGCCCACCCAGATGATCAAGACCGACCGGGTAACGGTGGAGCATTCCGGTGCGGTGGATGCCACAGGCAGCGGGCTGGCGGTGGACAAGCGCCGGGCAAACATTACCCTGAAGCAGCGCGCCGCGCAGGATCGCGCCTACATTGAAAGCTGCTTCGGGCGCTGTTTCTACCCGCCGGAGCAGCTGCGCAAGGCCGAGCAGGAGTTGTGCACCGGAGTGCATCTGGGCTGTCATCTGTGGTTCAGCGCCGGGGTTCCCAGCCCGGCACAGGCCCCCACCCCGGAAGCGCGGCAGCTGGCACAGCAGGCCGAATTGCAGGCCGAACGCAACCGCGCCTACTATGCCAAAAATCAGGAGCTGCACCGCAGCGTGGTGCTGCGCCTTACCGAGCAGATCCGCAACTGCATTCTGGTGCATCAGCAGCCCGACCAGCGGATAGCGCGCAGCGGTGATCTGTGCGCCGGGCGGGTGTGGCGTGCCCCTTACTTGAACGATGACCGGGTGTTTTTGTGCCCGGAGGAGGAAAACTGCCCCGCTTTTACGGTGGATCTGCTGCTGGACGCCTCCGCCTCCCGCCTGCACTGTCAGGAGGTGATTGCGGCGCAGGGTGTCATTCTGGCCGAAAGCTTGGCCAACTGCGGTATTCCGGTGCGAGTAAGCGCCTTTAGCAGCCTGCGGGGCTACACGGTACTGCGGGTGCTGAAAGGCTTTGCGGACAAGAACCGGCAGAACATCTTCCGGTACTTCGCCTCAGGCTGGAACCGGGACGGTCTGGCGCTGCGAGCTGCGGGCGATCTGATTCAGTACGCCCCCGGCCCTGCCCCGCGCCACCTGATGATCCTGCTGACCGATGCCAGCCCCAACGACAGCCGCCGCATTCCGCCCACAGCAGAGAACCCGCTGGGCTGCGCCTACGAGGACGCCGCCGGTGTTACCGATACCGCCGCGCAGGTGCGCACCTTGCAGCGGCAGGGGGTGCGGGTGTCTGCCGTTTTTATGGGCGAGGACAGCAGCGCCGGTGCCGCCACGCAGATCTACGGCAAAAATATGGCGCGCATCCGCGGCATGGATCAGCTTGCCCGCGCTGCCGGGCGATTGATCCAGAACGAGATTCGGGAGCTTGGCGATTGAAAAACATAAAATGACCCCTGTGGGAGCAACTCCTGCCTTAGCCGGCATCTCCCGCAGGGGTCATTTTTCACAACCGATTATCATAAAGCACAACCATGCTTTGAACTTCTGTTTGCTCCATGCCATAAGCTTTTGCAAAATTTTGTCGTTCCGAAGAAACTTGCAGTTGTTTTTTACTCAAAAGTATGCTATACTACGTTCAGAAAAGTTTTATACAGCCTGTCGGCCCGATCACCCGGCTGGCACTTTTACAACGTTTCGCTGTTTGCTTTTTAGGAAGGAGATCAATCATGGACGCTTCCCGTTATTTTGACGCCATGCACAACGCCATGTCCACCCTGCACGCCGGTGCACAGCTGCTGCTCACCATCCGTTTGCAGGACACCTGCGGCAACGACGCCTATCTTGAAGTAAAACAGCTGCCCGGGGAGCAAAGCGCCCTTGTGTGCTACTCCACCATGGGGCGGCGCTGCCTGAATTTTCAGCTGTTCCGCAAGGGCTGGCAGCTGTGCCACAATGCCGATGGGCAGCTGACCGGGCGTTTTCCGTCCAGTGCCGACAGCCTGCTGAGCCAGACCGACTTCCGCGCCTACTGCCGGGAGGATCGGCTGGATGCCGCCCGCACCCAGCGCCTTATAGAGGAGCTGGGGCAGCGTGCCGGTACAAATTATATCGGTGCCATCCCGCAGAATGCCCGCACCGGCGCACAGATCACAGTGGAAAGCCATCTTGGCCGCGGTGCACGCTGGAGCTACTGGAATCAGGACGCTTCCCCCTGCCTGCCGCTGGCCGCAATTCTGTACTGGCTGGCTGATTTTCTGGCCGGGAACGAGCGCCGCGCGTTGCAATCTGACCCGCAGGCCGCTGCACTGGCTGCGCAGTGGCTGGCAAAGGATACGGCTGTGTTCTTTTGCCCCTCCCCTGCCCTGACGGTATCCTCTGCGACCGGTCATAGTGCCCCTGTTGCACGGCGCACCCGCCCCGCCCCGGTGCCTGCCGCACGCAGCAAGAGCTGGCAGAGCGTTCTGGCTGCCATGGCTGCGGTGTAAGCTGGTACCTTTTCAATCTGGTTTACATATAAAAGACGAGTGCTCGGCAAAACCGAGCACTCGTCTTTTTTGCAGGATAACAGCAAAAAAGCACCCCGCCAACCGTTTCCGGTCAGCGGGGTGCTTAGTGCTTATAGTTTACAGCTCAGCTTACGCTGCACAGCACAGGGAGGAAATCACTCCTCGATGTAGCCGTACTGCAGGTACCAGTAGCCGTAGGGGCTGTGCCAGGTGCCCTTCAGAGCGGGGCTCTGCAGCCAGAAGTCGTTGTAGTAAGCAACGGGGATGCAGCCCATATCCTCCATCAGGATGTCCTCAGCCTTATGCAGCTGTGCAAAGTGCTCGGCAGCATCAGCAACCTTGGAGCCCTCGATTGCAGCATCGAAGTCGGGGTTGGAGTACTTACCATCGTTGTTGCCGTTGTCGGTGCAGAACAGCTCGACCATGTTGGAAGGATCGTTGTAGTCCATGACCCAGCCGTTACGGGCAACATCGTACTCGCCTGCACGACGAGCGGGGGTGAAGGAGGACCACTCCATCTTGTTGATGGTCAGGGTGATGCCCAAATCGCCCCAAGCCTGCTGCAGGTACTCTGCCAGAGGCACATGGTAGCCGGCATCGTTGGTGCTGTACTCGATGGTGGGGTAGCCCTCGCCATTGGGGTAGCCAGCCTCTTCCAGCAGCTTCTTAGCCTCGGCCAGATTTGCCTCGTAGTCATCAGCAATGTAGGGAGAGCCGCCGTTTGCGTTGTCGTAGAAGTAACCGTTCTCGTCCACGATGCCAGGGCCGACAATGTTGGAAGCAGCAGAGTAGGTGCCCTGCATGATGGTGTTGGCAACGTAGTCGCGGTCGATGGACAGAGCCAGAGCCTTGCGAACCTTGGCATCCTGGAAGGCATCGCGCTGCAGGTTCATGCTGACGTAGTAGGTGCCCAGAATGGTGTCAACATAGAAGTCGCCGCCATCCTCTGCCTTGGTCAGGCTGGGGATCTCATCGGTGGGCACGTCCTTGATCAGGACAGCCTCACCGCTGTTGTAAGCAGCGAAGGCAGCGGAAGAGTCCTCCAGCAGCAGCAGGGTGATGGTGTCAGAGACGATCTTGGAGTTATCCCAGCCGCCAACGTAGTTGGGGTTCTTGGTCAGCACGATGCGCTCGGACGGGGTCCAGTCGGTGATCATGTAGGGGCCGTTGGACACGAAGGTGTCGGCGGAGGTGCACCAGCTGTCGCCGTTTGCCTCAACAGTTGCCTGCTGCACAGGGCTCATAGCTGCGAATGCGGCCATCTTGTCGAAGTAGGAGCAGGGGTAGGACAGCACGATGGTCAGGGTCTTGCCGTCGTCGCTTGCCTTGACGTTCAGAGCATCGGGGTTGGGCTCTGCAGTGGGGTTGCCGTCTGCATCGGGGAAGCCGGCAGCTTCTTCAAAGCCGTCGATCATGCCCAGGCAGGTCTCTGCGTAGGGAGCAGCGGTGTCGGGGTTGACCATACGCTTGAAGCTGTACTCGAAGTCCTTAGCGGTCAGGTCGGTGCCATCGCTCCACTTCAAACCGTCACGCATGGTGAAGGTCCAGGTCAGGCCGTCCTCGCTTTCTTCCCAGCTCTCAGCCTGGCCACCAATAACTTCGTTGTTCTCGTTGATGATCAGCAGGGGCTCGAAGATGGTGATGATGGTGTTGGCGCCATCAACAGCGCTGTTCAAAGAGGGATCCAGAGTCTCGGGGTTGGGGCCGTACTGGACGGTAAAGCCAGCGGTGTTGACACTGCCGGTAGAAGAACCAGCAGCGGAAGAAGCAGTGCCGGAGGTTGCGGTAGAACCGGACTTGCTGCCGCCACAGGCTGCCAGACCCAGAGCAGCGACACCCACGCCTGCAACCTTGAGGAAATTACGACGAGAAATGCGTTTCATAATAATATCCTTCCCTTATATCAAATTTGAGTGTGCCAGGTTCCCCCAGCCGCCTCTATATTCGATCCGGTGCAAATGTACACCGGAGGAACACGAATGATTATAATGCGTTCTCACCCCGGTTACAAGTCCAAAACTTGGACTGTAACCATTTTGTGACAACATTTCAGCGCTAAGTTGAATTGTTTTCATCTTTTACTGATATGAAGTGTTCTCACTTCACGCGGTCAAGGTGATGGCATGCTGCCCAGTGGCCGGTGGAGACCTCCTTGAACTCGGGCACCTCGTTGGCGCACTGCTCGTCTGCATAGGGGCAGCGGGTGCGGAAACGGCAGCCGGACGGCGGGTTCAGGGGGCTGGGCACATCGCCCTGCAGCACGATACGCTTGGACTGGCGGGCCGTAATGGGGTCTGCCACCGGAATTGCGGAGATCAGGCTGCGGGTGTAGGGGTGGATGCTGTGGGTGATCAGCTCGTAGCTGTCGGCCAGCTCCACCATCTTGCCCAGATACATCACGCCGATGCGGTTGGAGATGTGCTTGACAACGCTCAGGTCATGGGCGATGAACAGGTAGGTCAGACCCATCTCCTGCTGCAGATCCTCGAACATATTGACGACCTGTGCCTGAATGGAAACGTCCAGTGCGGAAACAGGCTCGTCACAAACGATGAACTCGGGGTTCACGGCCAGTGCACGGGCAATGCCCACGCGCTGACGCTGACCGCCGGAGAACTCGTGGCAGTAGCGGTTTGCGTGCTCGCTGTTCAGACCAACGCGCTCCAGCAGAGCGATGATCTTATCGTGGCGGTCCTTTTCGTTCTCGGCCAGATGATGGATATCAATGCCCTCACCCACGATGTCGCCAATGGTCATGCGGGGGTCCAGACTTGCGTAGGGATCCTGAAAAACGATCTGCATCCGGCGGCGATAGGGCAGCATATCCACTGCGATCTTGTTGTCCTTATCGAACAGCAGGTTGCCGTCATAGTAGATCTTGCCGCCGGTGGGCTCGTACAGGCGCAGCAGGGTGCGGCCGGTGGTGGTCTTGCCACAGCCGGACTCGCCCACCAGACCAAGGGTCTCGCCCTTGCGGATGGCAAAGCTTACGTCATCCACAGCCTGAACGTACTTGCGGTTCTTGCCCACACCGCCGGCGGGGAAATACTGCTGCAGGTGCTGGACTTCAACCAGCGTCTTGTGTTCACTCATTCTGCCTTTTCCCCTTTCTCAAATGCAGCCTTCTGCTGCAGCCAGCAGTAGGTATAGTGGGTATCGCTGAGCTCGGTGCGCGGGGGCATCTTGCTCAGACAGATCTTCATGCAGTTCTTGCAGCGGGGCGCAAAGGGGCAGCCTGCCGGCGGATTCAACAGGTCCACAGGGGTGCCCTCGATAGGCACAAGGCGCTCGTGCTCTGCAGTGTTCAGCTTGGGGATGGAGTTGATCAGACCCTTGGTGTACTCGTGACCCGGCTGATAGAAGATCTCGTCGGTGGTGCCGTACTCCACGATGTGGCCGGCGTACATGACGGCGATCTTCTCGCACATGGAAGCCACAACGCCCAGATCGTGGGTGATCATGATGATGCTCATGCCCAGCTTCTTGCGCAGATCCTGCATCAGCTCAAGGATCTGTGCCTGAATGGTCACATCCAGTGCGGTGGTGGGCTCATCGGCGATCAGCAGCTTAGGCTCACAGGCCAGTGCAATGGCGATCATCACGCGCTGGCGCATACCGCCGGACAGCTCGTGGGGGTACTGCTTCAGACGCTTCTCGGGCTCATTGATGCCAACCAGCTCCAGCAGCTCCTTGGCACGTGCCCATGCATCGGCCTTGTTCTTATCGGTGTGCAGGCGGATGACCTCCACGATCTGGTTGCCGATGGTGTACACCGGGTTCAGGCTGGTCATGGGATCCTGGAAGATGATGGAGACCTCGTTACCGCGGATCTTGCGGAAGTCCTTCTCCTTCATGTTCTCGATCTCGTGGCCGTTGAACCACACCTTGCCGCCCACCAGCTTGCCGGGGTAAGCGGTCAGACCCATAACAGAGTAGGCGGTGACCGACTTACCGGAACCGGACTCGCCCACAACGCCCAGAACATCGCCCTGATTCATGGTAAAGGAAACGCCGTTCAGTGCCTTTACTTCGCCCGCAGGGGTGAAGAAAGAAAGGCGTTCATCTTTGATATCAAGAATTTTCTCGCTCATTTCTGTTCACCTCATCAATTCTTCAGCTTCGGGTCAAAGGCATCGCGCAGGCCATCGCCGAACAGGTTGAACACAAGGATCATCACGCTGATCATCAGTGCGGGGGCGATCAGCAGATGGGGGTAGGTGTTCATGCCCTTGACGGCATCGGTAGCCAGAGAACCCAGAGAAGGCAGCGGGGCTGCAACACCCAGACCGATGAAGCTCAGGTAGCTCTCGGTGAAGATGGAGGCCGGGATCTGCAGGGTGGTGGTAACGATCAGGGTACCGATGCAGTTGGTGAGCAGATGCTTTTTGATGATACGGCCGCTGGAAGCGCCCAGTGCGCGGGCAGCGGTAACGTACTCGCTCTCCTTCAGGATCAGGATCTGGCTGCGGACGATACGCGCCATGCCGACCCAGTACAGCAGAGCAAAGATGATGAAGATGGAGATCATGTTGGGGCCAAGGGTCTGCATCCACTTGAAGCCAGGCTTGGTAGCCAGTGCATCCAGCGGATCCTTCAGAGCCATGCCCAGCAGGATGATCAGCAGAATATCGGGGATGGTGTACAGGATATCTGTAATACGCATCATGATATTGTCCACCCAGCCGCCGGCAAAAGCCGCAACCGCACCATAGGTGGCGCCGATGATCAGCACCAGCACAGAGGCGATCAGACCGACGGACAGGCTGACGCGGGTGCCCATCATGATACGCACAGCGAAGTCACGGCCCATACGGTCGGTGCCCAGAATATGCGGGAACACCTTTTCGCCTGCATCGATACGTGCCTGCTCGGAAGCAGAGTACTCGAAAGGCTTCAGGTTGTTGCTGCCCTTCATCTGCTCGGAATAGCTGTAAGGCCAAACGGCGGGCAGCAGATAGGCAAAGATGGCAATGGCAATGATGAACACAAAGCTGACCATGGCGATCTTGTTCTTCTTCAGGCGGCGGATACCGTCCTTCCAGAAGTTGACGCTTTCGCGCATGACCACCAGGCTCTGCTTTTCCTCATTGCTGGCGGGCAGAAAATCCTCCGCGTTGAGCTGCAGGCTGAGCGGATTCTTTTTAATGTTTTCCATGAAAATCGCTCCTTTCTCTTACTGCAGCTTGATGCGCGGGTCGATGATTTTATAAAGGATATCCACGACCACGTTTGCAATGATGACCATGCTGGACAGCAGGATGGTGGTGCCCATAATCATGGTGTAGTCACGGTTGGTGATTGCAGACACGAAGTCGCGGCCCAGACCGGGCACGGAGAAGATTTTTTCCACCACGAAAGAACCGGTCATCAGGCTGGCCAGCATGGGGCCGACGTAGGTGATGACAGGCAGGATGGCGTTGCGCAGTGCGTGCTTGAACAGGATCATGAACTGGGACACGCCCTTTGCGCGGGCAGTGCGCATATAATCCTGACCCATAACGTCCAGCAGGCTGGAGCGCATCAAACGGGTGATATAAGCCGAGGGATAGATGGCCAGTGCAGTGACCGGCATGATATAGGCGGCTGCGCTGTTCAGACCAACGGTGGGCAGCACCTTCATTTTCATACCAAACTGGTACAATAGCAGCACGCTGGAAATAAAGCTGGGGATCGCGATGCCACAGGTTGCAAACACGATAATAACGTTATCCAGCCACTTACCGCGGTTGTAAGCGGAAATGCAGCCCAGCGGGATGCCCACGCACAGAGCCACAACCACTGCAATGCCTGCCAGGCGGCAGGACACCGGCAGCTTGCTTGCAATGATCTGGTTCACGGTACGGCCGCGCTGACGCAGGCTCAGACCCAGATCGCCGTGCAAAAGGCTCTGCATGTAGTTGACGTACTGCACACTCAGCGGCTTATCAAGGCCATACTTTTCGGCCAGAGCCTGCCGAGCAGCGGCACTGATGGACTTTTCTGCCACGAACGGGCCACCGGGGACCAGGTTCATGACAAAAAAGGTAACCGTGGCCACAATGAAGATACTGAAGATACCCATTGCGACACGCTTGATGATGTACTTTGCCATCGTTTGATGCCACTCCAATCCTATCAATGAATTACTATTTTTGCTCTCAGGCCGAGCCACACTTTCCCGCAGTCCGCCAGCCTCACACATAGCGGACGTCTGTCCTTGGCACGCGGACAGAAAAGCGAATAATAAAACGATGGCATCTTGCGGTTGCACAAACACCATCGTCCATACCCGAGAAACACTCTATTTATTATAAGGATAACCACGATTTTTGTCAATTTACATGAAAATAATTCACTTCATTATAGCAAAGCATGAGTGAAATCTTATACTTTATACAAATTTCCTGTATATTCGTAGGTAAAAGTGCTACTTTTCCGGCCTTTTGGGGAATTGTTCCGTTGGCGCGTACAATCCGCCCTCCCCTGTCGGCGTAAAAGGCAGCGTCTCTGCCGCAGAGTCATTCCTCCATGTCCTTGGCATTTTTCTCCATATTACAGCAAAAAGGCAAAACAAAACCATCCGCAGCCCCTTCTCCAGCACGGTCGGTGCCCGGGAAATGTGCTGCGGATGGTCCGTGGTCGTTTTGCAGGTCAGGAGTACAGTTTTGCGGTCAGCCGGGAGTACATGGCGCTCTTCTGTGCCTTATAGGAGGCCATGGCCTGATCCGCCAGTGCGGTGCTCTGGCCGTTGGCGGTCAGAATGGCGCGCATCTGGCTGACGATGCTCCCCACTTCCCTGTCGTAGGAGGCCTGCATCGCGTACAGTCTGCCGCTTCTGGCCAGCACGATGGATATCTTGCGCGCCTGTGTCTGCTGAGACTCCGGCAGCGATTTGAACTCTGCCTTTGCTCCGGCAATGCAGCTGTTCAGCTCTGCCTCGGCGCGTGCCTTGACGCTGTACAGCTGCCGCAGCAGTGCCTTGACCTCGGCCTCGTAGCCGGCCTCCTGTTTGCCGGAGGAGGACGCCGGTTTTTCTGTACCGGAATTGGCTGTACCGGCAGTCTCCTGCTTGCTGGAGGACGCTGTACTGCTGCTCTCCGTCCGGGAGGCAGCGCTCCCCGAAGAAGCAGAAGAACCTGCCGGGGAGGAAGCCGCACCTGTCTCCTGCTGCGGAGCGCTGGCGGATGCCTCCTGTTCCCCGTTGCCGGACGCGGCGGCTTCATCTGCCAGTTCCTCCAGCGTGATCTCACCGCTGAGCAGCTTATCGATCTCATCATCCGTCAGGGTGACCTGTGTGCTGTCCGCCGGGGCATCCGGCAGGGTTTCAGGAATACCGGCTGCCATACTGTGGAGGTAGAACAGCACGCCAAGAACAGCTGCTGCCAGCAGAGCCACCAGCGCGCCCAGCACGATCAACACGATTTTCAGGACCTTATTTTTCTTCATACCAAAATCCGCTGCCCGGGCAGAGTAATTCTCTGCCCGGGCAGTTTTCTCCTTACTTTAGGATCAGACCCACATGCCCAAAAACTTTTTGGGCTGATGCAGGGTCGCAGCGTCCAGTTCCTGATCGTGGAACAGTTCATCGCCGTTGCGCACGATGTGGGCAGCAGTTTCCCTGCCCAGCAGCTTTTCCAGCTGCTGCACTCCCTGTGCCATGCGGGGCGGGCGCTTGTCCGGGGAATGGGTGTCGGTGGAGATGACATGAACCAATCCCCACTGGATGAACTTACACAACTTTTTGCAGAGCTTAGGCTCCAGCAGTGCTCCTGCGTTGATCTGCGCATAGGCACCGGCGGCTACCCAGTCGTACAGCAGGGTGGGATCCTCCAGCACATAGGGGTAGCGCTCGATATGCGCGATCAGCGGCACGATGCCCTGCTGCTGCAGATTGTACAGGGTCTGCCGGATAAAATGCGGCTTGTGGGTGGTGGGGAATTCCAGCAGCAGATAAGCGGTGTCCCCCATGCACAGCGCCCGGGTGTCCAGCTCGCACAGGCCGGGCGAGAAGAACACCTCCGCCCCCAGTTTGAAATCAAACTGCATGGGCTGTCCCTCCAGCGCGGCGGTCAGCTGTTCAAAGGCAGCCTGCCGCTTTGCCGTAAAGGCTTCCACTGTGGTACGCTCGCTGTTGAAGTGGCTGGTGAACGCGATGTTGCGCACACCGTCCTCGTATTCCCTGCGCAGCAGCTCCAGCGAGACTGCTGTATCCTTTGCGCCGTCATCCATGCCGGGCAGAATGTGACAATGCAGATCGGTCATAGCAGTGCTTCCTTATTCAGTAACATCAGCCTTCTGTTTTTCGTAGGCATAGTTGTAATTGTAGGCATAGCTGTATGCGTAGCTGGAGCCCTTGAGTGCCTTCTTCATGTCGTAGCGGGTCAGCACGCTGCCCAGCACCCGGACACCGGCATCCTGCAGCTTTTTCACTGCGCCGCGCACCGCATCGGCGGGGGCGTAGTCCGAGCGCACAACGAAAACCGCGCCGTCCACATAGCGGCCGATGACGGCTGCATCGGTGACCACGGACACCGGGGGTGCATCAAGGATGACAAAATCGAACTTCTGGCGCAGAGTATCCACCATAGCCTGCATCTGCGGCTGGCTCAGCATCTCGGAGGGGTTCGGCGGCGGGGTACCGGCGGGCAGGAAGGTCAGATTCATTTCCTTCAGTTCATGCAGCGCCTCGTCCAGCGTGCACTGGTTGGACAGCACGTTGGAAACGCCCTTTACGTTGTGACCGGCCTTCAGATAGCGGTGCAGCACCGGCTTGCGCAGGTCGCAATCCACCAGAGCCACCTTTTTGCCGCTTTCGGCCATCGTCATCGCCAGATTGACTGCCACGTTGCTCTTGGACTCTTCCGGCACGGTACTGGTGATGACCAGCGTGTGCACGTCCATGGAGCCCGCCATAAAGTCCAGATTGGTGCGCAGAGACTTGTAAGCCTCCACATAGCCAAAGGGCATCCCCTTATCGGTGATCAGCTGCAAGGTGCGGTGCTCGCCTTCTTTTTTCTTTTTACCAAACAGATTCCACATCGTCTTACACCTCCGGGATCAGGCCCAGCACGGGCAGGCCGAGCTTCTTCTGAACATCTTCGTCATCCACAACGGTGTCATGCAGCAGATGTGCCAGCACCAGCACGCCGCACACCAGAACAGCGCCCAGCAGACCGGCCAGCACAACGTACTTCTTGGTCTGGGGGAACACCTTGTTGGGATCGATGATCACATCGCTCACCGCCTTGCAGGAACCGGCTTCCACCTTTTCCACCAGCACATCGGGCACGATGTCGGCAATGGTCTGTGCGATCTCGCCTGCGCGCTCTGCATCGGTATCGGTGACCGTGATCTGCATGATCTGGGTAGAGTCCACATCGGCAACATCCACCATCTTATACAACTCGGTGTAGGTCATATCCAGATCCAGTTTGTCGATCACCTCGTTCAGCACGGTGTTGCCCTTGATGATGACCGCATAGGTGCTGATCAGGTTCTTAGCAGAATTGAAGTTATCACTGGTAAAGGTGGAGGAGTTATCCTGCCGGGTATTCACGATCATGTTGATAGAGGCCTGATA
>ENA-OZZJ01000218-OZZJ01000218.1-human-gut-metagenome-genome-assembly--contig:-NODE-218-length-12904-cov-7.354269_pt1 | contig 12904 bp, 10 predicted proteins | sample MGYA00244938_ERZ654148 | MGnify/ENA primary metagenome ERZ654148 (study PRJEB26926, sample SAMN06165168) | human gut metagenome | biome: ENVO:00009003; feature: ENVO:2100002; material: ENVO:00002003... | reverse complement strand
ATGCGGCACACTTCGTTGAACTGCTCGACAGCCTTGCGCAGCTTTTCCTCCGAGAAGTCCACGCCGTAGACCTTTTCGAGCGGCTGGAGGATCTTCTGCTCGATCTGGCGGCGGTAGTAGCCCGCGTGCCACTCGGTCTTGCGCAGCGGCATGTCGAGATACGTGCAGAAGAACTTGTCGTTCGGGATCAGCTCGCAGTATTCAAAATACTGCTCCATGCGGTTCATCGTCGTGCAGCATTCCTGCCCGATGAGCGCGGAGATAAAGTTGTAGCCGCCCTCAAACGCACGCTCGAGGATGCTCTTGGAGTACGGGCACGAGCGGTTGGTCATGTAGTAGGTGGCCATGTCGGGGTTCGTGCAGTTCGGCGCGCGCAGACGCACGCCAAAGCAGTTGTCCGTATCCAGCAAAACCTCCGGTATGTACGAACAGTTCCATGCCAGCGCCAGCCGCCCATCCTTGCAGGCGTCCTGAACCAGGTCGTTGTTTGCCTGCTGCAGCAGGTTCTCAAAATAGATCAGATGCTTCAGGTCTCTCATTCGCGTATTCCCTCCTTCGATGCACAGATTCCGCGCGATCGATGAAAATTCGACATTTTGCACAAGCGCGGAACGTTAACACACATTTATTATAGAACTTTGCCTGAATCATGTCAATATGTGTAACAAATGATTATTAACGGACATTTCGCTTTTTTCTACCTGAAAAGCGGAAAAACGACAGGAAAGGGCTTGCCAAAAGATAAACAAAATGATAAAGTAGGCCTGTATGTGCAAAAATTTTGCCGGAAAAACCGGTGCTCGGACATGCGCGGGGGAAGCGCCGTCCGCAGGAAAGGGGAACGAAGAAGATGGGTTATATGAAGTATCTCAAGCTCATGAACCGCATGAACGCGGTCACGCAGGTGCCGCAGCCGCCGGTGCCGCAGTTTGAAAAATACTGCAAGCTGTTCGTGACCGACGAAGAGTATGACATCATGATGGGCATGAAGCTGCGCGGCAACACCGAGGCGGAGCTGCGCGCGCTCTACACCGGCAGCGACTGGGCCGGCACGCTCTACGACATGTGCCGCAAGGGCTTCCTGCTGAAAATCTATGACGGCGCCGAGCCGACATATGACCTCGCGCCGATGCTGCCGGGCTGGTTCGAGTTCCCGCTCTCGACCGGCGAGGACAGCGACACGATCCAGAAGGCGTCAGAGCTGTTCACCTCGGCCATCAACATGGTCACGACGCTCAACGTCGAGCCGCTGCGCACGGGCTACGCCGCCATGAACAACCTCAAAAAGCTCAAGGGCGACAAGGGCCACATGGAGGTGGCGCTCCCGCTCGAGGGCAAGGCCGCCGGCAAGGTCGTGCACGTCGACCGCAAGCTCTCCAACGACACGACGAGCGTCGTGCCGAGCTACCAGCTCGAGGCGTACCTCGACAGCCTGCCGGACGATGCGCCCATCAGCGTCATGCACTGCTTCTGCCGCAACATCCGCCGCAGAGAGGGCATGCAGCCCAAGCACCCCACGCCGGACGAGGTGTGCCTGTGCGTCGGCAACATGGCCAAGCAGATCATCGAGTTCGGCATCGGCCGCCAGGTCAGCAAGGCCGAGGCACGCCAGATCCTCGTTGACTGCGAGAACAAGGGCTGCGTCCACCAGGTGTTCCACTATGCCTGCAACATGGACGAGGAGACGACCGCCATCTGCAACTGCGACACGCAGTGCTGCGAGATGCTCGGCTCCTACACGCGCGGCGGCATGCAGCCGCTGTATATGCGCGCGCACGCAAAGCCCGTTATCGTCCACCCCGAAAACTGCAACGGCTGCAACATCTGCAACCACTTCTGCCCGACGGTGGCCACCGGCTTCAACGCGCAGAGCGGCAAGGTGTTCGTGGAGTATCAGCGCTGCATCGGCTGCGGCGTGTGCGTCACGAAGTGCCCGAAGGACGTGCGCAAGATGGTCGACGGCGACCGCGTGCTCTTCTGCAAGCCGCTCAAGAAGGACCTTGTGCGCGAGCGCAATGTCCGCCGCCAGCCAAAAAAGAAATAAATGCACGAGGCAGCCATTGCCAAGGAGGTCTTTGACATCGCCCAGCAGGCGATGGCGGAAAACGGCCTCACGCGCCTGACGCGCGTCGTCATGGACATCGGCGAATACTCCGCCGTCGTGCCCGAGCAGCTGCAGCTCGTGTTCCGCATCGCGGTGCACAACACCGCCATGGACGGCTGCGCGCTTGAGATCCACGACCTGCCCGGTGAGCTGGGCATGTACGTGCGCACGATCGAGGGCGAGTAGACGCATACATATAAAATTAATAAACAACGCGGCACGCCCGCAGGAACGCTGGTTCCTGCGGGCGTGGTTTTTATTTGACGGGAAAACGGCACCGATCTGTGCCGCGAAAACGGAAAATTCGTCCGGCGCGCATATCCGTGCGCAAATCCGCCGACAATAACCGGGAAGCAAATCCCGTAAACTGCGGCTTTGGAGGAATGGATATGTACAAAAAAGATTTTATTGACACCAACGATTTCACAAAACAGGAACTGCTGGACATCATCGACCTGTCGCTCGCCATCAAGCGCGCCATCCGCCGGGGTTATTATCCCCCGCTGATGAAAAATATGAACCTCGGCATGATCTTTCAGCAGTCGAGCACCCGCACGCGCGTGTCGTTCGAGACGGCCATGAGCCAGCTCGGCGGCCACGCGCAGTATCTCGGCCCCGGCATGATCCAGCTCGGCGGCCACGAGACCATCGGCGACACAGGCAAGGTGCTCTCGCGCCTGGTCGATGTGGTCATGGCCCGCGTCATCGAGCACAAGACCATCGTGGAGCTCGCCGACGCGTGTACGATCCCGGTCATCAACGGCATGAGCGACTACAACCACCCCACGCAGGAGATCGGCGACCTGTGCACCATCAAGGAGAACCTGCCCGAGGGCAAGCGGCTGGAGGACTGCAAGGTCGTCTTTGTCGGCGACGGCACGCAGGTGTGCGCGTCCCTCGGCTTCATCACCACGAAGCTCGGCATGCACTTTGTGCACTACGGCCCGGAGGGACATCAGCTCAATGCCGACCATAAGCACATCCTCGAGGCCAACTGCAAGCTTTCCGGCGGCACATGGGCCGTCACGGACGAGCGCGACGCTGTGCGCGGCGCGGACTTCATCTATACCGACGTCTGGTACGGCCTGTATGAAAACGAGATGCCGAAGGAAGAGCGCGTGCGCGTCTTTGCGGACTATCAGGTCAACCGCGAGCTCATGCAGCTCGGCGCGCTCGGCTGCAAGTTCCTGCACTGCCTGCCTGCCACGCGCGGTGAGGACGTGACCGACGAGGTCGCCGACTCCGCCGCCTCCCTCTGCTGGGAGCAGGCCGGAAACCGCCTGACGGCGATGCGCGGGCTGCTCGTATATTTCACGCGCTGCCGCCGCGTCCCGTCGGAGCTGGAGCTCGCCGCGGCGCAGGAGGAGCTCGACACGTTTCTGGCCGCGCGGCTCGGCGGCTGCTGACCGGCTGCCAAAGGAGCAGACACCATGGAAGAACGAAAAAAATTCCGCCTTGCGGACGTCGTCCTCTCGGTCATCTGCGTTGTGTTCGTGGCGGAGGCGGCGGCGCCCGTCGCCTCCATCGGCAACAGCCAGTATTTCTGGTGGGTATTCATGATGATCGCCTTCCTGCTGCCGTACGGCATGATCTCGTCCGAGCTCGGCACGACGTACACCGGCGACGGCGGGCTCTATGACTGGATCAACAAGGCGTTCCCGCGCTCGAAGTGGGGTGCGCGCGCCTCGTGGTACTACTGGATCAACTTCCCGCTGTGGATGGCCTCGCTCGCCGTCGTGTGCCCGGAGCTGCTGAGCGTGCTCACGGGACTGAGCTTCGGCTGGCTTGCAAAGCTCCTCATCGAGCTGGCCTTCATCTGGATCGTCACGTGGATCGCGTTTTACCCCGTGTGCGACAGCATCCTCATCCTCAACATCAGCGCCGCCATCAAAATGATCCTCGCACTGACGGTCGGCGTGCTCGGTATCGTCTACGTCGTGAAAAACGGCTTTGTCAACGACATGGCCTTCCGCACGTTCCTGCCGGGGTTTGATCTGCACAGCCTGTCGTATATCTCGGTCATCATCTTCAACTTCCTCGGCTTCGAGGTCGTGTGCACCTACGCCGACAACATGCGCGACCCCAAGCGCCAGCTCCCGCAGGCCATCGTCACCGGCGGCATCGTCATCGCGCTCATCTACCTGTTTTCGGCCTTCGGCATCGGCGCGGCCATCCCCACGCACGAGATCAGCGAGGACTCGGGCCTCATCGACGCCGTTTCGCTCATGACCGGCCGCACGAGCGGCCTGTTCGTCGGCGCGGTGGCGCTGCTGTTTCTCATCACCCTGTTCGGCAACATGATCTCGTGGTCCATGGGCGTGAACTCCACGGCCGCCTACGCCGCCGAAAACGGCGACATGCCGGCCATTTTTGCCCGCCGCTGGGCGAAAAACGATATGCCCATCGGCTCCGCGCTCACGAGCGGCATCGTGGCGAGCGTCGTGTGCATCCTCGGCATCATCATCGAGCTGCTCTCGCCGGATTCGTCCCTGTTCTGGAGCTTTTTCGCGCTCAACCTCGTCATGCTCCTGCTGAGCTATGCGCCCGTGTTCCCGGCGTTTTTGCGCCTGCGGGAGATCGACCCCGATTCCGAGCGGCCGTTTCGCGTGCCGGGCGGGCGCGGGATGCTGCGCGTGCTGGCCTATGTGCCCATGGCGCTCATCCTCATCTCGATCTTCTTCACGGCGGTGCCGCTGTCATTCGACAGCGAGACGCTCTCAGGCTATCTGCCGATCACGATCGGGTCGATCCTCAGCATCGTCATCGGCGAAATTCTCATCGCGGCGCGTGCGCGCCGCCAATCCTAGGAGGAACCATTATGGCAAAACGAATCACCGGCTCCACGCCGAAGCTCGACGGCTACCGGATGCCTGCGGAGTTTGAGCCGCAGGCCGGCGTCTGGATGCTCTGGCCGGAGCGCAACGACAACTGGCGCGACGGCGCCAAGCCCGCGCAGAAGGCCTTTCTGGACGTGGCGACGGCCATTTTGCAGTTTGAACCCGTGACGGTCTGCGTCTCCCCGGTGCAGTACCAGAACGCGCGCGAGCGCCTGCCGCGCGAAGTGCGCGTCGTCGAGATGGCGAGCAACGACGCCTGGATCCGCGACTGCGGGCCGACGTTCCTTGTCAATGACAACGGCGGCGTGCGCGCCGTGGACTGGACGTTCAACGCCTGGGGCGGGCTTGTTGACGGGCTCTATTTCCCGTGGGATCTCGACGATCAGGTCGCGCAGAAGGTCTGCGAGATCGAGCGCGTCGATTCCTACCGTACCGAGGGCTTCGTGCTTGAGGGCGGCTCCATCCACGTCGACGGCGAGGGCACCGTGCTCACGACCGAGATGTGCCTGCTGTCCGAGGGACGCAACCCCGACATGGACCGCGGCGCCATCGAGCGCATGCTCTGCGACTATCTCGGCTGCGAGAAGGTCCTCTGGTTGCGCGACGGCATCGACCCCGAGGAGACCAACGGCCACATCGACGACGTGGCCTGTTTCATCCGCCCGGGCGAGGTCGCCTGCATCTGGACGGACGACCCGCAGAATCCGTTCTATCAGCCGGCGCGCGATGCATACGACACGCTCTCGCAGGCGACGGACGCCAAAGGCCGCAAGCTGAAGGTGCACAAGCTCTGCCTGACGCAGCAGCCCTGCCTGCTGCAGGGCGCGGCGACGATCGACGCCGTGGAGGGCACCATCCCGCGCGAGGACGGTGAGGTCGCCATCGCGTCGTATATGAACTTCCTCATCGTCAACGGCGGCGTCATCCTGCCGCAGTACGGCGACGCGAACGACGCGCTCGCCGTGCAGCAGGTGCAGGCCATGTTCCCCGAGCGCCGCGTGGTCGGCGTGCAGACGCGCGAGGTCGCGTTCGGCGGCGGGAACATCCACTGCATCACGCAGCAGCAGCCCGCGCCGCAGCGCAGGTGACGCCATGGCCAGAATCGTCATTGCCCTCGGCGGTAACGCGCTTGGCAGCACGCCGGCGGAGCAGCGCGACCGCGTGGCTGCCGCGTGCCCGGCGCTCGTCGGGCTCATCCATCAGGGCCACGAGATCATCATCAGCCACGGCAACGGCCCGCAGGTCGGCATGATCCAGGCGGCGTTCGACACCGCCGCGAAAACGAACCCCAAGGTCGCGCCCATGCCGCTGCCGGAGTGCACGGCCATGAGTCAGGGCTATATCGGCTACCACCTCCAGCAGGGCATGCGCCGTACGCTGCGCGCGAGCGGCATGCCCTGGCAGGTGGCGACGGTCGTCACGCAGGTCGTCGTCGATCCGGACGACCCCGCGTTCGACGAGCCGACGAAGCCCATCGGCGCGTTTTACGACGAGGCCGCCGCGCAGCAGATGATGCGCGACGATCCGTCCCTGCGCATGAAGGAGGATTCGGGCCGCGGCTGGCGGCGCGTCGTCGCCTCGCCGAAGCCGGTGGACATCGCCGAGCGGCGCTCGATCCTGAACCTGCTCGACAGCGAGTATATCGTCATTGCCTGCGGCGGCGGCGGTGTGCCCGTCGTGCGCGACGCGCACGGGGATTACTACGGCGTGGACGCCGTTATTGACAAGGACTTTGCCTCCGCGTGCCTGGCCGAGGCCGTCGGCGCGGACTATCTGTTCATCCTCACGGCGGTCGACCACGTCTGCCTGAACTTCGGCACGCCGGAGCAGCGGGAGCTCGACGAGCTGCACGTGGACGAGGCGGAGACCTACCTGCGCGCCGGGCAGTTCGGCGCCGGCTCCATGCAGCCGAAGGTGGCCGCGGCTGTGCAGTTCGTGCGCAGCGGCTGGCGGCGGCGCGCCGTCATCGCCTCGCTCGAGCAGGCCCCGGCCGCCATGCGCGGCGAGAGCGGCACGCGCATCGTTCCGTAAAAAGCGAAGCAGCAGAAAACCGGCCCCTCCCGTTGCGGGAAGGGCCGGTTTTTCTCAACCGGGCAGCTCCAGAATCGCCATCTCGATAAAGGCGCTCGTGAGCTTTTGCACCATTTGATCCTCCGTCTCCGTCTTGCCGTGCTCGACCCAGACGGTCAGCACGCCGATCATGGACGAGGTGATGATGGCGACGAAATAGTCAAACCGCGCGGGGTCGCCCGCCAGCGGCTGCAGCGCCTCAATCAGGCCGGAGCTGCGGCGCAGACTGTCGAACAAAATGTCCGTCCGGTGAATCTCCACGAGCGCCTCCAGCACCGCGCTGTTGTGAAACCAGTATTGAAACACCGCCTTGGCCAGACTGCCGCGCTGCTCTGGCGGCAGGGCGTTGTACTCAGTGAACACGGCCTGAAATCCGCGGTCGCACAGCAGCGCCAGCACGTCCTCAAGGCAGTCGAAGTTGCGGTAAAACGTTGAGCGGCTCACCGTCGAGGCGTGCTGTACGTCCGTGATCGTGATGCGCGTGAACGGTTTTTCCCGCATGCAGGCCAAAAGGCCCGTGCAAATGAGCTCCGTGGACGCCTGTGCGCGCTTGTCGTTCTTGATGTGGTACATTTTGGCCTCCAGCGTTCTATATTTTACGGTACTATTGTATCACAAGAAGGCTTGATGTACAATTGGGACAATTAAAATTTAAGGGAGTGTTTCACATGAGCGAAAATGTGATCTTCTGCTACTCTGGCACCGGCAACTGTCTCGACATGGCGAAAACCATCGCCCGGGAGCTGGGCGACACGGACATCATCCTCATGCGCAGGGGGCCCGCGGTCACGGACGTGCGCGATGCCAAGCGCGTCGGCTTCGTCTTCCCGTGCTACGGCGGCGGTCTGCCCGGCGGCGTGGAGGAGTCGCTGCGCAAGATCCGGGTCGGCCTCACGGCGTACACGTTCGGCGTCTGCCAGTATGCGGGCTATATGGGCTCCGGCCTGCACAAGCTCAACAGCATCATCCCCCTGCGCTACTGGACGGCCGTGTCGCACCAGTGCACGTGCATCTGGCTGCTGCCGCACAGCGTGATGCTGCCGCCGGTGACGCCCGCCATGGCGCAGCGCCGCGCGGACAAAAAGGCAAAACAGATCGCGCAGGACGTCCTCGCCCGGGCGGTCTCGCCCAAGGCCCCGCCAAAAAAGCCGCTCAACCAGCTTGAGAGCAGCGTCTGGCCGAAGATCGTGGCCGGCAAGGCGCAGAAGTTCGCCGTCAGCGATGCGTGCGTTGGCTGCGGCCAGTGCGCCGCGCTCTGCCCGCGCGGCAACATCCGCATCGAGGGCGGCCGCGCCGTTATCGGCGGCAACTGCATCCAGTGCCTGAGCTGCCTGCAGTACTGCCCACGGCAGGCAATCTCGATCGGCAGGATCACCGACCGCCGCGAGCACTATCACAACCCCAACGTGACCGCCGCGGAGCTGACCGAGTCGGTCATCCACATCGACTGAGCGGTTTTCTTCTCTACATAGCAGCCCGCCCGCCGGAGTTCCGGCGGGCGGGCTTTCCGCTTGAGCGAAGGCTCAAACGTGCACGATGTAGTTTTCCTTGCGCGGGGCAGCCTCCGGCGCAGGGCCGGCGGCGTAGCCGAGCGCGACCGCGCCGACGCCGCGCAGCGTCTCCGGCAGGCCCCAGTCGCGCAGCAGCGCCTTGCCGTCCGGGCTGTCAAAGATCTCGCGCTCACGGTTGACCCACACGGTGCCGATGCCCTCGGCGTGCGCGGCCAGCATGAGGTTTTCGAGCACGCAGCTGCCGTCGGCCAGATAATTTGCGCTCTCACCGTCGCCGAGCACGACCACGATCACCGGCGCGCCGTAGTAGGGGTCGACGTCCTTGCCGATCACGGCGGCGTTGAGCTTTGTGAGCCGGTCGCGGTAAGCCTGCGTCTCCACGGCGACGATCGTCGCCGACTGCCTGCCCATGGCGGACGGGGCGTAGGTGCCGGCCTCGAGCACGCGCGCGAGCACGTCCGCGGGCACGGCGTCCGGCTTGTAGGCGCGGATGCTCCGCCGGGTCTTTATCAGTGTCAGAAAATCGTTTGCCATACGATGGCCTCCGTTCGGATTTGTTACGGACAGTATATCACAAATCACGCGCGTGTGGTATACTGTGGGCAAATCTCCGGTTTTTCGGCCGGTTTGGCAGAAAGGAGCGCCCACATGATCTTTCATATCACGCGCCTTATCCTGTGGCTGCTCCCGTCGGCGGTGGGTGTGCACGGGATCCGCGCATCGGCCTGCAGGCGAAAGCGGCTCTGCTGCGCGTTGTGCGTGCTTTTCTTCTTGCTGCTCGCTTCGCTTTCCGCTGTGCTCCCGGTTGAAAATCTCTTTTTGCACTTCCGGACGCCGGAGCGCGCGTTTGCATATCAGCACATGGGGAAAATTGAGCACATTCTCTATGGTGAGGACTCCTGCTTCGTGCTGTATAAGAACGAAAATGGCGCGGCCAGCGACTGCATCCTGCCGAAAACAGCCGCGGGCTATCCGCTCTCGACCCGTTGGACGAAGCAGGGGATCGTGCGCACGCCGATCACGTCTAGTTCATTTCTGCGGGCAGAGGTATATCAGGCCAGGGGCACGCAGGACTTTTATATTTATTGCGAGAAGTTCCCGCCGGAGGCGCTGGAGGATATCCGCTTGTTTCGTGCATCCGGCGAGCCGGTCGATGCGGATGTCTATCTGCCGGACGTTCCCGGTTATGCGTATATCTACGTGAATGGATTCTCTGTCGGAGATTATCTGGTGGCCGGCGGGGAAAAGCTGACGCTTGAAGGTTGGCACTCGCTCACGGCGCCGGAAAAGAGTGCGGCCGCATCGTGACGGCGCGGCGACCCGGAATATATAGAAACGCACCGGCCGGTTTAAACAGAAAACCGGCCGGTGCGTTTTTCTACGGCGGCGTGTGCGCCTGGGACGGGTCCTGTCAAAACACAATTTGCGTACGATGCCGTCCGTGCGAAATTTGTTACAAATCGTATACCATATCCGGCGGCGATGTGCTATAATATTCAATTAATTTCTATCCGTCGTTACGCGCGAAAGGAGTTTCCCCAACCATGCAGAAGATCGCAGCTTTCATCGTCAAAAAACGCAGGCTGTTGCTTGTTGTCATGCTGGCTCTGGCGGTGGTCTGTGCGGCGCTGATGCCCTTCGTCGGCATCAACACCGACATGACCAAGTACCTGCCGGACAGCTCGCAGATGAAGATCGGCATGGACCGCATGAACGAGACCTTCCCCAACGTGACGGAGACGTACACCATCCGCGTCATGTTCCGCGGGCTGGACGCGCGCGACAAGCTTGCCATCCGCGAGCAGCTGACGGAGATCCCGAACGTGGACAGCGTGGCCTACGAGCCGGACAGCGACGACTATAACCGCGGCGACGCCACGCTCTACAAGCTCACGACGCAGTATGACTACAAGTCCGACGAGGAGGCGCAGATCGAGCATGACGTGGCCGACCGCTTCGCCGACTACGACGTGGCCGTGCGCAGCGACGACACCTCGACACCGGACATCCCGCCGATCGTGTTCATCCTCTCGATCGTGCTTGTGACGACGATCCTGCTCATCGCCTGCCCGTCGTACTTCGAGCCGGTGCTGTTTCTCATCACGATCGGCATCGCCGTGCTCATCAACCAGGGCACGAACATCATCCTCGGCGAGACGTCGGACGTCACGGCGAGCATTTCGGCCATTTTGCAGCTTGCGCTCTCGATGGACTATTCCATCATCCTCATGAACCGCTACCGGCAGGAGCTGCAGGCCGACCCCGACCGCGAGGCCGCCATGACGCGCGCGCTCACGGCGGCGTTCGGCTCGATTACCGGCAGCTCGGTCACGACGATCGTGGGCCTGCTGATGCTGGTGTTCATGCGCTTCAAGATCGGCATGGATCTCGGCATCGTGCTGGCCAAGGGCGTGCTGTGCAGCCTGCTGTGCGTGTTCACGGTGCTGCCCGGCCTGATTTTGTGGGCGGATAAGCTCATCCGCAAGACGACGAAAAAGCCGCGCGCGCCCAAGCGTGAGCGCCGGAGCGTGCTCGCGGCGCTCGGCCGCTTCAGCTACCGGTGTCGCGGCGCGGTCGCGGCGGCGTTCGTGCTGCTGTTCGCGGGCACGTACGTCCTGCAGCTGTCGACCCAGATCGCCTACACGCTCACGGATACCGACCCGGTCGCGGAGGTGTTCCCGCCGGATAACCCCATCGTCGTGCTGTATAACAACGCCGACGAGGACGCCGTGGCCGCGCTGGCGGACCGGCTCGAGGCCGACCCGAACGTCAAGAGCGCCATGTCCTACTCCACCACGCTCGGCAGGCAGTACACCGCCGCGCAGATGACCGATATCGTCGGCGCGCTCGACGCCAGCATCCCGGTCAGCGCCGATATGCTGGGCATGATCTATTATGATGTCTACAGCGGTGGCCGCGCCGTGACCATCCCGGCCGGGCAGTTTCTGCGCTTTGTCACGCAGCACGTGGCAAATAACGCCGCCTTCGCGCCGTATCTCGATGCGGGCATGACGGCGAACCTCCAGACGCTGCAGAAATTCACCGACCCCGCCGCGCTCACGCAGCAGCGGACGGCGGAGTCACTGGCGGACTTTCTCGGCATGGACGCAGCGGATGCCAAGCAGCTGCTGCTCTACTACTACACGCAGCACGGCGACGCGAGCACCGGCGGCATGACGCTGCCCGTTTTCTCGGACTTCCTCGTCAACGAAGTGCTCACCGACCCCACCATGGCGGACATGGTCGATGCCTCGGCGCGCGAGCAGGCGGCCATGCTGCAGACGTTCACGGACGTGAGCGCTATGACCACGCCGCGCGGCTGCAGCGAGATCGCCCAGATGCTCGGCATGGACGAGGACACCGTCCGGCTGCTGTTCGTGGCGTATCACACGATCAACGCCGACCTGCTCACGGGCGGCTGGGAGCTGTCGATGCAGGAACTGGCCAACTTCCTAGCCGACCACAGCGACCTGCTCGATGCTGCGCAGGCACAGCAGATCACGATGCTCAGCCGGATCATCAACGGCTCGGTCAACGGCACGAGCTACGCGGCGCCGGAGCTTGCTGCGCTCCTCGGCATGGACGCCGGGCAGATACGCCAGCTCTACCTGCTCTACACCAGCCGTCACGGCGACACGAGCGGCTGGACGCTCTCGGTGCAGCAGTTCGTGGACTTCCTGTGCCAGGAGGTGCTGCCGGACGCGCGCTTTGCTTCTCAGCTCAGCGGTGTGGACACCAGCCAGCTCCAGTCGGCGCGCACGGTCATCGACGCGGTCGCCTCCGGCCGGAGCTATACGGCCGCGGAGCTGGCAAACCTGTTTCAGGGCCTGTCCAGCCAGATGAACCGCGGCACGATGGAGCTGCTGTTTCTCTACTATGCCAGCGTGTACAGCAGCGACGATGCGTGGACCATGTCCATGCAGGAGCTGTTTGACTATCTGCAAAACGACCTGCTCACGGACGCGCGCTTCGCTTCCTTCCTGACCGACGACATGCGCGCGCAGATCACCGACGCGCAGACCATGCTCACCGACGCCGTCACGCAGCTGCGCGGCGGCGACTACTCCCGCCTCGTGCTCACGACGACGCTGCCGGGCGAGTCGGACGAGACGAGCGCGTTCATCGCCCAGCTCACGCAGGACCTTGACGCCGCCACGACCGGGGACTACTACCTCATCGGCAACAGCGCCATGGTCTACGAGATGGAAAACAGCTTTGACAGCGAGCTGCTGCTCATCACGCTGCTGACGGCGGCGTCGATCTTCCTCGTCGTCGTGCTCACGTTCCGCTCGCTCGTCATTCCGGCGCTGCTCGTGCTGATCGTGCAGTGCGGCGTGTTCATCACCGTTACGGTTGTCGGCCTGCAGGGGCTGGAGATCTAT
>ENA-OZZJ01000208-OZZJ01000208.1-human-gut-metagenome-genome-assembly--contig:-NODE-208-length-13094-cov-5.432395_pt1 | contig 13094 bp, 9 predicted proteins | sample MGYA00244938_ERZ654148 | MGnify/ENA primary metagenome ERZ654148 (study PRJEB26926, sample SAMN06165168) | human gut metagenome | biome: ENVO:00009003; feature: ENVO:2100002; material: ENVO:00002003... | reverse complement strand
CGCTCATCGTGCTCATCCGCTGTATCGCATCCATGTTCTACGGCCGCGCCGAGCCGGAGACCTGGGGCCATCTCGTCACGCCGGACGGCAAGGTCTATCCCCTGCTGCACTGGGAGTGCCTGATCGGCCGCGCCCGCAGCGCGGACATCACGCTGCCCTATGCCGACGTGGCCAACGTCCACGCCGTGCTCATGCGCAACGACGCCGGCGAGTGGACCGTCAGCGATCTGAGCCGCAGCGGCGGCGTATACCTCAACGGCGAGCAGATCTCGGAGCCGACGCAGGTGTTCAGCGGCGACATTCTCCGCTGCTCGACGCACATGCTCAAGTTCGCCGACATGAGCGAGGAGCGCCGCGCCGTGCAGGAGCAGCGCCGCACGATCGCGGGACGAAAGGTCTCCGCCGGCGGCACGCTGTTTTTCCTAACGGTGTTTCAGCTGCTGCTGGCGCTGGAGTTTGTGTCCTCGGCCGACAGCGCGCACCTGCTGGGAATCCTGATGTCGTTTGCAGCCCTCGTGCTCACGCAGTGGTTCTGCTACGTGCTCATGCGCACGATGGACCGCTCGGGCTTCGAGGTCGAGACGATCGCATTTTTCCTGTGTACGCTCGGGCTCGAGATCTGCGCGACGAGCACGCCGGACGATCTGACCAAGGAGATCATCCTCATCATCGTGGGCATTGCGCTGTTTTTCCTGCTCGGCTGGTGGCTGCGCGACCTGAGCCATGTCAAGGCGCTGCGCTGGCCGGCGGCCATCATCTCGCTGGCGCTGCTGGCGCTGAACCTGTTTGCCGCGCGTGAGGTGTTCGGCGCGAAAAACTGGCTGACGATCGCAGGCTTCTCCCTGCAGCCGTCGGAGCTCATCAAGGTCGCGTTCATCTACGTCGGCGCGACGTCGCTCAACCGCATGTTCCGCAGCAAGAGCATCCTGCTCTTCATCGCCTTTTCCGCCATCTGCGTGGGCGGGCTCGCCCTGATGGGCGACTTCGGCTCCGCGCTCATCTTCTTTGCGACGTTCCTCGTCATCGCGTTCATGCGCTCGGGCAGCATCGCGACCGTGCTGCTGGCCGTGACGTCCGCCGCCATGGCGGGCACGCTGGTGCTGAGCATCAAGCCGCACGTGGCGCAGCGCTTCGCCACCTGGGGCCATGTGTGGGAGGACGTCTCCGGCGCGGGCTACCAGCAGACGCGCGCGCTGAGCGCGGCCGCCTCCGGCGGTCTGTTCGGTCAGGGCGCGGGCTGCGGCTGGCTGAAAAACATCTTCGCCGCCAACACCGACATGGTGTTCGGCATGCTGTGCGAGGAGCTTGGCCTGATCGTGGCGCTGTGCGCGATGCTGGCCATCATCGCGCTGGCTATCTTCACCGTCAAAAACGCGGCCCAGGGCCGCTCGTCGTACTACGTCATCGCCGGCTGCGCCACTGTGACGCTCATGCTCGTGCAGATGTCGCTCAACGTGTTCGGCGTGCTCGACATCCTGCCGTTCACGGGCGTGACGTTCCCGTTCGTGTCCAAGGGCGGGTCGAGCATGCTCTCGTGCTGGATGCTGCTGGCCTACATCAAGGCGGCCGACACCCGGCGCGGCGCGAGCTTCGTGGTGCGGCTGCCATCGCGCAATAAAAAGGAGGCGCAGGCATGAACAAAGTCAAACGCCGCGCCATGAGCGCGCTGCTCGTCGCCGTGCTGGTGCTCGGCGGCATCGGCGTGTACATCGTGCGCTACATCGAACACGGCGCCGAGTGGGCGACCTTTGCCGCCAACAGCAGCGTCTACACCAGCGGTGTGCTCAGCACCGGCACGCTCACCGACCGCAGCGGCGTCGTGCTCGCGACGGCCAACGGCGGCTCGCGCAGCTACGCCGACGACGCTGCCGTGCGCACCGCCTGCTATCAGGCCGTCGGCGACTACACCGGCAACGTCGGCACCGGCGCGCTCAAGGCTTTTTCCAAGCAGCTCTCCGGCTATAATCCAATCACCGGCACCTACGCGACCGACGGGCACACCGTCGCGCTCACGCTCGATTCGAGCCTGTGCGTGACCGCCTATGAGGCGCTTGCCGGGCGCAAGGGCGCCGTGCTCGTGAGCAACTACAAGACCGGCGAGATCCTGTGCATGGTCTCCGGCCCGAGCATTGACCCCAGCAGTGACGGCGACGTACCGGACGGCGCGTACATCAACCGCTGCATCAACGGCTCGTTCACGCCGGGCTCCGTCTTCAAGCTCATCACCTCCGCCGCCGCGCTCGAGAACATCAAGGACATCAGCACCCGCCGCTTCAGCTGTGCAGGCAGTCTGGACGTCAACGGCGTGAGCGTCAAGTGTACGGGCGTGCACGGCAGCCAGACATTTGAGGACGCGCTGGCCAACTCCTGCAACTGCGCGTTCGCGCAGATCTCGCTCGAGCTCGGGGCCGACACCATTGAGAGCTACGCCAAGAAGTTCGGCTTCCTCGATTCCCAGTCGCTGAGCGGCATCCCGACGCTCGCCGGCAGCTTCACGAAGGGCGCGTCCGGCAGCGCAAACCTCGCCTGGTCGGGCATCGGCCAGTACGAGGATCTCGTCTGCCCATACTCCATGCTGCGCTACGTCTCGGCCATCGCCAACGATGGCAGCGTCGTGGAGCCGTCGCTGCTGCTCGACACGCTCAGCGGCTCGACCACGAGCCTGCTGAGCGCTGCGACCGCCAACAAGCTGCGCGACATGATGAACTATAATGTCTCGGCCCACTACGGTACGAACCGCTTCCCGGGCCTGAATCTCTGCGCCAAGACCGGCACCGCCGAGGTGGGCGACGGCACGTCGCACGCCTGGTTCACGGGCTTCCTGCTCGACGACGCACACCCGTACGCCTTCGTCGTGCTGGTGGAAAACGCCGGCGGCGGTCTGACGAATGCGGGCGCCGTGGCCAACACCGTGCTGCAGGCGGCCGTGAACAAGTAATTTAGGAGTTACACATGATCGATCTATCCGTTCGCGGGCTCGTCAAGGGCTTTGAGCAGGGCAACGATATATTAAAAGGTATCACATTCGACGTCAACGCCGGCGAGCGCGTGGGCATCCTCGGGCGCAACGGCTGCGGCAAGACGACGTTTTTCCGCATCCTCTCGGGCGAGCTGCAGCCGGACGCCGGCACCGTGTCCATCGCCTCCGGGCGGCGGCTGGGGCTGATCTCGCAGATTCCGGTCTACCCCGACGGCTGGACAACGGAGGACGTGCTGCGCGAGGCGCATCGGCGGCTCTACGACATGGAAACGCGCATGAACGCGCTCACCGCGCGCATGGCGGAGGACGACTCCCCCGCTCTGCTCGCGGAGTACGACCGGCTGTCGGAAAACTTCCGCCGCCTCGGCGGGTACGACATGGAGCACGAGCGCAACCGCGTCGCCAACGGTCTGGATATTCCGGCCGCGATGCGCGCGCAGCCGTTCGACAGTCTCTCCGGCGGGGAGAAAACGCGCGTGAACCTCGCGCGGCTCATCCTCGAGGACACGGACATTCTCCTGCTCGACGAGCCGACGAACCACCTCGACCTGCGCGCGACCGAGTGGCTGGAGGCGTATCTGCTGCATTTTCGCGGCACGGTGCTCGTCATCAGCCACGACCGGTATTTTCTCGACCGTGTCGTGCAGCGTTCGATCGACTTCACGTCCGGGCAGGCGGAGTTTTACAGCGGCAACTACAGCTTTTACGTCGTCGAGCGGCAGCGCCGCTTCGACGAGCAGCTCAAAAAATACGAAAAGGATCAGGCCAAGCTCCAGCAGCTCACGGAGGCGGCGGCGAAGCTGCACCTCTGGGCCTTCATGGGCAATGACAAGCTGCACAAGCGCGCGTTCTCCATCGAAAAGCGCATGGAAAAGCTCGAAACGACCGAGCGGCCGACCGAGGCGCGCAAGTTAAATGTGCACTTCACCGCGCAGGAATTTCGCGGCGACGACGTGCTGACCATGGCGGGCCTGAGCAAGCACTACGGCGAGCGGACGCTCTTTCACGACCTGGACCTGACCGTGACCGGCGGCGAGCGCATCGCCCTCATCGGCGACAACGGTGCCGGAAAAACCACGTTCCTGCGCCTCGTCATGAACGAGGAGACGCCGGACACCGGCTGGGTGCAGCGCGGACCGTCCGTGCGCACGGCCTACCTGCCGCAGATCGTCCGCTTCGCCGTGCCGGAGCGCTCCATGCTCGACACGATGCTCTACGAGTGCAAGTGCACGCCGCAGGAGGCGCGCGACCAGCTCGGCGCCTACGGCTTTCGCGGCGAGGACGTGCTCAAGCCCGTGTCGGCCCTCTCGGGCGGCGAGCTGTCCCGGCTGCGGCTGTGCATGCTCATGCGCCGGGAGATCAACTTCCTCATCCTCGACGAGCCGACGAACCACCTCGACATCGCCAGCCGCGAGTGGATCGAGGACGCGCTGAGCGACTATACGCAGGCGCTGCTGTTCGTGTCGCACGACCGGTACTTCATCGAAAAATTCGCCACCCGCATCTGGCTGCTCGAAAACGGCACGATCACGGACTACCGCGGGACGTATGAGCAATTCCGCGAATACCGCGCGCGCCAGACCGCCCTGCAGCAGACGGCCAAGGCCGTCGAACGCAAAAAGGAGCCGAAGCCGAAGCCGAAACGCGCCCCGAACACCGCGCGCCAGCGCGAGCGCACGGAGCGCGAGATCGAAAAGCTGGAGGGGCAGCTCGCGGCGCTCGACGCCGAGAGCGAGGCCAACGCAACGGACTATCAGAAGCTCATGGAGCTCGACGCGCGAAAGCAGGCGCTCAATGCGCAGCTCGAGGCGCTCTACGAGGCGTGGGAGGCGCTGTGCGAATGAAACACAAAGCATCCTGGATCCTCGCCATCGTGCTCGTCATCGCCGGCTGCGTGCTGCGCTTTGCGATGCCGGGGCACGACTTTCTGGGCTACACGCTCTGGGGCATCGCCGTGCTGGTGTTTCTCTTTGCGCGGCTGCACCGCGCGGGGCGCACCGTGCTGAGCGTGCTCGTGTGCGCGGGGGTGATCGTGTTCGCGGTCTTTGAGATTCCCGTCGTGCGCGACGCGCGCACGGACACGGACGCCCACCCGGACGCGATCATCGTGCTCGGCGCGGGCGTCAACGGCAGCACACCGTCGCTGTCGATGTGCAACCGGCTCGACGCTGCGCTGAACTATCTCAATGCAAACCCGGACGCGCTGGCTGTCGTCTCCGGCGGTCAGGGCGAGGGTGAGGACATCACGGAGGCTCAGGCCATGGCTGACTACCTGACGGCCCACGGCATCGACAGCGCGCGCATCGTGCAGGAGGATCAGTCGCGCACCACACGCGAGAATCTGGAAAATTCGTTTGCCATCCTCCGCGCGCGGGGGTACGCCCCGGCGGACGGCGTCGGCATCGTGACGAGCGAATACCATCTCTACCGCGCCAAACACATGGCGCGGGCACTGGGGGCGGAGCCCGTCGGCATCGCCGCCGAGACCACCCTGCCGACCATGCGCATCAATTACTTCATCCGGGAGGCCTTCGCCGCCGCGTACATGCAGCTGGCCGGCACCCTGTACTGAGAGGAGTCCTATGGAAAAAGTCAACGTTTACGACTGGGACAAGACCATCTTCCCCGTGGACAGCACGGTGGCGTTCGTGCGCTGGTGCCTGCGGCGGCATCCGGGCGTGATCTGGCCGCTGCTGCGCACACTGGCCCTGCTGCCGGGCTACTGGCTCGGCCGGGTGAGCAAGACGGCCATCAAGGAGCGGATGTACGGCTTTTTGCGCCGCGTGCCCGATGTGGACGCGGAGCTGGAGGCGTTCTGGGCGCAGAATTTTGACCGCGTGAACCCGTGGTACCTCGCGCAGAAACGCCCGGACGACATCATCATCTCCGCATCGCCGGAGTTTCTCGTGCGCATCCCGGCGCAGAAGCTGGGTGTGCGGCTGCTGGCCTCGCGCGTGGATAAGCACACCGGCAAGACCGACGGCGAAAACTGCCACGGCGCGGAAAAGGTCCGCCGCCTGCGCGAGACCTATCCCGACGTAGAGATCGCGGCGTTTTACTCCGACTCCCGCAGCGACAGCCCGCTCGCGGAGCTGGCCGAGCACGCCTACCTCGTGCACGGGCAGGAACGCACGCCGTGGTAACTGCATACAAGCACATTTTTGAATTTCAATAGAAAAGAGAGAAGCCTATGTATTCTGCATCCGATTATCGCAGCATGGCGCGCCGCGCGCTGAAAAACTACTGGTGGCTCGCCGTGGGCGTGACGCTGCTGGCAAGCATCCTCGGCGGGACGAGCAGCGGCTTCACCCCGTCGTTCAACATCACGATCAACGGGGACGATCTGACACAGTATTATCCCGAGACCCTGCGCCACGCGCTGCGCGTATTTCTCCCCGTTTCCGGGATCATCTCGCTGGCGCAGTTCGTCATCGGCGGCAGCGTCTCCATCGGCCACAACCGCTTCTGCCTGAAGCTCGTTGACGGCGAGGAGGCCCGGTTCGAGGATCTGTTTTCCGGCTTTGACATCTTCGGCAACGCCTTCGTGCTCAACCTGCTCATCACGCTCAAGGTCATCGCATGGTCGCTGCTGTTTGTCATTCCCGGCATCGTCGCCGCCTACCGCTACTCCATGGCGACGTACATCATGGCCGAAAACCCGGGCATGCAGGCCACGGACGCCATCGAGCGCTCCAAGGCGCTCATGGACGGGCGCAAGGGCGACCTGTTCTGCCTCGACCTGAGCTTCATCGGCTGGGCGCTGCTGGCCACGCTGACCGCCGGCATCGGCTACCTCTGGCTCATGCCGTATATGACCGTGTCGCGCGCCGCGTTCTACCGCAGCCTGCCGCGCAGCATGGGAGACCAGACCCCCAACGGCTGGCAGCAGCCGAACCCCGGCCCGCAGCCGGGTGGCGACTGGTATGGCCAGAACTGACCACGAAGAAACGTATCCCCGGCAGCCGTGCTGCCGGGGATACGTGCATCTTCATATGAAATAACCCGCATTCTCCCGCACCGGGCAGGACGCGAAGAGCTGGCGCACCGCGCTCTCATACTCTGCAAGGTCCTGCGCCTTGCGGATGCGGCGCAGCGGCCGCTCGGCTTCGGCAAAGCTGCAGCCGAGATAGCGCCACGCCTCCTTCATGCGAAACAGCAGCGCGCGCCGGTCGGGGATGCGCGCGCGCGTGGCGGCGTAGAGCCGGTCGTGAAACGCCTGAAACTGCGCCGCCGTCGGCACGGCGCCGGTGCGCAGCTGGCCGATGAGTCCGGGGTTGGCGGCGAGTCCCCGGCCGAGCATGATGCGCTCCACCGTCGGAAACCGCGCCTGAAACGCGCGCACGGCCGGGGCGTCGAACAGATCGCCGTTGTAGCACACCGGGGCGCGGCTGTGCGCGAGCGCGTAGGCAAACATGTCGAGATCCGGGTGCCCATGGTACTGGTCGGTCTGCACGCGCGGGTGCACGATCAGCTCGCGGATCGGGTAGTCGTTATACAGCTCCAGCAGCGCGGGAAACGTCTCTGCCGTCGCCTTGCCGAGCCGCGTCTTGACCGACACCGGCAGCGGGCAGGCCGCAAACACGGCGTCGAAAAACCGCCGCAGCAGATCCGGCTCCGTGAGCAGGCCCGCGCCCTTTTTCTTCGCCGTAACGGTGTTGGACGGGCAGCCGAGGTTGAAATTCACCTCGTCGTAGCCCATGTCGGCGAGCCGCTCCGCCATCCAGAGAAAGTCCTCGGCGCAGTGGCCCATGAGCTGCGGCACGACATGGATGCCCGCATTGTGCGCGGGCTCGATCTCGCGCAGCTCGCGCGGAGAAAACGTGCGGTTCGCCGTCGGCGAGAGAAACGGCGTATAGTAGCTGTCCGCCGCGGGGAACGTCTGCCGCTGCGCCTGCCGGAACAGGTCGCCGGTCACGCCCTCCATCGGCGCGCAGAGATACTGCATGGTCATCACCTCATTATCCGGCCCATGATAGCGGAAAATCCACCCCGCGTCAAGCTTTACAAACCCGCCGCCGTCAGGTATGATAAAAGGTACACGCATCCGAAGGAGGGGTTTCATGGAATATCGCAGCGATCTGGAGATCGCCCAGAGCTGCACGATGCAGCCGATCTGTGACATTGCACGCACCGTCGGCATCGACGATGCTGATATAGAGCCGTATGGCCGCTATAAGGCAAAGGTGGCGCTGTCCGTGCTCGGGCAGCCGCCGCGCGGAAAGGGAAAGCTGATCCTCGTCACGGCCATCACGCCCACGCCCGCCGGTGAGGGCAAGACGACCACGACGATCGGTCTGGCCGACGCGCTGCGCCGCATCGGGAAGGACGCGGCCGTCGCGCTGCGCGAGCCGTCGCTCGGCCCGGTATTCGGGCGCAAGGGCGGCGCGACCGGCGGCGGCTACGCGCAGGTCGTGCCGATGGAGGACATCGACCTGCACTTCACCGGCGACTTTCACGCCATCGGCGCGGCGAACAACCTGCTCGCCGCCATGCTCGACAACCACATCCAGCAGGGCAACGCCCTCGGCATCGACCCGCGGCGCATCACATGGCGGCGCTGCGTGGACATGAACGACCGGCAGCTGCGCTGCATCGTCGACGGGCTCGGCGGCAGGGCCAACGGCGTGCCGCGCGAGGACGGGTTTGACATCACGGTCGCCAGCGAGATCATGGCGGTGCTCTGCCTGGCCGAGTCCATGGCCGACCTGAAGGCGCGGCTGGGGCGCATCATCGTAGGCTACACGTATGACGGCCGCCCCGTCACGGCGCGCGACCTCAAGGCCGTGGGCGCGATGGCAGCGCTGCTGCGCGACGCGCTCAAGCCCAACCTCGTGCAGACGCTCGAGGGCACGCCGGCGTTCGTACACGGCGGGCCGTTTGCCAACATCGCGCACGGGTGCAACAGCGTGCTCGCCACGCGCATGGCCATGCACCGCTGCGACTACGCCGTGACGGAGGCCGGCTTCGGTGCCGACCTCGGCGCGGAGAAGTTTCTGGACATCAAGTGCCGGCTCGCCGGGCTGCGGCCGGACGCCGCCGTCGTGGTGGCGACGGTGCGCGCGCTGAAAATGCACGGCGGTCTGGCGCTGAACAAGCTCGGCACGGAAGATCTCGACGCACTGCGCCGCGGCGTGCCGAACCTGCTGCACCACGTGCGCTGCACCCGCGACACGTTCGGCCTGCCGTGCGTCGTGGCCATCAACCGCTTCCCCACCGACACCGACCGCGAGATCGCGCTGCTGACGGAGCTGTGCGGGGAGCTGGGCGTCCGCGTTGTGCTGTCCACCGTCTGGGCCGACGGCGGCCGCGGCGGCGAGGCGCTCGCGCGCGAGGTCGTGCGCCTGTGCGAGACGGAAAACCACTTCCGCTTTGCCTACGACCTCGACGCGCCGGTCGAGGAAAAGATCAACGCCGTCGTGCGCCGGGTCTACGGCGGCGCGGGCGCGGAGATCCTGCCCGCCGCGCGCAAACAGCTCCGCGAGCTGGAGGCGCTCGGCTTCGGCGGTCTGCCGGTGTGCATCGCCAAGACGCAGGCGAGCCTGTCGGACGATCCGGCACTGCTCGGCGCGCCCACGGGCTTCACCGTGACCGTGCGCAGCGTGACCGTATCCGCCGGGGCGGGCTTTCTTGTCGCGCTCACGGGCGACGTGCTCACGATGCCCGGCCTGCCGAAGGTCCCGGCCGCCGAAAACATCGACGTCGATGACGACGGCCGCATCACCGGCCTGTTTTGAGTGTTTATGCCCGCACATAAAACCATGTGCGGGCGTTTTTCTGCGCGCAAGGAGAAGTTATGTAAACCAACCGGCGCATACCGCGCCGCGCCCCCTCATAGGATGATGGCAGAAAGCCGGAGGTGGTGCAATGTACAAAGTGCGGCAAGCCGTCAGAAAACACCGGAAGCTGCTGAGCGTGTGCGCGATGGTGCTGGCCATCGCGCTCATGTTCTGGGCGGTCAACAGTCCCGCAATCGTGGGCGTGAGCGCGGCCAAGCGCGTGCTGCCCATCTACTGCGTGCAGCGCGACGACCGCGTCGTGAGCCTGTCGTTCGACGCGGCCTGGGGCAACGAGGATACGCAGATGCTCATCGACATTCTCAACAAGTACAACGTCCACGCAACGTTCTTCGTCGTGGGCGAATGGGTGGACAAATATCCGGAGTCGGTCAAGGCGCTCGCGGACGCGGGCAACGAGGTCATGAACCACTCGGCCACGCACCCGCACATGGCGCAGCTGAGCGCCGAGCAGATCCAGACGGAGGTCAACACCTGCGCCGATAAAATCGAAGCCGTCACCGGAACGCGGCCGACGCTGTTTCGCTGCCCCTACGGGGAGTACAACGACACGGTCGTGAGCACCATCAACGGTCTGGGCATGCACGTCATCCAGTGGGACGTCGATTCGCTCGACTGGAAGGGGTTGAGCAGCGACGAGATCACCTCGCGCGTGCTCACGCGCGTGCAGCCGGGCAGCATCGTGCTGTTCCACAACGCGGCCGAGCACACGCCGGAGGCGCTGGCCGGCATCATTGAGGCGCTCATCGCCGACGGGTATTCCATCATCCCCATCTCGCAGATGATCCTCCCCGGCGACACGAGCATCGACCCCAACGGCCGCCAGTGCCCGGCGACCGCGGGCGATGGCGCATGAACAGGAAGCGAAAGCGGGGTTTACGCCCCGCTTTCGTTGCATTTTGCGCGCAAAAACGCTATAATGGAGAAAAAATCACCGCCCGCAGGGCGGTTCGGGAGTAATATCTATGGAAAATTTCCAGAAAATCGCCGTGCTCATCGACGCCGACAACACGCAGCTGTCCAAGCTGGAGGCCGTGCTGCACGAGGTGTCGACCTACGGCCGCATCGTCGTGAAAAAGGCCTACGGCAACTGGCGCAAGGACTCGCTGAAAAACTGGGAACCGGAGCTCAAGCGCCTCGCCATCCGCGCCGAGCAGCAGTTTGACTACGTCACCGGCAAGAACACAACCGACATCGCCATGGTCATCGGGGCCATGGACCTGCTGCACAACAATATGTACGACGCGCTCGTGCTCGTGTCGAGCGACAGCGACTTCACGCCGCTGGCCATCCGTCTGCGCGAGTCGGGCCTGTACATCATCGGCGCCGGCGTGACGACAACGCCGGAGTCGTTCAAAAACGCGTGCGACGACTTCATCCTCATCGATTACCTGTCCAAGGCGGACGAAAAGCCCGCCGTCGTCGAGCACACCGCGGAGCCCGCGGCCAAAAAGCCCGCCCGCAAGACAAAAAAGGCCACCCGCAACACGAAGAAGTCCGCAGCCGAGTCCGCCCCGGCCGCCGAACCGGAACCGACGCCCGAACCCGAACCGGAGCCGGAACCGAAAAAGCCCAATATCGGCGAGATCCACAACCTGCTGCACATCGCGTCCGAGAAATATCAGGACGCTGACGGCTTTGTCAACGTCAGCTCCTCGGGGCTGTACATCAAGCGCGTGAAGCCCGACTTTAACGTGCGCGCCTACGGCTACAGCAAGCTGCCGGAGCTGCTGGCCGCCTTCCCCAACAAGTACCAGATCAAGCGCTACGAGGGCAAGGGCGGCGCGACGATCATCGCCTATAAATGCCTGTAATATCAAGCATTTGAAAGTCTGATAAGAACCCGCTCAGATTTGCAAAAAGCCCTTGACTTTTACCCCCGAGCGCGCTAAAATTCCTCTCCTGTTGGGGAAGGACACCACCGCGAAGCAACCCTCTTTCTTCGATGCCTCTGCGTCGGCATCCCCCCGCAAATTTCAAGAAAGAAGGTTTTTTCCATGACTGCTCAAATCCTTGCGGCTGTCATCTTCGTCGGCATGTTCGCGCTCATCATCATGGACAAATTCGAGCGCCAGTATGTCACGCTAGGCAGCGCGGCCCTCGTGCTCGTGGTCGTGTTCGGCATCTGCATGCACAGCTGGGACGCGATCAAAAACGCCCTGAATCTCGGCGCCATCTTCCGCGCCGGCTTCTGGTACGGCGCCTCGGAGAGCGCCAGCTCCGGCGTCAACTGGTCGACCATCTTCTTCATCACCGGTATGATGATTATGGTCGAGGGCCTCGGCAAATCCGGCTTCTTCCGCTGGCTGTGCCTGTCGCTGGCAAAGCTCGCGCACTACCACGTCGTGCCGCTGCTGCTGTGCTTCATGGCCATGTCCGCGTTTCTGGCCATGTTCATCGACAGCATCACGGTCGTGCTGTTTCTCGCGACCGTCACGCTGGAGCTGGCGCAGATCCTGCGCTTTGACCCCGTTCCGATGATCCTGTCGGAGGTCTTTTGCGCGAACCTCGGCGGCGCCGCCACCATGTGCGGCGATCCCCCCAACATCATCATCGGCACCGCGCTCGGCTATACCTTCACGGACTTCATTAAAAATACCGGCGTCATCATCGGCATCTGCTTTGTGTTCGTGCTGATCTTCTTTTGGCTGTGCTTCCGCAAGCCGCTCAAGGCGAGCGAGGCCGCCCGCCCGGCCGACGCCGTCTGCCCTGCTCCGGCGACCGCCATCGCCAACCGCAAGGCGTTCGTCGCGGACGTGATCGTGTTTCTCATCGCGGTCGCGCTGCTCGTGACGCACGCACAGACCGGCCTGACCGTTGCGTGCATCGGCGCCATCGTCGCGGGCCTGACGCTGCTGGTGACCGTGTTTACCAACGGCGGCGCCGCCGTAAAGGAAGTCCTCCGCGGTGTGGACTACAAGACGCTGCTGTTTTTCATCGGCCTGTTCATCTCCGTCGCAGGCCTGGAGCAGACCGGCGTGCTCAAACTCATCGCGCAGTTCATCTCCAACATCAGCGGCGGCAGCATCACGGTCGTCATCCTCATCATTCTGCTGCTGTCGGCCGTGTGCAGCGCACTGATCGACAACATTCCGTTCGCGGCCACCATGGTCCCGGTCGTGCAGTCCATCGCGGCGACGCAGGGCATGGATCTGTCCGTGCTCGCCTGGGCGCTGTCGCTCGGCACCGACCTCGGCGGCAACGCCACGCCCATCGGCGCGTCGGCCAACGTCGTGGCCACGTCCGTGTCGGCCAAGAGTGGTCACCCCATCAGCTGGGGCAAATACTGCAAATACTGCGTCCCGGCCACCGTGCTGGTC
>ENA-OZZJ01000196-OZZJ01000196.1-human-gut-metagenome-genome-assembly--contig:-NODE-196-length-13625-cov-6.043478_pt1 | contig 13625 bp, 10 predicted proteins | sample MGYA00244938_ERZ654148 | MGnify/ENA primary metagenome ERZ654148 (study PRJEB26926, sample SAMN06165168) | human gut metagenome | biome: ENVO:00009003; feature: ENVO:2100002; material: ENVO:00002003... | reverse complement strand
CAATACTTTGTGTATGAATTAGTTGGCTAATTTTATACTATTTACTGAATGTCTCTAAGGAAAACATAAGTTTCCCACAGCGAAACCCTACGTTTCCGGTATGAAAAACGTACGGTTCCGCCGTGGGAAACATAAAAAATATAAAGGCATTACAGCCTTATTACCCAATCATTTTAGTATTCCACCTTATCTGTTTTTTCAGTCCAGTCCTGAAAAGCCCGAATAGCTTCTTCCGGCAACAAAACTTCTGAGGGCAGACGTCTTTCCGCCGGTTTCAAATCCAGTTCCTCATAAATAAAGGCATCGTCAAAGCCGATAGCTGCTGCATCGTGCTTGTTATTTCCATAATACATACGGTCCAGATGTGCCCAATAGATTGCACCTAAGCACATGGGACATGGCTCACAAGAAGTATATATCTCACAACCACTCAAATCGAATGTACCCAGTTTCTTAGCTGCCGCACGGATGGCACTTACTTCTGCATGGGCGGTCGGGTCGCAATCCGGCGTCACACGGTTTACTCCCGTAGCCACAATCTCACCGTTCTTTGCAATGACAGCACCAAAAGGACCGCCACCTTCAGCTACATTCTTCACTGACAACTCAATAGCCTTACGCATCAATTCTTCTTTCGTCATACCATATTATTTTTAGTAATTCGTAAAAAACTTGATGAAAATACACAAAACTATAGAATAATCCAAACTTTTTGGCTACATTGCAAAAGCCACACATAATAACAGCCGCCTATGAAAAACTGCATCTTCATTTTGTTATGGTGTATTCCCGGCTTTCTTTTTTCCGTCACTCCCAAGCCGGATGTAGAGAAACTGACAGAAACGGCCGATACTTATTATCAGGCAGGTAAGGTAGATTCTGCCCTATGGGCTATCGAACAAGCTCTTCAACTTGCAATGACAGAAAAGGATACCTGTGCCATGATGTCATGTTACACTTCACAAGGAGTCTACCTGCGCTCGTCCGGGAAACTCACCGAAGCAATTGCTGCCTACGACAAAGCCCTGCAATATGCGCCCCTTCTTTCCGGTAACAACGAAGAAAATTTACAGGCAATCACCACATTATACAACAACTTGGCTACGGTTTACTTGGATATGAAAAATCCGGCTCAGGCAGTAAAATACGCCTTAGATGCGGTTAAGCAGGCCGATAAATGTCAGGATAAGTCATTCCGCACACAGATTTATACCGTCTGTTCTTCCATTTTCATCACTCAAGAAGAATACGAAGCCGCCAAAACCTATCTGTCTAAAGCCATTGCCCTATCCCAGCAACTGCAACAGCCAGAAACGGAACTTGGTGCCCGCACGTACTACCTGCTGACCTTGTTCCGCACCCAGGCATCTGCCTCAGAAATCCAGAAACTGGTAGAACAAACGAATGCACTTGCCGCTAAGGTCAACTCGACCATGGCACTTGTCAATTACTATCAGGTACTTTTCTATGTCCAGCAGACCCGTAAAGAATGGAAGGCTGCCACTCAGACTGCACAGAAAATCCTGCAACTACCGGGCATCGAAAATTATCCGTTCCTGCAATATGACGTGTATAACAACCTTCATCTTGTCTACAAGGAACTATCTGACTTTCCACAGGCCTACCACACGCTGGAATTGGCCAAGGCACTCAGCGATTCGTTGTTCGTGCAAGAAAAAAGTCGCCAGCTGGAAGAGCTTTCCGTGAAATATGAAACCCAGAAAAAGGAACTGGAGTACCAGAAGCTGCAGGAAAAGCGTCAAAAGGAAAAGCAGAATCTGCAATTGAAGATTACGTTTCTGTTAATCCTGATAGCTATAATGGCCTTCGTTTCACTCTACTTTATCCAAAAACAAAAGCTCCGTATTGAACGGCAGAAAAGAGAAGCAGAAGCACAAAAGCGTGAATTCGAAACTTTGCAACGCGATACGGAACACAATGCCACACGTGCCTACCTGAAAGAGCTCGAGAAAGAACGCAACCGTCTGGCCAAAGAACTTCACGACGGTGTTTGCAACGATCTGTATGCACTTGAGATGAATGCCTCCACACTCAACGAATCGTGGAAAGAACTCCTGCGCACCAGTCGGGAGAACATCCGACGTGTATCCCACGAACTGCTTCCTCCTACCTTCCAGGAAACAACTTTAAAGCAAGTATTACAAAACTATGCAGAACGGATGACCTCTGCATCATGCAAAGTCACCCTGACCACTCTTCCCGAAGAATGCGACTGGTCTGTACTTCCGGAAACTTATTGCCTGAACATCTACCGCATCATTCAGGAGGCTACCGGCAATGCGCTCAAACATGCCTTCCCCACGGAAATCCATCTCACACTGGAGTGGAAACTTCCGAATCTGGAACTCACCATTTCACACAACGGGAAATTCAGCTCTACCTCAGAAAAAGGTATCGGGCTACAAACTATGAAAGAAAGAGTGATGGCAATGAAAGGACACATTTCAGTTGAAGCAGAAAAAATACAAATCATTATTCCGCTTTTCCTATAGAAAAACTACGGCTTCCCGTGGGCATTATCTCAAGAGGGTTGCGTACTTTTGTTAACAAATAAAAAGACAAGTATTGCATGAATTTGAATGTAGCCATTGTAGACGACCATCCTCTCGTGCTGGAAGGCCTAAAAAGCCTGCTTCTCCAGACTGAAGGCATAGAACACATCTATACTGCCCAAACAGGTTCACAACTGGGCAGTTTGCTCGCTCTGCATTCAATTCATCTGTATATCATCGATTTGGACCTGCCTGATATAGATGGTTTTGAACTGATTCATCAGATTAAGCAGAAATCTCCGGAAGCCAGGATTATTGTCAGCACCATGCACGAGGAAATCTGGATTGTCAACAAACTGAAACACCCTGATATTGACGCCGTGGTATTCAAGTCTTCTGCTGGAGAATACATTCAAAAAGCTTTACAGACAGTTTTAAAGGGGAAAAAATACTATTGTCCGCAATTCCCAAAACTCTATAAAGAAAAAGATAAAATCGGGCACACACCCGACACCCTCGATTCTGCTCCTACCATTCGGGAACTGGATGTACTGAAAGCCATAGCCAAAGGCATGAGTACCCACGAAATATCCGAATGTCTCTTTATTTCAGAGAATACAGTAGAATGGCACCGGAAAAACCTGATGGTGAAGTTCGGGGCCAAGAATGCCACCGACCTGGTTATTAAAGCCCTGTCGAAAGGCTACCTCAGTATTCCGCTGAAATAAGTATTGCTTTGTTTTATTTTATGTTTCACCTAAATTATCTGCTACCATGAAAAAACTGATTTATGCAGGACTTGCCTGCTTTATGTTACTGACCGTTCAAGCTTGTTCCGGAAATGCACAAAAATCCACTTCTGATGAAGCCGTCCAGGAAACTGTTTCTCAACCAGCTTCAGACCCGGTATACGACAAAATCATGAACCTGATTGAGGAAGCGACTGCCAAAATCAAGGAAAATCCCAATCCGCAAGAAGCCATGAAAATTATGGCAGAAACCAGCAAGAACATTGATAAGTGCTGTGAAGAAAATGGTATCACCCTTTCCGATTGGAAAAAGAACCTGTCTGATGATTTAAAGAAAAAATACGAAGAAGCAACTGCTAAATTCTTGGAAGCTTGCGAAAAAATAAAATAACTTCTAAATAAAATGCTTTATGAAAACATTAGCTTATTATTTGTTAGGCATCTTCTCTTTATGCCTCCTGAATGCATGCAGTGACGAAGAAAACCCAACTCCGGAACCTCCTCCTTCCAAAGGACAGGAAGAAGTACAAAAAATTGTAGAAGTACTGAAAGAAAGCAATCCGGAAGTCAGCCAGTTTGTAGAAATACTGGAAAAAGTGAATGTAGCCGACCTGACACAAGACGAACTGACCGTCTTTGCTGTAAAAAACAAAAATACCGCAAGCCGTGCTGCCGTATTGGATACCGCTTCCATCAAAAATCACATCGTCAAAGGACGCTATGCCAAAGAGGATTTAACAGATGGCAGTACCCTGACCAGTATCAGTAACGAAACACTTTATGTGACACGTACTGAAAATGACGTACAAATTAATGGAGTCAAGATTGAAGGCAATGCTATTCCGGCCGGAAACAGCTATGTGTATGTCGTTCCTGAAGTGATTCCGACAGCAGAGGTTCCTTTGGTTCCTTTACATGCAACCACCATTATCACCAAGTTACCTACAGGAGAAGCACTTGCAGGAGTCAACATCGAAGCAAAAGATGGAAGAGGAAACCTGCTTGGCACTTTCACCACGAATGAAAACGGTGAAGCAATTATTCAGCATCAAAGCGATACATTGAGTTATGTGATTAGTAAAGAAAATTTCTCTAACCTGCACGACGGCTTCTTAATCGCAGGAATGGACGAAAACGGAAATTTAATATACGCCGACTTAAACGGAGATGGCCTGATAAACGTGGATGATAAAGTAAGCAGTGACCCTTATACTTACTTCGTGAATTACAAAGATCTTCCGGAAAACAGTCTGACAAAGACTCACTACATGACAGAGATAAAAGAGGAAGAAATCAATGTGCCTGAAGTGGAAGCACTATGGAAACAATCATTTGAGACATTCCTTACTCAAAGCAAAAACATGGAATTCAGCCTGTTATATGATAAAAGCTTTGACTATAACATGATTGAATATACCTCCAGTACTTTCTGGGATTTTGCTTATCAAACAATAGACGAATGCAAAAAATACCTAGAACAACTGACTTCACTCAATACCGCAGAAGGATGGGAAGCCTCCTGGAATCTAACCGTTGACTTAGGAGTCATTCAAAGCCAGTTGTTCGGATATTATGGTAAACTCATACCTAATGACACACAGGAAAGTCAAGAATACTTGATTTACTATCTGACTGATTTAGTAAATACATTTGACACGGAGAAACAATTAGCAGCCAGAGCCCTACTTGCAAAGATTTCCCTACTTTCTGGAGCTTACGACGCTGCTATCCAAGAATGCCAATATATTTTGAATACCAACGCATTCGTTTTAGACCCACAGGCTCTAAATAATCTTGAAAGTAAAGAAGTTATTTGGGGAGGATATAAAGACAATTTCGGTAATCCCGGAGGCGACTACATTCATCCAGTTCTGCTGCGTGAAGTCTACCTTATGGCTGCCATCGCTTATTCTCAAACCGGAAGAGAAATGGAAGTCACAGAAGTTAAAAACATCTTAAACGAGGCATTCTCTATCGAAGGTGCAGAATGGAAAGACTACATCAATTGCTGCAAGGAACCGGAAGCGCTTATCCATATTACCGGTTGCTGAACATACCTATCGAGCAGACAGGATTCAACCCGAACAAACATTTCTATCTCCCCATTCCTCAAACTGCACTCGATACTTATCCAGGAATGAAGCAGAACTCTGGATATTGATTCTCTCTTACTCTCTCTCTAACACAAAAAAATCCCAGCCAGAAATATTTCCGACTGGGATTTGCTTAATATCTGAAAGGGGAAGATTACATCATACCGCCCATGCCACCCATTCCCGGAGCAGCCATCGGCATTTCAGGTTTTTCTTCCTTCTTTTCTACGATGACACATTCTGTAGTCAGGAACATACCTGCGATAGAAGCGGCATTTTCCAATGCTACACGAGTAACCTTTGCAGGATCAACTACACCGGCAGCATGCAAGTGTTCGTATACATCTGTACGAGCATTGTAACCGAAGTCACCTTTACCTTCACGTACTTTCTGTACTACAACTGCACCTTCCTTACCAGCGTTAGCTACAATCTGACGAAGCGGTTCTTCGATTGCACGCTTGATGATTTCGATACCTGTAGTTTCATCTGCATTGTCACCTTTCAAGCCTTCCAATGCATCGATGGCACGGATGTAAGTTACACCACCACCCGGTACGATACCTTCTTCGATAGCGGCACGAGTTGCACACAAGGCATCATCTACACGGTCTTTCTTTTCCTTCATTTCTACTTCGCTGGCAGCACCTACGTAAAGAACTGCTACACCACCTGACAATTTAGCCAGACGTTCCTGCAATTTTTCCTTATCGTAGTCAGAAGTAGAGTTCTTGATTTCAGCCTTAATCTGGTTGATACGTTCCTGAATCAATTCTTTCTGACCTGCACCGTTTACGATAGTAGTGTTTTCCTTAGAAACAGTTACCTTGTCGCAAGTACCCAACATTTCGAGTGTAGCCTGTTCCAGTTTCAAACCTTTTTCTTCGCTGATAACTACACCGCCAGTCAATACGGCAATATCTTCCAGCATAGCCTTACGACGGTCGCCGAAGCCCGGAGCCTTCACAGCACAAATCTTCAACTGACCACGCAGACGGTTAACTACCAAAGTAGTCAATGCTTCGCTGTCTACATCTTCTGCGATAACCAACAAAGGACGTCCGCTCTGTACAGCCGGTTCCAAAATAGGCAAGAAATCTTTCAAGTTAGAAATCTTCTTATCGTAAATCAGGATATACGGATGTTCCATCACGCATTCCATCTTTTCAGTATCAGTTACAAAGTAAGCAGACAAGTAACCACGGTCAAACTGCATACCTTCTACCACGCCGATTGTAGTATCTGTACCCTTAGCTTCTTCGATAGTGATGACACCGTCTTTAGAAACCTTGCGCATTGCATCCGCAATCAACTTACCGATAACCGGATCATTGTTTGCAGAAATTGTAGCCACCTGTTCAATCTTATCGTAGTTATCACCTACAGTTTCAGACTGAGCCTTGATAGATTCCACAACTTTTGCCACAGCCTTATCGATACCACGTTTCAAATCCATCGGATTTGCACCGGCAGTTACGTTCTTCAAACCAACACCTACGATTGACTGAGCCAATACAGTAGCAGTAGTTGTACCGTCACCTGCATCATCACCCGTCTTAGAAGCAACTGATTTTACCAACTGAGCACCTGTATTCTGGAACGGATCGCTCAATTCCACTTCTTTTGCTACAGTTACACCATCCTTTGTAATGTGAGGAGCACCGAATTTCTTTTCGATGATTACATTACGACCTTTCGGGCCCAGTGTTACTTTCACTGCATTAGCCAGTTCGTCTACACCTTTTTTCAACTGATCGCGAGCGTCAATGTTGAAGAGAATATCTTTTGCCATAGTGAATTTCCTTTCTAATCTTAAATTCGTTAATTACCTAAATTATCCCAAAACTGCCAGTACATCGCTCTGACGCATCATCAAATACTTCACACCTTCGTATTCGATTTCAGTACCAGAATATTTACCATACAATACAGTATCACCTACTTTCAAGACCATTTCTTCGTCTTTAGTGCCATGGCCAACTGCCACTACTTCACCCTGCAACGGTTTTTCTTTCGCTGTGTCAGGAATAATGATACCACCGATTGTTTTTTCTTCTGCAGGAGCCGGAAGAATCAGGACTCTGTCTGCTAATGGTTTAATGTTCATAATGCTATAATTTAGTTTATATTTTATCGTTTATCAAATGCGTTAAAGCACCTATCTTTCTGCGAAAAGCGTGCCAAAACAAAAGACTGACATTCTGACATAAACAACCTGACAGTCCTGGCCGTCATACTGACAATTCTGACATCCAGCCTTACACGCAAACAAACTTCCGTTATTGGAGATGTATCGAAAAATAATTATCTTTACCACCTAAACCTAACATAATAAATATATGAACAGACCTCTGCAAACACTTACTTTAGCCGCTGCACTTTCCTGCACAATGGCTACGGGTTGGGCTTCCATTCTTACACAAATGCCCAATCAACAGAACAATGACTACGAAATGTTTATGGAAAAAATCCGGAATACAACTATTAAAAATCCTTCCATTGACAAAGATCTAGCTTTGTTTCAGGAAAACGGCTCATTTAGCGACATTGATTATGATGATACCCAGATGACCAACTGGACTCCGATTCAACACATTGAACGTTTGTCGGATTTTGTCTACGCATATACCAACGAAAAGAACAAATACTATCAGAACGAAGATTTATATCAGAAAATTGTCAAAGGATTAGAATACTGGTATGACGTAGATTCTGAAAGTGACAACTGGTGGCACAATCAGATTTCCGAACCACAGAAACTCGGGGTGCTGCTCATTCAAATGCGCATTGGAAAAAAACAGATTCCACAAGAACTGGAAACAAAAATATTGAAACGGATTCAGGAAACAGGCGGAGACCCGGCTAAATGGACAGGTGCCAACCGTACAGATATTGCTCTACACTGGATTTACCGTTCTTGCCTGACACAGAATGAAGCCGATTTGAAAACGGCTATCGACAACGTTTTCAATCCGGTGGTATATACCACAGAAGAAGGATTCCAACATGACAACAGTTATTTCCAGCATGGAGAACAGCTTTACATCGGAGGCTATGGAGATGAAATTCTTAAAGGTGTTACCCAGGTAGCTTCCTATGCATTGGGCACACAGTATCAACTTGATAAAGAGAAAGTGGAACTGCTCAGCAAGTTCATGCGCGAGACTTATTACCGTACCGTACGTGGCCAGAACATGTCGTTCGACGTGGTAGGACGCAGTGTAAGCCGTCCGGGATTACTGAACAAACGAACCACTACCACTTATGCCCAGCGAATGATTGACATCGATCCGGCTCATGCCGATGAATACAAAGCCATCATCGCCCGCCTGAACCGAAAGCAGCCTGCTGACTATCAGGTAACCGCTTCACATACCCATTATTTCCGTGGTGACTACTCATTACATGTGCGTCCTCAATATAACTTTGACGTACGTTTGGCTTCTACACGCACGAAGAAATGTGAATACGGCAACAAAGAAAACCTGAAAACCTATTTCATGTCCGACGGATGTACCAACATTGTACAAACAGGCGATGAGTATTTCAATATCTTCCCAGTATGGAACTGGTGCCATATTCCGGGTACTACCGCTCCTCAAGTAGAAAAAATACCGATGGATCCGAAAGCATGGGGCGTGTTAGGTACTTCCACATACGCCGGTGGAGTTTCCGACAGTATTTATGGAGCTACGGCATACGCTTACATGGATACCAATCCTGAAGTAAACACCGGAGCCAAGAAAAGCTGGTACTTCTTTGATAACGAAGTGGTATGTCTGGGAGCTGGTATACAATCCACTTCCACTTATCCGATTCACACCACTGTCAACCAGTGCTTCTTGAAAGACGGCATCTTAGTTGACAAAGGAGGTAAAGAAGAGACCTTAGCAAACGGAAGCTATACCTTACAAGCCCCGCAGTGGGTATTGCATGACAAAATCGGCTACTTCTTCCCACAGAAAGAAGAAGTGTTCCTGACAGCCCAGACACAGAGCGGACGCTGGTATGACATCAACACCAGCAAGTCGAAAAAAGAAGAAAAGATGGATGTCTTCACATTGGGTATCAACCACGGTGTGGGTCCGAAAGACGGCTCATACGCTTATATCGTAGTGCCGGGAAAAACTTCCGCACAAGAGATGGAAGCCTATCAGAAAGAGAATGCCATCGAAATTCTATCGAACAATGCAAAAATACAGGCTGTTCGGAATACCAAACTGAATGTCTGGATGGTGACTTTCTTCGAAGCTGGTACTTTCAAACATAAAGAATTGAGTGTTACCGTAGACAAGCCATGCGTACTGATGGTAAAAGACATCAACGCAAAATCGGCTAATCTGCATATTGCCGACCCGGGACAAACTCAATCGCCCATTCAAGTGGAACTGAAAATCGGCAAAAAGAAACAAGCGCTCACAGCCGACTTCAGCCAAACTGGCATTTATGCAGGAGCTACCAAGCAATACACTGTAAAACTTTAATCTCAATATGAGACAAAAAAGAAGCTCCATGGCACACTCAACTCAAGGCCATGGAGCTTCTTCTTTTTATTGTTCTTCCGGTTCCGAGAATAAATCTCTTGCAGGAGTCACCGGTGTGATACCTTTTTCGACTTCCTGACGGATACGCGAGGAGAACTTCTTTTTCGAAGTGATGCCCAATTCCGTCAGCATATCCGCCTGACGAATCAGGTTGCCTTTTCCCTGCGAGAGCTGCCCCAACGCATTCTTGTAGGCCGTGGAAGCTGCCTGTAAAGAATCTCCAATCTTTTCGAAAGTCTCGGTAAACCCTACCAGTTTCTCATAAAGCACCGTTCCACGCTTGATGATGTCCTGAATATTTTTCACCTGATACTCCCGCTTCCACAAATCCAATGCCAACCGAAGCGCTGCAATCAGGTTGGTCGGACTAATCAATACGACCTTTTTCTGGTAAGCATAATTCCAAATGTCCGGATCGGCCTGCAAGGCCAACAGATAAGCCGGCTCGTTCGGCACGAACATCATCACAAAATCCAATGAAGACACATTGTAGCTGGAATAATCCTTCCGGCTCAACTCATCAATGTGGGCTTTCACAGAAGCCAGGTGTGCTTTCAAGTACTGTTCACGCTGCACAGCATCCTCACAAGCTACATAGCTTGCGTATGCCGTAAGCGATACTTTTGAGTCAATAATCACCTGACGGTTATCCGGATACACCACCAGTACATCAGGCTGCATCCGCTGTCCCAACTCGTTTTTGAGCGGTTCACCATGTTCATCTTTCAAGAATTCCTGACGGAAATATTCTTCACCTTCTCTCAAACCGGAATTTTCCAAGATAGTCTCCAATATCATTTCACCCCAGTTTCCCTGCATCTTGGAATCTCCTTTCAAGGCACGGGTCAGGTTGTTGGCATCGTCGCTAATCTGTTTGTTCAGCTGCATCAGTTCCTTGATACGGTCTTCCAAAGAAAAGCGTTGCTTGGATTCTTTATCGTACACTTCTTCCACCTGATGCTTGAATTCTTTCAAATTCTCTCCAAAAGGTTTCAACAAGTTACTCAGGGTTTCCGAACTAAGCCGGTTGAATGCCTCCGTCTTCTGCTGGAAAATCCGGTTGGCCATATTCTCAAACTCCGTATTCAGTTGCTTCCGCAATTTCTCCACTTCTTCCTTCTGATTCTCCAACCGTTCTTCCAGGTTGCGACGCTCTGCCTGTGATGTAGCCAGTGCACGACCTGCCTCTGCCCATTTCCCGGAAAGTTCATCTACCTGTCCACGCAGCCTCTCTGTTTCTTTCCGGTACTGCTCAATCAGCAATTCAGTACGTTCCTTTTCCGCCTTCAGCAAATCCTGAGCATGCTGTTGGTTCATCTGTAACTCCGACCGCAAAGAAACGGACTTCCTCGCAGCCCACAAATAACCCAGCAGTCCTCCTACTATCACGCCAACAACCAAATATACAACTTCCATATTCTCTACTAATTTTCGAAACACCTATAAAAAACACAGGTTTCACGAAACAGAAGTCCGAAGCATCTGCCTCTTCCGTCTTCTTCCGTGAAACCTGTGTCCTTTTTATTTATGATTAATCGCTCACGCTTATCCGTTGATGGCAGCTACCAGTTCTTCCGGAGTAACCAGCGACTGTTCACCGCTCGTCATATTTTTCAGCATGACTTTTCCTTCTTTCATTTCATTTTCACCCACAATGGCTACAAACGGTACCATCTTTGCATTGGCATAGCTCATCTGTTTCTTCATTTTAGCAGCATCCGGATAGATTTCTGCACGAATACCTACGGCACGTACCTGTGCCAGTACCGGCAATACATACGCAGCCTCAGCTTCGCCAAAGTTGACGAACAGCAACTGTGTACCGTTCACTGCTTCTTTCGGATACAAATCCAACTGGTTTAGTACGTCGTAAATACGATCAGCGCCGAATGAGATACCCACTCCCGACATGCCTTCCATACCGAACACACCGGTCAGGTTATCGTAACGGCCACCTCCACTGATACTACCAATCTGTACGTCCAGCGCCTTCACTTCAAAGATAGCACCCGTATAATAGTTCAGCCCACGAGCCAGTGTCAAATCCAGTTCCACTTCCGACTGGATACCCAGTCCGGCAATTGTCTTTAGAATAAACTCACTTTCTTCTACCCCCTTCAGACCAGTCTCACTGGCAGCCAGCACATTCTTCAACGTAGCTAACTTCTCTTCGTTCGAACCGCTCAACAGAATAATCGGCTGCAACTTATCGATGGCTTCCTGCGGAATACCTTTTGATGCCAGTTCCGCATTTACATTGTCCAAACCAATTTTATCCAGTTTGTCGATAGCTACTGTAATATCTACAATCTTGTCGGCTTCTCCGATGATTTCGGCAATACCTGTCAGAATCTTACGGTTGTTAATCTTGATGGAAACACGAATACCGAATTTCTGGAACACCGCATCAATCATCTGCACCAGTTCCACCTCATTCAGCAAGGAATTACTGCCTACCACGTCGGCATCACACTGATAGAATTCACGGTAACGTCCCTTCTGCGGACGGTCGGCACGCCATACCGGCTGAATTTGGAAACGCTTGAACGGGAAAGTGATTTCATCACGGTGCATTACCACGTAACGCGCAAAAGGAACTGTCAGGTCATATCGCAAACCTTTTTCACAGAATTTGCTGGCCAATTTTGCTGCATTGCGGCTCAACAGTTCTTCATCTGTCAGTCCAGAAAAATAGTCACCCGAATTCTGAATCTTGAAAAGCAGCTTATCGCCTTCCTCTCCATACTTACCCATCAAAGTAGACAGGTTTTCCATGGAAGGAGTCTCTATCTGCTGAAAGCCGTAGCGATAGAACACCTCGCGAATGGTGTTGAATATATAGTTACGTTTCGCCATTTCTACCGGCGAAAAGTCTCTTGTTCCTTTAGGTATACTTGGTTTTGTTGCCATAATGAATCAGTCTTTAAATTAACGGGGCAAAAATACGAATAAAATTTCTACCTTCCGCATACAAAACGAAAGGATTTCATGCTTACTCGCGACGATTCATATAAATCGTTACGTAGTAAATCAGCGTAGCCAGTGAACCCAAGGCAGCCACGACATACGTATAGGCAGCCGACTTCAAGGCATCCATAGCCTGCTGATGATTAAACGCATTGGTAATTCCGGCACTACTCAACCATACCAGTGCCCGACGGCTTGCATCAATTTCTACCGGAAGAGTAATGAAACTGAACAACGTGGTCATGGCAAACAGACAGATACCGATAAGCAGCAGCTGAGGAAAAGAGTTGACCATCAGAATACCAGCTAACAACACCCAAGATACGATGGAAGAAGAAAACTGTACCACCGGGACCAAAGCCGAACGCATACGCAAAGGCGCATATCCCCGTGCATGCTGTACCGCATGTCCGCACTCGTGAGCTGCTACAGCTGCAGCAGCCACACTTGTACTACCGTAGACCCCTTCACTCAAATTTACCGTCTTGTTCATCGGGTTATAATGATCGGTCAACATTCCCGATGTACTGGTCACCGTCACGTCGTAAATACCGTTATCACGCAGCATCTTTTCTGCCACTTCCCTTCCTGTCATGCCATTGGTCAACGGCATCTGGGAATATTTTTCAAATTTACTCTTCAGGTTTGCCTGAACCAGGTAACTGATAATCGCAATACCTATAAATACAATCCAAATCAACATAATTTCCTGTCTCTTATACACATCTCCGAGCCCACGAGACCGGAGCCTATCTCGTA
>ENA-OZZJ01000191-OZZJ01000191.1-human-gut-metagenome-genome-assembly--contig:-NODE-191-length-13784-cov-5.813679_pt1 | contig 13784 bp, 13 predicted proteins | sample MGYA00244938_ERZ654148 | MGnify/ENA primary metagenome ERZ654148 (study PRJEB26926, sample SAMN06165168) | human gut metagenome | biome: ENVO:00009003; feature: ENVO:2100002; material: ENVO:00002003... | reverse complement strand
CCGGTCTCGTGGGCTCGGAGATGTGTATAAGAGACAGAGGTCAGCGTGCCGTTTTGCACCGCCGTGACCACCCAGCCGCAGCCGATGAGCCAGCCCTGCGCGCCCGCATCCGTGAGCCCGCGCAGCGTCTGCAGGCTCGCGATCGTCTGGTCGAGGCGGCCGCCGAGCGCGCCTGCCATCACGAGCCGTCGGTACCCGTGCGCCAGCGCCCAGCGCACGGCAAGACCGAGGTCCGTGTCGTCCTTCATGACCGGGTGCGTCTCCACGTTCGGGTGGTCCGGCCGGTAGCCGAGGGAGTCAAAGTCGCCCATGACGAAGTCCGGCTCGATGCCGCGGTCTTTCAGCGAGCGGTAGCCGCCGTCGGCCGCGATGACATAATCCCCAGGCCGGGGTCTCAGGCGCACGCCGTCGAGACTGGCCGCGCCGACGATATAACAAGTATTTTCCAAATTTATTCCAGCTTTCCTGAATTTTCGCCCGCTATTGTACCACATTCCGCGCGGCGAGAAAAGAATTGCATGTAAATTCCACGCCGGGCGTATTTGTTAGATTTTAAACTCGCCAAAAATCAAAAATTTTATTTCTATTGTTACTGATATATGATATAATTCCGACGTTGACAGCGCGCCGGAGCACGCCTCTGCGCCGCTGCAGCCCCCACCTCTGCGGCCCGCCGCAGTCAGAAAGGAGACACGACCGTGTCAGAAAAAGTTTTCAACAAGGTCCTTGCCGCCAACCGCGGCGAGATCGCGGTGCGTATCTTCCGCGCGTGCTACGACCTCGGCATCCACACCGTGGCCATGTACTCCAAGGAAGACGAACTGAGCATGTTCCGCACCCGTGCCGATGAGGCCTACCTCGTCGGCGAGAACAAGAGCCCCCTGGGCGCGTATCTCGACATCCCCGAGATCATCGACCTGGCCAAGCGCCGCGGCGTCGACGCCATCCACCCGGGCTACGGCTTCCTGTCCGAGAACGCGGACTTTGCCCGCGCCTGCGAAGAGGCCGGCATCACGTTCATCGGCCCCCCGAGCGACGTGCTCGGCAAGATGGGCGACAAGCTCTCGGCCAAGCAGATTGCCATGGAGTGCGGCGTGCCGGTCATCCCCGGCTGCTCCGAGCCCCTGCGCGACGGGCAGGAGGCGCTCGAGAAGGCCATCAGCTTCGGCTTCCCCGTCATCCTCAAGGCGGCGGCCGGCGGCGGCGGCCGCGGCATGCGCCTGTGCGAGATGCCCGAGGACGTCATCCCCGCGTTCGAGCTCGTCAAGAGCGAGGCGCGCAAGGCCTTCGGCAATGACGACATCTTCATCGAGAAGTACCTCGTGCAGCCCAAGCACATCGAGGTGCAGATCCTCGCCGACCAGTACGGCAACGTGCGCCACCTCGGCGAGCGCGACTGCTCGCTGCAGCGCCGCTACCAGAAGGTCGTCGAGTTCGCGCCCGCGTGGAGCGTGCCCGAGAGCATCCGCGAGCAGCTGCACGCCGACGCCGTGAAGATCGCCGAGGCCGTCGGCTATGTCAACGCCGGCACCGTGGAGTTCCTCGTCGACCGCGACGGCAACCACTACTTCATCGAGATGAACCCCCGCATCCAGGTCGAGCACACCGTCACCGAGATGGTCACGAGCATCGACCTCGTGCGCGCGCAGATCCTCATCGCCGAGGGTCAGCCGATCAGCCATCCGGAGATCGGTCTCGGCGACCAGAACAACCTCAAGGTCAACGGCTACGCCATCCAGTGCCGCGTGACCACCGAGGACCCGGCCAACAACTTCGCGCCCGACAACGGCAAGATCGAGGCCTACCGCTCCGGCGGCGGCTTCGGCGTGCGTCTCGACGGCGGCAACGTCGGCACCGGCTCAGTCATCTCCCCGTACTACGACTCCCTGCTCGTCAAGGTCACGAGCTGGGACTGCACCTTCCCCGCCGTCTGCCGCAAGGCCACCCGCGCCATCAATGAAGAGCACGTGCGCGGCGTCAAGACGAACATCCCGTTCGTGACGAACATCCTCACGCACCCGACGTTCATCGCCGGCAAGTGCCACACGAAGTTCATCGACGAAACGCCGGAGCTGTTCGAGTTCACCGAATCGCGCGACCGCGCGACCCGCGTGCTCAAATACATCGCCAACATCCAGGTCAACAATCCCGACGCCGAGCGCCACCAGTACGACACGCCGCGCTTCCCGAAGCCGCAGCGCGAGATCTCGAAGCAGGACGGGCTCAAGCTCCTGCTCGACACCGACGGCCCCGAGGCCGTCAAGGACTGGGTCCTCGGCCAGAAGAAGCTGCTCATCACCGACACGACGATGCGCGACGCGCACCAGTCCCTGCTGAGCACCCGCCTGCGCACCCGCGACATGCTCAAGGGCGCCGACGGCACGGCCGACATCCTCGCCGACTGCTTCTCGCTCGAGATGTGGGGCGGCGCGACGTTCGACACCGCCTACCGCTTCCTGCACGAGTCCCCGTGGGAGCGCCTGGAGATGCTGCGCGAGAAGATCCCGAACATCCCGTTCCAGATGCTGCTGCGCGGCTCGAACCTCGTCGGCTACGCGAGCTATCCGGACAACCTCGTGCGTGCCTTCATCGCCGAGTCCGCCCGCGAGGGCATCGACGTGTTCCGCGTGTTCGACTCGCTCAACTGGCTGCCGAACATGGAGACCGCCATGGACGAGGTCCTGCGTCAGGGCAAGTTCCTCGAGGGCACCGTGTGCTACACCGGCGACATCCTCGACCCGACGCGCGACCGCTACACGCTCGAGTACTACGTCAACTTCGCCAAGGAGCTCGAGCGCCGCGGCGCCCACATGCTGGCCATCAAGGACATGTCCGGCCTGCTCAAGCCCTACGCCGCCAAGAAGCTCGTGAGCACCCTCAAGCAGGAGATCGGCATCCCCATCCACCTGCACACGCACAACACCACCGACAACCAGATCGCGACCTATCTCATGGCGGCCGAGGCCGGCGTGGACGTGGTCGACACCGCCATCGGCCCGCTGGCCAACCTCACGAGCCAGCCGTCGATGAACGCCGTCGTCGAGTCCCTGCGCGGTCAGGAGCGCGACACCGGCTTTGACCCGCAGCGCCTGCAGGAGCTGGCCGATTACTGGGCCGACGTGCGCCTGCGCTACGAGAGCTTCGACAAGGGCCTCAAGGTCCCCGTCACCGATATCTACCGCTACGAGATCCCCGGCGGCCAGTACACGAACCTGCAGCCGCAGGTCGAGTCGCTCGGCCTCGGCCACCGCTTCGCGGAGGTCAAGGAGATGTACCGCACCGTCAACCTCATGCTCGGCGACATCATCAAGGTCACGCCGTCGTCCAAGATGGTCGGCGACCTCGCGATCTTCATGGTCCAGAACGACCTCACGCCCGAGAACATCGTCGAAAAGGGCGAGCACCTCGCCTTCCCCGACAGCGTCGTGAGCTACTTCAAGGGCATGATGGGCCAGCCGCCCTGCGGCTTCCCGAAGGATCTGCAGCGCGTCGTGCTCAAGGGCGAGAAGCCCATCACCGGCCGCCCCGGCGACCTGCTGCCGCCCACCGACTGGGACCAGCTGCGCCGCGAGATCGTCAAGTTCTACCCGAACTACGAGGAACCGCGCTCCCTCATCTCCTACGCCATGTACCCGAAGGTCTATGAGGAGTACGTCCGCCACCGCAAGGAGTACGGCTACATCATGCGCATGGGCAGCCACGTGTTCTTCAACGGCATGGCCGTCGGCGAGATGAACAAGATCAACATCGAGGACGGCAAGACCCTCATGATCAAGTACATCGGCCTCGGCGACCGCAACGACGACGGCACGCGCAACGTGCAGTTCGAGCTCAACGGCATGCGCCGCGAGGTCGCCGTGCCCGACCCGACCGCGGCCGACACGGCCAAGACCGTCGTCATGGCCGACCCGAACGACAAGAGCCAGGCCGGCGCGTCCATCCCGGGCATGGTGTCGAAGGTCAACGTCAAGCCCGGCGACCAGGTCAAGGTCAACGACGTGCTCGCCGTGATCGAGGCCATGAAGATGGAGACGAGCGTCGTCGCCCGCATGGACGGCACGATCGACGAAGTCTTTGTCAAGCCCAGCCAGTCGGTCAAGGCCGGCGAGCTGCTGCTGACGATCAAGTAAATCCCCGGTTTTTCCAAGCGGAGCGCACCCTCGTGCGCTCCGCTTTTGCGCGCGAAAAAACAAAGGCAGATGGCAGTTTTTCAAGCCTTCCCCTCGCATCGCACACTCCGACTGCCCCGCAAGAAACAAGCTCGCGCGCAGTTTCTGCGGCCGCGCACAGATCCCCTTCCCCGCCTTTTTGTCCATTTTGCCGCTTTTGTCCCATCCGCGCCGGAAAGGCTGGAAATACCCGGACCGTTATGTTATAATATTCGAACGATTATGATGAGACTGGGTCAGTATCGCCGCAGGCACCCAGATCTGAGAGGAGTTTTTTTCGTGCTTGTGCCCTATTCCTGGTTCCAGATTCTCTGGTACTTCTACATCTACGGCTTCCTTGGCTGGTGCTCCGAGGTGGCCTTTGCCGCCGTCGCGCACGGCAAGTTTGTCAACCGCGGCTTCGTCAACGGCCCCATCTGCTCCATCTACGGCTTCGGCGTGATGAGCGTGCTGCTCGTGCTCGGGCCACTCAAGAGCAGCTTCTGGCTGCTGTTCGGCGGCAGTGTGCTGTTCACGAGCGCCATCGAATACCTCACCGGCTGGGTGCTGGAAAAGGTGTTCCACGACAAGTGGTGGGACTACTCCAAGCGCCCGCTGAACATCAAGGGCTACGTGTGCCTGGAGTTCTCGGTGCTGTGGGGACTGGCGTGCGTGTTCGTAGTCGATGTGTTCCAGCCGCTCGTGGCCAAGGTCGTCGACCTCATCCCGAAAAAGCTCGGCTGGGTGCTGCTCGGTACGTTCAGCGCTCTGTGGATCGCGGACAACATCATCACCGCCATGGAGATCCGCAAGCTGCCGAAGAAGCTGCGCGCCCTGCAGGCCATCGAGGATTCGCTCACGGCCATCTCCGACGAGATCGGCGAGGAGATCTATATCCGCGCCTCGGACGCGAAGGACCGCGGCATGGAGGTTTACACCGACATGAAGGAAAAAGGCGCCGAGATCGCCGAAAAGCGCGCCGAGAGCTCCCTCATGCGCCGCAGCGAACTGCTGGCCCGCCGCAGCGAACTGCTGCAGCGCCGCGAGGAGCTGCTGGGTCAGCGCAACATCGTACACGAGCGTATCGCGCAGGCGTTCCCGGCGCTGCGCGAGGGCAAGACCAACGGCCCGGCCTTCACGCGTGTGCATGAGCACGCCCAGCGCCGCAAGCAGCTGGCCAAAGCCCTGAAGGCGAAGGCCAGGGCGCTCAAAAACAAGGCCAAGGACCGCTCCTGACCTGACACGGGAAAAGGAGAACTAGAAAACCATGAATCTCTATCTGATCGGACATGATTACCGCTATGCCGCGGAGCAGATGCTCCTGACGCTGTTCCCGGACGAGCGCCCGGTGTATCCGGACGGCCGGCCGACCGGCGACCGCGCGGAGCTGCGGCTCATGTCCGGCCCCAAGATCACGACCGTGACGTGCGTGCTCGTCTATCAGGGCCGGACGGCCAACGGCCGCACGAGCGTGCCCAACAGCGAGCTGACCGACCCCAATGAGACCGACCGGCGGCTGCAGGGTGCGGTCAAGCGCGCGTTTTACCGCGCGGCCATGGGCATCGGCCTGCCGCACAAGCCGTGGGGCATGCTCACGGGCGTGCGCCCCGGCAAGCTCATGACCCCCCTGCTCACGCAGGGCATGACCGACGAGCAGGCCGCGCGCTATTTCGAGCGGCACTACGACGTTGCGCCCGCGCGCGCCGCGCTCGTCGTGCGCACCGCCCACGCCACGCAGCGCGCCATGGAATCGCTCGGCAGCAAGGACGTGTGCCTGTACGTGGGCATCCCGTTTTGCCCGACGCGCTGCGCCTACTGCAGCTTCGTGAGCCAGTCGGTGGAAAAGAGCATGGCGCTCGTGCCGGAATTTCTGCAGGCGCTCGCGCGCGAGATCGCCGCGACCGCCGAGGCCGTGCGCAAGGCGGGGCTGCGCGTCGTGTCGCTCTACATCGGCGGCGGCACGCCGACCACGCTCTCGGCGCGCCAGCTCGACGCGCTGCTGACGCAGCTTGCCGCGGCGTTTGATCTCGGCACGCTGCGCGAGTTCACCGTCGAGGCCGGCCGGCCCGACACCATCACGGCCGACAAGCTGCACGTGCTGCGCGCGCACCGGGTCGACCGCATCAGCGTCAACCCCCAGACGCTCGACGACCGCGTGCTCGAGACCATCGGCCGCCGCCACACCGCGCAGGATATTTTCGACGCGCTGCGCCTCGTGCGCGAGACCGGCAGCTTCGCCGTGAACATGGACCTGATCGCGGGCCTGCCCGGCGACACGCCGGACGGCTTTCGCGCCACGCTCGAGCAGGTGCTCGCACTCGCGCCCGAAAACGTGACCGTGCACACGCTGTCCCGCAAGCGCGGGGCCGACCTCATGACGCAGGCCGCCCCCATCCCCGACGGGGCGCAGGTGGGCGAGATGCTCGACTTTGCGTCCGACGCGCTGAGCGCCGCCGGCTACGCGCCGTATTACCTCTACCGGCAGAAGTTCATGTCCGGCGGGTTTGAAAACGTCGGCTGGACGCGGCCGGGGCAGGAGAATCTCTACAACATCTGCATCATGGAGGAGCTGTGCAGCATCCTCGCCATGGGCGGCGGCGCCTCGACGAAGCTCGTGCGCCCCAACGGCGGCAAGCTCGAGCGGCACATCGACCCCAAGTACCCCACGGAATACATCGCCAATATCGACCGCATCTGCGCGGCCAAGGCGGAACTGGAGGCGTTTTTTCAATGAGTTATCATATTCAGGAGATCAACCGCCGGATTCAGACTGACCCCAAGGAATTCGTCGACGCGTGCGACGCGGCCTACGCCGAAAAGATCGAGCGCGCGGCCCGCGCCATCGCCGAGAACGTGCATACGTGCCCGATCGTGCTGCTGTCCGGCCCGTCCGGCAGCGGCAAGACCACCACGGCCATGAAGATCGCCGAGGCCCTGCGCAAGATGGGCGTCGGCAGCCAGAGCCTCGCCATGGACGACTATTTCCGCACGCTCGACCCGCGCACCGCGCCGCGCACGCCGGAGGGCGATGTGGACCTCGAGTCCCCCGCGTGCCTGGACATGGACCTGCTCGGCAAGCACCTCAACGCGCTCGCCCGCGGCGAGGAGATCCACCTGCCGCGGTATAATTTCGTTACGCGCGTGCAGTCCGGCCCCATCGGCCGGCCCATGCGCCTCGGCAAGGACGAGGTCGCCGTGTGCGAGGGCATCCACGCGCTCAACGACGACATCGCCGCCTACTGCCCGGACGCGTTCCGGCTGTATATCAGCGCGCGCTCGATCGTCGTGGACAGCGACGGGCGCGAGGTGTTCAAAGGCACGTGGATGCGCCTGCTGCGCCGCCTCGTGCGCGACAGCAACTTCCGCGGCACCCCCGCCGCCGCCACGCTGGACATGTGGGCCAACGTCCGCCGCGGCGAGAAGCGGTTCATCTCCCCGTTCAAGGAGCGCGCGAACCTGATGTTCGACTCGTCGTTCCCGTGCGAGGTGTCCATTCTGAAGAATTACGCCGCGCCCCTGCTCGCGGCCGTGCCCGAGGGCGCGGAGCGCTATGCGGAGATCCGCAGCATCCTGCCGGCGCTCGAGCGCTTCGAGACGATCGACCCCGCCCTGCTCGCGCCCGAGAGCATGCTGCGCGAGTTCATCGGCGGCGGCGTGTACAGCTACTGAGCGGGCGGCGCTGAATCCTGCAAATACAGCAAAGCCTTCTCCGTTGGGAGAAGGCTTTGCGTTTTCCTGCGCCGCACGGCGGTTTTGGTGACAGACGCCGCGAAAACGGGTGATGCGATTTATCACCGTTGCACAGAATCCCGAATCGTGTTTTGGTGTAATTTACAAATATTATAAATCCTGTTCCAATTTCATAAAGAATCTGCTAAAATGAGGATGTCGGGATCCGGACCCACATTTCATTCAACAGGAGGTCATCGTATGGAACCGTTTGCACTGGTAAAAATGATGGAAACCTTTGTGGCCAATGGCATGACCGGGCGGATCGTCCTGTATCTGCTCCTGCTTGCCGCCGGCGTCGGCGTGCGGTGCGTTTTGCAGCGCCGGCGCGATTTCCGGGCGGCCGTGGGCATCAGCGCCGGGCTGTGGCTCGTGTGCGAGATCCTCGTGGACATCGGCGCGGTGCATGAAATGTCGATCGGCCTGTTCAGCGCCGCCGCCGCTCTGGGTGCGATGGGCCTGATGTTTGCGCTCGGCCTGCTGCTGTGTGCCCTTGTCTGCCGGCTGCTGCGCCGAAAGCAGCTCGCGTGACCCTATGGCAAGCGCCCCCGCGGGGATGTTCTCCCGCGGGGGCGCTTTTCCGTTCTCCGCGCCGTCAGCTCAGCCGCTGCACGAGCGCGTCCCACAGCTCCAGCAGCCGGAAGCGCACGACATAGCCGCCGCCGGACTCCGTGACGAGGCGCACATCGTCGTCCGAGAGCGCCTGCACCGCCTGCTCCGACAATCCCGCCGCCTGCGCGCACAGCGGCGGGAAGATGACGCACCACCAGTTGTGCCCCGCGCCCGCGCCGAGCGTCACGCGCAGAGACGTATACACCCCCGCCGGGAGGGCGAACGTGCCGTAGTCGCGCGTCGGGTAGTGCTCGGGGCCGAGCGACACGCGCACCGGCCGCTCCCCCGCCGCCACCTGCGCCGCGTGGGCGATGCCGTCGAGGTCGCCCGCGATGATCTGCTCCGCCGCATCGATATCCGTCACGTCGGCGAGCTGCGGCCCGAGATAGGCCAGCACCGCGTCGCGCACCTGCAGCTTTACGGCCTGCTCGGCGTCGTCGTCCGAGACCGCGATCACGTGCAGCCGCACGAGCCGGGCCGCGAGCAGCTGGCTGCGCGCCTGCGCCCACGTGCCGGTCAGCAGCGTCACGCACACGGCCAGCAGCAGCGCCAGCTCCCACGGGCGCAGCGCACGGCCGGAATCGAGATTTCTGGAGAGAGAATGGGTATGCATCGTATGTCCGCCTTTCTGTGATGAAAAAAACTGCCGGTACCGGGCATCTGTGCTCAGTATCGGCAGTTTTGTTCGGTTTTAATCCGGCGGGTTCAGATCTTCAGACGGCCGATCGTCTCGGTCAGGAAGCACTCGGCATAATCGCGCGCGAGCCGGCGCTTGGCATACGCCGCGCTGTCGGCATCGGCGAAGAGGCCGAACACGGCCGAGCCTGTGCCGCTCATGACCGCGCCGAGCGCGCCGCCGTCGAGCAGGCGGCTCTTGATGGCCGCGATCTCGCCCTCGCGGTGGGTGAGCACGTCCTCAAAGACGTTGTACATCCGGCGTGCGAGCTTGCCCATGTCCCCGTCGGCGAGCGCGGCGCAGATGCCCTCCGTGTCCGGACGGCAGCGCGAGGTGCGCGCGTCCACGCGGTGGAACAGCTCCGGCGTCGAGATCGGGAAGTCCGGCTTGCAGATCACGACCGGCAGGCGCGGCATGGGCGTGACGGGCGTGAGCCGCTCGCCGCGGCCCTCGGCCAGCACCGTGCCGCCCGCAACGCAGTACGGCACGTCCGAGCCGATCTCGGCCCCCATTTCCTCGAGCTGCGTGCGGGTGAAGCCCGCGCCGGTCAGCCGCTCGAGCGCGCGCAGCACAGCCGCCGCGTCCGACGAGCCGCCGCCCAGCCCCGCGCACACGGGGATGCGCTTGTGCAGCCGGATGTGCACGCCGCAGGTAAGCCCCGCGCACTTCAGAAACACCTGCGCCGCGCGCACGGCCACATTGTCCGCCCCGCAGGGCAGATAGCTGCGGTTGGTCTCGGCGCGGCAAGTGCCGGTATCGTCGAGCGTGACGGTCACGTCGTCGTGCAGATCCACGCTCTGCATGACCATACGCAGGTCGTGAAACCCGTCGGGCCGCGCACCGAGCACGTCCAGCGACAGGTTCAGCTTCGCCCACGCGGGCTCCATCGTCGTGCCGGTCACAGCTTTTTCAGTTCGAAGAGCAGGTCCATCAGCTCCGCGCCGTCGTCCACATACGGCCCCTTGCGGCCGTTGGCCTCGGAATACGGCAGGCCGGAGCCCTCCGTCACGCGGCTGTCATAGAGCACGAACGGCACGGGGTCGGCGCCGTGCGCGCCGTTGGCCATGTACGTCATGTGGTCCGAGAGCAGCAGCAGGCGGAAGTCCTCGCCCGCGGCGCGCAGCGCCTCGGTCACGGGGGCGACGACGTCGGCGCTCAGGCGCTCGATGGAGTAGATCTTGTGCTCGAGGTCATGGTTGTGCGTGGCCTCGTCCGGGCCCTCGAGGTGCAGGGCCACGAAGTCGTGCCGTTTGAGCACGTCGAGCGCGGCGGCGACCTTGGCGGCGTAGTCGGTGTCCCACTCGCCGGTCGCGGTCGGGACGGTGACGGCCTCCAGCCCCGTCAGGATGCCGATGCCGTGGCACAGCGGCACGGCCGAGACGACGCCGCCGTCCGACCCGTAGTGCTCCGGGAAGTTCGGCAGCGCGGCCGCCGTGCCCTCGGCCCAGAACCAGACGCCGTTGGCCGGGAGCTTGCCGGCGGCGCGGCGCGCGACGTTGATCGGGTGCTGGTCGAGAATGTCGAACGCGCGGCGCATGAGCTCGCGCAGCACGTCGGCGTTCGGGCAGCCGGTGGGCAGGATGGGGCCGATCTCCTCGCCGAGGTGGTCGTGCGGCGGGGCGAGCCGGATGCCCTTGATGTCCACGTGGCTCTGCACCGCGAGGTGGCGGAACGACGAGCCCTTGTGGATGACCATGCCGGCCTGCTCGGCCAGCGGGCGGAAGTCGGGGTGATGGAAGAGCATCGTCACGAGCTCGTCCGACTCGCGGCCCTCGATGCTGCCTGCGCTGTGGGAGAGGATGTGCTTGTGCTCGAACGGCACGTCCTCATCGGCATACGTGACCATGTTGCAGCGGTAGCACGCGTCGCCGGGGGCGAGCCGGATGCCGGACGCCGCCGCCTCGAGCGGGGCGCGGCCGAAAAAGTACTTGCGCGGCGAGCAGCCGAAGATGGACATGATGGCCGTGTCGCTGCCGGGGGCGAAGCCCTCGGGCACGTTGCGCACGCTGCCGAGGATGCCGTGGCGCGCGAGGGCGTCGATCGCGTCCTTTTTCGATGCTTCGAGCGGCGTGCGGCCGCCGAGCGTGTCGAGCGGGTGGTCGGCCATGCCGTCGCCGATGACGAGAATGTATTTCATACCGTATCCCTCTTTTCAGAATTTTTTCGCCGCGGGGTGCCCTGTGGGATGCCGGGACCCGCGGTTTTTTCTGCCCCACAGTATATACTATTTCCCCCGGTTTGTGAAGCGATGCGGCGGGTTCCGGAGCATTTTGTTTCTATTTGTAGAATTCAACAAAATTATTCAAATTCCTGAATTGGGTATTGGCAACTTTTCGTCATCATGGTATAGTAGAATACTGTTAAGTATCCGCTAAGTTTTCGCTAAGAAACTGCCCCGGCACCGCCGGGGCTTTCCGCAGATCGGGAGGGACGGCAAATGTCGATCGGACAATATCTGCTCGGCGGCGCGGCCGGGCTGGCGTTCGGCCTGCTCGTAGCCGCCGGCAACACGCTGCTGCTGCGCCGCAGCCTGCAGCGCGCCAAACAGGACAAAACCACCGTCATGGGCACCAGCGGCCTGCGGCAGGTCATCAACCTCGCCGCGCTCGTGCTCGTGTACCTGCTGCGCAAGGTGGTGCCGCTGCCGCTGGCCGGCACGCTCATCGGCACGGCCGTCGGCCTGTCGGGCGGCAGCATCGCGGGGGTGTGGATCCTCGCGCGGAAAATGGACGACACCATCCCCGCCGAGGGCGTGGAGGTGCCGGACGCGGAGACGATCGAGCTGCCCGAAGACGCTGCGCAGGAATCCACGCCGGACACCGACCCGGCGGACGAACGGAGGGACGACACCAATGGGTGAGACGAACGTACTGTTTTCCATCGGCCCGCTGCAAGTGACCGGCGCGGTCGTGACCATGTGGGTCATCGTGGCCGTGCTGGCGCTGCTGTCGTGGCTGGCCACGCGCAGGCTGCGCGACGTGCCCGGCCCGCTGCAGAACGCCGCCGAAATGGCCGTCGAGAAACTTCAGGGCTTCTACGGCGGCATCCTCGGCCCGGCCAACGCCCGGCGCTACTTCCCGATGATGGCGACGTTTTTCATCTTCATCGTCGTGTCCAACTACATCGGGCTGCTGCCCGGCGCGGGGCAGGTGTTCACCGTGCCGACGGCCACGCTGTCCGTCACGGCGGGCCTGGCCATCATCGCCTTCTGCATGACGCACACCGTCGGCATTCAGCGCCGCGGCCTCAAGGGCTATCTCAAGAGCTTCATCAAGCCCTTCCTGCTCATGCTGCCGCTCAACCTCATCGAGCAGATCGTGCGGCCGTTCTCCCTCGCGCTGCGACTGTACGGCAACCTCTACGGCGAGGAAATGGTCACGCACGAGCTCGGCAACCTCTTCCCGCTCGTGCTGCCGCTGCTCATGCAGGTGCTGAGCCTGCTGTTCTGCCTGATCCAGGCCGTCGTGTTCACGATGCTGCTGTCGATCTATATCGAGGAAGCCATCGAGGAGTGACGCCCTGCATCCCATAAACGCGCAAGGAAAGAAGATTCAGATAACCGAAAAACATTAGGAGGAAAAGAGTTATGTCAACCGGAATCATTGCGATCGCCGCCGCGCTCGCCATCGCCATCAGCACCATCGGCCCCGGCATCGGCCAGGGTCTGGCCGCCGCCCACGCCATGGACGCCATCGCGCGCCAGCCAGAGGCCGCCGGCACCATCCGCTCGAACATGATCATCGCCATGGGCCTGCTCGAATCGCTGACGATCTACGGCCTGCTGATCGCGTTTCTGCTGATCGGCCAGCTCGGCTGAGAAGCCCGGGACAAGGGAGGCACACGCTTTGAGCATCAACATCTCCGAACTGATCTGGACGGTGATCTGCTTTTTCGTGCTGCTGGTGGTTTTGAAGAAGCTGCTGTTTGACCCGCTGGTGTCGTTCATGGCCGCGCGCGACGCGCGCATTCAGGACGGGCTCAGCGCCGGGCGCACCGCCCAGCAGCAGCTCGACGCGGCCGCGCGCGCACGCAGCGAGGCCCAGCGCAAGCAGGCCGCCGCGGCGGACGCGCTGCTGGCCGAGGCCAAGAGCGCAGCCGAGCGCGCGCGCGCCCAGGCGCTGCAGAGCGCGCACCAGGAGGCCGCCCAGGCCGCGCGCGCCATGCGGGCGCGTGTGCGCGACGAAGAGACCGCCGCGGCCGCCGCCGTGGACGCGAAACTGCCCGAGCTCGTCACGGCGCTGACCGGCGGCCTGCTCGGCAGCGACGCCGCCGAGCAAAACGCCGCGCAGATCCGGCAGTGGGTCGCCCCCGCGCATGAGGGCTGAACCATGAATGAAATGAATCGAAAGGGGGCGCCGACGCTATGGAATTTCTGAGAGCCATCGGCCCCGTCTTCAACTTCCTGCTGCTGGCAGGGGTGCTGTTTTTCCTGACGCGCAAGCGCATCCGCAAGCTCTTCCGCGACCGGAAAGAACGCATTGCCGACGCGCTCGGCCGCGCGGCCGACGCGCAGGACCAGGCCCGCCACACCGCCGAGGACATCGCCGAGGCGCAGCAGGCGGCCGACGCGCAGGCGCCTGTCTCTTATACACATCTGACGCTGCCGACGAAGGCTTAGG
>ENA-OZZJ01000167-OZZJ01000167.1-human-gut-metagenome-genome-assembly--contig:-NODE-167-length-15152-cov-4.675167_pt1 | contig 15152 bp, 10 predicted proteins | sample MGYA00244938_ERZ654148 | MGnify/ENA primary metagenome ERZ654148 (study PRJEB26926, sample SAMN06165168) | human gut metagenome | biome: ENVO:00009003; feature: ENVO:2100002; material: ENVO:00002003... | reverse complement strand
ACGATTCTCTTGCAGAAGCCGCTTCTCACCTCATGCAAGTTTTGAACGACCCAGACCGGGCCTGCTCTTATGGCCGAAATTGGTGATGTTCGGCGGTTCAAAAACAAGAAAGCGTTGGTAGCCTTTGCTGGTATTGACGCACCGCCGTTCCAGTCTGGTGCATTTGAATCCAAGTCACGCCACGTTTCTAAACGAGGCTCACCGCATCTGAGGCGAACTATTTTTATCGTATCGAATATTATTTTAACACGCTCAAACCCGGAAAATGCTGTTTACTGCTTTATGGACAAAAAGCGTTCCGAAGGAAAGCATTATTACGTTTATACCGTCGCAGGAAGTGCGAAGTTCCTGCGAGTCTATTACGCTCGTGTTACTGAATTTCTGCGTTCCCAGCCATCTCCTGATGCCTGTTGATGGTTTCTGATGAACCATTACGATGATTTTCAGCCGACAAGCTGTGTTGTCGGCTTATTAAAGTTGCCGGATGCTCAACTGCACCCGGCAATAAATTTTTGATGATTTTTTGTTCAGGCTATTGACACTCGTTAGCGGGTTTGCAACAATGCGTCCTTTCAGTCCGCATACTTTTCCGCTTGGAGAGTGGAAATATTCTTTTCCAATTCAAAGTTCTGTTCCAACGGCTTATACAGAAGAAAAACGCTAAGCAGGAACGGAAGCCATGCACCGGTCAAGGCAAAAATGACCAGCGATACCGGCGACCACAGCCAGATCGCACCCCAGTACAGAATCTGGACAGCCACTGCTCCGACTGCGCGAACAGGGCTGATCAGAATGAGCAGCACCGCGTTGCGAATCATGTTTCCGAAGGAGAGGTTCATCACAGCGGCCTGCATCCAGACCAGCAGGAAAATGCTGACCGAAAGAAGGATTCCCAGAATCAGTGTAACGGCTAGTCCTGCGGTCACGGTAAGTTTGCCAAGATTGCACAGGACAAAGAACTGCATTCCGACCAAGATGCCCATAACCGCGCCGGGCAGCAGACAGAAGCGCACATTGCGTTTCCATGCCTGCGAATAGGTGTGCCACCAGAATCCGGCTTCCTCCCGCAGGCTGCGCAGAATGGTATCTGCAATACCGCACAGCTGCGGGCCGGCGATCATTCCGCCCAGTGCCGAGGCAAGGAGCATCAGAACGGCATTCGAGTTGAGCAGTGTAATATGCACACCTAAGACAAGCGGGATGCAGCTGAGCAAGAGCAGGAGACTTGCTTTCCAGAACGGAAAGAAATCGCGGCTCAGGACTTCAACGATGCGGGCAAGACCTGTTTTGCGTGGCGTGTCGCGTTCTACGCCCGGCCCTGGTTTATCATAATTCTGCTGAAAAATGCTCATACGAACTGCTCCTTTCTTTTATTCCGGCTGTGTGCCGGCCTGCACGGTGATATTTTCAAGGCTGACGTTCTGGCAATTCTGCATCTGGATGCTCTGGGCAGGGCCGTTGTTGTCCTCCAACACCACATCCTTGAACCGGACATTCTTCACTTCGTACCCCGGCACATCAAAGCCGCACAGCTCAATGGCTGGGCAGGAATGCCACAGATGGTCGTGGTCGATGTACCGACCCAGCAGGGTGACCCGCTCATAGCGGAAATTTTCCAAAATGGGCGGCACAGCGGAGCCGATGCCGTCATCGTTGTAGCCCACCGAATGCACCATCACATGAGAAAGGGTGCAGTCCCGCACCTCCACATCCCGGACATAGCCGCCACGCTTTTTCGTGGCCTTGATCTCCAGCCCGGAGGTGGATACAGACATGTTGCAGTCCCAGATCTTCACATCCTCCACGCCGCCGCTCATCTCGCTGCCGATGCAGATGCCGTGGCCGAAGCCGCTGTGGCAGTCGAACACCCGGATGTGCTTGGTCGGGCGGTTGATGACATTACCCTCCGGATTTTTGCCAGATTTGATAGCCACCGCATCGTCGCCGGTGCAGAACTCACAGGCAAAAAGCGTGCAGTTCGTGGAGGAATCTGGGTCCCAGCCATCGCCGTTCCACACACCATCCGATTTGATGGTACAGTGGTCGGTCACGATCTGGTCGGAGTAGATCATGTGCAGGTTCCAGCTGGCACCGTTGGCAAAGGTTAGCCCTTGCATCCAGATGTTCCGGCAGTTGCTCATATTGACGAGGCGAGGGCGGACGCGCCCCGGAATGGTATCGGCGTTTTCGCAGGTGGATACGAGGTCTGCGTTCTGGGCGAGATACTCTTTCAGCCGCTCGCGCTCACTTTCAATGATGCGGCTGGCCAGCAGTTTGCCGCCGGATGCAATGGTGCCTTTGCCGCGCAGGATGACGTTTTCACAGTTCGGCCCGGCGGCGTGGTCGAGCGTGCCAAGGTTCAGCAGACTGCTGTAACATTCCATCTCGGTGCCCTCAAAGCGGCTGGGAATGCGCGGCAGATAGTCCTCCGGGTCGGCAGTGCCCTGCAAGACAGCCCCTTCTTCTAGATACAATTCCATGTTGCTGTGCAGCCGCAAGGCACCGGTCAAGTATACACCTGCCGGAAAGAAAACGCACTCATTTTCCGTGCAGTCGTCAATGGCTTTCTGCAATGCAGCGGTGTTCATGGTTTTACCGTCACCCACTGCATTGTAAGGCGCAGCGGCCACATCCAGCCAATGTTTCGTGGGCGTAGTGCGGACGGTCAGTTCACCGATTCCGCCGCCCCGCCACTGGACGAACAGGGTGTACTCCGTTTCCGGGAGGAGATGCTCCAGCGTAAAATGGGTCTTGGTGGTTGTGTCGGCTACGGTGTCATTCCGCAGAATGGTATAGGTTTCCACTGCACCAGCGGCAGCGGGCTTGTCCCAGAACAGGGTGATAGCGGTATCGGTATAGCAGGCGGTCAAACCGTTCTGCGAAAAATAGTGTTCCAACACAAAAACTCCTTCAATTCCAGTACTTCTAAATATATTCTATCGTTGATATCGTGGAAAGTACATATAAAATATTTCAGAACATATCAAGAACTGTAGAATACAACAGATGAAACCCTTGACGGAATCTGTTCAATTTTGGTATCCTCAAAACAGGTAAATGGAAAATAGGAGGATATTGTCATGTACACTGTGTTACTTGTAGATGACGAGGAGAAAATTCTGGAAGTGATGAAGGTTCGGATCGGTTGGCAGGAACTTGGTGTGGACAAGCTCCTGACTGCATCGGACGGACAGGCGGCATTGGAGTATTTTGAGCAGCAGCGCATTGACCTGCTGGTAACGGATATTCGGATGCCCCGCATGGATGGTCTGGAACTGATCGAAAAGGTGCGCAGTCTGTACCCGGATACGCACTGTATCCTGCTGACTGCGTACGGCGAGTTTGAGTACGCCCACCGTGCCATCCAGCTTGGCGTTGAGAACTATCTGCTCAAGCCGGTCGCCGATGTGGAGATGGAGCAGACTATCCAGAAAGCATTGGACAATATCTACAACCGCCGCAAAAACAGCCGGGATCTTCTGCGGGAAAACACGCTGAACCGGTGGGTATCGGGCTCCATCGGCAGCGAAGAATTGGGCGAGCGCGCCGCCGTGCTGGGCATCAATCTGTATCAGCCGGAGTATTGCGTAGTGTGTGCTGTGCGGCGCGGAAAATCTTCCCTTACGGCGTTCCGGGCGGCCTGTCGGGAACAGTTGTCTGCCAGCTATGAAGTAAACGGCTTTTGGGACGAAAAAGGCCGCTGGGTCATGATTCTCGGCGGGCGCGATCTTTCCAGAGAGAATATTTCGGATGAAATTTCTCATGCGGCGCAGGAAAGCAATGCAGTGGATGCAGTTCGTGTTGCCATTGGCACATCCGTCAAGGAAACCGATCTGCTCCACATGAGCTACCTGAACGCCTGCGACACCATCGACATGAATGACCTTTCGGACGGCCCGGTGCTGCTGAAAGAGGAAACCGACACGCTCGGCATTGATGCCGACCTGTTGGCGGAGGAAGTGCGCATCCTGTATTATCTGCCGGACCAGAACATCCGGGACACCGGTTATCGCCACCTTGCCACCAAGCTGTACCAGCAGGATGGAAAAGTTGCCCCATTGAAATCGCTGTCAAGGCTGCACAAAGGCTGTCTGCGCGTTCTGATGAGTGAGTTCCCGGCACAGGAAAATCTACGAGAAGTTCTCCGCGTTCCCACATGGACACCGGAAAAACAGCACTCGGAGAGCGACTTTGCCCGTGCGGTGGAAGATATGCTCGTGACCGGGCGGCAGGCATTTATGAAATGCCTTGCCGAACTCAGCCCCATCGTTCAGGTCGCTTTGCACTATATACATGACAGCGTGATGGAGGGCGCAGGCATTTCCATCAAGGACTTTTGTGCGAAGAACGGCATGAACCCTGCCTATCTCGGCCATTTGTTCAAAAAGGAAACGGGAACATTTTTCAATGATTATTTGATGCAGTGCCGTATCAACCAGTCCATCATCCTGCTGCGCAACCCCAACCGAAAAATCAAGGACATTGCGGAAGAAGTCGGCTTTGCTTCGGCAAGCTACTATGTGAAGTGCTTCCGTGAAAACAAGGGAATATCACCGTCCCGCTATCGGATGGGGCTGCACATGAACGAGGGGTAAGGCTGGATGGATAAGACAACGAAGCCGATCCGTCGGCGTTGGAATATCTTTTTGCTGATTGGAGCATTTTATTGGATCATTCTGATATTGACAAGCCTTTTTGTCTGCTCTCTTTCTTATGAGCAGAAGAAGTCTGAGATTCTGGCAGATGTCAACATCCGACTTACGCAGGTCGGCAATGCGTACCAGAACCTGACGGAGCAGTTCTGGGAGTCGTATCTTCCGATTTTTGAAAACAAGACAACCTCCTATCTCTTGCTACGTGATTATTTTGCTGTCCCGGATGATGATGGACTGACTCCGGTGGAACTGCATGACATCTCCAATGTGCTGGCACAGATTGTCGTGCGTGATGACCGCATCCAATGGATCGCGGCCTATTCACCGGTGCGAAAGGTCAATTACATCTATTATGCCGCCTCCCAAACCGGAACCGGGGTCGGGATCATGGAGGCCCTGCCTGATGATTTTCCATACATGGAACAGATGCAGCAGAAAAACAACCTGATGGAGATCTACGGAGAAATTGAAAGTGAACGCTCACAGCTCCGAAATACGATTGCGGTCGCGGGCGGCACTCCTGCTCTCACAAAGGGTGTTCTGCTGTTTGGCTATGGAATCAGCCAGATCCAGCAGTTTGCGGAAGAAAACCTGCCTCTGGAAAGTCTGCAATTTGAGATCATCAGCAACGAAGGGCGGCTTTTGTACAATTCGGGCGAGGAACACATCGAACTTCCAGAGGAAATATTTCAGGCCGGCAGCGGCGTATTCCAGACAGATACCGGAAAATGGTATGCCATGGTCGATCCATTCACCACACGTGGCGGCACGGTTTACTACACGATCGACTGGAAAGAACTGTTTTTGAAATCGAACGCCAGCACGCCGCAACTTCTGACGGCGATTTTGCAGCTCTCTGCGCTGAGTATCCTTGTGCTTTGTCTGGTCATGCGAACGATTCAGCGTGAGGCGCGCCGCATCCGGGATGGACTGGATGCGCTGGGCCAGAACCAGCTGGATTACCGCATCGGAGGAAACTTTTATCAGGCTGCATTTGCCGACATTGCCCATTCCATCAATAAAATGGCCGAAAGCCTGAAAGAGAACATCGACAAGGCATATTACTACCAGCTGAAACACAAAGAAGCGGAGATGCAGGAGCTTCAGGCGAAATTCAATCCGCACTTTCTCTACAATTCGCTGGATGTGTTCCGCGCCCGCTGCTACGAAAACGGGGATGATGAAACGGCAGAACTGATCGCGCAGACCGCATCCGTTTTCCGCGGCTTCATCGGTGCGCAGACCTTTATCCCATTGCAGCAGGAATTGGCGTTCAGTCAGCGGTATCTTGCAATCTACCGTGCCCGCCACAATGATGCCATGCAGATTTTATATGACATTGATAAGGAAGTCCTGCAATACGGTATCATCCGCAATGTGTTGCAGCCGTTGATCGAAAACTACTTTGCTCATGGCTTTGACCCCTCCCGGCAGGACAATATCCTGCAATTCCGTGGTTATATCCGGGATGAGGATACTTACGTTCTGACAGTAGAGGACAACGGCTTTGGCATGGAAGAAGATGCTTTGCAGGCATTGAATGCCCATTTGCAGGAGCCGATCGCCACCGAGCAGGAAAGCTATGGTCTGAAAAATCTGCACCAGCGGATACAACTATACTATGGCCCCAAGTGCGGTCTGGTGATACGGAAGAACCCGACCGGCGGTCTGATCGCTGAACTATGCGTTCTGCGAAAGAAACCCGAAGAAAATGCCGAATAAACCAAAATGGAGCTGTACGGATGAACAAAACCGTACAGCTCCATTTTGTTCGTTAGGAGAAGAATAAGATAAGCAGGTTTGTGGGTGCTTTTAAGATGCAAGTACCGAGTGCAGTTCAGTACACATCAGCAGGAACGCTCCAACACCGTGCAGATCGTTGGTGGAGCAGGGGCGGCCGCAGTAGAAGTCATAACTGCCAACGCCCGTCCCGACACAAACATTGCCGATCAGCAAATCATTGCCTTCCCAGTTCAGGGAGCGGATCACGCCTTCGTAGCCCTTTTTAGCTGCGTCCAATGCGCTCTCGGGAAGGATCTTCTGCCGCACTGCTTTGCTGAGTGCAGCGACAAACAGACAGGTGCAGGAATTTTCCGGCCAGTTGCCCGGCTGGTCTGCCTTGTCGATCACCTGATACCACCGACCATCTGCGGATTGGTATTTCAGCAGGGAAGTCAGCAGGTCTTTGACCAGAGCACGGAGTTTGTCATAATGTGCGTCCTCCGGCTTCATCTGATCCAGAACATCCATCACGGCCACCGGCACCCAACCAAGGCTGCGGCCCCAGTATTCCGGTGCAAGACCCGTTTCGGGGTCACACCAGTCCGCCGTTTTAGTCTCGTCCCATGCGTGACGCCACAGTCCGGTTTCCGGAACGCGGGTGTGGTCGCGCATCAGGAAGATCTCTTTTACCATAAAATCCAGCCACTCCGGGTGGTTGAACTTCCGGGCGTACTCAGCGGCAAAAGGCCCTGCCATGTACAGGCCGTCCAGCCACATCTGGCCGGTCAGGCTGACTTTATGGTACAGGCCGCCGCACTTGCACAGCGGGACATCCGGCAACTGTTTGGCAACAAACTCGATGCACTTGCGGTATTTTTCATCGCCGGTCTTTTCCAGCAGGGGGAACAGCAGGATGCCGGGCTGAATGTCGTCCAGATCGCCGTGCTTGTAGTCGTTTTTGATGCGGCCATCCTCGGTGAATACGGAATCGATCCAGTCTTTCATATAAGAGAAATAGGCTTCGTTGCCGCAGAGCTGGTAAGTTTTGTATACGCCGGAGAGGAACACACCCTGATGGTAGTGGAAATGTCCTTTTGGCGGAAGATCGGCGGCAGCGTAACGGCGTATCATGGTGTCGCAGGCGCTCTGCGCGTAGGCGAGCGGAGTGCTGGGACGCACCGCAGGATCTGTGGATTTTGTCAGCATGATAGGTTCTTCCTCCTGAATCTGAAAGCGCCCCTTTGCAGAGCGGCTTTGCATCTTTTTCTTCATTGTAACGGGCAGTTTGAAAAATGTAAATTGTAAAAATTATGGCTTGTATCATAATTTTCTGTTGTTGAAAAATGGTATTTTTTGCATGTTTGCACAAACCGTTATTTTTTACACAAGCTGAAATTTTTGTTATATACAACGGCGGAAAGCTCGATTATACTCGAAACACAACAAATCGTTCACACACGATTCACAAATCTGAAAAGGAGTTGACGCCTCAATGTCGTCCAGCAAAGCCGCTGCAGGCAAACTGCTGGAAACGGCCGGTTCGCGCCAGAAGCGCATCGAAAGTTTCAAGTTGTTCCTGCTCATCCTCCCGTGTCTCGCACTCGTGTTCGTATTCCACTATATGCCCCTGTGGGGCTGGGTCTACGCATTCTTTCAGTACAAGCCTGGCATGTCGCTGGCAAACTGCAAGTTTGTAGGCTTCCAGAATTTCACCAACCTGTTTGGCAACCCCATCATGCGCGAGAATCTGTTCCGGGTGCTGCGCAACACGCTGGGCATCCAGTGCATTAACTACCTGCTCATGCCGCTGCCTATGCTGTTTGCCATCTTCCTGAGCGAGATCAAGAGCACCCGCTTCCAGAAATGTGTGCAGACCCTTACCACGCTGCCGCACTTCATCAGCTGGGTCATCATGTTCTCCCTGATGTCCAGCCTGTTTGGCTCCTCTGGTCTGGTTAACTCCCTGATGAGCAAGTTCGGCGCAGAAATGACCGTGAACATCCTTACCACCGATAAGCACGTCTGGCTCATTCAGGCACTGCTTTACACATGGAAAAACCTCGGCTGGAATGCTATCATTTACTTTGCAGCCATCACCGGTCTGGATCAGGAAGTGAACGAGGCCGCCATGATCGACGGCGCAAGCCGCTGGCAGCGCATCCTGCACATCACGATCCCTCTGCTGATGCCCACCTTCTTCGTGCTGCTGATCATGAGCATCGGCAACTTCCTGAACTCCGGCATCGACCAGTACCTGGCCTTCTGCAACGCACTGAACAAGGAACATATTGAAGTTCTGGACCTGTACGTTTACAATCTGGGTATCGGCAGCGGTCAGATCTCCTTCTCGGTCGCCGTGGGCGTGATGAAATCGGTTATTGCACTGATCCTGTTCACCTTTGCCAACACTGCCTCGAAGAAGATCCGCGGCACCAGCGTGTTCTGATCGAAAGGAGAATTGATTGCTATGACAGCCACCCGGCAAAAAATCAAGCAGCCCCCCAAACGCCGCATCAAGATGAGCACCGAAGATAAAATTTACAACATCATCGGCCTCATTGTGTTCACTATCATCACATTGATCTGCGTGTATCCGTTCTATTATCTGATGATCTGCACGATCAGCGAGCAGAAGGCCGTAGACCTGAACCAGATCATCCTGCTGCCCAGAGGCATCAACTTTGACAACTACATTGAAATCTTCAAAATCCAGAATCTGGGCAATGCAGCCTTTATCTCGGTCGCTCGCACGGTGCTGACCACCGCCATCAGTCTGGTGCTTACCAGCTACATGGCGTACTTCTTCACCAAGGAGAACATGTGGAAACGCAAGTTCTGGTACCGTTTTACGGTCGTTACGATGTATTTCTCCGCCGGTATGATCCCGGTCTACCTGAACAACCGTATGCTGGGCCTTGTCAACAGCTTCTGGGTCTACGTCATTCCGTCCTGCCTGTCCGTGTACAACATGGTTCTGGTCAAGACCAACATCGAAGCCATGAGCCCGGAGCTGGAAGAATCTGCGTATCTGGATGGTGCCGGTTACATGACCCGTTTCTTCAAGATCGTGATGCCGCTTCAGACTCCTATCCTTGCAACAATCTCTCTGTTCACCGCCGTGAACCAGTGGAACGACTTCTTCACCACCAAGCTGTATATCACCAATACCAAGCTTTACACGCTGCAGTATCTGCTGTATGAGCTGCTGCAGCAGGTCACCGCTGCGGCGGAGCAGATCTCCGGCGAGAACCCCTTTGCGACCATTACCCCCACCGGCATCCGTCTGACCCTGACCGCTGTGGTCGTCATCCCCATCCTGTGCGTCTACCCCTTTGTGCAGAAGTTCTACGTCAAGGGCCTGATGGTCGGTGCCGTCAAGGGCTAAAGCAGTTCCAGATGAATTGAAAAAACAATTTCTTATAAAAATACAAGAAAAGGAGAACCTCTTATGAAAAAGATTTCGCGTCGTAATTTCCTCAAAACCTGCGCCATTGCGGGTTCGGCAGCTGCCCTGACCGCCTGCGGCGGCTCTTCCAGCACGACTTCTGGCAGCGCAGGAAATACCTCCGGTTCCGCTTCCAGCGGCCCGCAGACCATTACTTTCTATCCCCGTGATGCAAACGTATCCAGCGGTCTGGTTGGCGGCTTCAAGGGCGAGTATTTCGCTTCCCGTGGCTTCAATCTGGACATCTGGGCTTACTCGGATGAAAAGACCAACGCCATCCTTGCCAGCGGCGACCTGCCGGATGTGATGTTCATCCCCGAACAGAGTCTGGACATCATGGTGCAGGGCGGTATGCTGCTGAATCTGGACGATTATCTGGATCAGATGCCCCATGTCAACAGCTCTGAGAAGATCGAGAAGTCCCTGAACTTTGCCCGCAAGTTCAAGAGCGCCGGCACCGGCGGCCTGTACGGCATCCCCTGCGAGTGCGGCGACACCTACGTCAAGTACAGCTGGATTAACTCTACCGAGCGCAACGCCCTGCGCCTGCGCTGGGACACCTATGAAGAGATCGGTGCACCGGAGATCAAGGACTTTGACGACCTGATCGACGTTATGGAGCAGATGCAGAAAGCCCGACCCACCGCAGAGGACGGCACTCCCTGCTTCGGCACCATCCTGAACAACGGTTCTGACTCCAGCTTCTGGGCCTGCATGGTCCTGTGGTACCGCTGGCAGGGCTACTTCGAGCATCAGCTGCCCTACCTGCTGGAAGCCGATATGTATAACGGCGAGTACCACTCCATTCTGGATAAGGATAGCTTGTATTACAAGGGCCTGAAATGGTATAACAAGGTCTACCGCCGCGGCCTGATGGACCCGGACAGCATCAACAATGACCGTCCCACCCAGAAGGTCAAGGTGGACGGCGGCTACGCCCAGATCCCCTCCGGCTACCTGCCGGGCTGGGCACCCACCTATCTGGAATATCACATCCCCGGCACAAAGGTCTTCTATGCACCGGTCACCACCTACGGCGACAGCCGCTACCTGATCGGCATCAACGCAAACACTAAGAATGTGGAAGCGTGCCTTGCTTATCTGGATATGCTGGCAGATCCCGAAGCATACCTGAACATCATTCAGGGTCCGGACGGCGAGTTCTGGTACAGCGATGATCAGGGTAACGCCTACCTGACCGAGGCCGGTACCAAGTGGTTTGAGGACGGCCACAACGATTCCTCTGGATTCACCCTGTCCAACGGCGAGACTCTGGAAATGTGGAACTCTCCGTTCCTGGCCCGCAACGGAACCCTGACCCGTTTCGGCGACGGCAAGGGCGGCTACCGCACCGCTTCCATTCTGGGCTGGACCGAGTTCAGCGAGATCGGCACTTCTTCCAAGGTGTTCGACCAGTGGCGTGCAACCACCGGCCACGAGAACTGGAAGGAATGGCTGGGCGATGATTACTCTAGCGACAGCCCCCTGCAGGATGTGTTCAGCTTTACCAGCCTGCCGGACGACAATATGCAGCTGATGATCGATGCAATCAAGGACAAGGTCACCACTGCAAGCTGGAAGATGGTCTACTCATCTTCCGACAGCGAGTTCGATACACTGTGGGATCAGATGGTTGCTGACTGCAACGGTCTGGATGCCAACAGTATCATAGAATGGCGTCTGACTGACCTCGAAAATGCAAAGCAGATCCGCGATTCTCTGTAAAAATCATAGCGGACGCAAACTCCGGTCTGCATGATCCCCCGCCGACGGAGTTGAGAGCTGATAACACAGAAGCCGTGTTCCGCAGTCTTTTGCGGGACACGGCTTCTTCTTTTACAAAGCAAATTTATGATACAGAATAAAGCATCTGCGCGTCAGACTGATATGACGCATGGCTCGATCCTTGGCTGCACCCTGCGTTTTGCGCTGCCGATTTGCGCCGGCAGCGTTCTCCAGCAGATGTACAGCACAGTGGATACGCTGGTCATCGGCAATTACTGTGATTCGGCGGCGCTGGCGGCAGTTTCCACCAGCTCACAGCCGCTGGAAATTCTTTTGTGTATCTTTCTTGGCATTGGCTCCGGCATTTCCATCCTTGTTTCGCAGGCCTGCGGAGCATCCGATCAGGCCACACTGAAAAAACTGCTCAGGGCAGCAGTATTCTTTCTCTATGCGGCGGCAGTTCCGCTTACGGCTCTGGGGCTTGTATTGGGGCCGCTTCTCCTGAAGCTGATGCAGGTTCCGCCGGATGCTCTGCCCTACGCAGTGCAGTATCTGCGGATCATTACGGTCGGCATTCTTGGCAATATGGGCTACAATTTCAATGCGGGGATCCTGCGGGGGCTGGGCAACAGCAGCTCCTCGCTGATGCTCCTGCTGGTATCCTGTGTGGTCAACATTGTGCTGGATCTGTTTTTTTGTGGCAAAGCTGGGGATGGGCGTCTATGGCGTGGCATGGGCGACTGTGGCTGCGCAGGTGCTTTCGTGGCTGTGCAGCATCTGGTACATCCGCCGCTATGCCCCGGAACTGGAATTTCCACTTCTGCCCCGTCAGTTTGATAAAACGACCCTGCGGAAAATGATAAAGATCGGCCTGCCGCTTGGAATGAACACGGCGCTCTATTCCACCGGGCACCTGATTTTGCAGGTTTTGTTTAACCTTCAGGGTTCCACCTTTGTTGCCGGGTGTTCGGTGGCCGGAAAGATCACCAGCATTGCAAACATTGCAATTACTTCGCTTTCCTTAACCATGACGGTGTTCTCCGGTCAGAACCTTGGCGCAGAAAATCATCGCCGTCTGTGCCGCGGTGCATGGCTGATTCCGTTGTGTGCCGGAACGATCACGTTCTCTGCCGGAATCCTCGTTACGATTTTCTGCAACCCGCTTCTTGCACTCTTTACCCGGGATGCCGCCGTTCTTGACTTTGCAATGCGCTATATTCATATCGTGCTTCCATTTACATGGATGTATGCGGTGATGAACGTCATCATGTGCTTTTCCAACGGCATTGGCGAGATCAAGTATCCGACCACCGTAAATCTTTTCATTCTGTGGGGTGTGCGGATACCGGTCGCATACCTGCTTTCACAGATCGGCTATGGCGGCTATGCAATGGCCAGCGTGCCGCTGAGCTTTCTTTCAGGGATGATTCTGATGCTGTTCTATTTTCGTACAAAACGATGGGCCGAACTTCGTGCCCTTGCAAAAAATGAACCATAGGAGGTTCGTATGGAGTTACTGACACTGCTTTCCAAGCCCTCGCGGGAGTTTACCCCCATTCCGTTCTGGTTTTTGAACGGCAATCTGACCCATGATGAGATTCGCCGCCAGCTGAACGATTTTAATGCGCACGGCGTTTCCGGCGTGGTGCTGCATCCACGCATCGGCCTTGCAAAACGCATCCGCTACCTTTCCAAAGAATACTTTTCCTACATCCGCACGGCGGTCAAGGAAGCCGCTGCGCTGAACATGACCGTGGTTCTGTACGATGAGGGAATGTACCCCTCCGGTTCTGCAAACGGCATGGTCACGGCCGGCCGTCCCGATTTAGTCAGTCAGGGCATCACACTGGTGAGCAAGAGCCAGCCGGGAGATGAAGTCCTCGCGGAGACTCCGAAGGGAGTTCTGGTGGTACGCAGGAGCGGCGGCACCATCCGCGGCATCCACTGGGGCGAAGATGACGGCGAGCCGAACGCCCCGGAAAGTGCGGATATTCTGAACCCGGAGGTCGTGCAGCGATTCATCGGCCTGACCCACGATGCCTATTACCGCGAACTGAAAGAATACTTCGGCAATACCATCATTGGCTTCTTCACCGATGAACCCAGCATTCTGGGACGGAACGTGGAGAAGATGTTCCCTTGGACGAAGGGATTTGCCCAGCTGTTCACCGAAGCTGGCGGTAAGCTGGAAAATCTGACCGCACTGTTTGAGAAAACCGAAAATGCGGATACGCAGCTTTACAATCAGATGATCCTTGACCGGGAAGGCGGCGTTTACTATGCGGCACTTTCCGGCTGGTGCGAACAGCACAGCATCTGCCTGATGGGACACCCTCACCAGAGTGATGATATCGAGGTAGAGAAATATTTCGGCATCCCCGGTCAGGATTTGTGCCTGCGCTGGATTGCACCGGAAAAAGACTGCCTTGTGGGGTTGGATTCCACGCTTGGCAAGTGCAGCGCGGATGCTGCCCGCCTGATGCACCGCCGCCGCAACTCCAACGAGTGCTTTGGAGCCTGCAATAAGGATAATAATCCATGGCAGCTTTCCGGCGGGGACATCAAGTGGTACACGGACTGGCTGGCCGTACGCGGCGTCAACCTGTTCATTCCTCACGCGTTCTATTACAGCATTGTCGGCAAGCGAAAGGATGAACGTCCGCCAGATGTTGGCCCCAACAGCAACTGGTGGAAGCATTATAAGCTGTGGTCTACCTATATGCGGCGGCTGTCCTGCCTGATGACCGACACAACGGCCATCCTGCCAGTGGCAGTGCTGTGCCGCAATCGAGCGCTGGAACCGGAAGCCGTCCGCTCGCTCTATGAGCAGCAGGTCGGTTTTCAGTATTTGCCGGAAAGCGTCTGGAACGAATGCAACGTGCAGGATGGAAAGCTGCTCTGCCGTGGCATGGAGTTCTCGGCCGTCATCGACCCGGAACAGCGGTTCCCCAATGCACTCGCTCTCCCGAACGATCTTTCGCAGCTTGCGGACCTCCAGTGCAGCCCGGCAGTACCGAAGCTGCGCAGTGCGCATTTCCTGCGGGCAGGCAGCGAGTGCTGGTTCCTTGTGAACGAGGGCAACACCGACCTCCATACCATCATCACTTTGCCCACCACAAAAAAGGTGGGGCAGTATGACCTGTGGAGCGGAAAAGCAGCCCGTGCGCAGGCACAGAATTTTGAACTGAACCTGCCCAGCCGCAGCAGTCTGCTGCTGTTCACCTGTGAGGCGGCAGACTTTGCTGCGCTGCCGGAGCAGCCGAAACCGCTGCAACTGCCGCTGCCGGAGTTCACGCTGAAAAAAGTCGATGGCATTCAGGTCAAAAAGACCTACAACGCTGAGATGGAATGCAGCTCAGAACAGGCAAACGCAGATTATCCGCTGCTGGAAATTGACGCCGAGGAAATGGCAGAACTTTGGGTCAATGGGAAGCTTGCCGGTGTTTCGTTCTGGAACAAGCATCGATTTGATTTGAAAGGACTGCTCCATCCGGGCTGCAATGCGTTCAAGCTGGTCGTGACCGGTAGTCTGGCGAACCGCTATGGCAAGCGCGCAGTTCCGTATCTGTCTCTTATACACATCTCCGAGCCCACGAGACCGGAGC